>Ga0315281_10007764_pt1 | contig 15042 bp, 12 predicted proteins | sample YL17G07_0_MG_FD_204540 | JGI IMG/M metagenome (GOLD analysis project Ga0315281, IMG submission 204540) | Sediment microbial communities from Yellowstone Lake, YNP, Wyoming, USA - YL17G07_0 | ecosystem: Environmental > Aquatic > Freshwater > Lake > Sediment | place: USA: Wyoming | collected...
TATGAGTTTGGCAACGACGATAGTCCTGTGGGGACTTGCATTGGGTGTTATTTTAGGCTTCTTCGCCAGCAAAACCAATTTCTGCACGATGGGTGCGGTTTCGGATGTTGTAAACATGGGAAGCTGGGGACGCATGCGTGCCTGGATACTTGCCATAGCAGTGGCGATAATTGGCACCAATTTATTGTCATATTTCGGTTATCTTGATCTCTCGAAGACGATCTACACCGGAGCGAGCTTTCCAATATTGACGTTTTTAGTTGGCGGTTTTGTGTTCGGTATCGGTATGACACTCGCCTCCGGCTGCGGTAACAAAACCCTGTTACGTATCGGCGCAGGCAATCTTAAATCACTTGTCGTGTTTGTCTTTATGGGTTTTGCCGCGATCGCAACACTTAAGGGCATATTTGGTGCATTCAGAGTGAGCGTATTGACCTCACCTTCTGTTACAACACAACTTGATCATAGCCAGGTACTCCCTGCATTCCTGGGCAGTATTGACGGTCTCGATGCAAAGGCCATGCAAATGTTGACCGCTGGCGTGATTGCGCTTGCCATGCTGATTTTTGTATATATCAGCAAAGAATTCCGTAAAGAGCCGGAAAACAACTTGAGCGGATGGGTGATCGGATTGGTCGTAATTGCAGCCTGGTATATCACCGGACATATAGGCTATGCCGAAAATCCAGAAACGATGGAAATGACTTACATGGGCACCGCATCTCACCTTGCAGAATCCATGTCTTTTGTTGCACCATCCGCTTACACCCTGGAATATCTGGGCTACTGGACTGACACTTCAAACGTGATTACTTTCAGCGTTGCGTCTGCTTTGGGTGTGGTGCTGGGTTCATTCCTATATGCAATGTTCTCCAAGAGTTTCCGCTGGGAATACTTTACTTCCGCCAAGGATATGGCTTCACATATGATAGGCGCCATCCTGATGGGTTTTGGCGGTATTACAGCGATGGGATGTACTATCGGCCAAGGTATTACAGGTGTTTCGACACTTTCATTGGGATCGTTTATCACACTCGTGGCTATCATTGCCGGATCAGCAATTACCATGAAAGTGCAATATTATTTTATGATGCGTGAAGCTTGATTTGTTTTAGCATTTTTCATATTTAAAATGCAGCAAAAATTCCCGGCATAGCCGGGAATTTTTTTCTGCATTATGATACTAATTGTCATTTAGTTTAATCATCCTTAATCCTCATCAATATGAGCAAAGCATTTACAACAGAACTCGATGAACCGGAAGATGAAGATCAACTTGAGCCCGAGCTTCAAGTTCCTCTTGGTGCAAAAAACTACATCACCCCAGCCGGTTTCAAACGTTTGCAGGATGAACTGGATCAGCTGTGGAAAGTCGAGCGCCCGGCGCTCGTACAAACCATTACCTGGGCCGCATCTAACGGTGATCGTTCAGAAAATGGCGATTACATATATGGAAAAAAAAGACTGCGCGAAATCGACAAGCGCATTCGATTTTTAGCCAAGCGTCTGGAAAATTCTGAAGTTGTCAATCCTGCACTCAGGGTTGAATGCGACCAAATATTTTTCGGCGCAACTGTGACAGTTTGCGGTCTGGATGGCGAAAACCGTACATTCAGTATCGTCGGTGTAGACGAAGCGAATCCGGCGCGGGGACTGGTTAGCTGGGTTTCTCCTTTAGCCAGAGCGCTACTCAAGGCTCGTGAAGATGATACCGTGACGTTGCGCTTGCCCAACGGGGTGGATGAACTTGTTGTCGTTGAGGTTGCATATCGCACGATCACTCTTGAAGATTGATTATTATTCAAAGGGAAATGAATAATATCTGACTATAGGTAGTCAGTGTTTACCTGTACTGCCAAACCCGCCCGTACCGCGCTGGCTTAGAGGAAATTCATCCACAATATTAAACTCCATCTGCATTACCGGCACGATCACCAGTTGTGCCATGCGCTCCAGCGGCATCAATGTAAAAGGCGCATTCCCCCTGTTCCACAGAGATACGAAAATCTGCCCCTGATAGTCGGAATCGATCAAGCCCACCAAATTTCCCAGCACTATGCCGTGCTTATGTCCCAAACCGGAGCGCGGCAATATCATCGCGGCGAAATGCGGATCGCCGATATGCATCGCAATACCGCTGGGAATCAGCTCGCACTGGCCAGGTTCGATAACCATGTTATGGTCAATACAGGCACGCAGATCAATTCCTGCCGAACCCGGTGTTCCATATGCAGGAGGATTTTCATGCAAACGCGAATCCAGTATTTTTACATCCACCTTCTTCATTGCATTGTTCCTTTTAATTTTATAATGTGGTTGATCAAAGCACGTGCCTGGGCGAGCTTGTCAGCGCGAGGCAATACATGCTCGCCTGCATCGTCAAACAGAATCAGCTCATTGTCATCTGCGCCAATGGCCTCTTGCGCGAGATTCGCAGCCAGCAAAGGTATTTTTTTTGCGACACGCTTCTGTGCTGCGTAGGCTTTCAGATTTTCACTTTCAGCTGCAAAACCTACACAGAATGGTGGTTTCGGTAATGCGGCAACATACGCAAGAATATCCGGGTTGGGCACCAGTTCAAGATTCAAATTATCTGAGCTTTTTTTGATTTTCTGTGCACTGGTCTGCGCTACCCGATAATCGGCCACTGCCGCTACACCGATAAAAATATCGCTATCTGCAACCAGTTTTTTTACCGCGTCAAACATCTGCAAGGCACTCTCCACCTTCACAAGATTTGCGCCCTGCGGCGCTTGCAATGCAACAGGGCCGGACACCAGTGTAACCTCAGCGCCCTGCTCCAGCGCTGCCTGTGCAAGCGCATATCCCATCTTGCCCGAGCTGCGATTGGTAATGCCGCGCACCGCGTCAATTGCTTCATAGGTAGGGCCTGCGGTCAGCAGCACTTTCACCCCTGTCAATAATTTTGGCTGAAATCCGGCGATGATGGCTTGTACCAATTGTTCGGCTTCCAGCATACGCCCCATACCTTCTTCGCCACAGGCCTGCCCCCCGCTATCCGGCCCCATGACAATCACACCATCCTGTTTGAGTTGCGCGATATTACGTTGCGTCGCCGGGTGCTCCCACATCTGCCTGTTCATCGCCGGTGCAATCATCAGGGGACAGTTGCGTGCCAGACACATGGTAGAAAGCAAATCATCAGCAAGACCATGAGCCAGCTTTGCTATAAAATCCGCAGTTGCCGGAGCAATTACAATTGCATCTGCAACACGGCTTAAATTGATATGCGCCATGCCGTTGCCGCTTTCATCCCATTGGCTGGTGAGTACCGGCTTGCCTGTTAAAGCCTGCATCGTCGTCGGCGTTATAAAATGGCAGGCACCCACTGTCATCACCACCTGTGCATCGACACCCTGCTTGATCAACAGCCGCGCCAGTTCAGCCGCCTTATAGGCTGCTATTCCCCCGGTTAATCCAAGTACGATGCGTTTTGCTTTGGTTTGTTCCATAATAGTGCGTATCTTAACAAAAAACCGCTGCGCTTTAAGCGAAAATTGTTAACTGGAGATTGTATGGGAATAAATGATTGGCCCGAGGGCGAACGCCCGCGTGAAAAATTAATTCAACGTGGTGCCGCAGCACTTTCGGATGCCGAGTTATTGGCGATCTTCTTGCGCACTGGAGTTACAGGCAAAAGTGCTGTCGACCTGGCGCGTGATCTGCTTGCGCGCTTCAAATCCCTCACCCGTATGTTTGCCGCCAGCGAAGCCGATTTTTGCAGCATACACGGCATGGGCAAAGCTAAATTCGTGCAAATGCAGGCTGTGCTGGAAATGTCGCGACGCGCCCTGAATGAAGAAATGCAGACGGGCGATGCGCTCAACTCCCCGCGTGCAGTACGAGACTATTTACAGCTGTTGCTGCGTGGCCGCGAGCAAGAGGTTTTTATGGCGATATTCCTCGATGCACAACACCGTGTGCTGGCAGCCGAAGAATTGTTCCACGGCACCCTCACGCAAACCAGCGTGTATCCGCGCGAAGTGGTCAAACGCGCGCTCAGTCACAATGCGGCAGCAGTCATCCTCGCGCATAACCATCCATCGGGTGTCGCAGAGCCCAGCCAGTCCGACCGCATGCTGACCGACGCTCTCAAGCAAGCATTGGCATTGGTCGATGTGCGCGTACTGGATCATTTTATCGTCGCCGGGGTAGGATGTTTGTCTTTCGCTGAACGCGGCATGCTATAAACATATATTGCACCGTATACTATCGCTGATGCATCTGCCTACCTTACCTCGCCCAGGTTTACTGCTCCTGATACTCCTGTCGGCAGGATGCAGCCAAACCAGTCTGCTCACCAAACAGGATTATCAAAAAAGTCAGGGCCAGTTTTTGCAAGGGAATTCTGATGACGCCTACCTGACTTTCCCACGCAGCACGGAAGAGGGAAATTTCATTACCACGATGGAAAAGGCCTACCTGAACCTGATTCAAGGCAAACCGCAGATCAAACAATTGCAGCAGCAGGTAGATGTTCTGGAAAACCGCGTGAGATATCACGTTTCGCGCGAAGCCAAAACATTTTTCTATCTGCAAACCCCCGAAGATTATTACGCCTCTGAACACGAAATCATCTGGCTGCATTTTATGTTGAGTTGGGCATACTCGCTGCAGGGAAAATATGAAAATGCCTGCGTGGAAGCACGCCAAGCCAGCAGCCTGCTGTCGTTACCGTGGAGTCCGGCAGGGCATTTTGACGACCCTGTCATGAGATTATTCCTTGCCGGACTATGGACCATGTGCGGCGACTGGCAAGAGGCGCGGGTTGATTTTAGAGCGGCCTGGTTTCTGGACAACCGCCTGGGTTGGGCAAAGGAACTGGCCAATCGCGATCAAGCACCAGCCAACTTGTTTATCGTGCTGGGAGGTCCGGGGCCTGAGCCGGTTTGGAATCCGGAAATGAAACTCAATCCTTTGCGCTCGTCGCGTCAAATCAATTTTAAACTTCGCGGACTGAAAAGTACGCTTTTCCTTCAAGACCGCAACGGCCTCAGCATCCAAAACCATATCTCCCCCGATGCAAGCCATTGGTATGAGCGGCACCTGGAAAGAGAAAGCGAGCTGCATGAAATCATTCTGGACTCAACATTTGGCGGCAAAGCAACTGGCAGCGGCGCAATCGCCACTACCAAAATTGCAGGTAAAACCGGCTTTGGATTACTGGTAGGAATAGGCGGAACCGCGTTGGGACTAACTGTTTCGTATATAGGTGCAAAAGCTAATTCAGATAACGCTATCTTGGGTGGATTTGCGATTGTTGCTGCAAGCATAACCAAGGCCGGTGAAATCATCTCGCAAGGCTATCGTGACAGCGTCAATGAGTTTAAACAGGATGTAGATCCAAGTAACCAGTATCGTTTTGTGCGGTACTTGCCCGAGTATTTATGGGTAGGATGGAGCAATCAGCCCCTCAGCTATCCAGTGGAATTGAGAACATCTTCAGGTTCACGCATTACTATTCCGCAACCCAATGTCATCGGGAGAACATCAGTCACCATCGCATTTATTCCAGATGCCAGCACTGTATATAATTATTATCGGCGATAATATTGTTTATCTGCAACACTATCCGAACCAAAATTTAACGATGGAAATATACAAGGTAATACATCATGTTCTCATTCAAACATTTGATTCTCATCGCTGCGGCTTCCCCGCTTTTCTTTTATCAGCCTGCAAATGCCGAAACTATTGACGGCGCACAAACCATTATCAATATTGAAAAGCGACAAAATATCAAGGTCGCTTACGAAGTAAAGGAAGACGACTGGGAAGCAGGCGTAGGGAAAGCTCTCTATTACGTGCGCGGCTTGCTTGAATCCTATAAATCCATGGGTGTCTCGCCGGAACAATTGCACATCAGCATCGTTATTCATGGTGCGCCTGCGTATTGGTTATTAAACGATGCAGCCTATCAAACACGCTCTGACGACCCGTTTGATTACAATTCCAACGAAAATATTGTGCATGAACTCATGTCGCATGGCGTGAGTGTTGAGATGTGCAATTCAACCATGAAAGCAAAAGGCTGGACTGGCAAGGATTTGTTACCCGGCGTAATGATCGTACACGATGCGTACACCCGCTTGATAGACCTGCAACAACGAGGATATGCCTATATCCGTTTTTAGAAACCATCATAAGTTGAATCCTGGCAATTGAAAATAAAAAGCGGGGGCAAACTACGCAACGAAGCCCACTCCCGATTATTTATAGTAGCCGGATTACTTTTGCTTCAGCTTCATGATACCAACAGCCTTCAACAATACTTTCTCAAACACATGCTCTGACGTGCCGCCTTTCATCTTGCGCATGAAATATTTCTCGAAAGCAACCTTGGCCAGATGCACCCATTTGCCTTCCGAGAACCAATTTACATTTCGCGGCGGAATTTGTGGCAGGGCGACGAAAGCAATACCGGTATCGCCGAAATCTGCCAGACACACGGCATTCCAGGTCGCACGTTCTTCCGGCTGTTTGCCATCAAGCTCGGCACGAATGTTATGCGCAGTCGCAGTGACCATCGACTCAATCATATACCCGGTCTTGGGTGCACCTGTGGGGACAGGTGTTGCTTCAACCGGAGGAATCGCCACGCACACACCGACAGAATAAATATTCTTGAATTTCGGATTGCGCTGGTGCTGGTCTATCAGGATAAAGCCGCGCGGATTGGTTAGCCCTTCGATGCCAAATACCGCATCGATTCCCTTGAAGGCAGGCAGCATCATCGAGTATTTGAAATCGAGCACGTGCTCTTTCTTGGGGGTGCCGTCATCGTTATGCTCTGTGACATACATTTTGCCTGCTTCGACTTTGGTGGTCTTCGCGTTGCAGATCCATTTGATGTGGCGGCTACGCAACGCTGACTCCATCATACCTTTTGAATCGCCCACTCCACCGAGGCCGAGATGGCCGATATAGGGTTCCGCAGTGACGAATGTCATCGGCACCTTGTCACGTATTTTGCGGCGACGCAGATCGGTATCCATAATCGCCGCAAACTCATAGGCAGGACCAAAGCAGGAAGCCATCTGCACCGCACCGACAACCACAGGGCCGGGATCCTTGACGAATTTCTGCCAGGCTTTTTCTGCTTCAACCGCATGTTCCACATGGCAGATCGATTGCGTATGACCATTGGGTCCAAGGCCCTCAACTTCGTCGAATGCCAATTTGGGACCTGTGGCAATCACCAGAAAGTCGTAATCTACATTTTGGCCGTCGTCCAGTTCTACCTGATTTTTTTCAGGATGTATTCGCTTGGCGCCAATACCAATAAAATTGACTTTTTTTCGCTTTAATACAGGCTCCAACTCCATTTCAATATCATCACGCGTGCGCCAATTCACCGCCACCCAAGGGTTGGAAGGAACGAAATGAAAACGCGTGTTGTTTGAAACGACTGTAATCTTGTCTTCTGCTCGAGCGTTTTCACGCATTTCATAGGCCATCGGCAAGCCACCTATGCCAGCGCCGATAATTACGATATGTGCCATTTTCACTCTCCTGTTAAATATATTGACGGATTATTATTTACTGAATCATCACCATGCGACGGTATTGCCGGTGTTTTTCGTCACCGTAACCAATAGACAGCAATTGTCATGCCATAGTTATAATTAGTTGATTAATAAAAAATTGTATATCTGAGTAGCGTTTTTAATAAATTCTGTCATGTCACTTTGTCAGCATTGGATTAGAATCCGCCCTGGTGTCATGACATATTGACAGGAGACTGAAATGGATAAGATCGTCACCTCCGAACTGCAATCCCTGATCGATGTACAGGAAAATTCCTTCGTATTGATCGACGAAAATTACAAAATCGTCGCCGCCAACCATGCTTACTGTGCAAACTATGGCGTAGACAAGGAACAGGTAGTGGGACGCCACTGTTATGAGGTCTCCCATCTCTCAACTGTGCCCTGCCACCAGAATGGCGAAGATTGCCCGCATCAGGAAGTGTTTCGCACCGGCCAGATTCACGAGGTCATCCACACCCATTTTGACAGCAAAAATCGCCCGGAGCATGTGCGCATCAAGGGGCATCCAATCAGGGGGGCAAATCAAAAACTTTATCTGGGCGAAGCTGTTTTCCCGATAGCCAGCTCAGACGAACTGCTGTGCAAAAATATGCAGATGGTCGGCAATTCTCCCGCCTTCCTTGCCTGCATCGATCACCTGACACGCGCAGCTGAGTCGGATGCAGCCATCCTGTTACTGGGCGAAAGCGGCGTAGGCAAGGAGCTTGCTGCACAATACGTCCACAAACGCTCCTCGCGCAGCAAACAGCCGTTGATCGTGTTGAATTGCGCATCTATCGCGATAGACATGTTCGAGGACGAACTTTTCGGTCATGAGCGCGGTGCCTTCACCGGTTGCGTTGGACGCAAACCGGGCCTGTTTGAACTTGCCGACAAGGGCATACTGTTTCTCGATGAGATCGGCGACATGCCGCTGTTCATGCAGGCAAAACTATTGAGAGTGCTGGAAAGCGGCGAATTCAGACGCATCGGCGGTACCGATACACTGAGCGCCGATGTGCGCCTGGTCTCTGCCACCAATAACGACCTGCTGAAGAAAGTCCAGGCTGGTGAATTCAGGCAGGATCTGTATTATCGAATAGCAGGTATCGACTTGCGCCTGCCCGGCCTGAGAGAACGCAGCAGTGATATTCCAGCGCTGGCACTAGCCATACTAAAACGCATCACCCGTGTCGGCATGCCGCACTACACGCTCACAGCTGATGCGCTTGAAATACTCCAGGCCTATGAATATCCCGGCAATATACGCGAACTGAAAAACATCCTTCTTAAAGCTGCTTCCGAAAGCAACAACGGCATCATCAGCGGGGCCAATATTCATTTGGCACCACAGCGCGATCAACTTGCAGCCGATACGCCACACGAAATACCTGTAGAAGTCATACGTAAGGCCACCGATGAAAAACCACGCAATACTTCGATGGCCGAATTAGAAGCAGAACATATTGCCAAGTTACTACTGAGCTACAACGGCCACCGTCGTAATGTCGCCGATACGCTCGGTATCAGTGAACGCACGCTGTATCGAAAATTGAAACGCTACAATCTTGAATAGCTACTTAGACTTCAGTTCCCAGCAAAATACGCTTCCAGTCACAGGCTTTCAATATGCGGCCCTGGACATGCTCCCGATACTCCTCGCTCAAACCAAGCAGCAGAATAGTGCCAGACACCATCAACGCCGGAATGACCAGCAACAAAAACAACCATGCATAATCGCCCGGCAACGCCAGTCCGGCCAAAGACAACAGGTATAGCGGCCAGCTGAAAATAAATCCGCGCAGCGTGTGTTTCACTGCGAGCAAACCGCCAAACAGCAACCGCAGACCACGTTGCGTGGTCGAACGGTACACCGCATCAAACACCGCGCGGGTGAGTTCATCCATGACTTAATGACGAAAAATTAATGTCCCGTCATTATAGATGCAACATAGACAACCCTGTTTAACCTATTCATCCGCCATGAATAAAGTATTAATTGCTAGCAAAGCCACGAGTAGATCGCCGGAGCGCCGACGTCCCCGTCGGCAAGAATTACCTGAAAGAGCCGACGTGGACGTCGGCGCTCCCACAAGACACATCATTCCCAACCTCTTCGAGCTAATCTGCGGATGCAATAGCCTTTTTGTTAATGACCTTCCATCACCACACCCACCTGAGGCATTTTCGCCAGACCGGTTTCCCGTGCATGCTGCTGAAACGCCGGATTGCGCCAGAAGAAAGCGCCGGGCATCGTGGTCGGAATAACCAGTGCGTAGAACAGCATGCGGCCAATCACAGCTGCAATAACGATAGCTAGCGATATCAGTGCCCACAATGCAATCGCCATCGCGCCAGCGGGCGCCAATACAACAAAGACCAGCATGCCGACCAGCGTCAGCCCAAGCACGATATTGCGCAACAGATAGCTATAGGCAAATTTTGTCGTCTGCAGCATTTGCGCTGCGGCACCTTCACCGCCCCGCTGCTGCATATCGCGTGCATGCGCCAGCAGACCTATCGCTTCCAGTGCAAGACCGGCAATTACCGCCCAAGCCAGGGTATGCAGCAACATGCCGCTATCCGCTGCCAGCGGCGCAAATATCAGCCCGGCCAGCAGCGGCCCCAGTGAAAACATCGAACCATAAAAGCTGCTCAGCACTTGCCAGTGGTTCCAGAACGGACGTGCAGGTATACGGTAGATACGGTGCATGAAATATAGAGCAGCAATGCCCGATAGCGCCGCCCCATAACCTGTAATCGTGCCCAGCATGGACAGCCATTCCACTGGCACCCACTCCCCCAATTGCGGGAAAGCGGTGAGTAATGTATACCCGCCCAGCATGTTGTAAAACACCGCAATGCCAGCAACCTCGCGCGACACCGGCGAGTGGCGCAGATTGTTAAACGCGCGATAGAAACGGTGTGGCTTGCCCAGATGCAGTGTGGACAACACCAGTGCCAATGTCTGCAAACCTATCATGCCAAACAGCACTGCAGCATGCACGATGGGGTGCGCTGCTGCGCTGAGCATATCCAGCCCAACAAGCGGGCCGAAAAACAGCACCAGAAAAAGACCAACCACCGCTTGCGAAACCAGGGTGAACACCACCAGTGGATTCTCGCGAGTGGAAAGCTGTTTCAGGCCCCAGCCAATATCACCATGCTTGTCGGCAGCATGCGGTTTGTACTCGCCGCTTTCATCGCGCACATAGTGCAGCGGATTACTGTCCGTGCGTGACAATTCACGCGACAAAGTTTTGTTCTGCTGAAAACGTATATTCGGGTGTGTGATATTCGGGTCGGGAAAACCGGGTATCGAAATATTTGTCTGTATGCGATTTTCAGGAGTAGTTTCCATCACGCCGAAATCGAGCGCATTGCCCAGACAGGCAGCCGCACAGGCAGGCTTCAAGCCGACTTCCAGCCTGTCCACACACATATTGCACTTCGATACATGACCCGCTATCGGGTCCAGCTGTGGCGCGTTGTAAGGGCACACCCAGGTGCAATAGCCGCAACCAAAACAAATATCCGGATCCTGCAGCACCGCGCCATATTCGGCGAATTTGGTATAGGCGCGGGTTGGACAACCTTTGAGACACACTGGATCATCACAGTGATTGCATGCCATCGAAATATTCATGCGGCTGTAGGACGGGTACGTACCGCCTTCCAGATAGCCCACCGAACGGAAAGCCAGATGTGCCGGCGTATCGTTTTTCTCGGCACAGGCCGCCTCGCAGGCATGGCAACCGATGCAATTGTCGGCATTGAAATAAAAGCCGTGCTGTTTGTAACGGTTGGGGTTGTCTGATACCGCGCTGTCGCCGTTTATATTCAAACTCTGACCACGCAAGGGGTGATCTTCGGTCACGGTTTCAATCGACTTGCCCCACTGATTTTTTTCCGGATGGGGTACCTTGGGTACGAAGGCGTAGGCTTGTTCTTTGGGTCTGGGTGTGAACATATATTTACCTTTTGATCTTTATTAAACTCGTGGCAATTAATCTTGGTAGTTCATATTGGAAATTCTTAAACCCCTCCCAGCCTCCCCTTGACAGGGGAGGAGCGTGCTCTGCTCTCCCCCTGTCAAGGGGGAGCTGGAGGGGGTTTGTTTTATTCGGTGCACTATACTAAAACGTCCGCGCCGCCACATTGGCTGCCGCTGCCGCTTCCTGATTGGCCGCCACTTCAATGCGGACTGAACATTGCTTGAACGCAGGCTGGCGCGAATGCGGATCAAGCAAGCCCAGCGTCAAACGATTTACGCAGTCATGAAAGTGGAATGGGATAAACACCATATTCTTCGCCACGCGCTGGGTATGCTGCACCATCACCACGGTTTCGCCGCGGCGCGACACGAGACGTGCATAAGCACCATGCTTGATGCCCAATTCATTCGCCGCATCAGGATTCATTTCCATATACGGCGTCGGGCTGAACTTGTTGCCGTTGCCCACCTTGCCGGTGCGCGTGCGGGTGTGGAAATGTTCCACCACGCGACCCGAGTTCATCCAGAACGGGAAGTCATCATCGGGGCGCTCGTTGTTGTCGACGAAGGCAAGCGGTATCAGCTTGGCCTTGCCATCCGCATGCTGAAATTTGCCATCGGTATACAGACGCTGGGCACCGCTCTCATCGCCTTCGCGGCATGGCCATTGCAAGCCGCGCTGCGCTTCGAGTTTGGCATAACTCATGCCCGAAATATCGAGGATGCGATCTTCGCCCTTGGACAGCACTTTCATTTCTTCAAACACACCTTCAGCAGTTTCCGGGAAGGCTGGCCCTGCACCGTTAGCCAGACGCTTGGCCAGCTGGTTGAAGATCCACAGGTCGGCTTTGGATTCCCCATTAGGCGGCATCACATTGCGGATCAAGTTTACGCGGCGCTCGGTGTTGGTGAAGCAGCCTTCCTTCTCGGCCCATAGACCAGCCGGAAGAAACACATGACTGTATTGATTGGTCTCCACATCCTGATACGCATCCTGCACCACCAAAAACTCCAGCTTCTCCAGCGTCTTCCTGATGCGCGCTGTATTCGGCATCGAGGTCATCGGATTGGTCGCGATCAGCCATAGTCCCTTGATCTGCCCGGTCTCGATTGCAGGCAGAATATCGGTCATAAACAGGCCGCGCTTCTTCGGGAAAAAGTCAGGAGCTACATTCCAAAATTTTGAAATTTTCTCGCGGTCTTTTTCTTTTTCCAGCGCTCTATATCCCGGAAGCCCGGAGCAGGACGACCACTCGCGCGTACCCATCGCATTGCACTGGCCGGTGATGGAAAGTGAAGTGCTGCCCGGCTTGCCGATATTGCCGGTGATTAGATTCAGATTATTGATCGCCACCACACCGTCCGAACCGTGAGTGCTCTGGTTGATACCCATAGTCCAGATGCTCATTGCACTGCTGTGCTTCGCATACAACCGCGCCACAGTACGGATGGTATCTTCATCGATGCCGCACATTTTAGATGCAGTCAAAGGATCCCAGCGTTCCACTTCTTCTTTGAAAATATTGAAGTCGCTGCAATAGGCATCGATGTAATCCTGCTTGTGCAGGCCTTCTTTCAGAATCACATGCGCCATCGCATTCAGCAGCACCACATCGGTGCCGGGTGTGATCGCCAGATGTATATCGGCCAACTGCGCAAACATCGTCACGCGCGGATCGACCACGATCACCGGAAACTTGCGCTTCTCCAATGCCTCCTTGAGCCGCCAGTAAATCACCGGATGCTGCTCCGGCAGATTCGAACCGAATGCCATCAGGCAATCAGTGAATTCAAAATCTTCATAACATCCTGGCGGGCCATCGCTGCCGAAGGAGCGCTTGTAGCCGGACACAGCCGACGACATGCACAGCGTGGTATTGCCGTCGTAGTTGTTGGTGCCGATGATGCCGCGCGCCAGTTTGCCCAGCGTATAAAATTCCTCGGTCATGATCTGGCCGGTGGACACAATGGCGAAAGCATCACGGCCATATTTTTCTTGTATGCGGTTTATTTCTGCGCTAGTTTTATCCAGCGCCTGATCCCAGCTCGCATCCTGGAAAGCCTCGTGTCTATGCTCACGCATCTTCGGTTTGTCACCGCGACCACTGGTCTTGCGAAACAGCTCATGTTCAAGGATGCCCTTGATGCACAGCTTGCCACGATTGACATCCGCATCGGCCACACCGCGCGATGCAACCGCAGTGCCGCTTTTGTCCAGGCCCACTTCGATGGAACAGCCGGTGGAACAATAGCCGCAAGTGGTATAGCGCCATTCAACTACGCCTTTATCTACTATCTTGATCGGATTTTTTTTATTTCGGCCGAATAACATTTGATATTCCTTTCGTTCTACCCTCTCCCCCAGCCCCTCTCCCGCCTGCGGGAGAGGGGTGCGCGAAAGCGCGGGAGAGGGTGTTTTTAGTGGTTCGGGCAGCCTTCATTCGGCGTCAATGACAAAAACACCTTGCCGTCCTCTACCTTCACCGGGTAAGTCGCAGCACAGCCCTCATCAGGTGCCACTGCATGACCATCATCCAGCTTGATATGCCAGTTATGCATCGGGCATGCCACTTTTTTGCCGAACACAATCCCCTGCGACAGATGTCCACCCTTGTGCGGACACTTATCCATCAATGCAAACACTTCACCCTCGGCGGTGCGAAACACGGCGATATCGCCCTGTGCCGACTTGACCACTCGGCTGCCCTGCAGCGGAATATCTTCCAACGATGCGACTTGTTTCCAGTTACTCATGATCTATCCCTAAAAAATTAAATGACCTGAATTAATTAAGCACAGATTATTCATAGTCTCAAACCCCCTCCGGCTCCCCCTTGACAGGGGGAGAGCAAAACCCGCTCCTCCCCTGTCAAGGGGAGGCTGGGAGGGGTTTGGTTCTAATCGATTATCTGGCTTATACATAATTATCAAACAGCGAGCGAAGCAAATTCACGTGTATTCACACTCTCTTTTGCCCACGGGTTTTTCGCACCCTTCAGGGTGTACATCAAACGTTCATACAGCGCCTTGCGGTTCGCTGCATCTTCCACCACCTTCTGCTTCACGTAGTCGATACCGACGCGTTCAACATAGTGCACGGTGCGGTCGAGGTAGCGCGCTTCTTCGCGATACAGCTGGGTAAAAGCCAAGGTGTATTCCATCACCTCTTCCTTGGTTTTCACTTTCACCAGGAACTGAGCGACTTCGGTTTTGATACCGCCATTTCCCGCCACATAAATTTCCCAGCCCGATTCCACACCGATAATGCCGACGTCCTTGATCGCCGCTTCCGCGCAGTTGCGCGGACAACCGGATACAGCCAGCTTGAACTTGTGCGGCGTCCACATGTGATCCAGCGCATATTCAAGATCGATACCCATCTGCGTGGAATCCTGCACACCGAAGCGGCACCATTCGCTGCCTACACAGGTCTTCACCGTGCGCAGCGCCTTGCCATAGGCATAACCTGAAGACATGCCCAGATCGGCCCACACACTG
>Ga0315281_10007766_pt1 | contig 15039 bp, 11 predicted proteins | sample YL17G07_0_MG_FD_204540 | JGI IMG/M metagenome (GOLD analysis project Ga0315281, IMG submission 204540) | Sediment microbial communities from Yellowstone Lake, YNP, Wyoming, USA - YL17G07_0 | ecosystem: Environmental > Aquatic > Freshwater > Lake > Sediment | place: USA: Wyoming | collected...
TATCGGCCTTCTTGACCCCTTGAATGATCTCTTCTTTGGACGGTGTTTCATCCTCAGCCCCTGGCCAAACTTCCACCTCTGCCTCTTTCCGCAACAGAATCAGCCCTGCTTCGGGAATCAAACGGGTGACAAAAACACGCATGCTCTTTGCCTCACAATCTTCTTGGATTAACTATCTCTATTGAACCTTGCGAATAGTTGGAACGAATTAAATCATTTGGTAATAACCAAATTCCAATAACCAATATTCCAATGACCAAAATTTCAAATATTAGAGAGAGGTGTTTTGCCTATTGGAGCATTGGGTAATTTGAGATTATTTGAAATTTGGTAATTGGTGCTTGGAATTTAACTTATGGTACTGTTTCTCCTGGTTTTAATAACAGAACCTTGGTTTGTGGAACTTCCTTCATCAATTTCAGAAATTCCTTTACACTGCCTGTCGCGGCGGAAAAAGACTTTTTATAAGGGTCCCGGAGTGTCAACGTTTCTTCGCGGCCAAACCTTTTACCTTCCAAAATAGACTCGAAAGATCACAGAGCCTTCTTCCCCAGAAGGGGGTTGACGATTTTCTGGCCTCAGGATGGATGAAGCAAAAATGGCGGCATTTGATCTTCTGCAACGCCTCCTCAAATCCCTTTGCATCTTTCTCCTCTTCGAAGTAATCCGGAATCCAATAACCTAAAGAAGAAAAAGCACTCTTGTCTCCAGAGTGGTAATGGTAAAAATCCATAAAATTTATCAATGAGGTTTCCACCCCGTATTCCTCAGGATCAAGGTGCCAGGGAGAGCCCGGTTCCATCTCGATCGTAAAAGTCCGAATTCCTCTCACATTGGGATACCGATCCCGGATCATCTTTTGGAGTTGAATCGTCTGTTGAACATCCGCCTCCTTTTCAAAGGGTACACCGAGGGTGAAGAAAAGGTCACAGAAAACTCCATTGGCTTCCATCTGGTCAAGAGACTCCATCAGGGCCTGATTGGAATAGGGATATCCTTTATGAATTTTTCTCATCTGATCCGACCCGATGTCAGGAGAGAGGGCAATCAGGGATTTGGGTCCGGGAAAGGTTTCTTTAAAAGACTTGATAAAATCGGTTGTGGGGAGCCCAAAGGATTCAAAGAAACATTCCATCTTAATTTTTTCCTCCCGGATGCGAGAGAAAAGCTCGAGGAAATATTGAGGCTTCTGGGGATAAGGATCGAAGCAGATGTGGAATGTCTCATACCCGTAAGAGACCGCTTCTCGAATGGACTGGAGAACACTCTCTACCCCTCTGAAGGTCACCTCTTTTCTGCCCGTGATGGTCTCCAGAGATAAACGACCACCGCCGCACCAGGTGCATTGAACAGGACATCCCCTGCCCACGGTGAGATGATAGATGGGCGATTTGAGAGAATACATCCAGAAATTCTTCTCTCTGGAAACTCCCTTGACATAGAAGGGTTGACCGATATAACGGATGTAGGTGGTATAATTTTTCAACAACGGGAAGTTGGTGAATGAGAGATCATTCAGTTTTTTCTCTGATGCGACGTAGGAGAGAGGATTGATAAGAATTCTCCCCTTCCTTCTCCAGGTGAGGTTGGGGATGGAAAAAAGATCTTCTTTCCCTTGCAGGAGCGCATTCTCCAGTTCCAAAATGGGAACCTCTGCTTCACCGCGAATGATCCCATCGACACCGTCGAAGTTCCTCATGATCTCTTCATGGAAAAAACTGGCGGTATAGCCTCCGAGAAGAACATAGATGGAGGGAAAGGCAGCTTTCACCTTTTTGACCACCTCCATCACATCATAGCTCTGATGATGCCAGTGGAGATCGAGGGCAACGATTCGAGGGGCCTTCTCTCTGATATATTCGATGATAGAAAAACTATGATCTTCAATCCACTCCACCCCCATGTGTACGACCTGGGTGGAAATGTGATGACGTTGGAGAAGGTCGGCTAATCCAAGGAGCCCCATGGGCAGGAAGTTGATCCAGATGAAATGATTGATCGGCCGGTAGTAATTGGTCAACTTGGGGACATGGAGAAAAATACAGTCAAGTGTTCCCATTGGGCGAATTGTAAAATGCCCGCATGATGGATTTCAACCCCTTCACAGAAAAAATCGCATGGCGCATAGCGCAAAGCGCAGAGGGAATAGCCATCCATATGGAAGCACCAAATCACAAGCACCAAATAACAAACAAATTCCTATGATCCAACTTCCAAATTGGAAACAAAATAGTTTTGGTCATTTGGGATTGGTATTTGGAGCTTATTTGGGATTTGGAATTTGTGATTTGGGATTATTGACGCTATGCCCTTTGCTCTATGCTCTATGCAGCTTTTGAAGGATGGTTCTTGCGGCAAAAAGGCCCGAGAGGCTGGTGCCCACGATCCCATGAGAGGGTCGGGTATAGTGACCGACTTGAAAGAGGCCTGGGATAGGAGTTTGATGGGGAGGTCTCAAATTCCCAATCTGCCGGGGGGTAGAATCAAAGCCATACATCGCCCCCATCTCATTCCCTGTATATCGCTCTAAAGTCAATGGAGTGGCTGCCTCGTAAAAGAGGAGATGGTTTCTCAGATCAGGGATTAACTTTGATTCTAATTGCTGAAGGATCTTTTGCGAAAATTCCTCTTTAATACGGCGATATTTTTCGGGATCCCCTTTCCCCCATTTTTCTTGATAGTAATAAGGGACATTGACCAGAACCTTTATAAGGTGTTGCCTCGAAGGAGCCAATGAAGGATCTAAAAGTGTGGGGATGGAGACGATCATGGTTGGATGATTCGGAATCTCTCCCTTTCGCAATATCCGATCCTCCTCCTCTAAATCGGAGAGAAAGCGGAGATAGGTGAAATAAGGAAGGTCCATGCTTTTCACATCCAAATCCGTAATGAGATAGAGGATGAAACAAGAAAGGGAATACTTAAAGCGCCGGATCTTTTTTACAAAGGGTTTCTGAAATTTCAAGGGAAGCATCTTTATTAAATGGTTAGGGTTGATATTAGAGATGACCAGCGGAGATTGGAAGACTCTCCCATCCTTTGTCAGGACGCCTTCTACCTTCCGGTCTTTCACCAGGACCTGTTCCGCTTCCCTTTGAAGAAAGAGTTCTCCTCCATTCTCGCAAAACGACTTGGCGATGGCCTCCGAAATCTTCCCCATTCCGCCCTTTGGATAAAAAACACCTTCTCCCAAGGCTTTGCTGATCAGGATAGCGACAAAAAGGAAAGAAAGCCTCGAAGGAGGGTCAGTAGCCGCAGGGGTATGGAGAGCCATCTTGATCTCTCCCCCCCTGAAGAGGTTGTCCAGAATTGTTTTGTGAGTCGATTTATGAAAACGGGTGAGATTTCGGAAATAGAAGGGAAAGAGGATTTTCTTGATCAACGTTATCTCAGAGTATGATTTCACTTCTTCCCCGACTCGCTGGACAAGGGAGAGATATGTCTTCAATCCCTTTTCCTCTTCAGGAAAGAGACTGAAGAGGGCCTCCGAATAGGCATCGAATCCACCCTGCCGGAGATGAATCTCAAACCCGGGATAGATGTTTCGGATGTGATGGATGGGGATAAATTGAACCTCCTCGTGTGCCCCGATCTCCTTAAGAATTTGATAAAACTCTCCGCCCTCCTGACATCCACCGACAAAGGCACCTGTGGCATCAAAAGTGAATCCATTCCTTTTGAAGGAGACCACATAACCTCCCACCTGTTTCTCTTTTTCAAGGAGAAGGGTCTTCAACCCTCTCTTCGCAAGAAGGGAGGCAGCAGTCAACCCTCCTATCCCAGACCCAATCACGATGGCATCGTATCTTTTACCGCTCACGGCGCTTCTGCTCCCACAGAATTAAAAGGGTTGGAAGAAAGCAAAGGGCAGCCATCAGGCAGAAACCCATTCCCAGGATGGTCATCCATCCCATGGTGGAAAGGGCCTGATATCGAGCCGTGACTAAAGAACCGAATCCAAGCATGGTGGTCAGGGAACACATCGCCATGGCCCTTCCGGTGGTGCGGAGGGCAAGGCCCGCATCCCTTCCTCCCCCTTCTAAAAAGCGGTGCATCAGATGGACGCTGTTATCGATTCCCATTCCGATGATCATGGGAAGAATAACGGCGTTAACAAAGTTGATGCGAATACCAAAGAGAGACATGGCTCCCACCATCCAGACGAGACCCATGAGCAAAGGCATCAGGGTGAAAAGCGTGATCCTCCACCTTCTGAAATGGAGAAAGACCAGGATGAGGACGATCAAAAAACTGATGGGAGTGAGAAAGAAAAGATCCTCTTTCACAATTCGGAGAATCTCGGATTCCACCTTCTCGGGTCCTGTAATCGAAACGCCTTGAAGTTCTTTTTCTAACTGGTCGAGAGAAAGTTTTCCCTTTTGATAATAGAGATGGGAGACGATTTTATAACCTTCTCCTTTTTTAACAAAGAGGTTTTCCAATCCTTTCTTCAAAGGCCCTTGATTGAGGGAGGCGATCAGGGTTTCAGGTGAGACGATCTTCTCATTTCCTTTGTTCAGTTCTTCAAGACTCTCAAGAAAAGGCTGAAACCTGCTTACTTCGAATCCATTCTCCTTCAGCTCTTTGATAAAATTCTTTCTCACCTTTTCCAGATCAATGGATTTTTGAATCGCCTTAACAACCTCTCTCTGTTTTTCAGGAGAGGAAATGAACTGGGAGAGGGAAACGAAGGAATCAATCTTTCCTCCCTTCTGGTATTTCTCAAAGATCCTGACGATCTCTTCCTCTTTGGATAAAAGAGAAGAAAGGTCTCTCCCTTCGTGGATGGTGATGGCCTCCAACTTTCTTCCTCCAAAGGCCTTGGCCATTCGTTCGAAGACCCGAAGGGACTCTATCTCTTTCGGCCTCAGGTTTCTGAAATCCCTCTCCACCCCAATCCGTAAGACAAAGAAAAGAAAGAAGAGTGTTATCCCAATCAATAGGAAGAAAGAAAGCAGGGTGTTTTTCTCCAGAAAAGAGGAGAGGCTTCTGAACCTGAAGGTTTGAAGAGGGGTATAGGAATAGGACTTCTTCCTTTTATCAATCCAGATGAGAAAGGAAGGAAGGACAAAATAGATACAGAGGAGGGCGCAAAGGAGACCCACGGACACAAGAAAGGCCAGTTCGACAATCCCCCGCACTCGAGAAAAGAAGAGGACAACAAAGGCAAAAATCGTGGTGAAAGCCCCGGTCCAGATTCCCCTTCCCGTCTGTGTGAGGGTGGTCTCCACGGCTGAAGAAATATCAGCACCCAATGCTCTCTCCTGATGGTACCGGTCATAAATATGGACGGCAAAGTCGATACCCAAACCGACCAAAATGGCAGCAAAAGCACTCGTCAGAATATTCAGGCTCCCTAAGGTAATCGAAGCAATCCCCATGGTCAACTGGATTCCTCCGAAAAGGGGAAGTCCAGCAAAGAGGAGGGTAATCCATCTCCGGTAGGCATAGAAAAATAGGATTAAGACAAGGATCAAAGAAGAGAGAAAGGAACTCTGCATATCGAATCGAAGGATTTTTGACTCAGCCGTGGCAATCGGATGGGCACCCGTTAAGGAAACCTTGATGTTTTTGTCCTGAGTAGAAGGAGCAAGAAGGATGGATTTCTCCAGCGCCTCCATCAGAGATTTGGAGAATGAGAGGTCTGTGGCAGGACGCTGAGGCTCTGTGATGATCAGAAGGGAGTTCTGATCTTTTGAGAGAAAGAAATTGCTCGATTCATCAAATTCCAACCCCTTCATCCCTTGCTTCCATTTCTCCATGAAGAGCCAGCGTAATTCAAGGGGATCAATCTGAATGAGGTCCTTCATGGCAAAGGAGGCATGGCTGATCAAAGTGGCCCTATTCTTTCGGACCTGCTTTTTAATCTCTCCTTCGCTCCATTTCTCCTTCAGCTTGGGAATGTCCTCTTGATCAATAAAGAGATAAGGATGCGTCAGAAAAAGAGCGAGGGCAGGTTTGGCCCCTTCCAGATCCTCTTCTTCGATCTTCTGGAATCGAATCGTCTTGAAGGCTTTCTTCCCATCAATCTCCATCCTCTTCAGATTTTCAGAAATCTCTCTTCCGGATTCGATCAGACGATGGGAATCAACCCCTTCCCCCTTCTCCAGAAGAATGAAAAGGAGATTGAATGTCCCTGCTTCTTGGAGGTTTTCCATGTAGAGTTTGATGGGACCTCTTTCAGCGGGAAAGAGTTTGAGGAAGTTGGGATCGAAACGGATCCTGCCGGTCAGAACAAATGCGATTCCAAAAACGATGAAGAAAATAAGGAGGATCTTCCGATAATGATGGAGACAGAGATAGGAGATCCCTTTAAGCAATCGCTTGACCATACGGTGAGGGATTATAACAGATTCATCAGAGATATGTAACAGTTAGAACCTTATTTACGAACAGCCTCAAACTCAGCAATCATTCCTTACTGTAATCCTCAAACTGACATTTTGCTGGGGCATGCTTTATTTGAATCGGTAGTCATCGGTGGTCCTATTTCTTGAGCTACAACTCCGTTTTTCGTACATTTAACTTACCCATAGCAAGTTTTTATCATTAGGGGGTAGGATATGGTGACAATGACTGCAGCATATCTTCGTGTATCCGGAAAGGCGCGGATCGACGGTGATGGTTTCCTCGCCATTGTGTCACAATTCAGAGATTCGAAAAATCTGCGCGGCTCACAATCGTTGAGGAATTCCACTATGAGGGGGCGATTGCAACGGTTCAAGTGGAAAGGGTGACCTAATATGAAAAGTTGTGGTTTATGCTCAAACTTGCCTTCTCATAGGGAGCAGCAGTTTTTAAACACAAGGTTGCATCTGTGGTTCTTTCCCGCTATAATCCCTGCGTGATCAAGTACAAACACGCTCTCGCCCTGAATCCGTATTTTGGGGATTCTACCGCACTCATAGGGGTTTTCCCTCCGACCGGCCTTGAGTACATCGCCGCGAGCATGAAAGACCTGGTCGGTAAGGTGACGCTTCTCGACCTTCGGCATGAGAAGGCCTACCAGGACCCGAAGGCACTCAGCGAGTTCATCAGGAACGAAATCGATCTTCTCTGCGTAAGCATCCGATGGGAATCTCGGTTCGAGAACGTCTGTGATTTCGTCTCTCAACTGCCTCCTGAGGTCCGCACAATTGTCGGAGGCTACAAAGCAACGGAGGAAGTCAAGTCTCTGTTTGACCGTTGTCCGAATATCGACATGATCGTGCGAGGTGAGGGCGAAGAGATCATCAAACAGGTCGTCACGGGGGTCCCGTACAAGGATATTCGGGGGCTTTCCTATCGAGAGAACGGAGGAGTTGTCCACAACGAAATCCATCCTCTGCCTGACATCACGCGTATTCCGTTTCCTGACCGGTCCTTGAGAAAGCACAATTATTGCCTGGTTAAACACGGGGTTCGACTCAGCAGCCACACGTTCGACACGGTACTGACAACGAGGGGATGTCCGTTCAAATGTAAGTTCTGCACATTCAGTCTTAATCCGCTCGGGCAGAAGAGGAGCTACACGGAACGGCCGGTCGAATCGGTCATCGAAGAATTGAAGACGGTTACAGCCGATGTCGTGCTCTTCAGCGATGACAACTTCTTCACGAACCCGAAGAGGAGCGAACAGCTTTGCGATCTGATCATCGAGAACCAGATCAAGAAGATCTTTGTTGTCCAGGCCCGGATTGACGTCTCGAGGCATCGCAGGGTCCTCGACAAGGCAGAGAAAGCGGGTTTCAAGGTTTTCCTGATCGGGGTCGAGTCGCCCCACGACCGGATCTTGGAGCAGCTTGAGAAGGGCATCACCCAACAGCAGGTCCGGGATGCGTTTGCGGTCCTGACGCAGCACAACTTCTATCTGCATGGGTATTTCATTTACGGCAACATCGGCGAGACGGAAGAAGAGATGCTCTACATCCCGAAGTTCGCGAAGGAGATCAAGCTGGATTCCATCAGTTTTCAGAAACTCCGCGTCGAGAGGTTCTCGCCCCTGAAGGAAGTGGTTGAAGAAACCCCGGGCTACTACTACAACCGTATCGGAGGTTCCGTGTATTCGGACCATTATGGGCGCAAGGAGCTGAAGCAAATCCGGAACCGGATCCGGTCGGAGTTCTACGATCTACCGCAGGTCGTCCATATCATCAGAAAAGCCCGGCAAATTGGGCTTGTCGGTGGCCGCGACTTGACGAATGCATTTCTCAAACTACCCCTCCTCCTATATGGGTTGGCTAGACGAAAAACGCGAAAGAAGAGATAGATCCGGGCTCCTTGGCCGATTCGATCAACTTGAAGTTGACACCTTAAAAAATGTTTCCGGATATTCCGCACTATTTTTGTCTTGATAAATTAGGGTCATTACAGTACAGATCTTTGGTTATTCCAAGAGCATTAGGCATGCTTTCATTCAGTATGCTTACTTTCATTACCAGTAATCCTTGACCACTTAGTCTTGATGAGACTGCACCTTTGCAGGAGGTAAAATCCTCAAAATCTAAGCTTATTCGGACACGAGTTGTGAGATAGATACGATTTCTCGCTTACCCCTTGACCATGTCTCATATTCGGCCTTGATCTGCCAGCAGGACCAACGTTTGCCTCTTGGAGGACTTATTTATGAAAAACGAATATGTCATGGCCCTGGATCAGGGGACCACGAGTTCCCGGGCGGTGATTTTTGATCGGCAGGGGAAAATCGTTAGTATGGCAGCTAAGGAGTTCAGGCAGATTTATCCCCGGCCCGGATGGGTGGAACATGATCCTGCGGAAATATGGGACTCGCAAATGGAAGCTGCCCGGCAAGCCCTTGATTCCGTCAATCTTTCGCCCCGAAGAATCGCCGCCATCGGGGTCACCAACCAGCGGGAGACCACTTTAATCTGGGACAGGGAGAGCGGCCGGCCAGTGCATAATGCCATTGTGTGGCAGTGCCGCAGGACCGCCCCGAGTTGTTCCGAAATCAAGAAGACGAAATTCGCCCAAGAGATTCGCAGGAAAACTGGATTGGTGATCGACGCCTATTTTTCAGCTACTAAGATTCAGTGGATTTTGGACCATCGAAAAACGATCCGCCGGGCAGCTGAAAGAGGGGAACTGGCCTTTGGCACGGTGGATAGCTGGTTGGTGTACAATCTAACGGGGAAGAAGCTCCATATCACAGATTATTCTAACGCTTCCCGCACGATGCTTTACAATATTCATGATCTTTCGTGGGATGGGGAGATCTTAGAATATTTTCATATTCCCGAACAAATCTTACCAGCTGTCAAAGCTTCCAGTGAAATCTACGGAAGCACGTCTCCTGGATCCTTTTTGGGTTTGGAGATCCCCGTTGCGGGAATCGTGGGAGATCAACAAGGAGCTCTTTTCGGCCAAACCTGTTTCCGCAAAGGCCTGTCCAAGAACACCTATGGAACGGGTTGCTTTTTGCTGATGAATATAGGGGGGAAGCCGGTGCTTTCCAGAAAAAACCTTCTGACAACGATCGCCTGGGGAATCGGCCGGAAAATTGAATATGCCTTAGAAGGGAGCGTCTTTATTGCCGGAGCTGTAGTCCAATGGCTCCGGGACGAGCTAAGGATGATTCAGCAAGCTTCCGAAAGTGAAAGGTTGGCCAGCAGCATCCAATCTAATGATGGCGTCTATTTTGTCCCAGCTTTCGTCGGCTTGGGAGCACCCTACTGGGATATGTATGCCCGAGGAGCAATTTTTGGAATTACGAGGGGAACGACGCCAGCCCATATTGCCCGGGCCGCCTTAGAGTCGATTGCCTATCAGACGAGGGATGTGCTGGAATGCATGGAGGAGGATTCCGGAATGGGGCTGAAGGAATTGCGGGTCGATGGAGGGGCGGCTGCCAATGAGTTTTTAATGCAATTTCAAGCCGACATTCTGGGAGTTCCAATAGTCATCCAGGCGACCACTGAGACGACCGCCTTGGGAGCCGCCTACCTGGCTGGTTTAGCCGTGGGGTTTTGGAAGGATCAACAGCAAATCGCCGCAAATTACAGAGTAAAGAGGAAGTTTATTCCTCGGATGAGTTCCAAACAAAGAGAATCTCTTTACCGAAAGTGGAAGATGGCCGTTGAAAGGGCAAAGGGGTGGGAACAAGAAAAATCTCAAGGCGCGAAGCGTAAACCGTAAGGGGTAAGGCGTAAGTCGTAAGGAGTACTTTATTATGAAATCTTTCTAAATCATTCCAAGCAATCTGTACTAACTGACTAATCCTGCTCAATTTCATCTTCCCATCCACCACATCACTAAATACACATTCTCGGTTCCGGGTGCAAATGGTCACAAAATAGTATCCTGTTTGGGAATAGTCGTAACCTTTGAGACGGATTGAATGGCGATGGTGAATTTCATGCATGTTTTTTGAAATACCGCTCTGCTTTTTTGACGGCGGGCCAGAGGCCGAGGTTCATCGGCCCAAAGATGATCAGACTCCTTCTGATATGAAAGGGATTGAAGATCCTTTTCAACATGGAGGGGATGGAATAGAAAGAACGATTCACCTTCCAGAATCCTTCCTGAAGTTCATCCACAGTCATCCGTTTGGGTTGAAAGACCACCGTGGCCATATCGTACTTTGACCAATCCTCTGTCAGAAGCCTTCCCTCCTGCTTTAACCTCTGGTAGATCCGAGTCCCTGGAAAAGGGGTGAGAAGGGGAAGGAAAGCCCCTTCGATTCGGTTTTGTTCAGCAAATTCCAAAAACTCATCAAACACGGATGGGTCATCGAAGTCATAGCCAAAGACAAAGGAGGCATAGACTCCGATGCCGGCGTCATGGAGTCTTTGAATCCCTCTCTCATAGGCTTCAATTCGGTTGATTCGCTTTCCCATGAGACTAATGTTCTCCTCGCGAAGGCTCTCAAATCCGATGAAGAGCCCATGGCATCCTGCCTTCGCCATCAGGGAAACCATTTCTTCATCCTCAGCAATATGGATGGGTCCTTGACTCACCCAGCGTAACCGATAATGGGAGAGCATAGTGAGAAGTTCTTTGGTATGGGAAAGGTTTCCGACAAGATTATCATCCACAAAGAAGATGTAGGCCTTTGAGCGTTCCAGGGATTGAATCTCTTTTTCAACTTCCGAGACCGGTCTCATCCGATAAGATCTTCCATGAAGAGCGGTCACCGAACAGAACTCACAATCATAAGGACAACCCCTTGTGGTCTGAATCAGATTGTGGAAGAGGTATCCCTTCGGAGGAAAAAGATCCCTTCTCGGAATGGGAAGACGGCTCAGATCTGTTCTCTCCTTCTGACGATAAAAAGGCTTCATCGCTCCTTTTTCAGCATCTTCTAACATCTCGCCCCAGACCTCATCCGCTTCACCAATGGCCACACTTTCGGAATGAGCTTTCGCCTCTTCAGGAAGCCAGGAGGCGTGGATCCCTCCGATCACTACCTTTTTCCCTCTCCTACGAAATTCGTCTGCGATTTCATATCCTCTCGGAGCTACAGGGGTAATGGCGGTGATCGCCACCAGATCAACCTCCTGATTGAAGTCGATCTCAGTGAGACTCTCATCAATGATGCGGAGTTGATGATGCGAAGGGGTGAGCCCTGCCAGAAGGGAGGTTGAAAGCAAAGGAAATTTAAATGCGATCACATCCCAGAAGCTGTCCTTTGGCCATCTGGGAATAATAAAAGAAATCTTCATTCCAACTTCTTTCCTTTTAAGAATTGGGCTAATGGTTTAATCTCCACCCCCTCTGGAGCGACCCACTCAAAGGCATCCTTCGGCAGGGTTTGATTGATGGAGATTTCCTTCAATTTCACGTCTATACGAGTCTCTTTTTCTGGCATCTCGATGCGAATCCGGTTTGGAACCTCGCTGCCTTCAGGTTTTTCCGTAGAAATCTTAATGTTTGCCTTCGCGATGAGATCTCCAAATTCTGAAATTTCCCCAGTATAGGCCCTATTTTGTAAAGGACTGAAAAGGGAGAATTCCCCACCTCGGTAAAGAGCATCAAACACACCCATTCCAAGGGGGTGATAGCCCAGGATGCGAAGCTTATCCGGTCTCTCGTAGAGGACGACTCCGTTGAGGAGGAATTTCAACTCCTCACCTTTTCTCACGGTGTCAAGACGAATCGAGGCTTTTGCCTGGAGAGATTCAGCAGAGGAAAAAGCTTCAAGAAGTTTAGCCATGGGATCCTTAACAGGAGGTGCCTCTAAGGAAGGAATCCTTGCAACTTTCTTGGGACACCCAGAGAGAAAGAGTAACAGTAGAAAGAGACTCAGAATCGCAAACCAGGGTCTTCGGATCATTTCATTATTCTCCTTTCGCAAACCGGCTCAATACAGCTTCTGCAGTCAATTCCCCGGAGGCCACCACTCCAGCAATCCCTCCTCCAGGGGATGTCCAATGTCCGGTAAGATAAAGATTGGGGATGGGAGTCGTGCGCGAAAGACGATATATCCCAGATTGCCTTGGAATCTGTGTCCATCCATAGGCTGCACCCCATCGATTGCGAGTCCATTGTTCAATCGCCTTCGGGGTGGTCTCTATTTTGGCGACGATTCGCTTCTCAAGATTAGGAATGAATGCGGATGCTTTGTTGATGAGGTGTTGGGAGAGTTCGTCTCTAATCTTCCGATCCCAATCCGGACTGAAGTGATAGGAGGTTTTACAGCTCAAACAGAGTGTGTTTTTCCCCTTGGATGCATGAGATGGATTGACTTTTGATGGAGCAAGGAGATAAAAGGGGGCTTTCTCTGAAATTTGATTTTCATAGAGATATTGATATTCTTTCTGGAGTTGATCCTCGAAAAAAACCTCATTATTGGAAACGGAAAGTTCATCCAATTCCCCTTCGATTCCCAGATAGAGGATGAAATAAGAAAGAGAGGGTTTCATCCCTTTCAATTTTGATCGAAAGCCTTTTGGGAGGTGGTCCTCTCCAAGGAGATCTGAAAATGTGTGATGGGCATCGATATTAGAAATGACGACCTTCCCTGTCAACTCCTGACCATCCTTTAACCGCACACCGATTGCCCTCTTCCCTTCGATCAGAATTTGTTGAACCTCATGGCCAGTTAAGATTTCCCCTCCCATCTTCTCAAGGGCCTCTCCCATTTTAAGGGGAAGTTGTTCTACCCTTCCTTCAACACAGGAGACCCCGTAATTGAAATAGGACATCTCAATGCCCGCCATCCCTACCACAGAGATCTCCTCTGGGGGAAGCAGCGCATAAGAGCTCCGTATCGAGAGGAGGGTCTTCAAAAAGGGATGGGAAACAGATTCATTGAGAAGTTCACCATAGGTCTTATCTTTGTATTGCGAGAGAAAAGGATACCGAGACGAAAAGGAAGAAGGTTCAAACCAGTTGAGAGAGGATGGAATAGTCGAAAATTCTTCAAAGATTTTTCTTAAAACGGCATAGACCTCTCCAATTCCCTTTCTCTCCTTTGGGAAAAGCGAAGAGAGGTTTTCGAGGTGGGTTTCCATTCTGGAGGATTGACTCACCTTTCGATCAGGAAAATGATATTCTCTTGCGGGTTCGAGAGGGATGAAACGGATTTGATTGAGGAGGTTTAATTTCTCCAAGAGACGCCATATTCTTCCACCTCTCTGGCATTCCCCCAACGATTGGACGGAGAGATCAAAGGAAAATCCATCCTTCCCAAAGGAGGTGCAACAGCCGCCCACCTTCTGATTTTTCTCAATCATCAGGACTTTCAATCCTTTTTGGGCAAGAAGACAACCGCAGGTGAGCCCTGCCATCCCTGCTCCGATGATGATGACATTCGCATCAGACATGATTCGAAAGTATAACACAGCGTTTCACTTTTAGTCGAATCCCCTCTTTTTTACAAATGATTAGGTAGCCAAAAAGGTTTGATCATTTTACAATAGACCTTGCGAGGTCTGATATGAGGGAGAACAAAACATTTATTTCAGGAATCGTCCCCCCTGAAGAGCGTTCTGAGCCTGCCTGGTGGTTTGTTTTCCAGGAGAATAAACTCCTCGTTAATCAGGAACCTTCTTCAGTCAGCCTCCCGTTTCTTATGGACTTCGGAGAATTAGGACTGACACCTTTATCTGAGCACTACATGGGCCGACTCGATCATCAGCCCTGTTATGCTGTCGAAGTAGCTGAAGGAACTATTCCGCCAGCAGGTATGACCTTTGAGGGGTTGCGCCAGGTATACGGTCGTTTGGATGAAGACCTGTTCTGGGTCGCAGCCCGGGCAGTTCAAATCGTGGATTGGGATAAGACACACCAGCATTGTGGCCGATGTGGTACTCCTTTAAGAACCAAGACCACCGAACGAGCTAAAGAATGTCCCCAATGCGGTCAGCTTCATTTCCCGCGTCTCGCTCCAGCGATTATTGTTCTTGTCGAACGAGGCGATCAATTGCTCTTGGCCCGATCCCGTCACTTTATGCCAGGGATGTACAGCGTCCTCGCTGGATTTGTTGAACCTGGTGAGTCGTTGGAAGAGGCAGTGGTGCGTGAGGTGAAGGAAGAAGTTGGTATTGACGTCAAGGACATCCGTTATTTTAGCAGTCAGCCTTGGCCTTTTCCCCATTCTCTCATGATCGGGTTTACCGCTACTTATGCAGGTGGTAAAATTTCTCTGGATGATTCAGAGATTGAAGATGCCGGCTGGTTCACAGCTGATAATCTACCCCGCATTCCCGGAAAAATCAGTATTGCCAGAAAATTAATAGATTGGTTCATTGACAAGCAAGGAGGCCATCTAACTTCTTGACTTGTATTGAAAGTCGTGGTGCTTATTGCAAATTAACAAATCCACTTTGTGATTTCTGGTCGATCATGGGAGAGGTAACCCTGGGTAGATAGAATCTTTTTGAATGGAAAATACTGACTTGACCTCATAGACTTTTTAATTATAAAATTTATTGTTTCTTAAATAGTTGTAAGATTGATTCAAGACATGGTGATGAGGACGAAATCAGCTATTTTGTCGCAAACTTTTCATTCCCGTCAAGCGATGACGCATGTGATTGGCATACATGAGCGGCAGACGGGGTCAGGATCATTCTGTGTGAGGCCATAACGATGACGATCACG
>Ga0315281_10007767_pt1 | contig 15035 bp, 15 predicted proteins | sample YL17G07_0_MG_FD_204540 | JGI IMG/M metagenome (GOLD analysis project Ga0315281, IMG submission 204540) | Sediment microbial communities from Yellowstone Lake, YNP, Wyoming, USA - YL17G07_0 | ecosystem: Environmental > Aquatic > Freshwater > Lake > Sediment | place: USA: Wyoming | collected...
TCCGTTTGGCAGTCAGAAGTTAAAGAATTGAAAGAGAGAGGTTCCCGCGCCCGCGTAAATGGGGGCGCTGCCCCCAAGCCCCCGGCAGGGAGCAAGCTCCCTGCACCCCAGTGACGTCTTGTGCTTTCTTGGCGGAAGTGTCGCCAAGAAAGCCTAAAAGGGGGGCGTGGGGGGACTTGTTCCCCCACACTGCTGTTGTTCGATTGCTTCAGCATTGAAAGTGAATTGGAATAAGCCCCCACCAACCACCATTCTCTCGTTTTTCCGCACCCTGTTGGCGGCCGGGCTGGACTGCTCTCACGGGGCCTGGCGCACAATCTGCGCGGGCCGCGCCGGGGCTTCCGGCGGCGCCAGCCAGGGGTACGCCGCCAGCAGATCGTCCACGGCGGCGGCGTCCCCCGCGCCCCAGGGGGCTGGGGTGAGCTCCGCGCCGAACGCTTGGGCGAAGGCCCGCACGATCCCCCCGTGCAGCGCGGCCAGCCCGGCCCCCGGCCAGCAGCCCTCGGACTGCAAGTCCGTCATTTGCGCGGAGAGCTCCCGGGCGGAGGCGTCCCGGAAGATGCCGGCCAGCAGGTCGGCCTGCGGCAGCAGCGGCAGGGAGCCGTGCTGCAGGAAGCCGCCGGCTTGCAGGCGCTGGGCGCTGCCCAGGATCTTCCTTTGCCCCAGCAGGATCTCGAAGGCCGAGGGGGTCGAAAAGCACACGGCGGAGGCCTGGGATGCCCGCTCGCCGCGGCTATAGGCCTTCACCTCCGGCTCCAGGCCCAGTTGCCGGAAGAACCGCACGAACGCCCCGGACAATTCCCGGTAGATGTCCATGATGCCGCCGGAGAAGCGCGTGCCGTCCAGCGGCGCCGCCACGGAATAGGTGACGTCGGTGCCGTGCAGCACGGCCCGGCCGCCGGTGGCGCGCCGCACCACGGGGATGCCCCGCGCCAGGCAGGCCGCCAGGTCAATCTGGGCATCCACCCGCTGGGCCCTGCCCACGGATAGGGTCGGCCGCTCCCAGGCATATAAGCGCAGCGCCGGCCGGCCCGTGGCGCAGGCGCGGCGCAGCAGGTAGCCGTCCTTGGCCATGTTGTATCGGCCGTCCGCGGCGCCGTCCAGGTGCAGGTCCCACGTCTCCATTGCCGCCCGGTCCTTGGTTGGTCGCCCCGCCGGGAACCGCCGCCCGGCACGCCCCGGGTGCGCTTCACCCCCCTGCAAGGTTTACCACGTCGCCGCCGGCCTGAACATTCGGGATCGGCCGCGGTCGCCGGCGCGGCGGCGGGCCTCTTTCCGCCGCACCCGATTGGTGCTAAAAATCGAAGGCTGGCGGGCCTTGCGTCTCGGCCCTTCCCGATCGTCCGCCTCGGGATCCGTGCGGCAGCCGCTTGCCGCCCCGGCCGCTGAAAGCACCCAGGACCGCGCGGTATCGTAATCCACGGCCGGTCGGTACGTGCGGCAGTGCCCCCGGATGCGGCGAGCGGGCGAGGCGTCACGCCCGGGCGGCGCCTGAATGGGCGGCCTGCCGCCCGGGGTTCCGTTCTTTCAAGATGACCAATTTGCGCGAGGATGGCCTGTGTTGTCCATGTTTCTGAACGGCAATTGGATCGCCCTGGCGATTGTGGCCTTGCTGCTGCTGATGTCCGCGGCATCGTGGGCGATCATCGTCCTCAAATGGCTGCAATTGCGGAACGTCGTGGGGGAGAACTACCTGTTCGACAATCAGGTGCAGCGCGACCAACCGCTGGCCAACCTCTATAGCCTGTCCCAACGCTACCACTTGTCGCCCCTGGCGCGCATGTTCGAGAACAGCTACCGGGAACTCGCCACCTTCAAGGCGCGGATCGAGAAGGCGCCCATCCCCGACGCCCGGGAGCGGCTGATGGACGGGCTTTCCCGCACCCTGGAGCGCATCTACAACCAGCAGACCCAGACCCTGGAGGGGCGCCTGTCCCTCCTGGCGACGATCTCCAGCTCCGCGCCCTACATCGGGCTCTTCGGCACCGTGCTGGGGATCATCCAGGCGTTCCAGGATATCGGTCATACCGGGGTGACGAGCCTTTCCGTGGTGGCGCCCGGCATTTCCGAGGCGCTGGTGGCCACGGCGGCCGGCCTGCTGGCGGCGATTCCGGCGCTGATTGCGTACAACCTGTTCCGCAACCGCATCCGCGAGGTGAACGGGCACATGAAGAGCTTCGCCCTGGACATCACCAACCGGCTGGAGAGGGTGCTGTGAGCTCACGCAAGGCCGTCTTCGACTGGGCCGCGGCCGAGCCGATGAGCGACATCAACGTCGTGCCCCTGGTGGACGTGCTGCTGGTGCTGCTGGTGATCTTCATGATCACGGCCCCCATCATCAGCCACACCCTGGACGTGCAGTTGCCGCGGGCCAATCTGGCCCCGGGCACGCGGGCCAACCAGACGTTGATCGTGAGCATTGACCAGGAGGGAACCCTGGCGGTGAACGAGCAGGTGCTGGGGGGGCTGCGCTACCAGGAAACCCTGAAGCGCTTCGAGCGGGAGATCCACCGCTGGAAGGCCTCCTACCCCGGCACCCCGGTGTTTGTGCGGGCGGACCGCCGCATCCGCTATGGCAGCGTCATCCAGGTGATGGCCGAATTGCGGCGGCTGGGCGTGGTGGACGTGGGATTGATGATCGAGCGGGAGGCGAATTGATCCAAGCGGATCCCCGTTTCCGCATGGCGTTGCTGGGCTCCCTGCTGGTGCATCTGGCACTGCTGGGGTTGCTGGCGTTGATCCCGTCCGGCGGATCCCCCGGCAAGGTCGCGATCTACACCGTGCACATGGTCGAGGCGCCGCAGATTCCGCAGGCGCACCAGTTGGATCTCTCGCCCATCCTGAAGCGCGAACTGAAATTGTCGCCGCCCGCGTTCGGGGCGTCGCCGCTGCCGGACGAGCCGCAGGCGCCGGACCTGGAGCCGCCGCCCGCCCCCCGGCCCACGCTGCGCGCAGGCAGTGCCAAGGCGCCGGCGCTTCCGTTGCCCGCGCCCCTCGCCCCCGGCGCGCGGCCGCAGGCCCAGCCGGCCGGGGAGGCGGCCGATGCGGCGCTGCCCCAGATTCCCGCCGCTCCGGCGGCGCGCCGGGCCGCCCCGCAGGCGCCCGCGGCCCGGGCCCCCGCGGCCCGCGCCCCGGCGGCCGATTCAGCCGTCGCCGACCTGGCCGACGGGCCCACGCCGATGGAAAAACTGCGCAGCAAGGTGAACCGGTTGGACTTGCAGGTCGAAGCCGCGGAGGGCGAGTCCCAGGCCAGTACCCGCGCACGCGCCGATGGGGAAAAGAGCCTGATTGACATGCGGCTGTTCCAGAACACCGTGCGCGAGCGGGTCAAGGAGAACTACACCTTCCCGGGGACCTTCCCCCCCAATCTCCGCACCCGCGTCCGGGTGGAGATTGACCGGGAGGGGCGCATCCAATCCCTGCAAGTGATCGAATCCAGCCGCAACGCGCGGTTCGACGCGCTGGTTTGCCTGGCGGCCATCCGCAAGGCCAAGCTGCCGCCGGTGCCCGAGTCGGTGGAAACGCCGACCGTGGTGCTGAACCTGACCTGTGCCCCCTAGAACAAGGCTCTGATGAACCCGACCCAGAATGGCTCCCTTCCCCAGCCGAGCCCAAGCCGCCTGATGGCCGCCCGGCGCCGCTGGAGCGCCGCCCTGGCGCTGCTGCTGCTGCTCTCCCTGTCCGGCCCTTGGGCCTGGGCCCAGGGCGATGCCAAGCCCGCCGGGGAGGGCGAGGGCGCCGACCCCAGCCAGGACATCTTCATCGAGGGCATCGGCTTCTCCAAGCTGACCGTGGCGCTGGAAGGCGCGCTGCCGCCGAACGCCGGCCCCGCGGCGCTGGCGACCCAGCAACTGTTGGAGAAGAATCTGTGCTGGAGCGGCGTCTTCAACCTGTGGGGAGGCATCTCCCGCCACTGCGCCCTGCGCGCCGAACCGCAGCGCCTGGACATGCGGCTGGGGCTCTCCTTCCAGGACCGGCGCCTGCGGCTGCGGCTCAAGGACGCCGGCGCGGAAGGCGCGGTGCTCTTCGAGGATACCCTGGCGCTGGTGGCGGGAGACGACGAGCGGCCCGTGATGGACCTGGTCAATCGCCTGGTCGAACGCATCACCGGTCAGCCGGGCATCCTGGGCAGCACCATCGCCTTCGTGCTGCGCCAGCCGCGCTATGCCAAGGTGATCGTGGCGACCAACACCCACGGCAAGCTCTTGCAGCCCATCTCCCACAACGCGGACATCAACCTGCTGCCGCGCTGGTCGCCCTCCGGCACGAGCCTGGTGTATACCGTGCTGGGCCGGGCGGGCACGCAGGTCTACTTCCACAACTTCGCCAGGAGCGATGGCCTGGGCCCCAGCCGCTTCCTCACCCAACCGGGCAGCCTCAACACCGGCGGCACCTTCTCCCCGGACAGCAAGCGCCTGATCATCACCATGAACCCGAACGAGAACGCGGACTTGTACGAGCTGGACCTGCTGAAGAACACCCGCCGCCAGCTCACCTCGCGCCTGGGCATCGAGACCCAGGCCGACTGGGCCAAGGACGGCAGCAAGCTGGTCTTCGTGTCCGACCGCTCCGGCTCGGCCCAGGTGTACCTGCTGGACTTCCAGACCAACGAGGATTTGCGGCTGACCTTCGACGGCATCTACAACGCGGATCCGCGCTTCAGCCCCGACGGGCGCCTGATCCTGTTCACCAAGCGCGTGGGCGACAAGGATCAGATCCACATCATGGACATCAACGGCGAGAACGTGCGGCAGATTACCCGCGGGCGGTTCGACTCCGAGCAGGCCGCGTGGTCGCCGGACGGGCACCAGATCGTCTTCTCGTCCGACCGCACGGGGGATTCCAAGGCGTACGTCGTGTCCACCGACGGCACCGGATTGCGGCGGCTGACCGACACCCCGGCGGGATTCGAGGAGTCCAGTCCAAGCTGGACACTGCGCCAGATGTTCCGATAACATGACCGGCATGCCCCTCCAGCAGTCTGGGTCCCCGGCGGCCGGGAAGGGCCGCGCCTTTCACCCTCCCGGAGAGCGGCCCGTGACGTCCCTGGGATTGCGCCGCGGGCCGGCCCATGGCTTGGCCCTGCCGATCGTTCTGGCCGCCCTGGCCTGGCTTCCGGCCGCGTGCAACAAGACCGTCGAGGTGGAGCGCTTCGACCAGGTCAACCGCGTGCAGGACCAGCGCCTGACCGCCCTGGAGGAGGGCATGGGGGCCGCCCTGCGCGCCCAGGCCGCCGAGCTGCAAGACCTGCGCAAGATCCTGGAGGGGCGCACGGAGACCCTCACGCAGCGCCTGGACCAAATGGCCGCGGAGCAGACCCGGCTCTCCGAGGCGGCGGAGGTCAACCAGTCCCAGCTCAAGCGCATGGAGCGGCGGCTGGACGATCAGCTCAAGGCGCTGGCGCAGTTCCGCCACGACCTGGACAACGACCTGGACAAGCTGCGCTTGCAGATGAAGGACGTGGAGGCCCTGCTCAAGTCGCCCATCGCCGGGCTGCCCGCGGCCACGGAGATGGACAAGCGCTTCCGGGAGGCGCACTTCCTGCTCATCAGCGGGCAGGTGGACCTGGCGGCCGACCGCTTCGGCCAGTTCGCCAAGGACTACCCGGACGACAAGCGGCGCCCCGATGCCCTCTTCCGCCAGGGGCAGGCCTTCTTCCTGGAGCGCAAGTACGACATCGCGCTGGTGCCGCTGTATGAACTGGTCGAGAAGTACCCCAAGCACAAGCAGGCGGCGGAAGCCCGCTGGCTGCTGGCCCGCGCGCTGGAGGAAACGGGCGACGTGAAGCTGGCGCGCGAGTTCTACGCGCTGCTCATCGCCGCCAAATCGCCCTACAGCGCGGACGCCGCCCGGCGCGTGGCCCTGATGGCCCGGCTCGACCCGGCGAAGCCGGAACCCGGCAAGGCCGCGCCGGCCAAGAAGGGCGACCCACCCGCGCCCGCCAAACCCGAGAGCGGCAAACCCTGATGACGGTCGGCATGGTCAAGATCTTTCCCAATCCGGACGCCTACCGGGAGCACCTGGAGCGTCCCACCGGCCAAGCCGGGCAGGTGGAACGGCTGGTGCATGACATTCTGGAGCGGGTGCGCCTGGAGGGCGATTCCGCCGTGCGCGAATACACGGAGCGCTTCGACAAGGTGCGCCTGGAGCGGTTTCGCGTGCCGCGGAGCGAGCTGGAGCAGGCGGTGGCCTACCTGGACCCGTCCCTGAAGGACGTTTGGATCCAGGCGGCGGAGAACATCGAGCGCTTCCACCAGCGGCAGAAGGAAGACAGCCGGCTGGAATTCTTCGAGGACGGAACCGTGTTGGGCTGGAAGGTGACGCCGATTGACCGCGTGGGGGTCTACATCCCCGGGGGGACGGCGGTGTATCCGTCGTCCCTGCTGATGAACGCCATTCCGGCGCAAATCGCCGGGGTGCCGCGGATCGTGGTGGTGTCCCCGCCCGGCGCGGACGGCCTGCCGCACCGGGACATCCTGGCGGTGGCCGCGCTGTTGAACCTGGACGAGGTCTACGCGGTGGGCGGCGCCCAGGCGATCGGCGCGCTGGCCTTCGGCACGGAGACCGTGCCGCACGTCTACAAGATCACCGGCCCGGGCAACCAGTACGTGGCGGAGGCCAAGCGCCAGGTGTCGGGGGAGGTCGGGATTGACTCCATCGCCGGGCCCAGCGAGATCCTGATCCTGTGCGACCGGGAGCTGGACGTGGAACTGATCGTCCGGGATCTGCTCTCCCAGGCGGAACACGATACCGAGGCGCGCGCCGTGCTGATCACGACCTTGCCGGAGCAGGCCCGCGCGGTGGCGCGGCGCCTGGAGGCGTTGATCCCGACCCTGCCGCGCCAGGAGATCATCCAGGAATCCTTCGCCCGCGGGTCGGGCATCATCCTGGTGGACGACGTGCAGGCGGGGCTGGACCTGGTCAACGAGATCGCGCCGGAGCACCTGGAGGTGCTGACGGAGGATCCGTTCGCCCTGCTGAGCGGCATTCGCAACGCCGGCGCGATCTTCCTGGGGCCCAACACCCCGGAGCCCGTGGGCGATTACTTCGCGGGGCCGAACCACACCATCCCCACGGGCGGCCGCGCCAAGTTCTCCTCCCCGCTGTCGGTGCAGGACTTCGTGAAGAAGTCGTCCGTCCTGAGCTATTCGGCGGCGCGGCTGGAGCGGGAAAGCGATGCGATCGGGCGGTTCGCCGAGCGCGAGCAGTTGTTCGCCCATGCGGAAGCGGTGCGCGCGCGGGTCAAGGCCCGCGCGCCCCTGCCCCGCACCCCGGGCAAGTGAGGCCCAACATGAAACGCACCGCCACGATCGAGCAGGAGACCCGCGAGACCCGCACCCGCGTCGTGCTGAACCTGGACGGTTCCGGCACCCGCGCGATCCGGTCCGGCATCGGGTACTTCGACCACATGCTGGAGCAGTTGGCCTTCCACGGGCTGCTGGACCTGGAACTGACCTGCCAGGGCGACCTGCACGTGGACAGCCACCACACCGTGGAGGACGTGGGGCTCGCGCTGGGCAAGGCGCTGGACGCGGCCCTGGGCGCGCGCACGGGCATCCGCCGCTTCGGCCACGCGTACGTGCCGATGGACGAGACCCTGGCGCGCGTGGTGCTGGACTTCTCCGGCCGGCCCGACTTCCACTTCCAGGGCGCCTTCGCGCGCGACCGGATCGGGGAGCTGGAGACCCAGATGATTCCGCACTTCTTCAAGTCGGTCGCCACGGCCGCCCGCATGACGCTGCACATGGCGCTGCTGTACGGCGAGAACGACCACCACAAGTCCGAGGCGCTGTTCAAGGCCCTTGGCCGCGCCCTGGCCGATGCCGTGACCGTGGAGCCGCGCCGCGCGGAGGTGGCCTCCACCAAGGGAACGCTCTAGGGTCTGTTTGGAACTCCCAAACCGGACCCAGGGGGAGAACCAAGGCCAGCGAAGAACCGCGGATGCTTCGCTACCGCTCAGCATGACACGAACGATAATGTCACCCTGAGCCAAGCGAAGGGTCTGCGGTGGCTTCCCCCGTGTGGGGACCCCATTCTCAAACAGAGCCTGGCGCCATGATCGCCATCATTGACTACAACGTGGGCAACCTGCACAACCTGAAGAATGCCCTGGACTACCAGGGCATACCCAACGCCATTGTGACCACGGCGGAGGAGGTGGCCCGGGCGGAGCGCATCATCCTGCCAGGCGTGGGCGCCTTCCGGCCCGCCATGGAACACCTGCGCCAGGCGGGCATGGTGGCCATCGTGAAGGAACGGGTGGCCGCGGGCGTGCCCTTCCTGGGCGTGTGCATCGGGATGCAGTTGCTGTTCGACGAGAGCGAGGAAGACGGCCTGCACCAGGGCCTGGGGCTGATCGCGGGGCGCGTGGTGCGCTTTGGCGGCAAGGGCCTCAAGGTGCCGCAGATCGGCTGGAACCAGGTGGCGTTCAAGCGGCCCGACCCCCTGCTGGAGGGGGTGGCCGACGGCAGCTACTTCTACTTCGTCCATTCCTACTACGCCGCCCCGCGGCACGAGGGCGACGTCCTGGGCTGGGCGGATTACGGCGAGTCCTTCCCCGCCATCGTGCGCCGGGGCAATGTCTGGGGCGCGCAGTTTCACCCGGAAAAGAGCCAGAACGCCGGGCTGCGCCTGTTGAAGAATTTCTCCGCCCTCCAGCCGGCATAGGGCCGGGCGCGCCGCCTCTTCCCGATTCGCCCGCCGAGCGCTTCCATGGCCACGACCAAGAACCCCCTGCGCGAGTTGCCTTCCGTCACGGAGGTGGATCATCACCTGCGGGCGCGGGGCTTGCCCAGCGGCAAGGCCGTGCGGGGCCAGGTGCAGGCGGTGCTGGAGCGGTACCGGCTGCAGGCCCGCGCCGGCGGCCCGGCCGTCGGCCGCAAGGCCGTGCTGCTGGCGGTGGAGCGGGCCGTCAGCCTTCCGCCCGCCAACCAGCTGCGCCGCGTCATCAACGCCACCGGGGTGGTGGTGCATACCAACCTGGGGCGCGCGCTCCTGCCGCCGGAGCTGCTCGCGGCGGCCGCGCCGCTGCTGCAAGCCTACACCAACCTGGAGTTCGACCTGGCCACGGGCCGGCGCGGCGAGCGGGGCGGGCGCGTGCCGGAGCTGCTGGCCCAACTCTCCGGCGCGGAGGCCGGGCTGGTCGTCAACAACAATGCCGCGGCCGTGCTGCTGCTGCTCTCCGCCCTGGCCCCTGGCAAGGAGGTGATCGTCTCGCGCGGGGAGCTGGTGGAGATCGGGGGCAGCTTCCGCATCCCGGACATCATGCGCCAGTCCGGCGCCCGGCTGGTGGAGGTGGGCACGACCAACCGCACGCGCCTGGCGGATTATGCCCAGGCCATCACGCCGGAGACGGCGGCCCTGCTCAAGGTGCATCGCTCCAACTTCTCCCTGGCGGGCTTCGTGGAGGAAGCCAGCGTCGCGGAATTGTCCGGCCTGGCGCGCGCCAAGGGCCTGAGCGTCTGGCACGACTGGGGCAGCGGCAACTTCTATCGCTTTGCCCAGCCCGCGCTGCGCGCGCAGACGACCGTCGGCGACGAGGTGCGCGCGGGCGCGGACGTGGTGACCCTGAGCGGGGACAAGCTGCTGGGCGCCGTCCAGGCCGGCATCGTCGTGGGCCGGGCGGAGCCGCTGGCCCGGCTGCGCAAGCATCCCCTCTACCGCGGCCTGCGGGTGGACAAGGTGCGGCTGGTGCTGCTGGAGCTGGCGCTGCTGCACTACCTGGACATGGGCCGCCTGCGCGCCCACAACCCCACCGTGGACCTGCTGGAGCGCACGCCGGAGGAATTGCTGCCCAGCGCCGAGCAGACGCTGCGGGATCTGCAGCCGTCCGCGGGCCGGGGGCTGACGTGGGAACTGGTGCGGGACCACTCGCTGGCCGGCGGCGGAGCGGCGCCGGAAGCCCGGCTGGAGACCGTGTGCCTGGCCCTGCGCCCTGGCCAGGGCGATGCCGAGGCGCTGGCCGCCCAGTTGCGCGGCCGCGAGCCGCCCATCGTCGCGCGCGTGCAGGACGATCGCGTGCTGCTGGACTTCCGCACCCTGCTGCCGCAGGACCTGCCGGAGGTCGTGGCGGCCGTGCGGGACTTGTGCGGCGCGTGAAATCCGGGCATCCTTCCCGCCAACAGACGGCGCACGCCCCGCGGGTGCGCCGCTTTCCAACTTTCACGCCGAGCCGCCCGCAATGGCCAGATCCTGGCGCACCCCGCTCACCGTCCTGATTGCCGCGACGGTCGTCATTTCCCTCTCGGTGGGCATCCGCGCAACGATGGGGCTCTTCCTGCGGCCCATGACGCTGGACCTGGGCTGGGGGCGCGAGACCTTTGCCATCGCCATCGCTTTGCAGAACCTGATGTGGGGCGTTGCGGGGCTCTTCAGCGGCATGTTGGCCGACCGGTTCGGCGCGGGCCGGGTGATCGCGCTGGGCGCGCTGGGCTATGCGCTGGGGCTGGTGATGATGAGCCTGTCGCGAACGCCGCTGGGCTTCACCCTGGGCGTGGGACTCTTCAACGGCATCGGCATCAGCGCCTGCTCCTTCGGCGTGGTGCTGGGCGCCATCAGCCGCTCGGTGCCGGAGGAAAAGCGCAGCATGGCCCTGGGCATCGCGTCCGCCGGCGGCTCCGTGGGCCAGTTCGTGATGCTGCCGCTGGGCCAGGCCTTCATTGACGTCCAGGGCTGGTCGCACGCGCTGATTTCCCTCGCCGTGTTTTCCCTGTTCATGGCGCCCTTGGCGATGCTGCTGACGGGCCGCGCGGCGCTGGCCCCGGGTGCCACCAAGGCCCGGCCCTGGCAGGCCTTCGGCCAGGCCCTGGGGTTCCGGCAGTACTGGCTGATGTTCGCGGGCTTCTTTGTTTGCGGATTCCATGTGGCGTTCATCGCCACGCACCTGCCGGCCTATCTGGTGGACAACCGCATCTCCGCCGGAATGGCCGCGACGGCGCTGGCCCTGATCGGCTTCTTCAACATCCTCGGCTCGTTCTTCTTCGGGGCCGTCGGGGGGCGCTTCAGCAAGAAGAAGTCGCTGGCGGCGCTCTATCTGGCCCGCTCCGCGGCCATCACGGCCTTCGTGCTCCTGCCGATCAGCAACGTGACGGTGCTGCTGTTTGCCTCGGCGATGGGCTTCCTCTGGCTGGGCACGGTGCCGCTCACCAGCGGCCTGGTCGGGCAGATCTTCGGCGCGGGTTACCTCTCCACCCTGTTCGGCTTCGTCTTTCTGGGACACCAGATTGGCAGCTTCCTGGGCGTGTGGCTGGCCGGCTGGGTGTTTGACACGACCGGCAGCTACGCCTCGATCTGGTATGCCTCCATCGCCCTGGGTGTGTTCGCCGCGGTGGTGCACTGGCCCATCCAGGAGAATCCGCTGGACCTGAACGTCGCGCCGGCGCTGGCCCAGAAGCCCGCGTAGCCATCGTTTTCAGCCCAGCCATTCGAGCTCGCTGGACACCAGGACGTGGCTCCGGCCGGCGTCGTCCTGGGCCAGCAGGGCGCCGTCTGGGGTCAATCCGGCGATCGTGCCCTCCACCGGCCCGGCGGGGGTGGGGAAGCGCACCCGGCGGCCGACGCTGTCGGCCAGGGCGCTCCAGTCGGCCAGCACGCCCGCCTTCTCGCCGCCCTCCACGCGCGCCAGCAGCGCCTCCAGACGCCTCAGGATGGCCTGGAGCACCGCCTCGTTGTCCACGGGCCGCCCGCCGGCCTCGGCGAGCGTGGTCACCGTGCCGCGCAGTTCGGGAGGGAAGTCGCCCGCGGTCCCGCCGCAGTTGACGCCGATGCCGACGACCAGCCGCGGCGCGCCGGACGCATCGGCCTTGGACTCCGCCAGGATGCCGCACACCTTGCGCCCGCCCAGCAGCACGTCGTTCGGCCACTTGAGCCGCGGCCGCAAGGCCAGCGCCTCCACCAGCGCCTGGGCCACCGCCAGGCCGGCGACCAGCGCCACCACCGGCACCTCCGCCAGCGGCAGCCGGGGATGGATCACCACGGAGAATTGAAGCTGCGCGCCGGGCAGGGAGGCCCAGACCCGGCCCAGCCGGCCCCGGCCGGCGGTCTGATGCCGCGCGATGACGACGAGGCCGTGCCGGCTCAGGTAGTCCTCGCGGCCCAGCACGAGCGTGTTGGTGGAGGGTACGGAGTCCAGCCGCACGATGGCATGACCGATGGGCTGCACGGGGGCGCTCAATTCGCGGTATATTGCAGGACTTCCACACGGCTGCCCGTGCGGTCCGGCTTGCGCTGCACATACACCAGCGCATCCACGCGCGACTGCACGTCGTCCACCTCGGTCGTCAGGCGCACGCGGTAATATTGGTTGTACGTGGAGAAGATCTTGGGCGCAAAAGCCTCATTGACGCCCCCAGCAGTCTTCACCGCCAACCTGAGCGAATCCGCGGTGTACTTGGTCCGGATCGTCTCGTCCGGGATCAGGGCGTCCGCGATCTGCTGCGCCTTGTCGGCATATTCGTTCAGTGAGGTCTGAGAGGCCTTGAAGTTGGCATTGCCGATCGGACCAAGGTTGTCCAGATGGCGGAGCCTGAGAAAGTCCATGATCTCCTGGCGCGTCGCCAGATTGACGTTGAGCTTCTCCGGGTACAGATCCGCCGCGGCGGTCTGCTTCGGCCGGACGCTGAAGCGCTTTTCGACCTCCGCCCAGGGCAGCCTCAGGTCCATGAAGCCCCGGATCAGCCGGATCTCTTCCAGCCGATCCAGCGGCGCATTCTTGATGGTGTATTCGGGGTCGGTGAAATAGTACGCATTGGACTCGGCCCCCGGATATCCAAAGGCCTGGTAGTCCACGTCGTCCGTATCCATCCAGTCCATCAACGCGGCGTGGAATTCGTCAATCTTGTCCAGGGGCAGGACGGTGGGCGGGACGCTACTCTGGGCCGGCGGGGTCGGCTGGGTGCCTCCCGGCAGGCTCTGCTGGATGCCTCCCGGCGGGGCGGGTTCCGGCGGCGGGTTCACCGGGATCTGCGCCATCAGCTTCTCGAAGAGGGTCCAGCGCACGTAGTTCAAGTCGCCGGCGCTCAGGTTCGCCATCTCGTTGAGGTTGAAGCGCGCATCCAGGGGCTCGATGCTCAGTTCCACCAGCCTGCCGGAGCCCATGGGCACGACCCCCAGCACCATGAACTGTTGCATCTGCCGGTAGCCGCTCATGAACAACACCTCATCCTGCATCAGGCCGATTTCCACGGCCCGCAGGGCCGAGCGCGCCAGGCTCCCGGCCTGGGCCGCTTGGCGGAAGTTCTGGATCGCCCGCAACTCCAGGCCGGTGGCGAAGAAGAATTCGGACAGGAAGAACGTCAGCAGCAGCACCACCACCAACGCGGTGAGCAGGGCGATCCCCGCCGGACGCTTGCGCCCCGGGCCGGTCATTGACCCACCTTGAGCACGGATTGCAGGTTGACCTCCAGGGTGGCCCGCAGCGGCTTGCCGTCCTTGCCCATCACCCCCAGGCTGATCCGCACTGCCCGCGGCATGCGCGCGTCCTTGGGGCGGGTCTGGGAGTCCCACTCCCGCTCCCAGCGATCCTGGGTGGGGTTGCTGGCCTCGGCCGGTCCCAGGAAGCCGATGGAGAACGTCTCCACGTCCCGCGTCAGCACCACCGTGACACCGCCGGTCTCCAGGTCCGGGTCGAGGTAGTAGTCCTCGCGGCGCACCAGCGTGAGCGTGTTGGCGGCGAGGTCCTCGCGCACGGCGTAGCCCGCCTCGTGCAGGCCGGGGTCGGCCTCCGGCGGGCGCTGGCGGTGGAACCGCGCGGGGGCGGCCACGTGGAAGTTGATCTCGGTGAATTCTCCGCGGCCCACAAAGTGGGTGCGGGCCACGATCCCGGAGCGGCGGTCGCCATTCGCCGCGTAGCCTTCCAGGTATTGCGCGGCCTGGAGGTCGTCCGCGATCAGCTTCAGCAGCAGCCGCAGCTCCTGTTGCTCCGCCAGCTCCGCCTTCAGTCCCGCGGCGGCGTCGGAGAGTTGGAAGAATGAGCCGTAGGTGAGCGCCAGCACCACGGCCAGCAGCGCCATGGCGATCAGCAGTTCCAACAGCGTCATCCCGGCGGCATGGCGCGGGCGGGCGCGGGCGCTATTGGGCCGGGACATAGATTTCAGCGCGGTAAGTTTGCGGTGCGTTGCCGACCACCCAATCCACCTCGAACAGGATCTTGCGCACCCGCACGCCGGGGAAGGGCTCTTCGTCCTTGATCTCCCGCCGCCAGGTATAGCCGGCCAACTCGTGCTCCGGCGGATACTCGCCTTGGCCGACCGACTCCCCGGCCCCACTGGAGCGCTCCGCGTGCTGCAATTCGTTGTTGACGAACAGGATGGCCTTCCACAGGCCGCGGGTGGACGAGTTGACGAAGAGCGCGGAGGCAAACCCCTGGTGCAGCGCCATCAGGCCCACGGCGATCACGGCCAGCGCCACCAGCACCTCCAGCAGCGTGAAGGCGCGCTGCCCCGCCCGCGGGCGCTCCCCGCCCCCGGCGCTATTCCCGCGCATAGCCTGGCACCGATTGCACCTCCCCTTTGAAGCCAGAGAGCCTGTAGGTATGTTCGGCGCCGTCCACGGTGAAGTGCAGCAGGAACGGATCCACGAAGCCCGATGCGTCCAGATTGATCCGCACCTTGCGGTCCACCAGGGGGTGGGCCACGTTGCCGAACAGCACGACATCGGTCAGCTTGAAGGTCTTGGGAAACGCGTGCGTCCGCAGCAAGGATGGATCCTGGCGGACGGCAAACTGGCCGGAGCGGTCCTGCTGCTCGACGGAATAGCCGCCGCCGGGCAGATCAATCACCAAACGGAATGAACGCTTCAAGAGCACAGCCTCGTTGCGCAACATGCGCACGACCCCCGCCAGGCGCACCGCCTCCTGGTTCACCGGCCCTTCCAGCAGGGTCTGGAACGACGGCATCGCCACGAACATCAGCACCGCCGCCAGGGCCATCACCAGCAGGATTTCCAGCAGCGTAAAGCCGCGCGCGCCGCGGGGAGCGCTAGCAGGCCGCGGAAAAATGAACTGCAAGCGGGGGTTGGTGGGGGCTTTGCCCCCCCCG
>Ga0315281_10007768_pt1 | contig 15033 bp, 7 predicted proteins | sample YL17G07_0_MG_FD_204540 | JGI IMG/M metagenome (GOLD analysis project Ga0315281, IMG submission 204540) | Sediment microbial communities from Yellowstone Lake, YNP, Wyoming, USA - YL17G07_0 | ecosystem: Environmental > Aquatic > Freshwater > Lake > Sediment | place: USA: Wyoming | collected...
TTGCTTTAAACTCGGAACTGAATTTCTTTCGCATGATTTCGGACCTCCGTTATTTGTGGATTATAACATTTTTTCCACCTTAACAGTCTGTCCGAATTATAGGGTCCATTATACCTTTAAGTGTTGGTGAAGGCAGCGCCACGGGGAGTTATGTTGGAAAAAATACTTTCCGCGGTGTAGACATGCAAAAGGCAAATAATTTCAATGTCTTTATAAACTATATGCCAAGAGTAACTTTGATTGACAAAAACGGAGAGATACTTGGTACCGGTATGTGTAATTACCCGATGAATAACAATAACAACGGAACTAATAAAGCTGAATCAAGAGACAACAATAACAATGGGCCGATGCCTGAACCCAAAATGTATTACAGCATACCTTTACTGGCGGCCCAGGACAATGTGAAGCTTGTTGTAACCAATCAGAACTATCCTCCTTTTGTAAAAACAACCAGTCTTCCTGGAACCTTGAATGTAGATATGGATAGTGACGTAGGCCCCGGAGCGGGTATTACAGGCGCGGTTCATGATTCTGCCGGGAAGGCAGTGGGAAATGCGGTAGTCAAGTTAACCGGCAGGCTTTCTAACCGTTCGGTAATAACCGGTACCGACGGTACTTACTCAATGCCCGGGCTTGCTCCCGGTGTTTACAGGTTCCTGGTTTCTGGTGAGGGCTATGCACTGGAAGCTCAAAAAATAGTGGTTTACAGCAAGGACCAGATTTTGAACTTCACTCTGAGCCCTTGCGCCGGTTCCATTTCAGGCACGGTCTATGCGCAGAAGTTCCCTTACCCTCTTGTGGCTCCCGGCGCTCCGGTAGTTGCCTATGATGATACGGCAAACGGGCAGGACCCCGCAAAAGAAATAGCTGTTTATGAAACTATTACGGATAATAGCGGCGCCTATAAAATATCACCGGTAGTTGAGGGCCATACATATAAGGTAGCGCTTGCAGTGCCGGGTAAAACGGTGCAGATATACTCGCCATCACCCTCGGTGCCGCAAATCGCAGGTTCTGCGTTGACAGAAATTGATTTTATTTATAAATCGCGCCCGCCCAATGTTAAACTTATAGCAAGGCCGGCGGCGGACGGCATAGGAGTTACGCTTCAGGGAGAATCTCCAAGAAAGTTGGATTCGCTTACCGCAAAATACAATGAAGGCACTGCTTATGATGCAAACACAGCGGCTGCTTTAACTGTAACACCAATTGGAATGAAAACATACACAATTACTCTGCCTTATAAAACCAGAGCCTATGCGGTTCGCTTTACAGTTGACGATGGCGCCGCAGTTCAAGATTTGGATTTCCTCTATAATCCAAACAACAAAGCCCAGGCCAAGGAAGACATCGATCAGAAATCAGTTACAAGCGGTGATGTTGTTTTGGATAGCCAGGGCAATGACACCTCCGGTATATTTATCAGCCCGGGTTCCATAACCCTTGCTGACGGCTCAATACCTGAAATAAGCATCGACAAAGAGAAACAGGAATCTTCCAGTTTTACCTCAGGTGTGCCTGCCAATGAAGTCGGCGGCGATGTCTATAGCATAAACCTGAAAATGGACGGTTCTCAGCAAAATGACAGCAAAACGATGACGCTTACGGTGGGCTATGACACCACCCTCGTCGGCGATAAAACCAGTCAGCTAAGCGTACAGCAATATAATGAGACTACAAAAACCTGGGAACCAATCCTTGGCGCGCCCACCGTTGACCCTATCAGCGGCACAGTTTCAATTGAAGTTGACAATATTGCCTCGGCCGCGGCTTCAAGCGCAAGCCCGCGAAAGAAGCCTTCAATGGCGCAATTTAACGGCAAGGAATACAAACTTGCTCCTTCCAGGGCTGGGGCCGCCACGTCAAATCAAAAGGGAATATTTATGGTCTCAAAGGTTCCCGCGCGCGTGTCTTACAGCGGGGCCACACTTGAAGTGTTTAACACGCCCAATCCGTTCGATTTAAACCAAAAAATAGTATCGCTTAACCGTGGCGGAAGCATCGCTCAGATAAAAACAAATGGAACTGTAATCCGCTTCTCGGTTCCGTTATCATGTGGCAATGATGTCAAAACCAGGTTCCGTATTTACAACATCGCCGGCGAGCTTGTGCGCGAGTTAAACGCGAGCGATATGCTTGCTGGCGGCGTAAACGGAGGCTATTACTATTATCTTGAATGGGACGGCAACAACACAGGCGGCAGTAAATGCGCCAGCGGTGTTTACATTTGCATGGCTGAAGTAGGGAATTTGAAGACATCAATAAAGATGGCTCTGATAAAATAAAATTTTTCAAAGGGAGGCAAAAGAATGTTTAATAAAAAACAGATTATCTTCGCTTTAGCCACCACAGCGATGTTTTTGCCGGTAAGCCCTGCATTCGCGGGAGGGGTCGGGACGACGGCGGCCCAGTTCTTGAAAATCGGGGTAGGCGCGCGGGCGCTTGCCATGGGAGGAGCCTTTTCAGCGATCTCCGATGACCTGAGCGCGATTTACTGGAACCCTGCCGGCCTTGCAACGCAGAAAAAAAAGCAGGCCACCGCATCATACAGCCAGTACTTTCAGGGAATAAAAATTGGTTTTATGGGGTACTCCCAGAAATCTATCAAGAATGGCGTCCTGGGTATCGGCCTCAACTATCTTACCATCGATGGCATCGATAGAAGAACCGGTGATACCGATGCAAATGAGGGAACCTTCGGCGCGAATGATATGGCATTGTACATATCTTACGCAAAGAAGGATCTTTTTGAATCCGTAAAGGGATTGAAACTGGGAGCAAACCTGAAAATAATACGCCAGACAATAGATGCCACTACCGCCAACTCTTATGCTCTGGATCTCGGCGCTCTTTACGATACTCCGGTGAAGAAACTTACTGCGGGTTTCGGAATCTATAATTTAGGCACGGAGGTGAAATTTATCAATGATGCCGACCCGCTTCCGCTTGAAGCCAGGGTTGGTTTTGCTTACCGTATGCTCAACGATTCGCTTGTCGCCGCGGTAGACTTGCAAGACTATGTGACAGACCAGAGGATGTACGAACAGGCCGGTGTTGAATATACCTATAAAAAATCCATCAGTATAAGAGGTGGTTACAAGCTTGGCATGGATTCATCATCTCTTGGCGGCATGGCCGGAATGTCGGCCGGAGTGGGATTTAACATATGGGGTGTCCAGTTGGATTATGCATTTGTTCCTTATGGCGAACTGGACGACACACATAGGCTGACTATTTCAACTAAATTCTAAGTGGGGCAATATCGTTGTAACTGGCGGGTCAAAAGTATCTGCAACTTTACATGTCTAGTGTGGTGTTACCAACAGATCTTTACATTTGGTTACCATTTCGATCGAAGGGAGAAATCCGGGTTGTCAAATGTTTAAAGATTTCTCCTCACCATTGTTCGTCGAAATGACATCACTTTCAAATGTCAAGGTATTTATGAGACACCACACTAGCTTTAGAGCCTGTTGCCAATCTCTCGGACAAGTACAACTATGTAGCGAGATAGCGTGTTTGACATAGCAGATATTGTTTGTTATAATTTACCCGTTATAGTTGATGGTCAGTGAAGTGTCAAACATTATACCCGAAACAGGGGTATTTTTTTAAGATGTCAGGAGTTGTCAGGTAGTAGCAGTAATTTTGAAATCCTATAACTTTCCGTCGACAAAGCCTTATCTTGAGTTGTTCTGACGTGACAGGGCCGGCGTAGCTCAGTGGTAGAGCAATCGCTTCGTAAGCGATGGGTCGGGGGTTCAAATCCCTTCGCCGGCTGATACTTCCAGTTTTCTCCAACGCATAATGACAACTCCCCTTGCAGTCAGGTAAGGCGAAAAATCAGGTAAAATGGTATTTCAGCGTTTTCAAAAGATATCCGGCATTTGCCTCTTTGCCAGTTTCATCTTTATCCCGGCTGCCTATTCATCTTCTCCCGGCACGAGCATTTTTTCGTTTCTAAAGATCGATCCTTCGGCGCGTCTTGCCGGCATGGGCGAGGTGGACAGCGATGTCAATTCCCAGTCGGCGCTGGCGAACCCTGCCGTGCTGCCCTGGCTCTACGACTATTCAGAAGTTTCCCTGCAGCACCTGCTCTATTTTTCCGATGTCAGTTTCAGCCAGGCCGCCTATACCCGCCCCTTAAGCACGAATTCTTCCCTCAATCTTTCGCTGGGGTACCTTGGTACCGGCACTTTTACCAGAACCATTGCCGATTCAAGCGTTGTTGACGGGTACTCGGAGCGGGGGAGCTTTACCACGTCCGATATGTTGATTGGCGCTGGGTACGGGAGACGCCTGTCCGCCCAGTTCTCGTATGGTGTTGGAATGAAAGCGGTGCGTGAATCAATTGACGGTAACGATACGTACGGCGCCATGATGTCCCTTACCGGTTTTTATAATCCATTGAGTGGGGGGCACCATTACCGGGACGACCAATGGCAGGTAGGGTTCGGCGTATTCAATGTGGGCCCCAAGGTGGGTAATTATGACCTGCCAATGGGCGGGTTTGTCGGTGTCGGCAAACGTCTCAGCCCGCCGTTCTTTTTCGGCCTGGAAATGGCCGGTTACATCGATCAGACGATGGAGGGGCGGCTGGGGATGGAGTACGACCTCAGCGATGCGTTGTTCCTGCGCGCCGGCTATAAGAATTCGTTTAAAGAGCAGGGGCTGGGCGATCCATATATGACAGGACTGAGCGGCGGGCTAGGTTTTCGCATACAACAGTTTGTATTCGATTATGCCTGGGTTCCGTACGGCGATCTGGGGCAGACGCACAGGGTCACGCTCTCGCTGCAAGTGGGCGGCAGTGAAGCGAAGCCAATAAGACGGGTGATAGGAAACAAAGAGTTAAAAAAACCAACAAGAGAACAAAAACCACAACAGCAAGAAATAAAACAGAGTTCTGCGAAAATTCGAGACAATGTTAAAAAAATAAATATTGCAGTGGCGGTTTTTAAAGCAAAAAATGTATCGGATATGGATGCCAGTACAGTGTCGGATTTTGTAAGAACAGATCTTGTTAACTCAGATTCATTTAATGTTATGGATAGAGCGAATATGGAATCTGTATTGTCGGAACAAAAACTTCAAATGTCAGGCTCTACAAATGCTGAAGATGCGGTAAAGATAGGGAAATTGCTAAATGTCAACGGAATTGTTTTGGGCACTTTAGCAAAATATGTGGATACTTATTATATTACTGTAGATTTAATTGACGTTGAAACTGGAAAAATAACAAAGTCGGTTGAACAACACACAAAAGATATAAACGCAATCAGATCAATATGCAGCATACTTGTAGAAAAATTAAGCAGATAGGTGGAAGAACATGTCTTCATTGGTAGCATTGGCTCAACAAAGAGTTATTAATACAACTGAAAAAATAATTGCAATCGGTCTACCTCTGCTTTATTTCCTTATTGCGATAGCTTTTTATTTGAAGACGTATGATTCGGCGCAGATCAAGATCACGCTCGTGCAGATCGGCGGCACCGCGATCATTGCCGTCTGGCTGCTTAAACTGATCGAAGGGGGCGCAACGTTCCGTTTCCTGAAGAAGAACCTGACGCTGGTGCTTCCTCTTCTGGCATTCGCGGTGTCCGGCGTCATATCCTATTATCGTTCGCCTTTCCCGCTGGCCAGCGCCAACGAACTTGTCCGGCGGATTATTTACGTTCTCTTCGCCGTTGTAATCATGTGCGAGATCAATAGTGAAGAGAAGATAAACCGCCTGCTCAAATGGCTCTTTGCGGCGGCCTTCATTTCAACGATCTACGGCCTCATCCAGTTCCTTGACTTCCAATTCTTCCCGTCGCCGCCGGAACCCGGCCTTGACCCCTTCATCTGGCGGCAGGCCTTCGGCTCACGGATTTTCTCGACATTCGGTAATCCGAATTTTTTCGGTGATTTCCTGGTCGTGATGAGCCCGATAACGATGGCCATGTTCATGAGAAAACGGCGTTTTCATCTTCTGCTGCTGTGGTTTTTGATCGCGTTCGCAGTCACCTATACGTTTTCCAAAGGCGCGTGGCTCGGCTTCGGGTCGGGTTTACTGGTATTTTTGTTCCTGTCCGTCGGGTTTTTCTCAAGGGGCGCTAAAACAAAAGTACGGCGTATTTTGATATTCATGACGGCGGGGACGCTGCTCTTTGTTTCGTTCGGCATTTATCATAACCTCAAAGGACGGCCCGACAGCGCCTCGTTCCGTCTATTCACATGGGTATCGACATGGGAGATGATCAATACCCATCCCTGGCTGGGTACGGGCGTCGGCACGTTCTACGTGACCTACCCCACCTGGCGGCGGCCGCAGATATTTTTTATCGAAGGCAAACACAATACCGAAACGGACCACCCGGAAGATGAGTACCTTGAGGTCTGGTACGATGAGGGGATTGTCGGGTTCGGCATATTTCTCCTTCTCCTTGCCGTTTACCTGAGCGTGGGGTTCAAGAACCTGCAGGCTTTCAGCCGGTTAAAACTTGAAAAGCAAACAGGAGATATCCGTGCGCATTTTCAACTGGGGATACTGACGGCGATCGTCGCACAGCTTATCCATAACTATGTCTGCGTCTCCCTGCGTTTTGTTTCTTCGGGCGTGATGCTCTGGCTGCTCCTCGGGCTTATCGGGTCGTTGAACGCCAACAACCCTTTGCCGCCAACGAAGGAACCTGAAGATGAAACGACGCGGCTGCCCAAACCGGTGCGTCAGGGATTGCAGGCGGTAGTCGTCGCGCTCGCGTTGTATCTCATCTGGATATTTTACGGCTATTTCGACGCCGACATTAATCACAACCTTGCCATCTTTTACTCCAAACAGGCGCAATGGACGCCGGCTCTTGAACATTACAACAAGATAATGGAGGAAAACCCTTCTTTCATAATGGCGCATTATTTCATGGGGAACGTCTATAACGACCGGTGGAGTCCCGGCGACCCCGAGCGTTCCATCGGCAAGTACAACGACGTATGGAAGCTTGCTCCGAATTATGTTCAATCACACCATCAGGCGGGGCTTATCTACCTGAAATGGGGGGAGGACGAGCGGCGGGCGGCCGACGAGGCGCGGCAGAAGGGCAACCGGCAAGCCGCGAGCGAGCACGAGAAAAAACAGAAGGAATTATGGAACAAGGCTCTCGGCCAATTTGAACTCTACCGACAGATCGACCCCATCTTCCCGCTGAATTATTACCGCATCGCGTGGATATACATGCAGCTCGGGCAGCCGGACAAGGCGGAAGAGGCATATCTTGCCCATCTGAATTTCCCGGAGAAACTTAAAACGCCGCCATATAATGCCTGGGTAGAGGACTGGACGGTGCGGCGTAAAGACGAATATGCCGAAACGTTTGTTAATCTGGGAAACCTGCGTTTCATGCGCGGGGATGCGGCAGGCGCCGAGAAATACTACCAGCAGGCTCTGGGTTTGTCCCCCAATTCCGTTAATGCGCTTAAGAATTTGGCCATACTTTATGGCCGCGAGGGAAAACGCGACCCGGCGGTGGCGTTGTGGCAGAAACTGCGGAGCATCGCCCCGCAGGATGCCGACGTGCAGAGAGTATTCCAGGCCCCGCCCCCTCAGCCCGGCCAGTAATAACATGAAACGTTTAGAAATCCTCATCATATACGTTCTGCTGTTTGTCCCGCCGCTCGTATTTTTTACCGACCTGACGCGTAACCCTTATATTTTCCAGATAGTCCTGGCGAACGGCCTGACAGTTATCCTGGCAATGCTGCGGCTTTACAGGGCAAAACAGGAGAAGTGTCTTTCGGTCCGAAAAACGCCGCTGGATATGCCTCTCTGGACTTTCATTGCGGTGGCCACACTGTCCTGGCTGGCCGTCCTTGGCGAAAACCTGTCACAACCGTATCTTTCCTACGGCGTTTACAGCGAAGGGATCAAAAGCTGGCTGTTTCTGATTGTCAATGCGGCGCTGGTGTATTATTGCGCCGTGCAGTATGCCAGTGACGATGACCGGGGCCGGTTTGTGCTTACGGTGTACTGGGCGGGGTGGGTCGCCGCGGCATACGGTATTTTGCAGTACTTCGGCATCGAGTTCATCTGGCCTAAAGTTCTCAACCCGTTCGGGGGAAGAAGCGTTTCAACTTTCGGTAATCCCAACTTCCTGTCGTCCTATCTTATTCTCATTTTTCCAATTTTGTTTGTTTCCTACTTGCAGGCTAAAACCGCGATGCGGCGCCTGGGCTATCTTGTTTTTATGATGACCTATTTCGTGTCTCTCCTTTGCACACTGACACGTTCGTCATGGATGGGGCTGTTCGTCGCCTTGATTGTAGTGGTTGCGGCGCTCCGGGTGTATGCGCGTGATTTTTTTGCGGCGCAACGAAAGAGGATCATCGTTTCCTTCGCGGTCTTTATTCTTTTTGTGGTGTTTATGCCGCGGAGCAACGTGGGGGGGTATAATCCTTCCGTCCTTCAGCGGCTCGCCGAGACAAAGGAGGCGACGAAGACTTACTATGGTTCCTGGCATCAGCGCCGCCTCATCTGGTCGTGCGCCTGGCATATGGTAAACGAGCGCCCGGTACTCGGCAAAGGCTGGGGATGTTTTGAGCTCTTTTATCCGTCTTATCAGGGGCGGCATCTTTTTATGGCGGCCTATCACGGTTTCCGGACCCATGCGAATAATGCGCACAACGAGGTGCTGGAGATATGGTCGCAGACGGGAACTATCGGGCTCGGCGTTTACCTCTGGTTGATCGCGACGATCGTCGCCTACGGCCTTTTTCTGATGCGCAATCTTAAAGAAGAAAAGCGGCTGATGGCCATCGGACTTATGGCATCTCTCGTCGGCATATGGGTTGACAACATGCTGAACGTGTCCATGCATTTTGCCATTCCCGGTTTCATTTATTGGTGGAATCTGGGCCTTCTGGCAAGCCTGGGACGGGACGAGCGGCGGGAGATAGCCATTACGTCTTTCTGGAAACGCGTTGTCGTCTGGTTCTTAATCGCTCTCGGCGCGTTGCTTCTCCTGCGCTATTACAGGAGTTTCCGGGCCGAGATCAATTACTTCGACGGTTTTAAAGCCTCCAAGAGAAACGATGTTCAGCGGGCTATACCCTATCTTGAAAAGGCCCATGCGTTGCAGCGTTTCGAGGTGAACAACAATTATGAGCTCGCCAATTGTTACGCCCGGGCAGGGATGCGGGACAAGGCGATCGAACTGTACCGGGAATCGTTAAGGGCGAACGCCGGCTACGACGAGATATATTTCAATATGGGCACCGTCCTTACTCAAGGGGGGAAGGTGAACCAGGCAATAGACGAGTACACGCGGTCTCTCAACCTCAATCCGCTCTCGCTCGATGCCTATGGCGCGCTGGGCAGCATTTTTCTTCAGAACCCCGACCTTTACGGACGGGCGGGGACAGCGCTATTTAAGCAATGCCTGTATTTTTTCCCCGCCAACAAAGACATCTGGAACAATCTCGGGTTCCTGTATACCAAGGCCAATAATAACGAAGAGGCATTGAATGCGTACCGCAAGGCGCTGGAGATCGCTCCCGATTTTGACCTTGCCAGAAAGAATTACCGGATAGCGCTGGGGCGGCTGGGGAAGACGGATACGACGTTTGAAAATATCGACCGCCTCTTCCGCACCATCGAGGAGAATGCCGCCGCCAAAAACTGGCCGCTCGCGCTGACGGGCAGTGAACAGTTGGTGCGGCTGATACCAAAGAATTTCAGGGCGCGGTTGTATCTTGCCAACAGCTATTTTACCGTGGGGCGCGTCGCCGATGCCGTGGGGCAGTACACCGAGGCGCTTGCCATTGAACCGAACAATATCTCGGCCATCGCCAACCTTGGCCTTGCCTACACTGAATCAAAGCAGTATACGCTGGCCGCCGCGCAGTTCCAGCGGATACTGCAAATTGACCCCAGGAATGAAATGGCGCGCCAAAAGCTAAACCAGCTTAACACCTTTCTTGCCGCCCCTGCGGCGCAATAGCGCGCGGATGGAAGAGATCGCCGCACGAGCAAAGATTAATAATGAATAAGAGGAGCGCGTCTTGACCATACTCGGTGAGACCATAAATTGTGCTTTTGGGAAGCGCAGATTTGGGACAATGAAACGAACGAAGAGCGTAGTGTGCCCGTTGGCCGCTTTCCTGTGTTTGCTTCCCGCCGCGGGGTTCGGCTATGAGACACTAACCCTCGGCGACTATCTGAAGAAGGTTCGGACGAACAACCCGGAGATCAAATCCATCGAGCTTTCCATCGATGCCATGGGCAAGAAGGTACTGGAACTGGACATGGCCTATTCCCCATACCTCTCCGGCGGCTACAATTATACGGACGACAAGAGCGGCCCGGGCTTCGGCTCGACGCTGCTCACAAAGGAGATGACGGCGAACTCCTGGACGGTCAACGCCTCCAAGAAATTCGGATTCGGATCAACGGTATCGCTGGGATATTCCAGCATGGATGCACGCTTCGACCTGCTTACGCCCACGGCCATTATCGGGCCGGCGCTACTGTCGGATTTTGCCGGATACCAGATCAAGCCGTTTGCCCGCATCGAGCAATCATTGCTGCGCGATATCAATTCCGGGCTGACTCGTTCCGGGATCGAGAAGGCGAGGGCCTCGGTCCGTGCCGGACAGTATATGCAGCTCTTCCGCAAGCAACAAATACTTATGCGCGCGCGCACTGCCTATTGGGGATTGTCGCTTGCGCGCGATGTCAGCGCGTTCCGCACCGTCTCGCTTGACCGCACGGAAAAACTATTGCGTTGGAATGAGAATCGCCTCGGCCTCGACCTGGCCGATCGGAGCGACTTCCTTCAGTCGCAGGCGGCCTTCAAACTCCGACAGCTTAACCTGCAGATGGCGCGGGAGGACGAGGTCAAAGCCGCCTCCGATTTCAACGAGTTGCTCGGACTGCCGGATGACACCGTTGACTATGAGCTTGAGAAGTTGTCGGATAAACTGGCGCTTTATAAGGGTATGACATTGAACAGGAGTGGCGAGCGGGCCGACGTACTGTCCGCGCGGGAGACTTTTACCGGCAGCCAGTGGGCCGAACGGGAAACGAAATACCGCGCCATGCCGGAGTTGACGCTTGCGGGCAGTTGGTCGCTCACCGGGCTGGGGCTCAGCTATTCGGACACCTGGAGCCAGGTTGCGGGGGCGGAGAAACCGACCCTGACGCTGGGGATCAATTTCGTCGTGCCGCTTGATTACCGGACGCTGGAAACAGTCAAAGAGGGGTACCGTCGGGACTTCGCGTCGTCGGCGGCGGCGTTGCAGAAAACCGAATTGTCCGCGCGCAAAGATTGGTTGAAGACCACCAGGTCATGGAACGACGTGAAAACGCGCCTGGCTCTGGCCCAGGAGATCAAGGATATCCAGGAGCAACGGGTGGCGAACGAGCAGGAACGGTTCCGGAAGGGCCGCACCACCACCTTCCTGCTCCTTAACGCGGAAAACGACCTCGACGACGCGACGCTCAACGTTTACCGCCTCGTCTTCGAGGCGATCGCCACCGACGCACAGGCCGATCTGTACAACACGCAGAAAACATATTAACTTGACAATTCCCCGTAGCTTGCTACGGGGTTACCTTATTACTCCTTCCCCCCTGGCGGGGGAAGGTTGGGATGAGGGGGCTAAAATCGAGAACGATAGCTTTCCGATCACCCTCACCTCAATCCTCTCCCGTCGAGGGAGAGGAAGAAAAGCGAGTTGCGGCACAGACTGGCCACAGAGGGAAACATCTGATGCCCCCAGCTTGCTGCGGGGATGTTTATTAAATAGGGAGACTGATTTTTATGAACTTAGCGCGTATATCCATTAAACGTCCGACCTTTATCACGGCGGTCATCATCACGATGCTGATAGTCGGATTCATTTGCATGAACCGGATGAGCGTGGACTTGTTTCCCGACATCAACTTTCCGTTCGTCGCCGTGACGACCGTCTACCCCGGCGCCGGCCCGCGCGAAATGGAAACGCTCGTTTCCAGGAAACTCGAGGAACAGATAAGCTCCATCGCCGGCCTTAAGAACGTCACTTCGGTCAGCCAGGACGGCGTGTCCATGGTATGGGGAGAATTCACCCTTGAGACCGATCCAAAATACGCCGAACAGCAGGTGAAGGACAAGGTGGCGCTGGTCCGCAACCAGTTGCCGCAGGACATCAAGGAGCCGATCATCCAGCGTTTCGATCCCTCCGACCAGCCGGTAATGATCGCCAGCCTCAAGGCGGATCTGACGCCCGCCCAGCTCTATGACCTGGCCGATACGACGGTAAAAAACGGCCTCGAACAGGTGGCCAACACCAGCAAGGTAGACATCATCGGCGGCAGCAAACGCGAGGTGCACGTCGACCTGGACATGAACAAGCTCAAAGACTATGAAACGAGCGTGACTATGGCCGCCGGCCGCATCGCCGCCAACAGCCAGAACATCCCGGTCGGGAAGGTGTCACAGGGCGCCATGGAGCTCGCTTTCCGCAGCCTCGGCGAATTCCGGGCGATCCAGCAGATCAAGGAAGTTGTGGTCAGCTTTTTCGGCAGCGACGTGCCGATTACCGTAAACAAGGTCGGCGTCGTCAGCGACGGCACGGAAGAAGAAAAAACCCGGGGGTTCCTTAACGGAAAATCAGCCCTCGTGTTGAACGTATATAAGCAGTCGGGGGCGAACACCGTGGCGGTGTCGGACGCCATGTCAAAACGCATACAGAAGCTTAACGAGGCGCTGAAAAATCTGAAGGGCGCTCCGCAGCTCGTCATAGTGCGCGACGGCGCGCGGCCCATCCGCATGAACCTGGTAGACGTCAAGCAGACCATCTTCCAGGGGATCATCCTTGCCGTTATCGTCGTCTACCTCTTTCTCGGCAATTTGCGCTCGACCTTCATCACGGTCATCGCGCTCCCGAACTCCCTGATCGGCGCCTTCATCTTCATGTACCTGGCCGGATTCTCCGTCAATATGCTCACGTTGATGTCGCTGTCGCTGGCCGTCGGCCTTCTGATAGACGACGCCATCGTCGTGCGCGAAAATATCTTTCGCCACATCGAGCTCGGGGAAACGCCGCTCGTGGCCGCGCAGAAGGGAACCGATGAAGTGGCGCTGGCCGTCGTCGCCACTACGCTGACCGTCATCGCGGTCTTTCTGCCGGTGGGTTTCCTGAAAGGCATGATCGGCCAGTTCTTCAAGCAGTTCGGCCTGACGGTGGTTTTCGCCATGACCATCTCCCTGTTCGACGCGCTCACCACCGCACCCATGCTATCGGCTTATCTCATTACCAGCGCGCACGAAAAAGAATATAAAGGTATCGGCCGTATCCTGCATCTGCCGGCGCAGTGGTTCGAGATATTTTATAAGGGTATCGAACGGTTCTATGAGCGCACAATGCGCTTTACGCTGCGACATAAAATCACGGTACTCCTTTCCGCGCTGGCGATATTTGTCGGGAGCCTGGCGCTGACAAAGGGCATCCCCAAGAGCTTCATGGGGACCAACGAGTTCGGCGAGTTCATGGTCAACCTGCAGGCTGCTCCCGGCACATCACTCGTCCAGATGACGAAATACGCCGATCAGGTCGACCAGCTGCTGCGCAGGGAGAAAGACATTGAACTGGTGCTGAGCACGGTCGGCAACACAAGCGGCGAAAGCAGCATCGCCCAACTCTTCATTCGCATGGTGCCGGCACAAAAGAGGAAACGTTCGACCAGCGATATGAAAGAGCATGTCCGCACGTTGCTTGCGCCCTTCAAGAGCGTCATGAATCCCGCGGTCGGAGATATAACCATGGGGGGGAACAACGACGCGCCGTTCAACCTGATGCTCAAAGGCGAAGACCTCGACCTGCTCTCGAAAGCGACCAATGCGCTGATCCCGAAGATACAGAAGATACCCGGCCTCGTCGACGTCGATTCGAACTACAAACCCGGCAAGCCGGAGTTTCAGGTGAAATTCGACCCCAACCGAATGGTCCGCCTCGGCGTTCTTTCGACTGCCGCCGGGATGGAACTGCGCGGCATGGTGGAAGGTGTCACCCCGGCTAAGTACCGTGAGAACGGCCTTGAGTACGATATCCGGATACGCCTCAAGGAAGACCAGCGGGACCTGAGCAAAGAGTTCGACCAGTTATATGTTCCGAACGTCAACAACCAGCTGGTCAAGCTGAAAAATATCGCAGAGCCGCTGCAGACGACCGGGCCTTCCAAGATCTACCGACGCAACCGCGGCCGCTACGTTATGATTACCGGCAACCTGGCCAAGAATGGCGCTATCGGCGACATAACCTCCGTCGCCCAGAATATAATGAAGCAGGAGAAACTGCCTGAAGGCGTGACCTACGAGTTCCTGGGCCAGTCCGAGGATATGCGCGACCTTTTCAATAATATGGTAATCGCCGCCGGGCTCTCCATCATCTTCATTTACATGGTGCTGGCCAGCCTGTACGAATCAATCATCCTTCCGTTTACCATCATGATGGCGCTGCCGCTGGCCATCGTCGGCGGTCTGGTGGCCCTTTTCATAACCGGCCAGAGCCTGACCATGTTCGTCATGATCGGGTTCATCATGCTGTTGGGCCTGGTGACCAAGAACTCGATCCTCCTCGTTGATTACACCCAGAAGCTCATGCGCCGCGGGCTTGACCACGATGCCGCGCTCATCAAGGCGGGCCTGACGCGCCTTCGCCCGATCCTCATGACGACGTTTGCGCTCATCGCCGGTATGCTCCCGCTGGCGCTCGGCCTGACCGAAGTGGGGAAATTCAGGAGGAGCATGGGCATCACCATCATCGGCGGCCTCCTAAGTTCGACGGTGCTGACACTGGTCATTATACCGGCCGTTTTCGAGTACATGGACAACTTGCGGCTCCGCCTGCGCCGGCTGTTCAACCGCCCACCTTTGCGGGAAATCGATAAGGAGACTGTGTCGTAATGGGTGTTGTAGGGGCGGACTTGAGACTGTGTCGTAATTGCTAAAAGCTGTCATTGCGAGTGACCGAAGGGAGCGCGGCAATCTCAATTTTCCGTCGAAAGGCGAGATT
>Ga0315281_10007771_pt1 | contig 15029 bp, 16 predicted proteins | sample YL17G07_0_MG_FD_204540 | JGI IMG/M metagenome (GOLD analysis project Ga0315281, IMG submission 204540) | Sediment microbial communities from Yellowstone Lake, YNP, Wyoming, USA - YL17G07_0 | ecosystem: Environmental > Aquatic > Freshwater > Lake > Sediment | place: USA: Wyoming | collected...
GCTCCGCCTCTTCGATCGCCACCCGGGCCTGGTCCTGGACGCTCTCCTCGATGGGGCTGCCCGGCTCGATCTCGAGGCCGCCGGTGTCGACCAGGGTGAATCGTCGTCCGTTCCACTCCCCGATGCCATAGACCCGGTCACGCGTGGTGCCGGGGATGTCCTCCACGATCGCCACCCGCGCGCCCACCAGGCGATTGAACAGCGTCGACTTGCCCACGTTCGGGCGGCCGACGATGGCGACGACAGGCAGGGATGAGGACGGGGGCATGGAGCGAGTGTAGCGGCCTCATCCGCGCGCGTTGGGGACAGCGGATTGCCGTGTCAGATTCAGGTCTTCCGTGTCAGATTCACGTTTCCGTGTCAGCTTCACAGGGGGTGACCCTTCGCTCGACTGCCGTCGCCATCCACGGTCATCTGGTCAGCCGGTGTGAATCTGGCAGTGATTCCGATGTGAGTGCGGCACCAGGTGTGAATCTGGCAGTCGCGGCGCCCGATCCGAGGCCCATTGATCACCGGATGTGAATCTGGCCGGCTTCGGGGGTGTTGCGGGCGGTTCGCCGCTGGCTCCGCGCCGGCGCTGCGGGCGGCTCGGCGCTGGCTCGGAGCGGCCGCGAGTGCGTCAGACCGGTTTGTGCAGCACAGTTGCACGGTTGCACAGTTGCACGGCTGCACGAGTAGACCTGACAGCAGCATCGGCGGCCTCCGCTGCACCCGGACCTACCCGGTCAGGGCGAAGATCCGGTCACGGACCGCTTCGAGGTCGACCTCGGGGGTCGAGGTGCCGCCGGTGATGCCGATGCGGGCCTTGCCGGGCAGCCAACCGGCGAAATCGGCCTCCAGCTCGTCCGCATCCGCGACATGGAGGGTATCGGCGCAGACCTCGGCGCACTTGACGGCCAGCTCCTTGGTGTTGCTGCTGTTCTTGCCGCCCACCACGATCATGGCGTCCACCTCCGCGGCGAGGGCTACCGAGTCCGATTGCCGGGTCAGGGTCACCGGGCAAACCGTGTTGACCACCCGCAGGTCGTGACATCGGCGCAGGCAGAAGGCCGCGAACTCCTCGAGCTTGAAGGGCAGGATGGTGGACTGGCTCAGCACGCCGATCTTCTTGGTATACGGCACGCGCTCCCAGGTCGAGCGGTCGAGGTCATCCACCACCACGTGCTTTTCGCCGGCGTACGAACGCACCCCGATCACCTCGGGATGACCTTCGTGGCCGATGATGCAGACGGTGTACCCCGCCTCGTCCAGCTCGCGTGCCGCCTTCTGCGACTGCAGGACCCAGGTGCAGGTGGCGTCGATCACCTCCAGATCGGCCATGCCCCGCACGCGTTCGAGGTCGGTGGCCGGCACGCCGTGGGCGCGGATGACGAGCGTGCCACCCTCGACCTGGTCGGCGAGGTCGGCGGTCTTGATGCCACGGTCGGACAGATCGGCCTTGATGCCGGGGTTATGCACGAGTTGGCCGAGGGTGGTGACCTCCTTGCCCTCGTCGCGCGCGTGCTTCGCCTTGTCGATCGCCAGCCGGACGCCATAGCAGAAGCCGGCGCGCTCGGCGATGCGGACCTCGGGGCGGACCGGCGCGGTGGTGCTCATCGCACCGATTCTATCGGTCCGAGCCGAATCGGCCTCGTTGCCACGCCGGAAGCAGCGCGGCGATGCGATGCATGATCAGCTCGGTGGCGCGCTCCAGCTCCAGGCGGTCGAGGCGCCCCTCGGCCTGCATCGGCAGCGAGAACGGCTGGCCGATGCGAATCATGACGTGGGTTCGGTGCGGGATCCGACTCCTACCCGGGAAGATCTTGCCGCTGCCGGTGATGCCGACCGGCAGGATCGGGGCGCCACTGCGCATGGCGAGCAGCGCCACCCCCGGCTTCGGCTCGCGCAGGATGCCGTCACGGGTTCGGGTGCCCTCGGGAAAGATGCCGATCGGCTCCCCAGCGGCAAGGTGCGCCAGTGCGATGCGCTGTGCCGCCCGGTCCCCCTCCCCACGACGCACGAAGAAGACCCCTGCCGAGCGGGCCAGGAAGCCAACCAGCGGCCAGCGACTGATCTCGTCCTTGGCCATGAAGTAGATGACCCGGCCCGTGTGATGGCCCACCGCCGCCCCCACAAACGGTGGGTCCAGGTTGGAGCAATGGTTGCTGACCAGGATGTACGGGCCCTGGCGCGGCACGTGCTCTAGCCCTTCCACGCGTCCACCGCCGAGCAGCCACTTGAGCCACTCGGTCAGCACCGCCCCGGGGTGGAAGAACCAGGTGCTCACGGTCGGGCCGGCAGATGCCGGGCGATGGCGTCAACGCAGGCGGCGACGTCCAGCTCCCCGCTGTCGAGGACGAGGGCGCCGGCCGCCTTGCGCAGCGGCGCGACCGCCCGCCCCGTATCCGCTGCGTCGCGGTGCTCGATCTCGGCGAGGTAGCGGTCGCTGCGGTCCGGCCGGCCCATCTCGGCGGCCCGGCGCGACGCCCGCACCGCCGCCGACGCGGTCAGGAAGACCTTCAGGGTCGCTTCCGGGAGCACGACGGTGCCAATGTCGCGTCCGACCATGACCGTATCGGTCCGTCGCGCAGCCGCCCGCTGGACGCCGAGCATCGCCTCGCGAACCGCTGCGTGGCGGCTGACGCTCGACACCGATCGGTCGATGCGCGGCGTGCGCAGCTCGCCGGTCACGTCGCGGCGGTCGAGCAGCACGGTCTCCCGGCCATCGCCATGGCCGCGCCGCGGCTGACGCACCTCGATCCGGACGTCGCGCGCCAACTGCGCCAGGGCGATGCCGTTCTCTGGATCGATGCCGCGCTCGAGCGCCGCCAGGGTCAGGGCCCGGTACATCAGTCCGGTATCCACGAACGTGGCGCCGATCCGTGTCGCCAGGGCGTGGCCGACGGTGCTCTTGCCGGATCCGGAGGGCCCATCGATGGCGACGCTCAGTGGCGTGCTGCGGGTGCGAGGCAGGGCCACCCGTGGCTGACGCCCCGCCAGCCGTTCGACCTCGGCGGGGCGAAGCCGGCGCCATTCCCCCTCGTGCAGCCCATCGAGCGAGAGCGATCCGAGCCGCGTGCGCACCAGCCGGACGACCTTGCGCCCGACGGCGGCAAACAGGCGACGCACCTCGCGCTTGCGACCCTCTCCGACCCGGACACGCAGCCATGCGCCGCGCTCCCCAACCGGACGGGCGATCTCGATCGGCGGCCTCCCCTCTTCCGCGGACAGCAGCCGTGCCGGCCCGTCGTCCAGCTCCACGCCCTCGAGCAGGGCGTGAATCTCCGCCTCGGTGGGCATGGCGTCGAGGAGCACCACGTACTCGCGCTCCACTCCGTAGCGCGGATGAAGGACGCGGTTCGCCCAGGCGCCGTCATTGGTCAGGATCATCAGTCCTTCGGAATCGAGGTCGAGACGGCCCGCCGGCCAGAGGCGGACGCCTGCGGGCGCCTCCACCAGGTCCACGACCGAGGCTCGTCCCCGTTCGCCGCGCGCCGCGGAGAGCACGCCGATCGGCTTGTGAACGGCGTAGTGCAGCGGCTCACTGGCGGCGCCCAACGGCGTCCCGTCGATCTCGATCCTGTCGATCAGCTCGTCTGCCTGGTCGCCGATGCCGGCCCGTCGGCCGTTGACGCTGACGCGCCCCGCCGCGATCAGCGCCTCGGCGCCGCGACGCGAGGTCGTACCGGCGCGCGCGATGATCTTCTGGAGCCGCTCAGCCGGCATCGGCCGTCGGCTCGGGCAGATCCTCGAGCGAGGTGAGGCCGAACCGCTCGAGGAACGCGAACGTGGTGCCGTACAGGATCGGCCGCCCCGGGCCGTCGCGCCGGCCCACCTCCTGGATCATCCGACGATGAAGGAGCGAGCGCAGGACATAGTCCGAGTCCACGCCGCGGACACGATCGACCTCGCCGCGGGTGCAGGGTTGGCGGTAGGCGATGACGGCCAGCGCCTCGAGCGCCGCCGGCGTGAGACGCGCCTCCTGGCGAGAGGCGTACGCGGCCAGCCGGGCGCCGACCTCGGGTGCGGTGACCATCTGCCAGGCATCCTCCATCCGTTGCAGCCGCAGCCCCCGCTCGTCCTCCACCAGGCGCTCTGCGAGATCGGCGAGCGTCGCCTCGACCTGCAGACGGGGGGTGGACGCCAGGTCTGCCATCTCGACGGTGGTCAACGGCCGCTCGGCCACGAAGAGCAGCGCCTCGAGCAGCGGGCCCAGGCCGTCATCGGTCACGGCGCCGTCTCCACCAGGATCGGTCCGAACAGCTCGTCCTGCTGAACGCGGATCTGCCGGCGACGCACCAGCTCGAGCGTGGCCAGGATGGTGACGGTGGCCTCCGTGCGAGATCGACAGGTCGCCAGCAACTGCTGGAGGATGATTCGACCGCTGCCGGCCAGCGCCGCTCGCAATGCGGTGATCTGCATGCCAATCGTGATCTCGCGCGCCATCAGCTGGGGAGCCGGCTCCTCCGGCTCGGGGATGACCAGCAGCGCCGCCATGGCCGTAGCCAGCAGGCCGGCGGGCAGCGGCGGCAGCGGTGCCTCGGGGAGGTCATCGACCCGCGGCTCGCGACGAACGAGCGGAGCCACCAGGTCGAGATCGCCAAGCGCGGCTGCTGCGTCGCGCACCGCGCGGTACTCGATCAGGCGTTGGCGCAGTTCCTCCTCGTCGGCCTCCTCGGGCTGCTCGACAGCGAAGCTCGCAGGATCGCCGGGGAGCAGGCGCCGCGACTTCAGCAGGATGAGCTGCGCGGCGATGCTCACGAATTCCGACAGGGCGCCCATGTCTACCGTGGTGGTCGCCAGGTGCGCCACGTAGGCGTCCGCCACCTCGGCCAACGGAACGCTGAGTACGTCGAGCTGCCGCGACTCGATCAGGTGCAGGAGCAGGGCCAGCGGGCCGGCGAAAGCAGGCAGCCGCACCTCGAACGGCTCGAAGCGCGACCTCGTGGGGCTGATCGAAAGCGGCTCGAGTGGCATGCCGGTCAGCTCGCCTCGTCGGCGGCATGCAGCGCGGCCAGGGTTGGGGCATCGATCGGGTCGGTGCGACCCCGGATCAGCGTCGCCGTGCGAGGTGTGCAGCCGGCGCGCTCCGCGCTCGCGGCGGACAGCTCGGGGTGGTGGAGGAAGAGGTGCCACGGGTAGCCGGCTGATCGTTCGTCGGGGTTCGCCATGCGGGCCAGCAGGCGCGCTGACACGGCCCCGATCAGCACGCCGCCGACCCGATGCCAGAGACGCAGGCGATGACCCTTGGCTGCGTCGTGCAGCAGCGCCGCGGCGAGCAGGTCGCCGTCGTCGTGACCGTGAGCCCGCAGGCGATTCGCCACGTCGAGCGCGTGGCGCCGGTCTGCCACCGGCATCGATTCGAACAGTTCCCAGGCCGTGGCGGGAAGCGCGCGGTGGACCAGGTCCGCCTCGCCGGGCGCCACGCGCGCCGTGAGGTATCCGACGAGCTGGTAGACCCTATGCACCGGTCAGTCCCACCGCCATCCAGCGGGCGAGCCCGAAGAGCCAGCTCAGCGGCCCACCCGACGGTCCGTAGGACAGGACGACGAGCGCGAGCAGCGCGAGGTACCCGTACTGGGCGTAGCGCTGCACCACGAAGGCCTGCCGCGGCGGGAGCAACGGCACGGCCACGTTGTATCCGTCGAGCGGCGGGATGGGGATCAGGTTGAAGAGTCCGAGCGCAATGTTGAAGAAGACGATCGCGAAAGCGGTGATGCGCACGAACTCGCCGTTGAGCAGGCCAGCCGAGTCCAGCCCGCGAAACGCGATGCCGAAGATCAGTGCCAGCGTGAAATTCGCCAGCGGCCCGGCCAGCGCAACCATGGTCATCCCAATCCGCGCTGGGCGGAGGGCGTAGCCATTGACCGGCACCGGCTTCCCCCAACCGAAGCCGGCCAGCAGGAAGAAGATCGCGCCGATCGGGTCGAGATGCCGCAGCGGGTTCAGACTGACACGCCCGAGCGCCCGGGGCCGATGATCGCCCAGCTGATCCGCGACGTACGCGTGGCTGAACTCGTGGAAGGTGATCCCGGCGACCAGCGCCACGATCACCCCGAGCATGACCGCCGGCGATGATCCGCCAAAGAGCATCAGGCCAGCCCCGGCAGCAGCTCTCGCAGCAGGGCCAGCAGCCGAGCCGCGCCGATGGGCCCCATGGCCAGCACCTCCTCGTGCGTGACCTCCCCCTCCATCTCCGGGGTCGCCTTGTTGGTGATCAGGCTGAAGCCGAGCACGCGCACCCCGTGGTGACGAGCCACCAGCACCTCCGGCACGGTGGACATGCCGACCGCGTCGGTGCCCAGCCCGCGCAGCATGCGCAGTTCGGCCCGCGTCTCGTAGCTCGGGCCGGAGAGCATCAGGTAGACGCCCTCGCGCAGCGTCACGCCTGCGCGTCGCGCCGCGGCGCGTGCGCGGGACGCAAGATCGGCGTCGAATGCATCCGCCATGGCCACGAATCGTGGACCGAAGCGGTCGAGGTTCGGCCCCGTCAGCGGGTTGTCGCCGCTCAGGTTGATGGTGTCGGTGATCAGCATCACGTCGCCCGGCTCGAAGGCCGGGTTGATGCCGCCGGCCGCGTTGGTGAGCACGAGCGCCTCCACCCCGAGGCTGAGACAGGCGCGCAGCAGCACCGTCACCTCGCGGTGCGACCATCCCTCGTAGGCATGGGCGCGCCCCGACAGCAGCAGCGTAGAGATGCCGCTGACCAGGCCCGCGATCAGCTCACCGGCGTGCCCCTCCACCGCCGCGCCCGGCACGTGGGGGATCTCGCGATACGGGATCCGGATGCGCGGTTCGGGATCGAGCAGATCGGCGACGCCTCCCAGCCCGGAGCCCAGGACCATGGCCAGTCGCGGTGCCGCAAGCCGAGGGTCGGCGGCCAGCCGCTCCCGAATGGCGGTCGCGGCGGCGTCAACGCGACGCTCGAGCTCGGCCCCGTACACCCCATCGGGGAGCGAGGGGCGGGCCGGCTCCACCTACATCCGCTCCAGGAGGTCGCGCTTCTTGGCCTCGTATTCCTCGGACGTGATCAGCCCGCGGTCCCGCAGCCCGGCGAGACTTTCGAGCGTCGAGGCGAGCTGCTCCCCCGCCGACGGCTGCGCCGGGGCGGAGGGCGCCACCACCGGGGGTGCATCGATGGCGCGCGGAGGTTCCGCGAGCGGGCGGGGCGAGACCTCGGCCACGCGGTCCGACCCGGCCCGGGGCGGGAGCGGCTCGGCACGCTGCATGGTCGGCGCCGGCATGGATCCCTGGAGGCGCGGCGGAGGCGCGAGGTCCGGGCGGTCCAGCCTCTCCTTCTGGTTGAGCATCGCAATCTTGAACTTCACGGGTTCCGCCAGCATCTCGTAGTCCTGGATCCCGGCCGACTCCTCGGCCGCCGTCAGGATGTCGAGGGTGCCGTAGTCGAAGATCCGACCAAGCCAGCTCTGGGTGAGGTGCGCGTCGTTCACCTTCTCGAGGTTCGAGTCGGCCATCTCCTTGTTGAAGATGCCCTCCGACTTGATCAGCCGGCGCGTGGTGACCAGGTACTCCTGGTTGCGCCAGGCCCAGATTCGCAGGCCGATGCGGGCCAGGACCAGGATCAGTGCCGCCAGCGAGACGATCTGGACGATGCCACGCCCCGACCATTCACCGACCGAGCTCTGCCAGATCGCCACCGCCAGGGCGAAGATCGACACGATCACGAACAGCCACGTTGCCGAGAGCACGGCGAACCAGTGCTGGCGGCTCTCGAAGACGACCTCCTCGCCCCTGGCGAGAAGGTTCCGGGCGTAGCTCATTGCAGGCTGCTCCGCTGTGGCTCAGGCTCGTGGGTGTGCCCGCGTGTAGACCTCGCGGACCCGCTCCCCGGTCAGGTGCGTATAGAGCTGGGTGGTGCTGATGCTAGCATGGCCAAGGAGCGTCTGGACCACCCGCAGATCGGCCCCGCCCTCGAGCAGGTGCGTTGCGAAACTGTGCCGGAAGGTGTGCGGCGTGACGCGCGCAGAGACGCCTGCCGCCTGGGCCCAGCGCTTCACCAGTCGCCAGACCGATTCTCGTGTCAGCCGTGCGCCACGCTGGCTGACGAAGACCGCCGGACTGGGTCGGCCCGCGGTCCAGCCCGCCCGTGGGCCGGCCAGGTAGTGCTGCATCCGCTCCCGTGCCTCTTCACCCATCGGAATGCGGCGCTCGCGATTTCCCTTGCCGATGACGCGCACGCCGAGGCCTGGCAGGTCAATTCGGTCCGTATCGAGACCCGTCAGCTCGCTGACTCGCAGCCCGCAGGCGTAGAGCAACTCCAGGATGGCACGGTCCCGGATGCCGACCGGATCATCCGCTGCGGGCGCGTCGAGGATGCGCGCCACCTCGTCGGGGGCGAGGACGTCGGGCAGATAGCTCCCCGCCTTCGGCGGATCGAGCAGGCTGGCCACGTCGCGCTCCACGATCCCCTCGCGCAGCGCAAAGCCGTAGAAGCTCCGGATGGCCGCCACCTTGCGTGCCTGCGTGCTGGGTTTGCGTGCCGCGCGCCGCAGCTCGTTGACGAAATCTCGGACTGGCTCCGGATCCCGCCGCCAGGCGGCGCCGGCCGTCTCGGCGAACTGGGCGAGGTCACGGCGATAGGCGGAGATGGTCAGCGGTGACAGTCCGCGCTCGACGCGAAGCTCCGCCAGGAAGGCCTGGACCGCCGCCGTGAGGCCGGGATCGACCGATTCGGTCACTCGGCCGCGGCGCGCAGCAGGGCGTCGGCGGCCGCCTGCGCCTCGGCCCCGGCCGCCTCGCCGGCCAGCATTGCGGCCAGCTCGCGCCGACGACCGGCCGCGTCGAGCAGCGTTGCATCCGCCAGCGTCCGCCCATCGACGACCTGCTTCCCGATATGCAGATGGGCATCGGCGAAGGCCGCGACCTGCGCCAGGTGGGTGACGCACAGCACCTGGTGGTAGGCGGCAAGGGCGCGCAGTCTCTCCCCGAGCGCGGATCCGTTGCGCCCGCCAACGCCGGCATCCACCTCGTCGAAGATGAGCACCGGTGTCTCATCGGCTGAAGCAAGCACGACCTTCAGCGCGAGCGAGAGCCGGCTGGCCTCTCCGCCGGATGCAATGCGACCGAGCGGACGGGCGGGTTCGCCGGGGTTGGGTGCAAAGGTGAAATCGACCCGGTCGCCCCCGGTCGCCCCGATCTCGACCTCGCCCACGGCGATCCCAAAGGCCCCGGCCGGCAGTCCGAGCGGCGGCAACTCGGCGTTCACCCGCTCCGCCAGCTCGGTCGCGGTGCGCAGCCGATCGACACGCAGGGCCGTGGCGGCAGCCTCGAGCTCGGCGCGAAGGCGTTCCTCGTCCGCGCGCAGGCGTGCTCGCAGCCCCTCCTGGTCCTGCAGGCGAGCCAGCTCAGCTTCCGCCGACCGGCCGTACGCCTGCACGTCCTCGATCGCCTCCCCGTACTTGCGTTTCAGGTCGTAGAGCCGGCTGAGTCGCTCCTCCGCGGCGGCGCGCGCGCCAGGGTCGAGCGCAACCGCCTCGCCGAGAGCGCCGGCATCGCGTGCCAACTCGCTCGCCTCCACCTCGAGCGAACGCGAGCGTTCGAGCAGCTCTCCGAATCGATCGTCGTGCGCGGCGGCTGCCGCGATCGAGGATCGCGCCACGCGCAGCGCGTCGAGGCCACCGCCCTCGTCGGCGAGGGCGCGCACCGCCGTATCGGCCGAGCGGGCGACCGCCTCGGCATGCGCCGCGCCCCGGAGCTTCTGCTCGAGCTCCTCGTCTTCCCCGGGCCGCAGCGCGGCCGACGCGATCTCCTCCGCCTCGTGGCTCAGCAGCTCGACGCGGCGCGCCAGCTCGTGGGCGTCCACCAACAACTCGCTCGCCTCCGCGCGGGTCGAACGCCACGCTCGGAAGGCCGAGGCGACGGCGGTTGCGCCCGGGACGAGCCCGCCGAAGCGGTCGAGCAGCGCCAGCTGCCGGTCCGGCTGCAGCAGCCGCTGCTGATCGTGCTGCCCGTGGATCTCGGCCAACTGCGCGCCGAGCGCGGCCAGGCTGCCAACCGTGACGGTCCGGTCATTGACCCGCGCCAGCGAGCGCCCGTCGGCGTTGACCTCGCGGCGCAGGATGGCGAGCCCGTCGCCGGCCTCCAGCAGCTCGGCCAGCGGATCGTCGGGGCGCGCCTGGATGCCGTCGAAGATGGCCTCGATGCGTGCCGCATCGGTTCCGGTCCGTACCTGGTCCGCAGATGCCCGCTCGCCAAGCGCGAGGGCCAGCGCATCGACCAGCAGCGACTTGCCCGCGCCGGTCTCGCCGGTGAGCACCGTGAAGCCCGGGGCGAGCGAAAGCCTGATCCGCTCGATGACCGCCAGGTTCTCGACCGCCAGTTCGACGAGCGCCATCGGTCAGTACGGCAACAGCGATGCTTTGGTGCGCAGGAGGTCGTAGAACGGCGTGCTGCCCGTCGGCTGGGCCATGCGCAGCGGAGTCGGCAGGCCGCGCACCTCGATCCGATCCCCGACCTCCATCGGCAGCTCCCATTGGCCGTCGAGGCTGATGAGGGCGCTCGTCGCGGCCAGGCGCAGCGAGAGGGTCAGCACATGCTGCTCGCCCACCACCACGCTGTGGAGCGTGGAGAGGTAGGACGCGACCGGGGTGATGATCATGTTGCGCAGTTGGGGGTCCAGGATGGAGCCGCCCGCGCTGAAGGAGTACGCGGTCGAGCCGGTGGGGGTGGCGACCACCACCGCGTCCGCCGCGTAGGTGGCCAGGTGGCTGTCGCCGACCTCCACCTCCACGTGGATCAGCCGCACCCGGCCGCCACGCGCCACCACCACGTCGTTCAGGCAGGCATGCTCTTCGCGGCTGCCGCCGGCACGGATGACTGCGACGCCGATCCGAAAGCGCTCCTCGATGGCGAGGTCGCCGGCGGCGACCTGCCCGAGCGCCCGTTCGAGGCCGGCCGTCTCCACCTTGGCCAGGAACCCGATCCGCCCGAGGTTCACGCCGAGCGCCGGCACCCCCGAGTCACCGATGGCGCGCGCCGTGCGCAGAAATGTGCCGTCGCCGCCGAGGACGCAGACCAGGTCGCTGCCGGGGCAGGACGCGGCGATGGCGGCAAGGTCGTCCGCCGGGGAGTCCCACGACTCGGCCCCGTGCGAGCGGCACCACGCCTGCCCGCGACGCAGGGCATCCCGGGCGTCGGGATTGGTGGGGTTGTACGCGAAGCCGACCCGCATCTAGGCTCCGTTCCGCAGTCGCGCCGCGACCTCCTCGATCGAGCGGCGCAGGGCCGAAAGCTCGGCGCTCAGCTCATCGGGCGTGACCGCCGCGTACGAGCGATCGAGGCCGGCCGCGATGAACGCTCGCATCAGGCTCGACGCCGAGACGCCGCGCGCCACCGCCACCTCCTCGAGGCGCGCCAGCAGTGCGTCCGGCATCCGCAGCGAGACGATCTGCCGCATCGTATCGGGGGCCGGCGCGTGGGCCGCCAGCGGGGTGGCTGCCAACTCGTCGAAGGCACGCAGTTGCTCCGCGGGAACGGGTGCCTGGCGCTTCATGGCAGGCATCGTAATACGCCGCCCTACGGCCCCGCTCCGGTCAGGCGTGCGACCGAGTCGGACCAGTCGGGCGGCGAGGACGCGGCCGGAGCGAGCCGCACCAGGAATTCGATGTTGCCCTGCGTGCCGGTGATTGGCGAGCGGATCACCGCCTGGGCCGCGAGGCCGGCAGCCGCGGCGTCCGAGCTGAAGCGCAGCAGGACTTCGCGGTGCGTGGCCGGGTCCCGCACCACGCCGCCGCGCGGCACCGATCCGCGTCCCGCCTCGAATTGCGGCTTGACCAGCGCGATTACCGCTCCCCCCTCCGCCAATAGCCCGCGGACGGCGGGGAGCACCAGGCGCAGGGAGATGAAGGACAGATCCAGGGTGGCGAGCTGGATCGGCTCCGGCAAGGCGGCGAGATGGCGCAGGTTGGTGCGCTCCATGCTCACCACCCGCGGATCGGACCGCAGCCGTTCGATGAGCTGCCCACGCCCAACGTCCACCGCGTAGACGATGCGCGCACCGCGGGCGAGCAGCACGTCGGTGAAACCGCCGGTCGAGGCGCCGGCATCCAGGCAGGCCAGCCCCGCCGGGTCGATCCAGAAGGCATCCAGCGCGGCCACCAGCTTGGCGGCGGCTCGAGACGCCCAGCGCGGTCGCTCCCGCACCGTCAGGTCGGCATCCGCGGCCACCAGTTGACCCGGCTTCAGCGTTCCGCTCCCGGCGCCGGCCATCTCGATCTCACCGGCGACGATCAGCGCCGAAGCCTCCGAGCGGGAGCGGGCAAGGCCTCGGTCGACGAGCAGCTGGTCCAGGCGCTGCCGCGGCACCCGGGTCAGGCGGCGCTGGCGCTCGATGCAGAGCGCGCCTTGACGCGCGGCGCCGGCGCCGCGAGGTCGAGCGCCTCTCGGATCTGCTCGAGGATCCCCTCGGCGTCGATCCGCTGCTGGCGACGCAGGTCCGCCACCGCGCCGTGGTGCACGAAGCCATCGGCCAGGGCGACCTTGAGGAACGGGACGCGAACGCCGGCCCGGTTCAGCGCGTCGAGCGCGCCATCGCCGAAGCCACCCATGGCGGCGCTCTCCTCGGCACTCACCACCAGGCGACGACCTGCGGCCTGTGCGGCCAGCAGCTCCTCGTCGAGCGGCTTCGCCCAGCGAGCGTTCAGCACCCCGGCCAGCAGCCCATGATCTGCCTGGAGGGCGTCTGCAACGGCGACAAGGCGCTGCACGATCGGACCGAAGCCCACCAGCAACAGATCAGCCCCCTCGCGCAGCATCTCGCCCCGACCGATCTCGAGCGTGCGACCGTTGCGGTCGGCAAGATCCTCGCCGGGGTCGCGCGGGTAGTGGAGCGACACCGGACCGTCGTGGGCCATGGCGGTCACCACCATGTCGCGCAACTCCTGCTCGTCCTTCGGCGAGCCGATCACCAGGTTCGGAAGCGAGCGCTGGGCGGGAAGCGTGAACATCCCCTGGTGGCTGGTCCCGTCCTCGCCGACGAGACCGGCGCGGTCGATCGCCAGCAGCAGCGGGACGTCGTTCTGGCAGACGTCGTGGACCAGCGAATCGAACGCCCGCTGGCTGAAGGTGGAGTAGAGCGCAACCACCGGCCGCTTGCCGGCCAGGGCGAGGCCGGCCGCCATGGTGACGGCGTGCTGCTCCGCGATGCCGACGTCGAAGAAACGGCGCGGGAATTGCGACGCAAAGCGCGCGAGCCCGGTGCCGGTCGGCATGCCGGCCGTGATGGCGCAGATCCGCTCATCGGTCTCCGCCAGGCGCACCAGCTCTTCGGCAAAGGTGGTCGTGTAGGTCTTCGGGCGCCGCCGTGGCTCTGAGTCGGGCGGCAGCGGCTCCTCGGTGGGGTCGATCAGGCACAGGTCGATCGGCGGCAGAGAGGCGCCGTGGAAGCTGACGGAGTCGATCTCGGCCGGTCCGTACCCCTTGCCCTTGACGGTCTTGACATGCACCAGCACGGGTCGGCGCAGCGCGAAGGCCCGCTCGAAGACCTGTTCCATCTCGGCCACGTCATGCCCGTCGAGCACCCCGATGTAGGTGATGCCGATGTCCTCGAAGAAGCTCACCTTGGCCCAGGAGCGCTTGACGCCCTCCTTGGCGAAGGCCAGCGCGTTGAACAGCGGCCTGCCGATCAGCGGGACGCGCGGCAGCACTCGCTGGGTCGCCGACTTGGTGTCCTGGTAGACCCGCGAGAGGCGGAGCTTGTTCAGGCGGGTGGAGAGACCGCCGACGCTGGGGCTGATGCTCATCTCGTTGTCGTTGAGGACGATCAGCAGCCCGTGGCGGGCGTCGCCGAGGTGGTTCAGCGCCTCGAGAGTCAGGCCGCTGCCCAGCGCCGCGTCTCCGACGCAGACGGCAATGCGCTGGGACCGGCCGGGGTCGTCGGGGGGCAGCAGGTCGCGGGCCGCCGCCAGGCCGCTGGCGATGCTCAGCCCGGTCCCGGCGTGGCCGCCATCGAAGACGTCGTGCTCGCTCTCTGCGCGGCGCGGGAAGCCGCCCACCCCGCCGAGCTGGCGCAACGTGTGGAACTGCTCCAGGCGGCCGGTCAGCAGCTTGTGCGCGTAGGCCTGGTGCCCGGTGTCCCACACGACCCGATCCCGCGGCGAATCCATCACCCGGTGCAGGGCCAGCGTCAGCTCCACCGCACCGAGCGAACTGGCAAGGTGACCGCCCGTGCGCTGGATAGTTCGGATCATCTTCTCGCGCAGTTCGCCGGCGAGAATCTCAATGTCTGCGAGCGTCATGCCACGCAGCTGGGCCGGATCGGTCAGGGTCTCGAGCAGTGGCACGCGCATCTCCGCGTCGGGTCGGCAGCCGTGAGTATAGGCCGCGAGCGTGGATTGGTCAGTCGAGCGCCTTGCTCAGGCGTCGCCGGGGACCTCGTCCAGGCCACGACCGAGCTGGCTGATGGTCAGCTCGGCGGCACGCAGCCGCTCCTCCGCCGCCGAGTGAAGGCGGAGCGCCTCGCGGTAGCGGGCGATGCTCTCTTCGAGCGGCAGGTTGCCGCCCTCCAGCGCCTGGACGATGCGCTGCAGCTCGGCTACCAACTCGTCGAAGGGGCGGGCGGCCAGGTCGTCCACCGGCGGCTGATCCGTCATTCCACCAGCTCCTTGCCGCCGGGAGCAGACCGTTCGACCCGGGTCGAGATCGATCCGCGAGCCACCACCACTTCGAGCTGGCCGCCGGGGCTGACCTGCACGGGGTCGCGCACGATCGTGCCGTCATCGAGGCGGGCAACCGCGTATCCGCGCTCGAGGGTGGCGGCCGGCGAGAGCGCACGCAGCGCATCGCCGAGCCCGCGCAGGAACGGCGTTTCGCGTGTCGCCCGATTCGCCAGCGCGCGGTGGCCGCGATCGAGCAGGTCGGCGGTCCGCTGGCGCAGAGCGACGGTGTCGGGCTTCAGGCGGACCAGGGCGCGCTCCTCCTCGGACAGGAACCGGCGCTGCCCGGCGACCCGTCCCAGCAGGGCAGCTGAGGCGCGATCCCGGAACCGATCGAGGATGGCGGGGAAGGTCGCCAGGTCGGGCACGGCCTGCTCG
>Ga0315281_10007773_pt1 | contig 15027 bp, 17 predicted proteins | sample YL17G07_0_MG_FD_204540 | JGI IMG/M metagenome (GOLD analysis project Ga0315281, IMG submission 204540) | Sediment microbial communities from Yellowstone Lake, YNP, Wyoming, USA - YL17G07_0 | ecosystem: Environmental > Aquatic > Freshwater > Lake > Sediment | place: USA: Wyoming | collected...
TTTTATATATTGAGAGTAGTATTGCGATCACGACGATCGAAGCTCTTATAACTCATGGATAGGAGAATATATGATTACACTTGATGAAGTACGCCCGTTAACATTTGCAATTGATAAAGTCGATGCGTCTGGATCAGAGGTTTCACTTGATGCAGCTACGTTGGCAGCATTAGAGACTATCACCGTTGTAGCGACAAATTTAGATATTAGAGATTTAGCTTTTGCAACCGATAAAGTCGATGTGTCTGGATCAGAGGTTTCACTTGATGCTGCAACACTAGCTGCATTAGAAAGCATTACCGTTAATGAAGCTGGTTATTCAAGCTGGAAATCAACTGCTCACGCTGCTTCTGATGTCGTTTCTCAAATTGCATCAACGCCACTTACTGCGAGAGTGAATATTACAATTGAAAATCTTGGCCCTAATGATGTTTTCATTGGGCAAAATAACGCAGTCACAATTGCAACCGGAACTAAGATTGCAAAATTTGCATCATTTTCAGAAAAACTTGCCGCAGGTGCAAATATTTGGGCAATATGCGCTGCTGGGCAAACTGCTGATTTAAGAATTGCAGAATTTGCTGTATAAGGTTTTTTAATGTCTACATTTGGCGATTTAACCCCTAATAATACAATTGAGGGTGCTAGCGATGGCACCATGATTGGTAATATAGCTGATGCACTAAAAGTAAATGCAGTAAACTTTCCACTAGATTCACTTACTGGATCTATTCTCACTATAGAACATCTTATAGCCATGATACACGCTGGAAATCTATACTCTCACGCTCACGTTCACACATTGGCCAATGGAGATACTTATTATCACTTGTTAAGAACTCCGGCACTTCCAAAGAGAATACATTACTTACAGTTAGTGAATTCATCTGGGCCTGGCACTGTTACTTTTCTTGAAGGGCCAACGGTTAGCGCGAACGGAAGTGAAATTACTGGTCGAAATCATGAACGTAATGTGGCAGATGCAAATACAACATTTCTCATATATCACGCGCCAACAGTTACTGCCGAAGGGACAAGCATTGTGTCCGAGGCATTCGGATCGAACGGCGGACAGAAGCAAGGTGGAACTGCTGGTTTTCTGGAATTCGTTCTAAAGCCAGAAACAAAATATTTAATAAAATACACTTCATCTGCAAGTGCAAATGCATTTAGTGAATATCATTATTGGTACGAACCGGGGTCAATTTAATGTCGGCAATAGATAATGCTTTAGAAGATATCCCATACAGCACTTTGAAGAGTATCGTGCTTAATCAAGCAGCGGTATCTCACTTCATAGAGCTAGATAGTTTTGTGGTCATTAAAGCAGTGGCGCATGGGTTTACAGTACACACAATGATTGCGAAGGATAGCGCATCTTATGAAGATTTTTTAATAAACATAAAACCGATTTCAAATTTATAGGTAACGATATGATAAACAACCAAGGTTCGGAATCAAAGCATAATGCAACGATAGCTTTAGACGGAGCAACTGGAGTAAAGTCTTCTGAATTTCCAGTGTTTGTTGAGAGCAGGGTTAGGTTTCAATGTGAAGGTGTTGGTGGAACTAACGTAGTTGCTTGCGAAGGAAGAATAAAGGGCGCAACTCTTTGGACATCATTAGCAACATGTACAGGATTAGCATCAGCGGTTGCAGATGTATCAACTTATGATTATATTAGATTCAATGTTACTACTTCTGACGGAAGTGGTGGATACTGTATCAGTTCTGGATTTATAGCAATGTTCTAAAACTAAAATCACTAAAATAGCCGAAAAGGAGCTTAGGGTATGTCAGAAACAATTCAAGGAACACAATCATCGCTTTACATTAGGGATATAGTACCAGGGCATACAGATTCTGGTGATACCATGACTCATCAGTCAGTTCAAAACCTATGGGGTGGAAGAGGAGCATCTGATGTTCTTATACATGGATTATATGCCCCTTCATTAACTCCAGTGGCCATTGAAATAGGTTCAGTAAAAAGATTGATAAAAGTCACTACTCATGGCGCTGTTGCTGGTGACTATATAAGAATGGAAAATGGTACTGCTGTATCTGAAGAAGTGGCCATTATCAAAAAGGTAGATGCGAATTTCTTTATCATCGCGAAAGAGATCAATGCGGCCATTGGTGATACATTAGTTTTTTTAAAGCCAGTAACGCCATTATATAGTAAGGCAGGTTCATTAACTGTTGTTTCAACTGAAACGCCTAAAGCGCTAACATATGTTCAATCTTTAACATTAGATGGAACGATTGCACAGACCTTCGTACCTCCGGCCAATGCAAAAAATGTAAAGGTGCATGCAGGGCCAGATAATACAATAAATCTTAAAGTCGCATTTGGCGGCACTGTTGCTACTGCTACAGTTGGACAAGAATTTGAGCCTGGAAGGTCAGAAGATTACAATGGGGTATCGTCAATTTCTATAATTTGCAAATCGGCAATAACAGCTCACGCTGTGTTTATAGTTTGGAGTGTATAAGTGAAAATGATTAATTTTATTTTTCTTTTAATTTTTTCCTTTTATTCAATGGCGGGACTTCCACCTACGGCCAGTAAAGGAAATGGAGAGACCGATTATGTTACAACGTTCAGAACTAATTATGGTACATGGCCGGTAACTAGAACAGGTTCATTATTAAATTTAGGTACTCTGCCTATAACGATGGGAGGGACTGGAAATACAAGTGGCACCACTACAATCAATGCAAACTTGACAGGGCCAATTACTAGTGTAGGAAACGCTACTTCGATCGCTGCACAGGTAGGAACGGGAACAACTTTTGTAATGAGTGCCTCTCCAACTATTACAACGCCAAGTTTTTCAGGAACGGCCACTGGATCAATCAGCGGTAACGCTGGAACTGCAACAAATATTTCCGGAGGCGCAGGTGGTTCAATTCCATATCAGACCGCTGCGAGTACAACGGCCTTGCTTGCAAACGGAACTGCGGGACAAACTCTAACAAGCCAAGGGACAACCCTTGCGCCGATCTGGACGACTGGAGTACCTGGAACTGAATGGGCAACAAACGGAACGCATATTTATAATAATAATGCTGGAAATGTTGGGATTGGGACTACTGCTCCAGATGACAGTTTATCCATTTCTAGCTCTCTTGCTAATACTGCGGATTGGTACAATAGTGGAAATCAACAGCTACATATTACCAATACGAATGGAGCCGGATACACAGCAATTAGAACAGATGGTAATCCTGTTACAACCTGGGTGTATGGAGTAAATGGCGCATCGGATGGTTTAAGAATTAATCCTAGGAATAACACTAGTGGGGCAGCTTCGTTTTACATGGATCAGAACGGACATGTTGGTATTGGGACTACTGCTCCATTATTTAATTTAGACATATCTGGAACCACCTCAAATCGTGGTTTGAATATGTTTCCTACGCTAGGAACAGGCGCCAACTCGATAAATATGAACAGTTCCGGAGCAGGTACATATTTAGGACATGAAAGTTCGGCAGGTGGAACGATTACAGGCGGTGTCGGAGCTAACGAGTCTTTCGTTGGGTCGTCAGGAGCAAAATCTTTTCATCTTTTAACAAATGCTGCATCGAGAATGACAATTGACAGCTCTGGCAATGTTGGGGTTGGGACGACTGCACCTGCAACAAATCTTGAAATAAACAGTGCCAATGACACCAGGGCAAGACTATTTTCTACCGGAGGCGCTTACAGTTCAACCCTTGAATTAACAACTTTAACCGCAGGGACGTATGGCTCAACTTTACAATACAGCTCAAATTCTGAGGATTTACAGTTTAACAATTATGGAAGAGCTTTAAGCCCAGCAGACTCAACATCCGGTGGTTTTAGCTTTATAACTAAAGTCGCTAATACAACTCCTACAAAAGTTATGTTTATTCATGGTTATACTGGAAATGTTGGAATTGGTACAACTTCTCCATTGGCTAAATTAGATGTTGTGGGGGGAATAATAGCTAATAACACAACTGTCGGCCCCGCAGTGATTGCTCGAACATCGGGAAATGGGCATTCAGGGGTATCTGTTAACAATACGACTTTCGGGAGTACAGAAGCAACGGCATTTGGTTTGTTTCAAGGGACTAGTGGTGTAGCTGCACTTTATAATAACAACATTAGTTCAATTGCAATAGACACTACTGGAAAGGTTGGTATTGGGACTACTGCTCCATTATTTAATTTAGACATATCTGGAACCACCTCAAATCGTGGTTTGAATATGTTTCCTACGCTAGGAACAGGCGCCAACTCGATAAATATGAACAGTTCCGGAGCAGGTACATATTTAGGACATGAAAGTTCGGCAGGTGGAACGATTACAGGCGGTGTCGGAGCTAACGAGTCTTTCGTTGGGTCGTCAGGAGCAAAATCTTTTCATCTTTTAACAAATGCTGCATCGAGAATGACAATTGACAGCTCTGGCAATGTTGGGGTTGGGACGACTGCACCTGCAACAAATCTTGAAATAAACAGTGCCAATGACACCAGGGCAAGACTATTTTCTACCGGAGGCGCTTACAGTTCAACCCTTGAATTAACAACTTTAACCGCAGGGACGTATGGCTCAACTTTACAATACAGCTCAAATTCTGAGGATTTACAGTTTAACAATTATGGAAGAACTTCAAGCTCAGCAGATTCAACACTCGGTGGTTTTAGCTTTATAACTAAAGTCGCTAATACAACTCCTACAAAAGTTATGTTTATTCATGGTTATACTGGAAAGGTTGGTATTGGGACTGTTTCTCCAGCGCAAGCACTAGATGTTGCCGGATCAATCGTTGAAACAAGATCAGGTGCTACGTGGGGGGCGGTAACAGTTAAGGGACAAGCTACACCAGTACTTTTTGGCGCTACTGCTTCAAATGGTGCTGGTGCACCATGTTCCACTGGAACCTGTATATTAGATACGGCCATAGGTACTAACCTAACCTCTATTGTACGGACATCAGCTGGGCAGTACACGATAAATTATACAGGTATGACAATAGTTCCGGTTTGCTTGATGTCACCTGTTTCAAATGGTGGTACCTGCTATCCGAGTATTGGAGCATCGACAACCTCCACCGACTTATTCTGCTTAAGCGATGTAGGTACTCCAACTAATTCTATTCTCTCCGTGCAATGCATAGGGTATTAAAATGAAAATATTATTTTTACTTTTAACCTCAGTCACAGTTTTAGCAACCGAGCAGATGAATTTTACTACTTCTGGAAATATATTCCGGGAGACGGTAAACCCCTCATCGAAACTAAATATTTTGGTAAGGTTTTAATTTTATATATAAGTGAGGATAAAATATTATGGGATGGCTAAGCAATTTATTAAAAAAAAAGAAGCAAGTTTATACTAACCAACACAGACCTTCACACTTGGAATTAATCAAAGATCTTAAAATAGATCCAGACAAAATAGATGATGTGGATTTTCTGGTAAAACAATATATCGACATAAAGGAAAGATATGCCCTAGTTAAATCCTTTACTAATGTACCTTCGGATGTTTTATTCGCAATCCACTATCGCGAATCATCTTTAAATTTTAAAGGCGTTTTACACAATGGAGAGTTTATACTTGGAACTGGAAGGAAAACAAAACTAGTCCCAAAAGGAAGAGGCCCCTTTTCAACATGGGAAGAGGCGGCCATTGATGCAATGGAAATTGAAAAGAATAAATTTCCTAAAGTATGGGACATGGAAGGTAAGTTAAGTTTTTGCGAGGCATATAATGGATTAGGTTACTTTCATATGGATGTATCATCTCCTTACGTTTATGCTTTTACAAATGCGTATAAAAGTGGAAAATATATTAGAGACGGAGTATATTCATCCGCTGCAATCGACAAGCAATGTGGTTGTGCTGCAATTATTTTAGCAATTAGCATTCAGGAGACAATATGAAACAAATAAGACAAGAAGATATTTATCCAGATGATGTTTCTCTTTCTAAATGGACACCGGAACTATCTGGTGCATCTCCAGGGACTGGAAACGCACAATCAATTATTGATTTATTTGAGAAAAATAAAATCGAACAATCACCAGATCCAACTAGAGAAGATTTTAGAGATAGTTCTAAAGGCTTTATGGAGTCAGGAAATACAGCAATGGGATCTATGCAAGCAGGTGGAGGTCTTGGTGGTGCTTTAACATCAGGCGGAACAATGATGGGGCTTGGCTCACTTGGTGCTGCTGCTGGTACTCCCCTTGCTGCCGCTGGGCCTATTGGATTAGGTCTTTTAGCCGCTGGACTAATATTATCATCAGCAGAAAAAAAGAAACAAGAAAGTGCAAAAAGAGAACAAATGGCCATTGATAATGAAATGCAAAGACGAAATAGAATGATAGATGCTGCAAATCGCGCTTCTGGTACACAATTTAGGTTAGCTTAATGAGAAAACTATCTTATTTGATAAGAGAAGCAAGGCAGAATACAAACACCACTGACGTAGAGGCCATTACTGATTTTTTATGTGTATCTCTTTTAAATAGAGCACAAGAATTTATTCAGGCATTTCTTTTTACTCAAAATATAGAATCAAAAATCTTTAGAAAAGTTTATACTTTAACTCTAATTTCTGGGACAGATACCTATGCACTTCCATTTGATATTTATGCAAGGAACTCAATAAACAATGTTCTATATAAAAACAATGATATTTATTCTCCGATGAGGCAGATTGCTGAAAAAGCAAGAGGATCAACAACAGGATATTTCTTATCAGATAGTACGATTATATTTTGTCCAATTCCAAGAAATGCTTTTGACGTATCAATCTCATATACAAAAAGACTTCCACCTGTAGGAATTTCATATGGAACAGTTTCTTCTGTAACCTTAAATACTAAAATAACTCTTTCCGGTGGCTATACTTTAATGACGGGGATTGATGACTTTTTTTGTATCGTTGATGTTAATGGGACCATCATCAGAAACGGTCTAGTCGTTTCACAAACTGGCGCGGATTTGGCCTTAACAGATACTAGTAGTATTACCGCTGGAATGTTTGTCGTTCCTGGATCATATGTCACTACTATTTGCCAACTTCCTGATGAGTTAGAGGCAGCTCTTATCATGTCACTAGAAACATCAATAAATGCAAGAATGTCTACAAAAGACATTAAAATATCGAAACCTTTCTCAGACGAAATGTTAGCAATAATTGGTGCAATGTTCTCCGAAAATACAACAGATACCTTTACACCACCAGCTGTGGAGTATGCTGAATGGCTTTAAAACTTTTTGGGCCTGGTGGCATTGACCAAAAATCAAATGACTTAGTAAGAGATCCAAGAAATCTAAGGGACGCTCTTAATGTTAAATATTCTATTATTAAAGAGTATGAAAAAAGAGATGGAACTTCTATTGATACTGATTTCTCTGGTGATACATATTCAGACGTGATTTTTATTAATTCATTGAATGAATATTTCTTTAGAAATGGAAGCTCATACTATTCATATAAAAATTTAAATGGAGTTATTCAGGCGAGGAAAACTATTTCAGCAGAAACTGCTACTGATGGATTGGGAAATCCAGCGGACACAGCAACGAATATAACCAATATTTCAGGGGCAGAATATTTAAACACTTTCATTTTTACTCATCAGGACAATAAAAATGGAACTTTAAAGTATGATGGGAATATGATTTATAGAGCAGGCCTTCCTGCTCCAGTAGTAGCAATGGCAGCTTCGGGAGCTGCAAGAACTACGCCTATATATATATTAGTGTTCTTTGATTTTATAGATAATAAAGGAAATCAGATATACGGGCCATCAGTAATAAAAAAATTACTTTCCCAGCAATATAAATTAACAATAGATACATTAAAAAATTCTGGTTTTTACTCAGGCTTCATTGAGGTTGCATCAGGAACACAGGATATACATAGCGCACAGAGAACACTGACTTTTACTACTAAAAGTAGTGACATAGTTGCTGGATCGAAAGTCTTTTTCAGATATTCTGAAGAAGCATTTTTTAAATGTATAGTTTTTGATAAAATTTCAGATGTGAATTATGGAGGTGATACATTAGCATCATTAATTGTAGAGACGATTGTAGGAAGTGTAATTACTTTTACAGCAGCATCTATAGGATTAAGAGAGATAACGCTGATAACCACTGCAACAACAAATGTAATTGCTAACTCATTATTACATGTTTATGCTTCAACAGAAGAAACTACTGGGTATGTATGGAATAGTATATTTTGTCCAAACAATAATTTATCGACGGTTGTTGGAAATGCTTTTGTTACACCAACAACAACAGGTGTTAATTTACTGAGTAATATTTACGATATTACAACATCAAAATTAAGGCCTCCAAAATGTAAGTACATATCTGTATTTAGTAATCAATTAGTATTTGGAAATGTAACGGCGTTTTATAACTTCGAAAACAGAGAAAACAGTTACACAAATAATGATATGGTAATGTATTCAGACCTTTCAACGGGTGACTCAGGAGAAGGATTATCTGAAATAAATAGGCAGCTAATTGGTGACACTTATGATGGTCAAATTACTGGAATGATAAGATGTACAGATTCACTTGTTGTATTTAAGGAAAGGTCAATCTATGCTATTGATGGAACTATCTCAGCAGGTCTTTATTCATTAAGAAAAATACAGACAAACGAAATTGGATGTACTTCAGAAAGATCAATTATGGCGATTGATAGCACTGTTTTATTCCAAGGAATAGATGGTATCTATTCAATCAGCGGAAACGTGTCGAAAAAATATTCAGGTAGGATAGATCCATTTTTCGCGCAGACGGGATTTGATCCGTCATTGACAAGATCAATAACTGATGCACTAAATGAAAATTATTATTTTTTTACAAATAAGGGAGCAATAGTTTTTAACTTTGAATTTAAAGAATGGTTTATTTGGGATCTTGCTAACTTTGCTTTAAATGGACTTACAATAGATAATTCAGCAGAAAGAAAAATTAAAATGTTCGCAGGATCATCTGTTAGAAAATTTATTTCAGCAAAAAATGATAGTAATGTGGCCATCAATGCATGGATAAAAACAGCGTGGTTAGACTTTGGGGAACCATCATTACTTAAAAAGATTATTGATGTACGATATTTTTCACTGCATAACACAGGTCAAGTATTAACTTCAAGACTGTATAGGGACTGGGATGAAACAAAGGTGAAACCTGACTTTACCATTGGCCTAACGTCATCAATAAAATCAGTTCTAAGAAAACTAGATATTCAACAAGCACAATCTGTGTCATTGTTTATTGGAAACAATGTATTGGACGAAGATTTAAACTTAAGTGGTATTGAAATTAACGGTGGAATAATCCAAGAGATTGATAAAAATGTTAAATGATCCTTTAATAAGAACAAAACTTCAATATATCGATGAAAATAACTCATCTGATGATGTTGTTAACTATATGGTTAAAGTTATTAATAGTTCCTTTATAGATGGAAAAGATGCAAGGGCACAAGTCAAAACTTTTGAAGGAAATTTTACCACTGTTCATTCAGATATAACAGATTTAGGAAATCAATTTTCATTTGGATTGTTTACTCCAACAATAACGTCTTATAATGCTTCAGTTTATACGACTGTAAATCTAACAGCACAACCATCAAGATATTTCAGATATAAAAATTATGTAGAAGTTTCAGGTGAAATTGTTGGAAATAACACGGCCCCTGGTATTGCACTTATTGGACTATCAAAGCCATTCATTGGCAATATAATTAATCCACTTGATTTGTCAGGAATTGCTTCTATGTCTGGGGCAAATGCAACTCAAATACCTTCAGTTGGAATTATCAGGGGAGATGTAAGTACAGAAGAGGCCAGAATAACTATAGCTATTTTTGCGCCAGGAACAAGTACTGATATCATTACTTATAAATATAGTTACCTCATTGTAGTATAGGAGTTTTTATGGGATGGAAACTACCATCGTTATCGAACGCGGTCAAAGGATTTGAGAAGGCGGTGACTCCGTATACTCAGTATGCTGGTAAGGCCGTTAGTGCAGCAGTAGATCCACTTGGTCTAGGGGCGAAAACTGGACTTGTTCCAGGAAGTCATGGGACATTGGATTTTCTTAATGATACGTCCGATAAATTAACAAACACTTTTATTGGAAAAAAGCCAGATTGGCAACCTAGAACATTCTCTGGTGAAGAAGTTAGTGGAAAATCAGCAGAAGATAAATTAGTAAGTATCTATGGAGATGAATCAAAGAGAATACCTGAAGGTGTAAAAACGTACATGGAAGGACTTAGATCAGGCTTAACAAAAAATGTTGCTAATGCTGATTACTATAATCAGATGTCAGGAAGAGAAAGAGGAATAGCAAACGCAAGGGCCGGATTGCAAGGAACTGATACTAGCGCGTTAGACGAACAGTCAAGGAGAAATGCTATATATGGGGCCTCCGGTGTGAACGAAGCAGCACAAAGATCAGCATTAGCAGATTATGGTAAAGGAGTTGCTAATATTATGACAGGAATGAATACTATTGAGCAGCAAGATATCGCAAATAAACTTGCGGCAATGGGAACACCATTACCACCACAGAATAATAGTAAGGGAATTTTTGGATGGTTGGTATAATGGAAAATATATATAAAGAAATGAGAAAAAGATTAGCACTAAAAAACTCACAGGTTGATTATAATCAGGCCGTTGATGATATGGGTAACCCTATTGATAGAGCAGTTGATTTACCTGAAGATAATTCACTTGACTCTGAAAAAAGGCTTGATAAGACTAGAGCTAATGAAATGAATAGAATGTTAAGTCATCTTGCTGTTGCCGCAGGGCCTGCTTTATCGTCATTTTCTCCAGGAACGTCTGCTGAACAAGCGTCTAGGTATAAAGATTCAAGCAATTATTTAAAAAATATTGGTGATATTGAAGGTGCAGCGGCAAAAAGTCTTCAGAAGATTTCTAATGAAGAGGGCTTACCAGAGTTCATTAGGACAGAAAACTCCGTTGGAATGGAGCCATATTACCAAGATAAAAGTTCATCTTTATTAAAAACAAATGGAACAGAAAAAGCTGCAATGAAAGGCGTTCCTCATAAAGTAATAAATATAAAAAGTGGAAAAAGAACTTTTATTGCTGTGTCTGGCGATAATGTTGTAAGAGAAATCGGAAAAACAGAGCCATTTGATATGACTGATTGGGTAGCTGATCCTGGAGTTGGTAGTACTATGGGGAAAGATATTTACGGGACTAAATCATACACGCAATATGAAAAGTCCAATCCAAATATAAAACAAGGAATTAATTCATACACTGGCATTGGAGAAAAATTTGGGCATATTCCTGAATTAGAAGCACAACTGAGAATGAAAGCTGCAGAAAAAGGAAGAAGAGTAGTTTCTGAGTCAAAGGCCGTTTTAGCTGATTTAGACGCGAGCGAAAAAGTATTAAAAAATACAAAAGACCCTATGGCATTTTCTATTGGACTAGGACAAGCGTTAAGAACAGTAGAAAAAAGACTCTCAGATCAAGAACAAGAGAGGTTTATGGGTAATAATTATAGAGGTATATTCCAAAATGCTGAAAATTATATTCAGGGCAAGGCAGGTATAATACCGCCAAATATTCGATCTGGTGTAATGGATGCTTTAAAATATTTAAAAGCAAAAGAACAGGCCAAGATTGATGCAAATAAAGCTTCATATTCAGATACTGAAGGCTTAAGCGAACAAGGGAAAAGATCAATTAAAAGAACTAGTGGTCAAGGCTCTAATCCAGAAAAAAATGAAACCGAGGATTGGAGGAAAAAACTAAAGGAATCATATCGATGAATGTAACAGATTATATTATTGATACTTCCAAAGATGAATCTGAAGCAATGAAGAAAATTGCAGATAGGGCCGCCTCAGAACATGGACAAGATGCTGTAGCATCTATAATAAATAATAATCAACTTCGCGATAGTGAAGTAAAATCAGCATTAATATCATTGTCTCAAACAAAAAAAACGACAAAAGAAGATCTTCCAATGATTGATGTTCCTGGATTTCGTGATTTATCTACTCCTGAGCAGTGGTATTCTGGAATGAAAAATCTCGGGTATGGGCCTGCTAAAATACTTGCACATTTATCTACTCCTATTACTGAAGCAACCAGATTTTTACCAAAATATATAGCTGAAAACATAGGTACACCATCATCAGAAACGCCTCCAATTGACACTACGGCCGAGTTTGATGATCCAATTGGACTTCCATCATCTAGGGCCGGTCTTGGATTGTTTATGAAAGATGTTGTTAACGCTGTCGGATTAAAATCCAAACCATTGTTAAATATTAAGTCAGAAGATTATCCAAAAGCAGCAGAATTTGCTACCAATATGACAGAGCCATCACAAATTGCTGGCATGATCGGTGATGTTGCCATTGGATCAATGATTAAATATCCCTCAATTCCAAAGCTTCCAAGTATTTCATTAGAAGCTGCTGCTGATTATGTTAGATCGATTTCAAAAAACAAATCATTGTTAAATGACCTTGAGAAGTCTGGAAGAATATATGATGTTGCAAAAATGATACAAGATAATCCAGAAAAATACCTTCATCAGTTTAAACCTGGGAAAATCTATTCACAGATAATGGGTGATGTTGTACCACAAAAAGGAACAAGATTGTTAAGGGAGGGTGATTTATCAGTATTAAAGAAGTATCAAGATGATCTGATTGACACAATCCCAAATGAAAATTTTGCATTACCATCCGAAGATTTTCAGAAAGAAATAATTAATAATATTGAATCTAATCCTCATCTTCTTGAAGAACAAAAAAAATCGGCAATAAAAACTGTAAAAGAAGAGGTTCCAGTAATACAGCCATCAGAAGAAAAACTTTCAAGAATAAAAAATGCCAGGGAAGGTATTGTAGATCTAAGAAAAATAAACAAAGAGATAAGAGAAACAGATTCTAATATATTACTTGAAAGAACTTCCCTTGAAGCTCAAGCTAAAGCATTAAAAAATAAACTTATTGAAGATATTAATGATCTTTCTGGTCCAGTAGAAAATCCAAAATATCAATCCGACATTGAAAAATATGGTGGTACAACTGAACCATTTACAACGGTTAATCAAGAAAAAGTAAATGCGATGAGTGATTTGCCTAATAAGCTTTCGGAGATTAACGATGAAATTAAAAAAGTTTTTACTGATAAAACATCTCTAATTAATAACAAAAAATTATTAAAATTAATTGATAAAAGAAAGGAATTACTGTCAAGTGGCGTGATAGCACATGGAAAATACTTTGATAATTTTGACCCAACAATGCCATATAAAGATGCGTATATGGATTATGTTCGTGCTTTAAACGATCGTCCAATTAGTTATGCCTCAGAAGTAAGAAGAAAGGGAAATGCTTTGAAAGCACCACCGATACCTGGGGAGTTATCAGTCGACTTGCAGGCAAAAAATATAGCAGGAAGGGCAATGAGTAAGGCCGCCGAAGAGGCACAAAACGTAGCAATGGAGTATCTTCCATCAGGGGATAAATCGACATATGAAGGTCAAAATAAAAAAATGTCAAATCTAATTAATCTAAGAAATCTAACTGAAGGCGGACTTGGTGAATCTTCAAGCGTACCGATGAGGCAAGGTTCAGTTGGTTTAATATCTAATGCCATAGAAGGGGCCAATAGATATGTGACACCTACTGTTCAAGAGCTTGGATCTAGTATTTTGAATAAAGCATCGAATCTTGCGAGTGGAAGTCCTTATATATCATCATTAATAAATGCATTAAGAAATCCTGCTATAAATTCTCAGATAAATAACTTTAAAATACCAATGAATACTGAGAAAATCTTAGAAAATGACAAATTGGTTTATGCAAAAATTATGCAAGAGTTTGGCCAAGAAGCGGCCATTGCTTTTATGGACACTAAGTCAAAAGAGCAAATGATGGGAATGGTACGAATTTTTCAAAAGCAAAAACCTAAAATATTTGAAAGATCAAAATATAATAACTTTGACGGAATTATTGATCCATTATTTAAACAACAAGCAGTAGAAGATATCATAAAAGATAAAAACTTACCTGCACGTATTAACGCAGACAAAATGCAAAAATTATTACATGACGGACTTGTTGATTAAAAAGGGATTATTATGAACGATAATTTTCAAAATGAAAGGGAATGGCGGAACTTGCTATTTGAAGAAGTGAAGGAAATCAGAAAAGGCCAGAAGGAACTAATATCGGCCATGGAAGGACTAAAAGTAAAAGTAGCATATATTTCAAGTGGAATTGCTTTGGCCGTTGGAATAATATCATCAATAATTGTTGCAAAATTTTAAAAGGAGAAAAAAAAATGAATCAATTAGAAAAAGACTTACTATCATGCATCGATCTTTCTAAACTATCAATTATTTTGATTGAAAAACTAGTACTTGGATCATTAAAAAAAGTTGTAGAGGACTCATCTAATAAATTTGATGATGTTGCTTTTGCATATTTAGGGCCATTACTAAAAGTTCAATCTGAAAAAATACTAGATGACTTAATTGCTAAAATTAAATGATACAGAAGATCATATCAGCAGCATTGAACTGGGTATTAATGTCAGTCATTATACCCATCATTGTTTATGCCTATGACTTGATAAGAATCAAGAAAGAAAATAATGATCTTAAGAAAAAAATTGAGAAGCTAAAAAATGCAAAAACTAAAGATGAAATTGATACTGCCATTGATGATATTAATTAGTGGCTGTAATGAATTTCCTGTAATTACTCCACAGAAAAGATGTGTAAACGTACTCCTAGAGGAGGTGGTAATTAATGATATTTCTTATAGGTCAGGATATTGCCGTTGTCATTTATACGAATGGAGTAGAGATAGAATCGGAAGAATTGGGGATTCGACTAATTTTCCCATGTCAAAATGCGACAAGCTAATAGGATTTGAGCCAGACACTTATGCGAACGTCTGGACTTACTGGGAATCTATTCGCCTATGGTTAAAGCGGCA
>Ga0315281_10007774_pt1 | contig 15025 bp, 15 predicted proteins | sample YL17G07_0_MG_FD_204540 | JGI IMG/M metagenome (GOLD analysis project Ga0315281, IMG submission 204540) | Sediment microbial communities from Yellowstone Lake, YNP, Wyoming, USA - YL17G07_0 | ecosystem: Environmental > Aquatic > Freshwater > Lake > Sediment | place: USA: Wyoming | collected...
CGCCACGCCGACGATCATCGAGCCCAGATAACCAGCCGGTCTTGAACGCAGGTGAACCCTCCGCTCCTTTTCAATAAAACTCAGCTTCAGGCCGAATATGATGTAGAGGCCGAACGCGATAATCACAACCCCTCCCCCTGCTCTCACCCACGCCTGATAGTCATGGAGGAGCCCGCCGAAGTAGGTAATGGAAGCGCCCAGGAGTACGAAGACGATTGAAAAGCCGAGGATAAAAAAGAGGCTGTTCAGCACCATGGCTCCCTTCGGCCTCTTTGACCTCGCGAGTTCGCTGAAAGAGAGACCGCTTATATACGACAGATACGCCGGGAGCAGCGGGAGGAAGCACGGAGTGAAGAAGGTAGCCACGCCCGCACAAAAAGCCAGCGGGATATTCGCCTGGGAATAATCCATCGGCCGGATCCCACGTGATCGGTAGTGTATATCGAGAATCGCTGACGACGCCGAACGCGTCGGGGACTACGCGCAGTTCCCCGAAGGTCTCAGGGTCAGACCTCGTCTATTGACTGAGAATCCTCTGATGTAGTGAACTTAAATCCTGAGAGCTTAGCCATCTGATAAACCTATTATCCTCGTCAATCATCTGTCAATAGACGAGGTCTGACCCTGAAGTACCCAGTGGTTTTTATTTTGCCGATGCCGCCCTCTCGAGGGCCTTCTGCATCTCCACAAGGAATGGGCCGGGGGGCCGAAAACCGATGACACTATGGATAACTTGACCCTCGAAGTTCATGAACATGACCGTCGGCAATCCCGTAATCCGGTATTGAGACGCCGCGCCGGGATTCTTCCCCAGATCTATTTTGACTGACACGAACCGCTCCGCGCACCTCCTCACCTCCGAGTCGGTGTAGGTCTTCTGGTCTAATACCTTGCACCAGCCGCAGCGGTCGGAGAAAAAATCAACCATGAGCGGTTTCTTAACCTCCCTCGCCACCTTCATCCCGTCGGGGAGCGAAGAATGCCACCGTACCTCTCCCCCGATGGGCGCCCGGGCGTCACCGGTCGTTTTCGCTTCTGCTCGAGATGCCTCACTGCCCGCCCGCTCTCCGCAGCAGGGCAGCGAGAGGAGCGCGACGAGCACCACCATCCCCGGAACCACCATCTCTCCCATCCCTCGTGTCAGCAACATTATCGATCCTCCCTCCCCGTTCACTGCGGCTCTTCACTCTCTCTTGTGCCGTCCGGAACAACCGCCTTCTTCTCATGGGCGATGAGCAGGTTCAGGAGTCGGTCCGTGCTCAGCGAGACGCGTTCGATCCCCTGTTCAAGCGAGAGCCCCAGGCGCACGAGCTCGCTCACAATGAGGCAGACAAAGAAAATAAAAATGCCGCAGATTGCCGCGCCGGCCGCTATAAGTGTATTGTATCCGTAGCTGGAGTGGACGAGCACCGCGCCGCCAACGAGGCTGACAAAGGCCAGGATCTTGAGAATCTGCACCAGGCCTCTCAAAAAGCCGAACTTCGCCTGATACGGCTCAGGAGTCTCCTCTTCGCCGTAGAAGCACTCCTCACACAGGATACGGCCGTCATCCGCCTCGTACCTGAACGATTCAGACGGAATGTCGCGCGTGCACTGCGCGCAGTTGACCATGCTCACCCGACACGCTCCTCTCTGCGAAAATTCATCCGGCCATACCGGCCTATCTGTTCAGGTAATGCCTTATTTACGGGTGCTATAGATTTGTAGGGGTTCGATTTATCGAACCCGGGCGCGATTAATCGCGCCCCTACATCACGGCAATACTACATCTGGCCCACCATGACTGACCCATTACCTGTTCAGGATCTTCAGCGGCTTACCCTTGTGAGATCCCTCCGTCTTTTTCCTGCTCGTCAGCTGATCGAGGAAAAGCCTCGCCCCCCTCCTGGCAACCTCGTGGGGCATCCCCTCCTGGTCGAGCTTGATGTCCCCCCTCCAGATCGGTTCCGCAGTGGCGCTGTCAGTCATGCGAATTTGCGCGATCACCCTCGAGTTGCCGTGCATCCTGTACCGATACGTCGAAAAATCCTGCACCTGCCCCATGATGAGCGCGTCTGCCCTCAGGAGTGCCCCCACGCGCTGCACCTCTTTCGGGGGGAGCATGCCCCATACTTTTTCTTTTCTCCGCCTGAAGAATTGCGCGACCTTATCAGGAGTGATCACTTTATAGGAGACTCTGGATTTCAGTTCATCCGTGAAGATATCGCACATGACCTTGCCGTTGTCCTCCGTCACCCGGTGCGGCACCCCCATCACCGTCTTTTCGCCCCCCGTCACCACATACTCGCCGAACGGGATGATTGCCACCTTTCGTAGATCGCCGTATTTTTCGAAGGGGGGGAGCGTCTGGAGCCTGACCATATCCTCATTGACCCCCATGACACAGCCGATGATCCAGAGGAGCCCGACGATGCCGAGCACTCTCATACGCGTATGCATTGCCTTCCTCCTTATGCATCGAGCAATGTTCACCGCACACTGCCGGTACGGCTACAGAATGTGTCGCGCGCGTGAACAGGCCACATGACGTGAACGGAGCGGGCCTGCGCGCCGGTCACTCCACGCGAGCCGTGGAGGTTGAGCTCGCTGACTCCCCGGTTTCCGCATTCACCTGCTCGCCGATCTTCAGCAAGCCATAGAGCGTGGCATCGGGGATGCGGCCCGCCTCACCCCAGTTCAACCGCGCCGCGCGTGCCGCATCCATGAAATACGTTCTAAAATGTTCCCTCTCCCAATAGGGCCCCACCGCTTCGAGCGACTCAAAACCATAGCGGCCATATTTCTTCCCGCCCCCCTGGCGGTAGTGCCCTCTGTAGACGCTGATTGAAAGATTCGCGACCCTCTTCTTCAGGCCGATGAAATGGTTCACTGTATTTGGCTTGTCTGAGATACCCCAGCCTCCCTCTCCCCCCATCCAGGGGCGCTTCTCGAACGGGTGCGCGATATGGTACGAGAACCCATGGCCATAGCCGCCTTCCAGCAGGAACCTGACAATTGCCCATGTATCCTGTAAAAAATCCTGGTCCTCTCCTGTATCCTTCAGCACAATGGATAGCGCGATATCCCGCGTGTTATCCGGCTTCTTTCGGGCGGTAGCCTGGATGTCGTCGGCGACCACCCGTTCGACCGAAACGGATCGTAACTGATCGCTCCGGAAGAGAGCTCCGAGCGCCTTCCCCAACGCCTCCCCCATCTCTCCCTCGCCACAGTAGCGGTCATCGACACGCACGAATCCCTCAGCCACTGCTTTTTCCTCCAGCGATCGTATTGTCTTATCGAGCGCCTCCATCGTGCGATCATCGGCAAGCGCCTGGAGCCCCTCATCACGCGCTGCCTGCATGAGATTCCTCGCCCTGAGATAGGATTTCAAACCCGCGTCATAATCACCATCGGCAACCGCCTCCTCGGCGCTGGCAATTTCTCGCTTCGCATCCCTTATCTGCTTGACGGATTGCACCACCGAGCACGCGGCGCCTGTGAATACCAGCAGCACCGGAGCGCACCGTGTCACCGCCTTGAGCGTAGGCCACATTGTTGGAAATCTCCCCCGCGCAGGCGTCACCGCGCGATCAACCGGATACACGGAAGGCATCCTTGATGAGCACGACGCTCGGCGCACTTCCCGTCGTCCAGCGGATACCGACCACATCAAATCGGGTGTGCAGATGGTGTAATGTACACGCGGTGAGATAGTGTTTCGCGACAAGGACCAGCCGCTGACGCTTGCGCGCGGTCACCGCTTCGAGGGGTGAACCGAACCTCCCCGTGCTCTTCCCCTTGACCTCAACGAACGCGACGGTCTCACCATCCCGCGCGATGAGGTCCATCTCCCCGCACGAGCAGCGATAGTTTCTCGCGAGTATCCGGTAGCCCTGCCTGCGGAGAAACCGCTCAGCCAGTTTCTCTCCCTCTCCACCGAGCCGCCCGCGGCGCACCGATAGACCACGCAATCGTCACCGTCTCCCTAGCCTGATCTATTCACCAACTGCTGATATTGTGTCTGCCCTTTTTCAACGTTTTCTAACCACGGATTGCACGGATTGCACGGATTTAAAAAACTCTTAAAATTTCTTGCGGTAAAATCCGTGAAAATCAGTGAAATCCGTGGATACAGCATTTATTAAAATCCGCTCAATCCGGAGAATCCGCGGTTACTTACTGTGTGTTCATGAATAATTCAGGCTACTTCCCGCCTTGCTGTTTCCGCAAATAGTACAGTTTGGCCCTGCGGACCGCCTCTCGCTTGGTCACTTCAATTTTGACCACTCGCGGTGAATTGAGGAGGAACATGCGCTCCACCCCCTCACCGTAGGAGACCTTCCTCAAGGTCATCGAGGCGTTCGTCCCCTGGCCCTTGAGGGCGATCACCCGACCAGAAAATAACTGGACCCTCTCCTTGTCGCCCTCGGTGATTTTAAGGTGAACCTTCACGGTGTCACCCACTCTCACCAGGGGCAGCTTTTTGAGATATTCCTTTTCAAGCTCTTCGACAATTTTCATCCCGTGGACTCCTTGTCGTTCAATGTGTCTCCGATAGCTCCCGTATCAATTCCCTGTCCTCCCGGGTCAGCTCCGCCTGCGCGAGGAGGTCAGGCCTCCGAGCGAGCGTCCTGCGCAATTGCTCACGCCTGCGCCACCTCCTGATCTTCTCGTGGTCGCCGGAGATCAGCACCTCGGGCACCTCATGACCACGAAAGACCCGGGGCTTCGTATAATGGGGGTAATCGAGCAGCCCATGGTAAAAGGAATCTTCCCGCACCGAGCGTTCATCGCCGACAGCCCCCGGGAGCAAGCGGACCACCGCGTCAATGAGCAGCATCGCCGACAATGATCCGTTGCTGATGACGAAATCCCCTATTGAAATCTCCTCATCAACCAGGAGGTCACGAACCCGCTCATCAACCCCTTCGTAGTGGCCGCTGATGAGAATCAGGTGCGTCAGGCGCGACAACCGCTTCGCCAGTTCCTGGTCGAGCACTTTTCCCTGTGGCGAGAGGAGCACCACGTGGCTTTCCTTCCGGCGCAGGCTCTTCACCGCGGCATCGATGACGCTCACCATCATCACCATCCCCGCCCCGCCGCCGTACGGCTTATCATCCACCGACTTGTGCCGGTCAACAGCCCAATCACGGAGGTTGTGTATCGAGAGGTCGAGGATGCCCTTCTCCCGTGCCCGCTTCATGATGCTCTCATCAAAGTACCCCGTGAACATCCCCGGGAAAAGGGTCACCACGTCGATCTTCAACTGTTGAGGTGCCATTTCTTCACATGCGGGGCCACGCTATTCGATAATTTCCAGCATGGCGCGTATATCGGCCTTGGCGGCCGCAGACCCAAGGAGGGTGCGGATGGCTTTGATCGTGCGTCCCTGCTTGCCGATGACTTTACCGATATCGCTCCCGTTGCACCGGAGCTCGAATATCACCGTCTTCTCGCCATCTATCTGTGTCACGCTCACTTCTTCTGGATGGTCAACCAGCGCCTTCACCACGTACTCGATAAACTCTTTCATGGCAGTCACCTCCCGATCGCGTCGCTCCGTCGTCTCACCGCGCGAACCTGCATCCCATACGTCATCCACGCGCTTTTTCGAGGGCGATTGTCTCTCGCCCGGTATATGCGCAGTGTTACTTTTTCCCTATCTTTTTCCCCCGAACTGCCTCCTTTTTCTCTGCCGCGCGCTCTTTCTTGATCCCCTCCTTGGCAAGAAAGGTCGCCACCGCGTCCGATACCTGCGCACCAACACCAAGCCAGTAGAGCACCCGCTCCTTGTTTATGCTGAAATTCTTGCCTCCCCGCAGTGGATCATAGGTGCCAAGAAGTTCAAGAAAACGGCCGTCCCGCGGGCTGCGCACATCGGTGGCCACGATGCGGAAATGGGGCTGGTTCTTCCTGCCCATCCTTCTCATTCTTATTGTTACCGCCATTGAGCTACCCTCCTTTGGGTCACAATTCAATACTATTGAGCCCCGCATTCAACCGCGCTCGAAAGCCGATATTGTACCAAAGACCGCCTCCGATCACAGTATTTTCTGTCTTTCTTCCCCTTATCTCTAATCTCTTATCCCTTATCCCTGCAGAAGGTGTGAAGAAATTGCCTCCCGGCTTTTTTGTAGGGGTCGGATTTATCCGACCCGTCAGCGGGCTTGATAAATCAAGCCCCTACACGACGGGTTACATATGCCGAAGCGACAAACCTGATTTTTTTACACCTTCTGCAGTTATGGCATGACAAATTCATGCTCGGGGTGCTTGATGCTCAACACAGGGCAGGGAGCTTTACGAACCACCTTTTCTGCCGTCGAGCCAAACATTGCGTGGCTGAGGCCGGACCGACCGTGAGTGGCGATCACGATCATATCCGCCTCCTTTTCCTTCGCCGCCCTGACAATCTCAGCGAATGCGCGCCCCGCTCTGACAATCACCTCGGTTTCTATTCCAGCGGGTATGCTCTTCTCTACAACCTCCTCGAGCCGCGCCCGTGCCTTCTTCTCAAAATCATCGAACATAGATCTGTCAGGCACGTCCGGCGCAAGGTAAGCGGGATCATGGATAAATACGTCCACCACATGCAGTATGAGGAGCTTTGCCTTATACTGTTTCGCAAAACTCACCGCGTAGTTAAGCGCGTAGAGGGCGAAATCCGAAAAATCAATAGGACACAGAATCTTCTTGATGGTGATCATACCCCGGCTCTTTTCCCAGCTCCCGGTACTTATTTCCAGCGACTAATATAGTTTATCTCATCCCTCACCTGTGCCGCAAGCAAACAACTGCCCGCAATTTCGGGGAGTACGTTTCTGGACATTCCCCACTTTTTGCCCGTATTTTTTTACAACATATTGGTTGAGATATAATTATAAGATACCGCAACTGAATCATTGTTTTTCTACCACGAAGGACACGAAGGACGAGAAGTTGAGGGAAAGGATAGGGTAGGTGCCGTTTTCTTCGTGCCCTTCGTGGTGAAAGATTATTCTATGAAAAACTGGGGATACTCCAGGTACGATTCACTTGACACGTTCAGAGTAGATGCTTTATAGTAATCACTCCTAAGATTCAGTGAATAGGGTGAGTTATGAATGAGCAGACGGTCGGTGTGTATATTTCTATCGTCGTCCCTTTCTACAACGAGGGACCGAATGTCGAGAGATTCTACGACAGACTCAAACCTTCGCTCCAGAAGCTGGGACATGCATACGAGATAATCCTCGTGGACGACGGCTCCACGGACAATACCTTTGAGCTCTTGAGAGCAGTCTGCGGGAGAGACAGTTCAGTCCGCGCAATACAGTTCAGGCGTAACTTCGGCCAGACGGCTGCCCTGGCCGCCGGCATCGACCATGCCCGTGGCTCGATCATCATCACCATGGATGGGGATCTCCAGAACGATCCACGGGACATCCCGATGCTCATAAGCAAAATTGAAGAGGGGTACGATATCGTCAGCGGCTGGCGTGCGGACCGGAAGGAGCCGTTTTTGACGAGACGCCTGCCCTCCATCCTCGCGAACAGGGTGATCTCTGCGGTTTCAGGCTGCAGGCTCCATGACTACGGATGCACCCTCAAAGCGTACCGGCACGACCTCATTTCAAAAATAGGCCTCTACGGAGAGCTGCACCGCTTTATCCCCGCTCTCGCCACCGGCGTGGGGGCTTCCATCACCGAGGTAAAGGTGAGACATTATCCGCGGACAAGAGGGGTTTCAAAATATGGTCTGACCCGCACCCTCCGCGTTATTCTCGATCTCTTCACGGTGAAATTTTTCCTCAGTTTCGCCATGAGGCCGATGCAGATCTTCGGCCTTATCGGTTTCGCCTCGACGTTTCTCGGGCTTGTGTCCCTCGGATACCTCACCTACGCGAAGTTTGTCCTCAGGTACGCTATCGCCGGGCGTCCGCTCCTGATCGTCTCCATGCTCCTCATCCTCGGCGGATTCCAGTTCATCACGATGGGCCTCCTGGGGGAGATGCTGACGCGGACGCACCATGAGGTGGCACGCAAGCCCGTGTACAAGGTGAAGGAAATAGTGAACTGATGAAACTCACGGTAACGGCAATCGCCGTCACAATGTGCGTGACGCTCGTTGGCTCCGCGGTCAGCGCGCGCGGGGCTGCGCCGGAGGCATGGGTGGCGTATCCGGATAATGACCGCATCCTTGTGCGCTCATTCTCTGCGGGCAGTCTGAGCGAACCGAGTGTCATTGCCGCAGGCGCCGCCGCGTCATTCGCGCCGGCGCTGACGCTCGGCCCGCGCGACGTGCCATCGGTGGCGTGGCTCAATAATGAGGGCGATATTCTCTTCAGCGGGTCCTATGGATCGAGATGGTCGGCCCCGGAGGTAGTGGCTCCGTCGGCAGGGAGGCACCGCGGGCTTCCGGCGCTGGCAGTAGGTGATTCTGCAGTGGTGGCGTGGGCTGAGTCAGAAAGGGGAAGTTTTGAGGATATATTTTACAGCGTGAAGGCAAGTGGGCGCTGGTGTCCGCCTATCCGGGCCCATGAGGAAAATAGGGTGCCGGACATCCTTCCGTCAGTTGTCGCAGGCGCCCATGGCGCATTCTCCATCCGATGGAAGAGTTTTGACGGGCTGAATTATATTGAACGATACGCGGGTGCTCCGATCTCTCCTCCGGAACGGGGCGAGCTGCCCCAGGGCCTCCTGGAAAAGCTTCTTGAGGCGAAGTTGCCCATTGAGACCTCCCTTGCGTGGAGAGGAGCCGATGGATTCCCAAGATCGGTTTATCTCAAGCAGCTTCTCGATGAGCAGGAGAGGATTGCGGCAGGGGAAGACAGGGCACAAACCCTTGATGAACCCACGCCGACGCCCACCGCGGCCGAGACCTCAACCCCGCTCGGCACGCAGACCGAAATACCCGTTGCCCCCACGTTCACCCCGACCGAAACGCCGGTTGAGAATACGGCCACCCCGGTAGGCCGGCGGATCGATATCATCGCATTCGGCGACAGCATCACCTACGGCCGCGGGAGCAGCTCAAACGGGCCCCGCACCGGCTATCCCGCGTTCCTCCAGGCGATTCTCAACTATAATTATGCGCCCAACACCTTCCACCTGATCAACGAAGGCGTAGGGGGCGAAGAGACGTGGATGGGTCTCGGGCGTATTAACAGCGTGCTCGACAGCTATCACGCTGACGGCATCCTGATCATGGAAGGCACCAACGACATGTTTTTTCAAGTCTCATTCGCGACCGTCCAGGAGAATCTGAAACAGATGGCCCTTCGCGCCAGGCGCCGCGGCGTTCTCCCGGTCCTCGCGACGCTCATTCCAACAGTCCCCTCCCTCCGCCCCGTTCAATATCAAGAAACGCGCAGCTTTTACGCCGGCGGCTATGTGCAGGCGCTCTCCCGCTCCTACGGCATACCGTACGCCGACCAGTGGAACGCCTTTTGCAGCATCCCCTATTTCGCCGAGGTGCTGATGGACTGGGCCACGGGGAACCACCCGAACGATAACGGCTACCGCTATGTCATGGCGCCTGAGTGGTATGAAACGATCGCTCCCTACCTCGGGCTCCCGTTTACGCCCGTGTCGCCAAAGATCGGCCTGGCCGAGAGCGTGCAGAGCGTGACGCGCGGTGCGGTCGAAGATTTCAGCTATACGCTCGTTCCCAGCAATGACATGGTCAGGAACGCGGTGGACTGCTATGTCGCACTGGCCTGGCCTGACGGGAGCTTGTTCTTTTTTAATTCCGGATGGCAGTTGACGAAACAGACCACCCCCGTGAGTCGCAACCTGCTGCTCACGGCGCTCCCCCGCTCTGGCGCTCTCCTTGAGCTTCCCATTGCCCAGAGCGACCCTCTCGGAGTTTACTCGCTTTACCTGGTGACCGTGCGGAGCCTGCGAGACCCATGGGTCACCGGCAACTGGACAGGCTTTGCGAGTGCTAGCTTCGAGGTGAGGTAGTGAAGAATGAGGCGGCCAGGATGCGCGTCGCCATTGATTTCCAGCCGGTTCTTGGTCGGCGCACAGGAGTCGGCCATTACGCCTACTACCTCGCGAAATACCTCCCACGACTGAGCCCCTCCGATGAATTCGTCGGTCTCTCCTTCGGGCGAGGCTGCCGGGACCTCGACGGACTCCAATCGTCGAATTTTCATCTCCGACGCGTCGGCCTCATCCCGCGCCGGGCGATGAGCTTCCTCTGGAAAACGGTTGGCTGGCCTCCGGCGGATGCGTTCACGGGGCCGGTAGATCTGTTTCATTTCCCGAGCTTCGTCGCGCGCCCCCTCCGCTCCGGGAGGGCGGTCGTCACGATTCACGATCTGGCGTTCAAGAGGATGCCGGAATTATCTGAGCGGAAAAATGTGACGTTCCTCGAAAGGCACATCCCCCGCACGCTCGAACGTGCCCGACTCGTCCTGGTGGATTCAGAATTCACCGCGAGGGAACTTGTTGATCTCTACGGCTACCCCGAGGAAAGAATACGGGTAACCTACCTCGGGACAGGGGACAGCTTCCGGCCCTGCCGCGCGCCTGAAACCGACGCGGTCCGCCATCGCCATGCCATCCCTGAGTGTTTTATCCTCTGTGTTGCGACTCTCGAGCCGCGGAAGAACATAGGCACCCTGCTGAAGGCCTACGCCCTCCTGCGTCAGGCGGGGGGTGATGTGCCGGCGCTCGTGCTTGTCGGCGGCGAGGGCTGGGGAGGCGAGCCGGCCAGGATCGAGAGGCTCATTGACAGGCTGCGGCTTCAGGGGACAGTGGTCTGGCGCGATTACATTTCGCATGAGGAGCTGCCCGCCCTCTACTCGGCGGCCTGCCTTTTTGTCTTTCCCTCTCTCTATGAGGGTTTCGGTCTCCCGCCCCTCGAGGCGATGGCGTGCGGGGCTCCGGTTGTCTGTTCAAATGCTCCTTCGCTCCCGGAGGTGGTGGGAGACGCCGCGCTCCTCGTGCCGCCGCGCGATGCGGAATGTATGGCCGGTGCGATGAGAAAGCTGCTTGACGATGACGTCCTCAGCAGGGAGCTGATACAGAAAGGGCTCGACAGGGCGAAGCGCTTCACGTGGATCGAAACTGCGCGCGGGACGCTGAAGGCGTACCGGGAGGCGCTGCTGTAGGCGGGCATTCCCTCTCGGCATGTGTAATGCCTCAGAAGGTGTGAAAAAATTGCCTCCCGCCCCTTTTTTGTAGGGGTCGGATTTATCCGACCCGTCAGCGGGCCTGATAAATCAAGCCCCTACACGATGGGTTACACATGCGGAAGCGACAAACCGGATTTTTTCACACCTTCTCAGTTACGGGGCGTAATTAAATCTTATTCCCCTCCCCCCTCGCCAGAGGCGAGCGAGCTTGAGGCTTGTCCGCCTCCGGCGGAGGGAGGGTCAGGGTGGGGGGTAGAAACACCCCATAACTGACGCATTAGCGGCATGTGTTAATTCTTTGGATTGCGCTGTACCATCAATATCTTTGCTAGGCTCAAGTAGCGGAGCGTCAACGCATAAGCGGCAGAAGCTATCTCGATGGGAGGGCGTTATGGTTGACCAACAATGCGCACATGAACGACATCCCTCTTTTCGCCTGACTGAGATGGCCGCAGCGCGCATTTCAATCTTCTTCTTTGCCCTCTCCCTCTTCCCTGCAAGTTCCGCTCTCCCCTGGGGAGGCGCCCATTCCCTCGTCAACCGGTATGCCGTCGATAATCTTCCTCCCGAAATGGTGGACGACGGATCAGACAACGCATTTGGAGATATGAGGGGATACCTCAGCGATCACGCATCTGATCCCGATTCCCAGAAGGATACCGATCCCCTGGAGGAAGAGAGGCACTGGTGCGACATCGATTCAAAAATTGATGAATATCCTCCGCCATTTACTTCTGTCCCCCGTGATTACACTATCTATTGCTCTGTATTCGGGAGGGACAACGGGGTTATACAGTGGGAAGGGATCAGGGACCACTATGAGAATCTCGTTGCGCTCATGTGTGCGCGCGAATGGGCGACGGCCTATCAACGGGCGGCGGAACTGGGCCACTACGTCGCGGATGCCACATGCCCGTTGCACGCTACCGCAAACTACGATGGACAGCTCTCCCCGGATGGAAGGAACTCCGGCATACACGGAAGATACGAGGGCATGGCGGATATGTATATTTCGGTAATCAACACCACACCCAACTCTGTGACGATTGTCGAGGATCCATTGGAGCTCGGTTTCGGCATTCTCGCCGAAGGCCAGCAACTCGTCAACGCGATCATGGCCGCAGATCTCGCCGCTCAGGATCAAACAGGGAGTAACGAGAGCGCGGAGTATTATCAGGCCCTCTTCAATATCGTTGGATCCGACGCGCAGATCCGGCTGGATCTCGCCTCGAAGCGCCTGGCGGATCTATGGTACACCGCATGGGTTGAAGCCGGCCGTCCCCCATTCTTTCCTCTACCGCCACTGGTCATTGATCTAGGGTGGCTGTTAGTAGTCCGGCCCTTCACGCTTGGCATCTCATTGAATGAGGATATCACCACGCCATTCGACTACTATCTCCTCGCCGACACCCCTGCCGGAGTCTACACGATCTATTTGAATGGCGCGATCAAGGCGGGGATCACACCGATCTACAAGAACGTGGGAAGATTCGATGCGCCATTTTCCACGACAGTCCGTCCGTCCGTCATAATTCCATTATCTATGAAGGGGAAGACGATCACTTTCTACACCGCCGTTATCGAGGCCGGGATGGTGCCACCTGTACGGAACCTAGACGAGCTGCGCCCCTGTAGCCGCTATGTGATTATGATGGATAAGAAGACGGTGGCGGTGGCTCCATGAATGAGCTTTGACAAAATGCCGAAAGTTGGGCTATTACATAATAAAGATGCAAACTAACAAGGTCGTTCCTAATTTAAACCCTTCGCCTCATAAGGAGAAGTTCGTTCTTCCGATTCTCCTCACCGTCCTGGCATTTATAGCCCTATTCTCATCTGCTGCTGCCTACTCCCAGGAGTTGCAGATCCACTGCATAAATGTCGGCCAGGGTGCCAGCGAGCTTGTCGTAGGCCCGAATACTACGACGATCCTCATTGATGGGAGGAAAGAGCGGCGCCGGCCCTACGCTGTTGTCTTACCTCAATACCATACCCGCTCTGGCAGACCATGTCATTGACTACGTCATCGCATCCCATGACGATTCCGACCACTATGGAGGGTTGACCTATATTCTAGCTCACGGCTACTCAGCCACCACAATCTATAACTGCTGTGGAACAAATTACGGTAGCTTCGGCCAGGGCGTCGCGATCCCCGTAGGGCTCTCCGTGGATCTCGGCGGCGGCGCAAATATTCTCTGCGTGGTCGCCAAAGGTCACCTTATCAACGGGGTTACGTTTTCTAACTCTGAGAGTAATAATCAAAGCATTGGATTGCTGATCACGTATGGTAATTTTCACTATCTTACCGCGGGGGATATGGAGAGCGCCGGCGAAGGCCCTCTTGGCAATGCGTTGCGCACGTATCCTTCCGGAAGCCCTCTTTTGAGCGCCGAGGGGATTGACGTGCTCCACGTTAACCATCATGGCAGCAGGTTTAGCACGACAGCCAGTTACCTCAACAACCTCAAGCCGGAGGCGGCCGTGATCAACGTCGGCGCCAATGGCTACGGCCATCCGCACAAAGATGCCGTAGATAGATTATTGGCTAGGACAACGTACACGTGTGATTGTTGCGATACCTACCAGCAGTCGACAGGTGTTACCGTTCCGGCAGTGGCTGGTATTTATCAGACTGCTGAGGGGGATACAACTGATTGTCGGGTGAGTACCGAAGGAACGGTTGCAGGAAATATCGTTGTCACTTACGATGGAAGCTCCTGCAGCTATTATCTAAACGGCGACCCTTTCCCAATTGACGGGTACGTCACCCCCGACGCGCCGCATCTGATGGTCACCGAGGCGGCCATTTCCGATTCGTATCTCTCGCCAGAGAACCATCGCTGGGTTGAGCTGTACCTTCCTCCGGGCGCGCCATCTATTGACATGAGCACCCTCTATTGGGTGAGTAGGGATAAGAAAGGCCAGCTCGCCAAGAACGGCCCCTTGACGATGATTCCCGGAGATATTGCCATCACGCATATGGCAACCGACACCGTCCACATTGACGAGAGCGACAATACGGGGAAGGGAGCGAACGGGTGGTGGGATGTGTACACGCGCATCGGCGGTAATTATTGGTACAGCACTGATGATTGCCTGATGATCTCAAAGGAGAATTCATTGACCCCCAATGCTAGCAATATCCTTGACGCAGTGGTGTGGTCAAATTATGACGGCGATATGCCGGATGCCGCTATCAAAGCTGGCAATAACCTGATCAACAACTGCAACTGGGGCAACCCGATCGCCGGCAGCGGGCTTTTCGCAAAAAAAGACCAGAGCGCCGCGGCGGGCAGCATCAGCAACGGTTATGCCCAGCGAATCTGCACTATAGACACTAACAGCAAGGGGGATTGGCAGATATCTCCGATCAATTCCGAGGGCACGCCGCCGCCGCCCTGCACGCCGACGCCGACGCCGACCCCGCTCCTGTACGGCATTCCGAGCCCCGCCTCGCCGAAGGTAGGGAATCCGTTCAGGTTTGATGTGGTGTGCCAGCCGATTGCGCAAAGGTTCGATGCCTATGGGGTGATCGTTGCTCCGGGAGGGAAGATATACTCCTTCAACATTGCTGATGCATCCTCATTGAAGAAGGGGCTTGTCGCTCTAGCAAAGGACATACCGGGGCTCGCGAAGCCTTTCCTGAGGACACTGTATTCCAACCCGTCCATCCCCGCGGGGTTGGAGGGTACATACACCTTTATTGTCGGGCTTGTCCCCGCCGGTGAGAAGCCCAAGGTGGAGAACGCCATTCTTGGCTATCTATGGCAGGGGGATGTGATGGTGGAAAAATTCAGGGTCACCTATTTAGGTAATGTTCAAGCCCAAAGACACCTCAGCTGTTAGGCCCACCCCCCATTTCTGTAATACTCTTCTTCAATTCTTGCCAGTCAGACTCAGTACCAGAGAAGCACTGGATT
>Ga0315281_10007775_pt1 | contig 15025 bp, 10 predicted proteins | sample YL17G07_0_MG_FD_204540 | JGI IMG/M metagenome (GOLD analysis project Ga0315281, IMG submission 204540) | Sediment microbial communities from Yellowstone Lake, YNP, Wyoming, USA - YL17G07_0 | ecosystem: Environmental > Aquatic > Freshwater > Lake > Sediment | place: USA: Wyoming | collected...
GACGTTGGAACCTACGAACGGATGTGCGGCGTTCATTTGTCGCTCGGCGCCAAACACGCCGTTTATCCCAAAGCCGGCTTCAACCGGCAGAATGCACGCTTTCACATCGATGTCTTCGCCGTCGCCGATCGAGTGGAGATCGATGGGACAGCCGTTTTCGAGAACGGGCGCTACTTCGATCCACGAAGCTGCGACGAGACTTGATTCCGGGCGCCCGCCAAGCGGACGAGGATTCCTCCACCGGGACGAGCCATCCCCCGGAGATCGGCGATATCCTCGCAGGGTGAGCTGGAAGCCCGCCCTTCGCGAGGGAGTGGATGTCACGACACTTCCACTTCGACCCGAGCAGGGATTTCTTTTGTCCCGCCTCGACGGTTCGACCGACCTCTCCGGATTGTCGAAGCTCACGGGATTGCCTCTCGGCCAGGTCGAAACGATGGTGGGAGAGCTGGTCGCCCTCGGCGCGGTGATTCCGGAAACCACCGGTTCCCTTTTTTCGGACCTCTCGATCCTCCCCCCGTCGCAGCCATCGGAGAGGGAAGCGGCCGCCGTTACCGAAGAACCTCCCGAGGACGATTCCCCTTCCGGCGACTCGGACGAGACCGGCGAGCCGGGCGTTCCGGGTGAAGCTGCGCCCATTGCCGCGAGAGCGGAGTCGGCCACCCACCGAAAACTTTTCGAACAGACTCTCCACCACCTGTCGACCGACGAGAGGATCGCCCTGGCCCGCCTCGCGGAGGAACCGGAGCTCAGCGCCTTCTGTTTCGATCCCGTCCCGCAGGTCATCGGCGCCGTTTTCGACAATTCGAAGGCCGGCCTGACGCACGCACGCCTCGTCGCTGCGCACCATCACTCTCCAGCGGGGCTCGAGATCGTCGCCTCCCGCGCTCCTTTTGCGGCCGAACCCGGAGTTCGGCGGGCCCTGCTACAAAATCCGCTTCTCCCGTCGAGCATCTTCCGGCGCCTCTGGTCGCCTCGGCGGCTCCTGGAACAGTTTCTGGTGACCTCGTCCCACGACGTTCCCGAACAGACGCGGCACGCGGCGCGCGAGGTGCTTCGGACGAGCTTCGTTCAACGGCCGGGAGATGAGCGGGTCGAGCTGATCCTGAAAACCGAAGGACGCTGCCTCGCGTCTCTCATCGGACTCACGATCGACGGAAAGACGACCTCGCTTCTCTGCCGGCGGACCTACGTCTCGACCCTCCTCATCCAGAACATCGCGCGCTGGAGCGCCGCACCGCCGCAGCTCATCGCCCACCTTCAGCGCCAGGACGCAGTCCGGCGCAACCTGCAGCTCCGGCAGCTGCTCGAACGTCACCCGAACGCCAGTTGAGAGCTGCGACGGCGCAACGCGGAGCCGGCAAACTCAGGCTTCGGAACGAAACCGCCGGAGCCACGACTCCATGTTCTCCACACCGGGGAAAATTTTTTTCGCGGTCGCTCGATCGGGCTCGAAGGAGTTTTCGCCGATCCATTGCCACATGGGGATCAGATCCTCGTCCACGAGCCGGCGCACGAGAAAAAGCGGAATCGGTATCGCCAGCGGCCGTTTTCCATCCACCTGAAGAAAGATCTCCTGCGATTCACGAAGCGATCGAACGTCGCCCGTGAGCCTCAGCGTCCTGCCGATGTACTCGTCCGGCCGGGCTACGACCAGCGCGGCGATTTCACCCAGGTCGCGCACCGAAATCCAGGGAAGCGGCTTGTCCCATCCGGCAACCCGCCGCATCGACCCCCACCAGACCGCCGCCGGACTTCTCATCTCTGCGAGATCTTCCATGAACAACGACGGACGAAGAATCGTCACCGGCAGGTCGATCTCCGCCATGCGCTCCTCGATTTCGCGCTTGGCTTCGAAACAGGGAACGCCGGTCTTCTGGTCGACAAAACCGATGGAAGCAAAGACAACGTGACGGACTGCGGCGTTTTTCGCCGATTCGGCGATCAACCTCCCCTGGGCCACTTCGCGCACCAGGCCGTTTTGAAAAAAATCGGTGACGACAACGGCGGCGGACGCGCCGCTCATCAGCCGGCCGACCGCCCCGCCGTCACTCATGTCCCCCTGAATCAACTCGACCCCGCCGTCGGCCAGTCGTTGCGCCGCCGAGCTCGAGGCGTTCCGGGTGAGACCCCGAACGCGAAAGCCACGCCGCAGGAGAGAGCGAGCAGCCGGCCCCCCTTGATTTCCAGTCACGCCGGTGACCGCAACGACGCGGTCGATGGTTGCCCCCATGCCGAGCTCCCCTTCGGATTTCCGATCCAGGCCGCGATGATGACGGGAGGGAGAATAAAAGACAACGAGCGCCCGAGCTTCGACCCGGCCAGGGATTCGCTCTTTCCCGAGGCCTTCACGTCCAACTTTCTTCGCGGGCGAGAATCGGAGAAAGACTCGAGTCATCCGGAACCGCCCCGGCCCAACCGACACGAAAAGCGGGGGCTCAGAGGAACGACCCTCTACGGACTGCCCGTTTCACCTGAAATGGCTTATAGTTTTCTCGAGATCTCGCCAGGGCTGCCCCGCCGATGGACGACCGGGCGGCACCTTCGCCCGCAAGACGAGAGAAAGATTCTTCATGCTCGACCACAACTCCTCCATTGTCGGAAGTCCCGTTCGAGCTGCATTTCTTTCCCTTCTCGTGCTTTTCCTTCCGGCCCTCGCTCCGGGAGCGTCTCCGCCGGCTCGCGGGGTCGCTCCGGGCCGTTTCGTCATGGCGCCCGACGGGCGAACGACGGCCGAAGCTTTCAGCGTCAAAGACGCTCTCGTCGACCAACTTCTCGCGGCTCAGCTCGAAGAAGAGATCGAAGTTCCCGGCTGGCCGATCGCCCCGGGTGTTCGCAGCGACTTGCGCCTCACCCGCCACGACGTTTATGCGCCGGACGCCAGACTCTACGAAATCCGCGGTGGCAAAAAGACTGAGGTTCCCCGTTCGCGCTGGCATTTCTTCTGGGGCGAAGTCCAATCGATGCCGGGAGGGAGAGCGCTCCTCATCGTCGATCCCGACGACCGCACGATTCGGGGACAAAGCGATGCGCCGGGCGGATTGTGCGAGCTGCGCGCTCCGTCTTCCGACAGGCCCCACGAGAATCTCGTCGCACCCATCGAGAGTTTCTTCCCTCCGGGCGCTCTCTCGAACGGGAATCCGATCTGGACCTGCGGGCAGGAATCGCTTCCGCCGATCGCACCTCCCTTCGAGATCCACTCTCCCGACTCGGGCGCCTCGACCGGAGTCGCACCGGAAGCCATCCAGTGGCTCCATCTCGCCACAATCGCAGTCGACACCGACAACGAGCTCATGTCGCTCAAGTTTGCCGACAACGTGGCGAACGCCACGAATTACGTTGCGCAACTCTTCGCCGCCATCACCGTTGGATACGAGCGGGACCTCAAGGTCCGGCTCCTCCAGGGGAACACGACCTACCGCGTGAGCACCACCACCGACCCCTACACCGGCGGAACCACCAGCGCCGATCAGACGAAGCTCCAGGAGTTTTCGACCTACTGGTCAACCAACTACGGGAGCGTCACGCGTGCCCTCGCCATGATGCTCTCCGGAAAGCAGGCGAGCACGAACAGCTCCTCGGGAATCGCCTGGATCAACTCCCTTTGCAACACTTCCTACGGCTACAGCTTCACACAGGTCTTCAAATTCGGGGGCGCCACCGGCTCCTCCGACGCCCTGGTGGTCGGACACGAGGTCGGCCACAATTTCGGTTCGCCCCACACGCACTGTTACAGCCCGCCCATTGACAACTGCTACAACACCGAGGCCGGCTGCTATGCGGGAACGAAAACCTGTCCGGCGTCCGCGACGATCAATGGCGTTCCCAACGTCACGGGAACGTGGATGAGCTATTGCCATCTCTCCGGCATCGCCGGATGCACCTCCTCACAGGTGTTTCACCCCACGACGGTCACGCTCCTCAACGGTTACGTTCAATCGAAAGTCGGCGTCTGCATTTTCCCCTCGGGCACACCCGTGGAAGCGAGCCCCGGCAGTCAGATGCGCCTCCAGAAGGCGGGGGGAGTCAGCACGCAGCTCCCGGTCACGTTCTCACCGTCCTGCGGCGCCACGCGGCACACCGTCTACACCGGATCCATCGCCAACCTGGCCTCCGCGGGTGTCTCCTGGACGGCGCGTTACTGTCTCTTCGACAATAGCGGCAACCTCACGTTCGACCCCGCGGCGGCGACCAATTTCTACTTCGTGGTCGCCGGGAACAACGGAACGCAGGAGGGCTCGTACGGCCATAACAGCTCCGGCGCCGAGCTTCCCGCCGCTCCCGTCGGAGGGGGCTGCAACTACACGAGAGTTCTCGGAGGCGTCTGCCCGTAGAGAGGCTCTGCAACTCCACTCACCGCAGTCGTTTTTCGATACGCCATCCGATCCAACGAAACGGAGCTCCCCATGGGAAAGAGAGACTCACGCCTCGACAACTACATTGCACAGTCGGCGGAATTCGCCCGCCCGATCCTCCGGCACCTCCGCGAGACCGTTCATGCCGCCTGCCCCGGGGTTGAAGAAACACTGAAGTGGGGCCACCCGAGCTTCATTCACCACGGAATTCTTTGCGGCATGGCCTCATTCAAGGAGCACTGCGCTTTCGGTCTTCCGAAGAGCCCGCTGATCGAGGGGATGGAGAGATCCGACGAGGCCATGGGACAGCTCGGAAGAATTCGAACGTTTTCGGATCTCCCGTCGAAGAAGGTTCTCACGGGATGGATTCGTCAGGCGATGAAGCTCAACGAGAGCGGAGCAAAAATCCCCCGCAAGAACCGAACGAAGCCGAACCCGGCCCCCGGCGTTCCCGCCGATCTCGCCGCCGCGCTCGCAAAAAACGCAAACGCGCGAAAGACCTTCGAAGGTTTCAGCCCGAGCCACCGGCGCGAATACGTCGAGTGGATCGTCGAAGCGAAACGGGACGAGACGAAAAAAACGCGCCTCGCGACGACGATCGAATGGCTCGCGAAGGGGAAGAAGAGAAACTGGAAATACGAGAAGTGCTGAAGCGGGGAGAAGGTCTTCCGATCAGTCGAGAGATTCCCCGCAGGGATTGAATCCCCACACGCGGATGAAGACGAGATCCTGGTTCCCCCAGTAAAACGGGGCGGCGCCAACCGAGACCCCAACGCTCCCGGATGCCGCCGTTCCCAATTGATACTCGAATCTTCCGGCTCCCCAGCTATCGTCCCGCACGGAATAGGACGTATCGGGAGGCACGTCGGTCCATCGAATCAGAAAATAACTCCCGCTTTTCGTGACTTTCAAAGTATTCCCAACGGGCGACGCAAGCGGCTGACATGTTTTCAACGTCACCGTTGACAGACTTCTTCCTGCTCCGCCGGTCGCCTCCAGCTGAAACTCGTACAGGTCCGGCACGTCGGGCGTGAATGTCGGATTTCGAATTGTCGACGACGACAGAGCCGCCGTCGAAGCGGCGGGATGACGAAGCATGGTCCACTGCCAGCTCGTGGCCGTCTGTGGCGAAGTGTCGAGCTGACGAACCTGACCCACTGAGCCAAAGGCCGCGTCAATGATGGCCCGATCGGCGATCCCCGGCTCGATCTTCCGAACCGAATTATTTTCCGAATCGGTGACATAGATGATTCCCGACGCGTCAACCGCCACACCGGACGGAACATCGAACAGCGCGAACTCCGCCGACCCGTCACGATTCCCCGCCACCCCCGGCATTCCCGCGATCGTCGTCACGCTTCCCGACGACGGCGAGAGTTTTCGGATGACGTGATTGTACGAGTCGGCGAGAATCAGATCCCCATTGAGGTCGCGCGCCATTCCCGCGGGAGTGTGGAAGCGGGCGGACTTGCCGGGGGCATCGAGGTAGCCGGGATAGCCGGAGTAGGAGGCAACCACCGCTCCGAACGGCGTCGTCACGACACCACTCGGGGTCACGCGTCGAATGACATTCCTGAGCGAATCAGAAACGAACAGATTCCCGAAAGAGTCGATGACTGGCCCTTCGGGGCGACAAAAACCGGCCGCGCTCCCGGTTCCGTCCACCACCACCCGGCAGGTAGGGAGTAAGAACCACGCACCAGCAAGAGTGGTCACCACCGCGAGTGGAGACACTTTCCTGATTGACGAGTTCTCGTCAGTTACGAGGAGATTATCAATCGAGTCCCGTACGATTCCGACAGGTAGAACGAAGCAGGCCGAAGTTCCGCTTCCGTCCGGAGGGTAGAGGCAAAGGGACGAAGGCGAGCCCGCGAACAATGAGACAGAAGCGGAGGGCGTAATCTTACGAATCGTGCCGTTTCGGGAATCCGCCACGAATACCGAGTCGTCGGATGTGATCGCAACGCCCATCGGTCCATTGAACCGAGCTCCGTTTCCATTACCATCCTCAAAACCCGGATCCCCGGCCAATCCCGCAAAAGTCGTCACGTCTCCGGCCGGCGTCACTTTTCTGATGGTGTGGTTGTCGGTATCGGCGACAAAGAGGTTTCCTGCCGAATCACAGGCGACACCATGGGGATCGTTGAAGCGCGCCGCAGTTCCCGCTCCGTCGGCGCTCCCAGGGCCGGACAATCGGCCGGCCCAGGTCGTCACTGCTCCAGCTGGCGTGACTCGCCGAATACAATGATTGTTGGCGTCGGCCACCAGAAAATTCCCCGACGACGTCATCACCATCGCTCGCGGGTCGTCGAATCTCGCCGCTCCCCCGACTCCGTCGGCAGCTCCCGGCGTACTTGCCTTTCCTGCAACCGTCGTGACGACCTGTAAAGGGTCGATCTTTCGGAGAGTCTGATTTCCGGTGTCGACCACCCACACATCGCCGAAGCCATCGACGGCCACTGCCCCCGGATGAAACCGGGCGCCCGATCCCGTTCCATCCTGCTGGCCGCCAGAGGCGCATCCGGCCCAGGTTGTGACCGAGCCATCCAACCGAACACGGCGTATCAACCCCTCTCCCGTATCCGCCACCCATAAGTCGCCCGTCGGATCGATGGCGAGGCCGCGAGGGCGACAAAGCGAGGCGCTTCCAAAATCGTCCTTGGTACATTGGAGCCAAACAGGAACACTGCAGGGAACCCACAAACCCGAGGTCGCCGAACCATCCGGCGCGAGCGTTCGAATCCTGGAATTTCCGGTGTCGGCAACGTAGATCCGCCCGGTGGAATCAATCGCAATTCCGGCAGGCCCGGAGAATCGCGCCGACTGCGCAGGGCCGTCGACCAGGCCCCGAAGGCCCAGCACGCCCGAGAACGTGGAGACCAAGCCGGCAGGGGTGATTCTGCGAATCGCGTGGTTCCCGGTATCCGCCACGAAAACGTCGCCCGACGTGGGATCGACCGCCAGCGCTTCCGGCGCATGGAAACGCGCGCCGCTTCCCATTCCGTCGTTCGCGCCCCAAACGCCGCCGAGCCCCGCGATCGTCGTTACCTGCCCGCCGGTATCGATTTTCCGAATGGAGTGATTTTCGCGATCCGCGACGTAGACATTGCCGGACGAGTCGATCGCGAGTCCCGACGGCGAAGAGAACTGAGCGCTCGCCTTGTCGCCATCCCTGGCGCCGGGCCCGCCGATAGAACCGGCCAACGTCGACACAAAAAGACCCTGCGCGATTGCGGGAACCACGGCGAACGAAACGGAGATCGCCAGAAAGGACAGAGCTACCAGTGAAATCGAACGGTATCGCCCAGCCTCCAGGCGCGAGCCTGCAATTTCAGCTCTCTTTCGGTCGGCTTTCAAGAGAACCCTCGTCGAGATCACTGCTGAGTTCCGGCAGGATAGACAGTGAAAAATCCGTTCTCGAAGACAATGTCGTCCCAAAAGTCCGAGGTCTTTCCCGTCGAAGTCAATGTGGACGCGCCATCGGCTCCATAGGACGCGATTTGATACTCAGAGTGCACGGCGTTCGTTCCGTAATAGATGCTGGAACCCCACCCATCTTTCCCCGGAAAATTCTTGATGTACGTGGGACTCACTTTTGCCTGAATGGCGCTGCAGTCGGCGAGGTTCAGTGGAGCGTACCCCGCCGCCGGATAGAGCGTCGTATCCACGAAATACGCCTCGACCGCCGCACTGAGCGCCCTGATGTCCGCCATCGTCTTTCTCTGACGCCCTCGCTGCACCGACAGAAAAAGTTGAGGCAGCGCAATGGAGGAAAGGATGCCGATCGCCGCAACCGCGACGAGGGTTTCGTACAGGGTGAATCCGGACGTGAGATCGGCGAAGCGGAATCGCTTCGCCGCTACAGGTGGGGGCGGAGCGGTTTCAGGTTCCGGCTTGTTCATGGCGCCCTCCAGGTCGGTTCGAGGTCGTGCTCGCGGTCATCATCCCAGCAAACTGCATGCCGTGGCAGCCGGCGGGAAGTCGGCCCATCCGGCCGCGATTCCACGCCCTTCGACAACCTCAATGAATTCAACCTTCTGGGGGACATCGACGATCTCGAACAAGATGCAATCCGGCCGCATTCCCGAAAACCGAAACCTCGAGCCCGACCCTTAATCGTCGGCCCCCGGTGACGAAATTCGGCTTTCGCCGGAGATCCGCCTCGATCCCCCAATCTTCGCGGCGTATCCTTCGGTTCGAGCTTCACCAGCTCCGCGGGGAGAATCCGAATGACGAACGACAGCAAACCCGACCAACGCAAAGACAGTGCACGCATCGACGATCGCGCCTATCGCCAAATCCCCTTTCAGGCGCCCGAGATCGAGCATCGTTACGGCGCCAACGTCCACCTGCTCGCCGATCCGGTGGCGCTGGCGCTGCTGGCCCGGGTGGTGGCAAAAGGGACAGTTCAGCCCGAAGTGAATCGACTCCTCGTCGAGCTCTACCGGATCCTCGTGTCGGTGGCGATGGCGGCGGGCTTCCCCCGGCGCCGGCTCGAAGTTCCGACGCGGATGATTGAGAAAACCGCCGAGGGCGTCTGGCGCGGAGAAGCAATCGACCCAGCGTCTCGCGTGGTCGTCGCCGCGATCGCACGGGGCGGACTCTTGCCGAGCCAGGTCGTTTTCGATTTTCTTCATCACCTTCTCGAACCCGGCGGGATCCGGACCGACCATCTCGCTCTCGGCCGCGCGGTCGACGCGGCCGGCCGCGTCACCGGCGCCGATCTGGCGAGCGCGAAAATCGGCGGACCGGTCGACGGCGCGTTCCTCCTCATTCCGGACCCGATGGGCGCCACCGGATCGACGATCGTTCGCGTGCTCGACCATTACGCCGCAAATCACGGCCGCGCCCTGACAGCGATCGCTCTCCATCTGATCGTCACGCCGGAGTATCTTCGGAGAGTCCGCGACAAACATCCCGAGCTGATCGTTTGGGCTCTGCGTCTCGACCGCGGACTGTCACCTCCGGAAATTCTCGACACCATTCCGGGTGAGAGGTGGAGCGAGGAGCGCGGCCTCGACGACCACGACTACATTGTCCCGGGCGCCGGCGGCCTGGGCGAGGTCATCACGAACAGCTGGGTGTGAGAAGGATCGATGAAACTTTTTCGCGGCCTCCCGCTGGAAAAATCGAGGGTGTCCGGGTGCGTCCTAGCCTACGTTAACCCCGCGCCGCCCGATAGCACTTCAGAATCGACTCGACCGAACGTTCCACGTCTTTCTCCGTCGTCGACCAATTGCAGACCGAGAACCGCATCGCTTCTTTCCCCTGCCACCGCGTCCCCGAAAGCCAGCAGACTCGATCCTCCTGGACCCGCCTGACAACTTCGCGGGTCAGCTCGTCGTCTTTCTCCGCGTTCTTTCCATGGAACCGGATCAGCGCCTGATTGAGGACGATCTCCGCCAGAATTTCGACGCCCGCCTCCTTCGACAGTTTTTCGGCCGCGAATTTCGCGAGGTCGGCACCCCGATCGATCATCTCCGCGATTCCGGACCGCCCGAGATTCCGGATCGCCGCCCACAGCGCGAATCCCCGTCCGCGCCGCGAGAATTCGGGAACCCAGTCGAGCGGCTCGCGCGACTCGTTGACGCTCTTCTCGATGTAGTCGGCCTTGAGACTCATCGCGCCGAAATGATCCTCGGCGCTCTTCACGATCGCGATTCCACTGTCGTAGGGAACATTGAGCCACTTGTGCGCGTCGGTCGCCCAGGAGTCGGCGCCGGCGATTCCCCGCAGCAGGTGTTTTCGCTTCGGGGACGCCGCCGCCCAAAGACCAAACGCTCCGTCGACATGCACCCACGCCTTTTTCGTTTCTGCCGCGCGCACGATCTCCTCGATCGGATCGAACGAGCCGGTGTTCACGTTGCCCGCCTGCGCACAAACGATGACCGGGCCCTCGAGCCCGGCCAGGGTCTTCACGAGCTCGCCGGCCACCATCCGCCCCTGCGCGTCGGAGGGCACGGAGATGATCGAGCTCGTTCCCAGCCCGAGCATCCTGAGGGCGCCGTGAATCGTCACGTGCGCTTCGGCCCCGGCCACGACCTGGATGCGCGGCGCGCCCGCGAGGCCGTCGGCCTCGACGTTCCACCCCGCCCGCCGCAGAACGCCGTGCCGGGCGGCCGCCAGGCAGGTGAAGTTCGCCATCTGGCAGCCCGTGACAATTCCCACGCCCGATGCCGGCGGAAGGCCTAACAAGTCGAGAATCCAGCGCACGACGACTTCTTCCACGGCAGAAGCGGCCGGTGTCGCCGACCAGAGGCCGGCATTCTGGTCCCACGTGCTCGTCAGCCAGTCGGCCGCCAGGGCCGCCGGAATCGATCCGCCGATCACGTAACCGAAATAGCGCGGCCCCGCCGAAGCGACGACGCTCGCCTCGCCAGCCGCGGCCAGATCGCGAACCACTTCCGCGGCCGGACGCCCGGTTTCCGGGAGCGCGCCCCCGTAAAGATTTCGAATCGCCTCGAACGACGGCGCGGGGAACACAGGTCTTTCCGGAAGGCTCTCCAAATATTTCACTGCGGCATCGCGCGCCTGGGTGAGAAGTGCGGCGACCCCGGCGGAGCTCGAACTCAAAGACTCGTCTGTCATCCATCCTCCAGGCTCCGCCGGCCGGCGGCGATCCTCGTCGAAACGAAATCCGAAGAAACAAGAGCGGCCCGGAAAACCCCGAGCCGGGCGTGAAGTATCCCAGTTTTTTCGAAAATCGGCGCCGGCTCGTCCGGCGGGCGATCGCTGGTAAGCTCGAAGGAGCGCGAAGCGGATCCGCACCTCAGGTGCGCCCTTGCCCCAAAAAAACATGACCGAAAAAACTGCGAAAAGCCAGGCCTGGCGCTTCATCATCCTGCTCGGTCTCGTCAGCCTTTTCGCGGACATGACCTACGAAGGGGCGCGCGGAATCGCAGGCCCCTACCTCCTGTTGCTTGGCGCCAGCGGAACGGCGGTCGGGTTCGCGGCGGGAGCCGGAGAGCTGATCGGATACGGCCTGCGACTCGTCTCGGGCTGGATCAGCGACAAGACCCGCCGCTATTGGCTGATCACAATTTCCGGATACACGCTGAACCTGCTGGCCGTCCCTCTCCTTGCCCTGGCAGGCCGATGGGAGATTGCGATTGCCCTCCTGATTCTGGAACGAACCGGCAAGGCGATCCGAAGCCCCGCCCGGGACGCGATGCTGTCTCACGCCACCGCCGAGGTGGGGCACGGATGGGGATTCGGATTCCACGAGGCGATGGACCAGATCGGCGCGACGCTCGGCCCGCTCATCATCGCGTTCGCGCTCTACGCGGGCAAGACTCACCGCTTTGCTTTCGCCTTGCTCGCGATTCCCGCGCTCTGTGCTCTCGCGGCCCTCGGCGTGGCGCGCTTCCAGTTTCCGCTTCCGGAGAAACTCGAGGTCAAACGCCCGGTTCTCGAAACGGCCGGTTTTTCGCGTCGCTTCTGGATCTACGTCGCAGCGGCGTCGCTCGTCGGGGCCGCGTTCGCCGATTTTCCGCTCGTCGCCTACCACTTCCAGAAAGAGGCGATCGCAGGGCCGGCCTGGATTCCGATTTTCTACGCGACGGCAATGGGAATCGATGCGGTGGCGGCACTGGTTCTCGGGCGCCTCTTCGATCGCCTCGGACTGCGAACGGTCGCCTGGGTCACTCTCGTCTCCGCGTTTTTCGCCCCTCTCGTCTTTCTGGGAGGATTCCGGCTCGCGCTTCTCGGCATGGCCTTTTGGGGAATCGGAATGGGCGCACAGGAATCCATCATGCGAGCCGCGGTCGCCTCGATGGTGCCGTCGTATCGCCGGGCGACGGCGTTCGGCATTCTGAACATGTCGTTCGGCCTCGCCTGGTTCGGCGGAAGCGTGCTGATGGGATTTCTCTACGACCGTTCGATCCCGCTCCTCGTCGCGTTTTCGATCGGGCTGCAATTGATCGCCGTTCCGCTCTTTCTGGCCGTGGGGAGAATCGCCGATTCCGGTTCGACATCGCGCCCGGAGTGAACGGGCGACCCTTCCGCTCCCCGGTGGTGACGCAGATCACGTTTTCAGGACGAGAAACCCGTAGGATCGCAGAGTCCGGCCGCCGCTGGTTTTCGGTTCCGGACGTCCCAGGGACAATGCCCGCGGCGAGGGAGATGAAATGACAACTCCGAAGCTTTCGATTTTCACGATTCTCGCGCTACTGTTCGCGGCCGGCCTGACAATGGCCGCCACCGCGCGAAAGGAGTCACCCATGAGCGCAAAAGCCGCGCCTGACCATCAGCTGGAAACCATCACTCTCGGAGGGGGATGTTTCTGGTGCCTCGAGGCGGTCTTCGACGAGCTCGACGGAGTCCGTTCCGTCGAATCCGGATATTCCGGGGGGAGCGCTCCGAGCCCCACCTACAAACAGGTCTGCAGCGGAACCACCGGCCACGCAGAAGTCATTCAGATCATTTTCGACCCGATGAAAATCCAGCTGGCCGATCTGCTTCGTATTTTCTTCACGCTCCACGACCCCACGACGAAGGACCGCCAGGGGAACGACGCCGGAACCCAGTACCGCTCGATCATCCTCTATCGGGGCTCCGATCAGGAACGCATCGCCCGCGAAGTCTTGAAGGAGATCGAATCGAAGAAAGTCTGGGACCGTCCGATCGTGACCGAAATCGTTCCGTTCCTCGCGTTCTACAGAGCCGAGGACTATCACCAGCAGTACTATGCGAACAATGCCTCTCAGGGCTATTGTCGAGTCGTCATTGAACCGAAAGTCGCGAAGCTCCGGAAGATGTTCCGCGACCGGCTGAAGACGAAGAGCGACGCCCCGCACTGATCGCGATCAAAACGACACGCCTTCCGGCTCACCGTCACGACCAGCCAAGACTCCACTTTTTTCCGCTCGCGTCCAGGTCGATCGAAAGCGTGCGCCCTTTGCCCGCCGGGAACCGCCCGTTCTGGCTCTCGAGAAGGTCAATGCCCCGTTCGGGATTGACGAATTGAACCCGAACCGGAACTTCTCCCGAGGAAACCTCGACCGACTTCTCGAAACTTCCGCCGGTCTCCTCGGAGGTCCAGAACGAAATCTTCCTGCTCCAGTCGACCTGGTGGCGAATGACCTGCTTCCCGCCGGCATAGACGAGCAGGAATCCTTTTCCCACCACTGCGCTGCGGAATCGGATGGTGAGTGTCGACATTCCCGCCGATTCCACCTTTCCTCTCTCGACCGCAGATCCGGGGGCCGCTTTCGCAGCAGCCGGGGGCTTTGCCGCCAGCTTCTCTTTCGCGCTCGCGAGATACGCTTTCGCTTCCGCATTCTCGCGGTCGATTGCGAGCACGCTCTGGCTTTCGCGAATTGCCAGCGAATACCTGCCACCCTCCAGGGCTCTTTTGGCTTCCCCGAGATGTTTCCCCGCTTCTTCCGTTCGACGGGCGGCCGGATCAGCGCCCGAGGCCACCGGCATCGGAACCGAAACAGGTTCGGGCGCCGGCGCAGACCGGGATGACGCAACCGCAGCACTGCCCGTTCGGACCGCCCCATCGGAGGAATGCCGCACGAAAAGCCGGGGGACGAAAATCGCCGCAACGAGAAGCAGAGCCGCTCCGCCCGCGAGAATCGCAGGTTTCTGCCAGGCCGGAAATGGCGGCGAGCCCGCGGATGTTTGCAGCGGCGGCGAGACCGACGCCGCAGGCAATTCCGGCGAGAAAGGTTTCGGCTGAATCGTCGGCGCGTCTTCTCCGGGCAAAGACGCCCGCCCTCCCTCTTCGGGTGCAACCGGAATCAGAAGCGCGGGCGTCGTGTCGGCCGGCGAAGCCGGAGCGGGGGCTGAGGGCTCAACCTGCGGCAGAGGGACCGGCCCGCTCTGCCGCGCGAAGACGGTTTCATTCGGAGCCGCCTCGGGCGGCGTTTCTTCCTTCGACCGGGCCTCGGCGGCCGCCGTTCTTCGCGGCTCCTGCGCCACCCGCCGAAGCTCGGCCCCGAACTCGCGCCCCGTTTGAAATCGCCCCGCCGGGTCCTTCGCGAGGGCGCGAACCACCACCGGCTCGAAGGGAGCCGGAAAGTTCTCGCAAATCTCGGATGGACTCGGGAAGGAAGCGTGAACGATCTTGTACGAGGTTTCGGTGAGATTCTCTCCGGGAAACGGCTTTTTCTTCGTGAGCATCTCGTAGAGGACAATGCCAAGCGCGAACAGATCGGAGCGGGAATCGATCGGCATTCCCGAAATCTGCTCGGGGGACATGTAGTTCGGCGTTCCGAGAAACTGCCCGGTCGAAGTCAGGCTCGAGGATTGCACCTTCGCAATTCCGAAATCGGTGATCTTGGCCCGCCCTTCCGCGGTCAGCATGATGTTCGCCGGCTTCACGTCGCGATGCACGATCCCCTTCGAATGCGCGTAATCGAGCCCGTCGGCGATCTGCGCGATGACGTCGGCGATTTTCTCCGGCGTGAACGACACGCCTTCCCGCGCGAGCTGCTTGAGGTTTTTCCCTTCGACGAACTCCATGGCGATGAATGAAACGCCGGTGGAGGTGTCGGTTCCGATGTCGTAAATCTGAACGATCGACGGATGATTCAGAATTCCCGCGGCCTGCGCCTCGCGGGTGAATCTCTGCCGGAACTCGTCTCCATCTTCCTCGTCATCGAGAATCGAAGTCCGCAGAGTCTTCAGCGCCACCATCCGGCCGATGATCGTGTCCCTGGCCAGAT
>Ga0315281_10007776_pt1 | contig 15024 bp, 13 predicted proteins | sample YL17G07_0_MG_FD_204540 | JGI IMG/M metagenome (GOLD analysis project Ga0315281, IMG submission 204540) | Sediment microbial communities from Yellowstone Lake, YNP, Wyoming, USA - YL17G07_0 | ecosystem: Environmental > Aquatic > Freshwater > Lake > Sediment | place: USA: Wyoming | collected...
TCACGCGCAATACGGTGGCCTCCCAGCTTCGCGACTATCTTCAGCATCGCACCACGCGAGCGTCGCTTGTCGATTGGGCCGAGCGCGCGATGATGGAAGAAGAGTTCGACGAGGGCGATCTCGACACGATCCGGGACATCACGAGCCGGCTTGGACTCGCTGACGTTCGCGAATTCGGCCTCACATGGGAAGACTGCGAAGGCTTCCTGTCGCGCCTTGGATACCGGACAACCGTGGACGTGGTGCAGGCGAGCTGAACTTCGGTCCGCGCGGACGCAGGCGGACGGTGGAACAATGAGCGTGAACACCTACCACGTTGCTTACGAACGGGACGACTCGGGATGGTGGGTTGCCTCGATTCGCGAAGTGCGCGGGTGCCACTCGCAAGGCCGCACGATCGATGAAGCGCGTCGGCGCGTCCGCGAAGCGTTGGGCCTGTTCATCGAGGATGACGCTGAGTCAGCGGAATTCGTCGACGACTTGCCTGCATGAAATTGCGTCGAATGAGACGCACACGTACTGACAGGCCACTGGCAGGGATGAAGGGTCGGAGGCGGGTACTGAGCGGTACCGGCAGGGAACAAGATCGCATAAAACAGGCCTAGAAACGCCAATTCAGACCAATTCGTTCCGTTACCAATTGACCTCTTGGCGGCTTAAAATCCTGGGTCCCGCAAGGGGCGTGTGGGTTCGAGGCCCGCCCCCGGCACCAAGATAATCCATGAATAGCGTGGTCACCAACGTGCGCTGACGGCCGACATCGAATCGCGCCCTGTCGTCTGTAGTCGGGTCGGGGGCATATGCCGCGTCCGGCTTCCTTCGTGTGCGCCCCAGGGGCGCCGCTTCCACTCCGCACTCCCCGCCAGATTCGTCAATTGACTTAACGTTCATATAAATATACATTAAGCATTTTAGAGACCGTAATTATGGACATTACGTTATGAGGACGAGCCGCTCGTCGATCGCTCTTCCCACCCCGGTAAAGCGCGCGCTGCGCAAGCTTGGCCATGACGTGCGGGACGCGCGACGGCGAAGGCGCATTCCCGTAGCTGTCGCGGCGGCACGCGCCTCGATCAGCCGGACGACGCTGGTCAAGATTGAAAAGGGGAATCCCGGCGTCGGCATCGGCCTCTACGCCACCGTCCTCTTCGTCATGGGGATGATCGATAGGTTGGCGGACCTCGCCGATCCGACACACGACAGTGTCGGCCTTCAGCTTGAGGAAGAGCATCTGCCACAACGGATCCGCGGTGCGCGCGCGGTGCACGTCCGGGAGCAGTGATGGACAAAGAAACGTTTGTCCACATTGATCTGAACGGCGTCTCGCATCTCGTCGGGCGGCTGTGGGCGCGCGCCCGCAAGAACAAGGAGAGCGCCACCTTCGAATACGATCCGGGGTGGCTTCAGCATGCCGCGCGGTTCTCGCTCGAACCGGCTCTCACGCTTGGCCCCGGTCCCTTTCACACGCCCGCCGATGCGCCGATGTTCGGCGCCATCGGGGACTCCGCTCCGGATCGCTGGGGGCGAGCCTTGATGCGCCGCATGGAACGTCGGCGCGCAGAGCGGGAGAAGCAGACGCCGCGTACGCTGCAGGAAATCGACTACCTGCTGCTGGTGGACGATGAAGCTCGCCAGGGCGCGTTGCGCTTTGCCGAGCGCGAGGGCGGACCCTTCCTGCGCGAAGCGGGTGTCAAACGCATACCGCCGCTCGTCGAGCTGCCACGGCTGCTGTCAGCGGCCGAACACGTCATGGAGGACAAGGACACCGACGAAGACTTGCGGCTGCTGTTCGCGCCAGGGTCATCGCTTGGTGGCGCGCGGCCGAAGGCCTCGGTCATCGATAAAGGCGGACATCTCGCGATCGCTAAATTTCCGCGCCAGGACGATGAATTCGATGCGGTCAGATGGGAAGCCGTCGCTCTCGCGCTAGCCAACCGTGCTGGCATCGTCGTGTCGGTGGGTCGCGTTGAAACCGTCGCCGACAAGCCAGTCCTTCTGCTGCGTCGTTTCGACCGACGTGGCATGCGCCGGATTCCGTTTCTGTCGGCGATGAGCATGCTGGGATCAAGAGACAACGAAAGCCGAAGCTATCTGGAAATCGTGGATGCCCTTCGCCAGCACGGCGCTGCACCGAAGGAGGACATGCATGCGCTGTGGCGGCGTCTCGTCTTCAATATTCTGATTTCCAACACCGACGATCACCTGCGAAATCACGGTTTCCTATACGACGGCCCGAACGGCTGGCGACTGTCCCCGGCCTACGATCTCAACCCGGTCCCAACCGACATCAAGCCGCGAATTCTCAGCACAGCGATCAACGAGGACGACAACACGGCCTCGCTCGTCCTGGCGATGGAAGTTGCCGGGTACTTCGAGTTGGATGCCGACGCAGCCCGCGACATCGCGTCACAAGTCGGGAACGCGGTCTCGGATTGGCGCGCGGAAGCCGCGCGGCATGGCCTCACAAAAGCGGAAACCGATCGCATGGCGTCAGCCTTCGAACATCAGGATCTGGAGATGGCGCGCAATCAATAATTCCGCCGTCCACGATTCTTGGCGACTGGTACGTGCGCTCGTGAGTCACCGGCAGTTCGGCGGCAACGACACGGTCCCGAACCATCGGCGGGCGAACTCGATCACCGCGCGGTCGCACGTCCTGGCGTCGATCACCGCTGGTCCGACGGCGACGCCGCCAATCGCGTACAGGAAGCCCGCCGCGAAGCCGCCGATCGCGATCGACCCGATGGCCAGGCCGCCGACAGAGACGCCGAGGCCCAGCGCCGCGCCGCCCACCGCGAGCAGCAGCCCGATCGATGCGCCCCCCAGCGTGACCACGCCGCAGGCGAGCCCGCCGATCGCCAGCACGCCCACGGCGATGTTGCCGATCGCGATCACACCCCTGGCAATTCTCGGGCGCATCGTTATGGGATCGATCCCCGCGCACACGTGAAGGAGCGGCAGCCCGCCGATGGTCAGCGACGACGTGTACTCGTAGGCGTACCCGTAGCCGGACCCCCACCACGGATAACTCAGCGCACCGCCGCGGGCGGCGCAATCGCGGCACACGAGACGCGGCGTGTCCCGAGCGACGCACTCGTGACACACTGCCTTCTGGCACACACCGCACAGGCCCACGGCCGCGGTCCGGCCATGGGTGAAGCAGGTCATTGTCCGGCCCGCGTGAAGGTGAGCGGCAGCGAGACCGGTCCCTGCGTCCACGTGCCGACCAACTCGAGTCCCGCGCTGATGACGCCGACGTAGGAGCCGCCAACCACCGCGATATCAAGGGTGAGATTCGCCGCCTTCTGCGTCACGGCGATCGGGATCTCGATGCCGCTGCCATCCAGGTCGACAATCGTCGCCATGGCCGTGCCATCGGGCTGGTTCGCCATCGTCAGGACCAGCCGCTCCGACCGGCCGTCGACTTTCAGCGTGCCGTTCCAGGTGCCTTCCAGTTCCTTGTCGATCGGCGCGCTCTTCGGCGCGGGCGCAATCCGCGCGTCACCCGTCCGCGTCAGGCTGAACGGGATCGCGTGGCCGCCCTGTTTGGTGATGAACTCACCGGACATCGTCGTCGCATCGGCGAGGGTGCCGCGGAAGCGTCCACCGTCGGAGACCTTGATCTCGAACGAAATCGAGGGGCCGTCGGCGGCAACGGCCGAGAGCGGCAGCCCCTTCACGCCCTGCGCCGGCTGGCCGAACGTGCCGGCGAGCGCGCCGTTGGCGTTCTTCGCCAGATCGACCTCAATGCTCACCTCCCTCGCGGGATTCTGGTCGAAAGCGGGCACGTGAACGGCCCCCGTCCAATGGCCGGACGGGTCGACGGCCGTCTGGGCGAGCAGGGCAGGCGCGGTCAGGACACACAGGGAAGCGACGAGGAGGAGTCGAGTGACAGGACGCATCTGAATTCTCCTGTGAATGGCGCGTCAGAAATCCTGGCGCGCGAGGTTTCTGCGAGCAAACTGTACTACTGAACTAATACAGTATTACTGTCTGATCGTCGGGCCCAGGTTGTCAAGGAGAAAATATTCGGCAGCGCGATTTCAAAGGACGCAGCGCCCGCGCCGCTAGTCGATGAACTCCAGATCTTCCTCCGGGACCCAGGAGTGCTGCAGCAGCTCGCCGTCCCGTTCCTGATACAGATTCTGCCCGCTGAACTGTTCGTCGGGGCCCGCGATTCCCGCAAACTCCAGCTCGACGCTGCGACCGATGACCTCGAAGAGCCCCTCCTTCAGGTCGCGCTTGTGGTGTGGGCGGAACATGGCGCGGCCCGCGTACTCGCCGGGTTGCGTGAAATGGCGGCGCGGCCGGTCGGCGGACATGAGTCGAATTGTCACGCCGACCACGGTGCGGCAGCGATTTCTTGACCGGCTCCAAGCCGAGGTGATACAAACATCGACGCTAGGGTGCCCACGAGGGGCATAACAGGGAAGTCCGGTGAAAGTCCGGCGCGGTTCCGCCACTGTATGTGCGGGCACGTCGCTTCGTTGACCACTCGGTTGCGAGCCGGGGAAGGTGAAGCGACTGGCAGTCTGAACAGACTGCCCCCCACGAGCCAGGAGACCTACCCAGCGCGAAAGCGACTGACTTTCTGCGGACATCAGAAAGCGGGCCTCTGGCACGCCTTCCTCGTTCGCCGCCTGTCAGCCACCGCGTCAACGGTGTGGAGGATAGGCATGCGACACATTCTCAGGCTCGGACTCTTTTTACTCACAGCGATGGCGTTCGGGGCGACCGCCGCTGTTGCACAGCACGTTGACGTCACCGGCACGGTGACGGATTCGTCAGGCGCCGTGCTGCCCGGGGCGGCGGTTGACGCAACAGTGGCCGGCCTCTTGGTGGCGTCGGCCGCCACGGGTCCGGATGGACGGTACCGGATCGCGCTGGCGCCAGGCACGCTGCACCAACTGCGTGCGCGGATGAGCGGCTTCGCCGACATCACGTTCGATATTCGGCCGGCGCCGGGATCGACGACGCACGACTTCACGCTCCGCGTCGCCGCGGTGGCCGACGAAGTGGTCGTCACCGCCACGCGCATACCGGAAAGCCGCTCGGCGACGACCGAGTCGATGGCGGTGTTTACCGCGACAGACATTCAGGCGCTCGGCAGCGGTTCGCTCGCCGACGTGCTGCGCATGGTGCCGGGGCTCAACGTCGAGAGCAACGGCCGCGAAGGCGCGCTGGCGTCGCTGTTCGCGCGCGGGGGCGAGTCCGACTACAACCTCGTGCTCATCGACGGCGTGCGCGTGAACCCGAGCGGCGGGCAGTTCGACTTCGGCCGCGTGTCGGGTGCGGAGATCGATCGCCTCGAAGTCGTCCGCGGCGGTCAGTCGTCGCTGTACGGGTCGGACGCCATCGGCGCCGTGGTGCAGGTGCTCACGAAGCGCGCCGCGCCAGGCGATGCGCCGCGTGTGATGGGATCGCTCGAAGGCGGCAGCTTCGATACCCGTCGCGGCGACGCCAGCATCCTCGGCGGCGCGCGGCGCCGCGTCGACTATCAGCTCGGCGTCGCGTATCGCGGCAGCGAGGGCGCGTTTCAGGACATCCTCCCGGAGCACGACACGTTCTCGCAATCGTCGGTGAACGCCGGCATCGGTCTGATTCTCGGCGACCGCGCCGCGCTGCGCACCGGTGTGCGGTACGCCGACGCCGCGGGCAGAGCCGTGGGTCCCATCGCCTACGGCTCGCGTAACACCGGCACGGCGGCCGACACGCGCGATCTGTCGTGGCATCTCGATTTCACGAACCGGATATCGGACCGCGTGAGCCAGTCGGCCACGGTCGACTACTTCCGGTCGGATCGCACGTCGGCCAACACGATCGCCGACCCGACCTACAACGTCTACGCGATCCTCGCCGGTACGCCGGGAGCACTGTTTCCAGAGAGCCCGCGCCTGGTACAACTCCTCGACCAGGCGACTTTCAACGCGTTTCGCACAGGCAGTCAGACGCTGGCCGCGGGACAGTTCCTGGCGTCGACGCCGTTTGGCGTCGGCGACTATCCGTTTACGAGCAAGACCGAGCTCCGGCGGCCGGCGTTCAAATACCAGGCGGACGCCACGTGGGGCGGCAGCCAGATGCTGAGCGGCGGCTACGATTACGAGCGCGAAACGGATCCGCTGAACCCGACGTTTCTCGTGGAAAACCACGCGTACTTCGTGCAGCAGCAGTTGCGGGTGCACGACCGCTGGCTCGCGACGGTCGGCGTGCGGCTCGACCACAACTCGCGCTACGGCGACAACGCCAGCCCGAAGCTGTCGCTGGGTGGATTCCTGCTGCCGTATCAGCACGGTCCGCTTTCATCGGTGAAGATATTCTCGAACATCGGCCGCGGCATCAAGAACCCGGCGTTCGGCGAGCTGTACGGCTCGGCGTTCACCGACGGCAATCCGAGCCTGAGCCCGGAGCGCGCGCGCACGATCGACGTGGGCGCCGAGGTCACGTTCGACAGCCAGCGCGTCCTGGGCCGCGTGACGTACTTCGACAACGCCTTCAACGATCAGGTGGCCTACAAGTCCACGGGGTACAGCCTCGACGGCAAGCCCGATTTCATCAACATCGATGGATCGCAGGCGAACGGGTGGGAGATCGAGGGTGTGCTGCAGCGTCCGATCGCCGGATTCACGGCGAGCGCCGGCTACGCGCTGGTGGACACCAAAGTCGTGGCGTTCGTCAGCACGAGCGAGCAGTTCCAGCCGGGGCAGCCGCTGCTGCGGCGGCCGAAGCACTCGGCGGTGCTGCGCGCGAACTACTCGCGGGGCCGCGCGACCGTGAACGTCAACCTGCGCTATGTCGGCCAGCGGCACGACGCGGCGTTCCTCGGCCTGTCCGCCGTCGCCTCGCCGCAATTTCCGGCTGGACGATCGGTGGACATCACCGTGAACCCGGGCTACACGGTGACATCGCTCGGCGGGGACGTCCACCTGAGCCGCGACGTGGCCGCGTATCTGCGGATCGACAACCTGACCGACGCAGTCTACGAGAGCGTGCTCGGCTATCCGGCGCTGCCGCGCTCGATCATCGCGGGCGTGCGGTTCAATGTCGGGGCGCGGAGGTAATGGCAGACGCTGTCCACCACGGGGGACACGGAGGACACGGAGTGTCGATCCGAACAAGACTGATCCTCAGTGTCCTCTGTGTCCTCTGTGGTGGAGAACTTGTCATCGCGGGTCGTGGAGCGCTCGTCGGCCGCGCGGCGCAGCAGCCGACGGTGCCGACGATGTGGAACGCCGGTGAACTCGCGTCGTTCGAACTCCCGCTGGTGAACGCCGAGCAATCGGCGCAGCACGCGACGCCCGACTATTACTACCGCCTCGCGGTCAGGCCGATCTTCAAGAGCTACCCGATCTACGCGCCAGGCCACGAGCCGGCCGGCTACATGGACTGGCTCGCGCAGCAGGAGCCGGCGTTGGCGTTCGACGCGTCGACGCTCCATTCGGATGCCGAGTGGATCGCCGCCGGTGAAACCGTGTTCGATGCGCCCCTCGGGTACGGCGCCACGTTCACGCCGGCGCGCGTCCGCGACCGCGACTGGTACGCGCACAACCAGGTGCCTGTGACGAAGGACGGCCGTATGCCGTTCGCCCGCTACGTCATTCGCACGAAGGGGGTCGTTGACGTCGGCAGCGGGTCGTGCCTGATGTGTCACGCGCGCGTGATGCCGGACGGCACGTTCCTCAAAGGCGCCCAAGGCAACTTCCCGTCCGACCGCATCGTCGGCGACAACCTCCGGCGGCAGGCGGCGGCGACCAACGATGCCGCGGCGCTGCTCGACGGCGTCCGCCTTGGACAGCGGACGTTCTTCTCGATGCCGTGGCTGAAGCCGGATCCGATCGCGCGTGTCGCCACGATGACGATCGACGAGATCGCGAGCGTCTACGAGGCGATCCCTCCGGGCGCCTCGACGCGCGTGAACCTCAGCCTGTTTGCGCCGGCGCAGATTCCGGATCTGATCGGTGTGAGGGACCGGCGCTTTCTGGACCATACCGGTCTGGTCCAGCAGCGATCGATCGCCGACCTGATGCGCTACATCGCGATCGTGCAGGGCGCGAACGCGTTCGATCGGTTCGGCGAGTTCCTGCTGGTCGATCCGGTGCCCGATCCGACCAAGATGGATCGCTACAGCGACGAGCAGCTCTATGCCCTCGGGCGGTATCTGTACTCGCTCGAGCCGCCGTCGAATCCGAATCCGCCGAACGCGACCACCGCCGCGGATGGGCGCCGCGTGTTTTCGCGCGAGGGGTGCAACGCGTGTCACACGGCGCCGCTCTACACGAGCAACACACTGACGCCGTCCGACGGCTTTATCGTCCCGGGTGATCATCTGAAGCGCTACGGCATCATCAACCGATCGGTGGGCACCGACCCGGAGCTTGCCCTGCGCACGCGCAAGGGCACCGGCTACTACAAGGTGCCGTCGTTGAAGGGCGTGTGGTATCGCGGGCCGTTTCAGCACGCCGGGGCGGTGCGGACGCTCGAGGAGTGGTTCGATCCGGCGCGCCTCGGCAGGGTACCGGGCCATCGATTCGGCCTGACGCTGACGCCAGCCGATCGGCGCGCGCTCGTCGCCTTCATCGAGACGCTGTAGCCGAGGGACCGCGCACGACTCAGCCGAACGCCCGCCACGTACGCTAGAATTCCTGCCCGAGTCAATTCATCCCGAGAGGAATCAGAACATGTCCATGACCGACGCCATCCTGCAGGAATTCGACAACGAGGCCGGCACCACGCGACGCGTGCTCGAGCGCGTGCCGACCGACAAACTCGATTGGAAGCCTCACGCGAAATCGATGTCGCTGGGCGTGCTGGCGCTGCACGTCGCGGCAAGCCCCGCGGTGATCGCCGGCTGGGCGGCGCAGGACGAAACGGTGTTGGCGGGCGACAACACGCCACCGCCGTCGTCCACCGCGCAGATTCTGGCGGCGCACGACGCCGGCGTGAAGACCGTCAAGGAGACGCTCAGTAAGCTCGGCGACGAAGGGCTCAAGGGCATGTGGAAGGCCACGTCCGGCGGCAACACGCTGATGACGATGCCGAAAGCCTCGCTGGTGCGGGCGATCGTCCTCAACCACTGGTATCACCATCGCGGTCAGCTGTCGGTCTACCTGCGCCTGCTCGACGTGCCGGTGCCGTCCATCTACGGGCCGAGCGCCGACGAGAACCCGTTCGCGGCGAAGACCTAGACTAACGTGGCGCAGCGCTTTAGCGCTGCGAAAATGGGACTCGCAGGGCTGAAGCCCTGCGCCACTTCAGTGCTGAACTAGCAGCCGGCCCCGCAGGCCGTTACGCCGCTTGGAGGCCGATCATGAGAGTGTGTGCGCTCGCGCTCGCCGCGATCATCCTGCTGGCGCCTTCGCGCGCCCACGCCGAGACGCACCGGTTTGCGCCCACGGTGTACTACAACGACATCGCGAACGTCGTCGATCCGAACTTCACGGTGGTGGCCAAGATCCGCAAGTCGATGGTGCCGCGGCGCTGATGGACGTTCGTGCGGTCGCCGTCAACGGCCGGACGTATCGATGGCCCTCGCGGCCGGTCGTGGTCGTCTGCCTGGACGGGTCGGCGTTCGAGTACATCGATCGTGCGATGGCCGCCGGCGTCGCGCCGTACCTGCAGTCGCTCTCGGGGCTGAAGTTCTTTCGGCTCGTGGAGTCGGCGCTGCCCAGCTTCACGAACCCGAACAACGCGTCGATCGTGACCGGCGTGCCTTCGTCCGTCCACGGCATCTCGGGAAATTTCTTCCTCGATCGCGAAACCGGGAAGACGGTGATGATGAACGACGCGTCGTTCCTCCGCGCCGACACGATCCTGTCCGCGTTCTCGCGCGCCGGCGCCCGCGTGGCCGTCGTGACGGCGAAAGACAAGCTGCGCCGCCTGGTGGGCCACGGCGTCAGCGGCCCGTGCCTCTCCATCGAAGCCACCGGCGTGGACGTGTACTCGGCGGCGCTCAGCGAGCAGGCGCTTGCCGAAGGTGTCCGGCTTCTGGCCTCCACGTCGCCGGACCTCCTGTATCTCTCCACGAGCGACTACGTCCAGCACACGCACGCGCCGGGCGACGCGGAGGCGAACCGGTTCTATGCCGCGATCGATCGGTCGCTCGCCGAGATCGATCGGCTTGGCGCGACGCTCGTGATCACGGCCGACCACGGCATGCGTGGAAAGGCCGACGCGTCGGGCCAGGTGCGGGCGGTGTTTCTGCAGGACGTGCTCGATGGCTGGCTGGGCACGGAGGTCGCGCGCGTCGTGCTCCCGATCACGGACCCCTACGTGCGGCACCATGGCGCACTCGGGTCGTGCGCGATGGTGTACCTGTCAGCGCCGGCCGACGCCGCCGCGCTGGCCGGCCGGATTCAGGCGGTGGCCGGCATCGACGTCGCGGTGGCTCACGACGAGGCCAGCAGGCGATTCGATCTCCCGCCCGATCGCACCGGCGACATCATCGTCTTCAGCGACGGGGAGACGGTGATCGGAACCCGCCCGGCGGATCACGATCTGTCCGCGCTCGACGCGCCGTTGCGCTCGCACGGCGGACGCGCGGAGCAGGAAGTGCCGCTGTTCGCCAACCGTCAGGTGGCGAGCGTGCACCGGCCGCGGCACAATTACGACGCCTTCGACGTCGCGTTGAACGGGATCGCCTGAGGAAGGATTCGCGCGTATCAATGCGCCGCTGCCTGCGCCGGCTCCGTTGGCAGCTCCGCCGTTTCCCAGGCGGTGATGCCGCCGGCGATCTCGCTCACCTGGGAGAAGCCGTGCTGCTGCAGCAGGCTGGCCGCCATCGATGATCGGTACCCGCCCGCGCAGTAGACCAGCAGCGGGCGATCGGTGGGCAGTTCGTGCAGACGCTCGCCCAGGTGATTCAGCGGGATGCTGACGCTGCCGGCGATGAACTTCTGCGCGCGCTCTCCCGTCGCCCGCACGTCGACCGCCAGCGCCGCGCCACGCTGGAGCCGCTCGGCCGCCAGCGCCGGGCTGACGCGTTCGGTCGTCGCGGTCAGATCCGGCCGCGCGTCGAGACTCAGCAACCCGTCCTTCAAATAGCCGACGATGTGGTCGAAGCCGATGCGGCCAAGACGAATCGCGGCTTCGTGTTCCCGCCCGAGTTCAGAGATGATGACAATCGGGTGATCGCGGTTGAGCATCGTCCCGGCCCACGTGGCGTACTGGCCGCCGAGCCCGATGTTGAGGCTGCCGGCCAGATGTGCCGCGGCAAAATCCGTGGAATCGCGTGTGTCGACAATCTGGCCGCCGGTGCGCTGGAGCGCCAGCACGAGTTCCAGCGTCATCGGATTCAGCTCGCGCGCCAGCGCCTGGTCGAGCGTTGGCCGCTCCTTGCTGTTCAGGACGGCGTCGTAGACGAAGTACGCCGGCGCGTCCGGCTGATCGGCGGTGACGATGTCGATGAACGCGTCCTTGGTCATCGGCTGCAGCGCATAGTTCACGCGCCGCTGCTCGCCGATAGTCGAGAAGGTCTCCTTGCCGAGGGCTTTGCCGCAGAGCGAGCCCGCGCCATGCGCGGGATACACCAGGGCGGAGTCGGGCAGCGGCAGGAGCTTGTCGCGCAGCGAGTCGTACAGCAGGCTGCCCAGGGCGTTGGCCGTCCAGCCGAACGACCCGTGCAGGTCGGGACGGCCGACATCGCCCACGAACAGGGTGTCGCCGGTGAGCACCGCGTAGGGGTCTGTGCCGCTGCGGTCGAGATCGTACACCGCAATCGAGATCGAGTCTCGCGTGTGCCCAGGCGTCTCAATCGCCTGCAACCGCACGCGGCCGAACTCGACGCGATCGCCGTCGGCGAGCGGCGTGAACGCATACTCGGCCTTCGCCGCTGCGCCGAGGTAAATCGTCGCGCCGACGCGGTCGCGCAGTTCCAGATGCCCGGCGATGAAATCGGCGTGCAGGTGGGTGAGGAACACGTGCGCGATGCGGAGCTTGTGCTGCTCGGCGAACGCCAGGTACTGCTCGATGTCGCGCTGCGGATCGACGACGACGGCCGTGCCGGTCTGCTCGTCGCCGATCAGATACGACGCGTGCGCGAGACAATTCAAGTAAAACTGGTGAAGGATCATGCGCTAAGATTCGTCCATTATGGCCAAGTATACACGCGGAGAATTCCTCGGGTTCGGCGCTGCGCTGGCCGGCGCGTTCAGGCTCGGCACACTGCCAGGTGCCGAAAATCCGGCAGCGGCCCAGGCGCCGCCGGCCGCCGGCGAGCCCGATCTGATCCTCGTCAACGGCCGTGTGCTGACCAGCGACACCCCCGTGCCGCGCGCCGAAGCGTTCGCCGTCAAGAACGGGCACTTCACGGCGGTCGGATCGACGAGCGACGTCAGGAACCTGGCGACCGCCCGCACGCCGGTGATCGACGCGCAGCGCATGACCGTCGTTCCAGGCTTCATCGACGCGCACAGCCATCCGAGCGGCGTCGAGGAGCTGTACGGCGTCAACACCAACCTCCGGACCGTGCGCGAGATTCAGGGGGCGATTCGCGCGAAGGTGGAGACGGCCGCGCCCGAGGTCTGGATCACCGGGTTCATGTTCGACGACACGAAGCTGGATCGTCCGCTCACGCGCAAGGACCTCGACGAAGCGACGACCGAGCATCCGGTGTCGGTCGCGCACCGCGGCGGCCACACGAACTTCTACAATAGCAAAGCGTTCGAGCTCGCCGGCATCACCGCGCAGACGCCCGATCCGGCCGACGGCCGCTTCTTCAAGGAGAACGGCGAGCTGAACGGCCGCGTCGCCGAGAACGCGCGGAGCGTCTTTGGCCGCGTCGGCAAGCGCGCAACGTTTACGGCGGAGCAGCAACGCGATCGGGCGCGCAAGGGCATGGCGCACATGTCGAAGCTGTTCAATGCCGCGGGCCTCACCAGCGTCCACAACGCCGGCACGTCGCAGGATCACATCCTCGCCTACGAAGACTGCCGGCAGAACGGCGAGCTGACGCACCGCGCCTACATGATGATCCGATCGCCGCAGGCGTTCAGCGGCCTGAAGGTGGCCAACATCCACACCGGGTTCGGCGACGAGTGGATCCGCGTCGGCGGCGTCAAGTTCGTGGCCGACGGCTCCGCGTCCGAGCGCACGATGCGCATGAGCACGCCCTACGTCGGCACGCAGGACCTCGGCATCCTGACGATGACGCAGGATCAGCTGCACGACGCGATCGATGATGCGCACAGCCACAACTGGCAGGTGGGCGTCCACGCGAACGGCGATGTGACGATCGACATGGTGCTCAAGGCCTACGAGCGGGCGCTGCAGAAGTGGCCGGATCCGAACCGGCGGCACCGCATCGAGCACTGCACGCTCGTCAACCCGGATCTCATCCGTCGTATCCAGGCGAACGGCGTGATCCCGACGCCGTTCTGGACCTACGTCTACTACCACGGCGAGAAGTGGAGCGAGTACGGCGACGGGAAGATCGCCTGGATGTTCGCGCACAAGTCGTTCCTCGACGCCGGCATCCGCGTCCCCGGCGCGTCGGACTACACGCCCGGACCCTTCGAGCCGCTGATGGCCCTGCAGAGCATGGTCACGCGCAAGGACTACAAAGGGCGGGTGTGGGGTCCGAACCAGAAGGTCACGGTGGATCAGGCCCTCACGATCGCGACGATCAACGGCGCGTACGCCTCGTCGGAAGAGCACCTGAAGGGATCGATCACCGCCGGCAAGCTCGCCGACTTCGTCGTCCTCGAAAAGGATCCGCACGACGTCGATCCGGATCAGATCATGAACATCAAGGTCGCCCGCACCGTCGTCGGCGGAAAGACGGTATACGGCGGGTGAATTGGGTAAGTGGACAAACTACATCGTACGTGTCACCCCATCCGTAAATTGACGGATGGCGATCCAAGGATCGATATGCGTCGCTCGCCACGTGGGAGCTACGGCACCGAGCCCCAGCATCATAACAACATACGAAATAGCCCAGAACAAAGCCTGGCCATCGTCACCGACTGCACCCAACACTGTGGCACGAAGGAACTGGCCGGCCATCAGACGCACGACGACACCACATCCGATGCCAACTGCGCCGATTAGTACGACGCGCCGCACAATAAGACTCGCAACGTTTCCTCGCTGCGCCCCGAGAGCGATTCGGATCCCTATTTCACTCGTGGATTGCGCGACTCTATACCAAAACGTCGCAAACACGCCCGCAGCGGTGAGAATGAGAGCGACCGCTGACATGCCAGTCACCACGCGAGCGCGAATCCGCTCTGCCGATAGTGCCCGCCACACGACGCCACCAAGTGTGTCGAACCTCGCAAACGATATCGCCAAGCCTTCGTCTCGTATTGTCGAACGTATCCCAGCAGCCACATCGGCAGCGTTAGACACTCCTCGAATAACTACCGTGAATGTATCGCTGTCGGATGTCTCTTCCGCTTGAGATAGCGGGAAATACAGCTGGCCGTCCGATCCTGTCTCGGTCAGTGAGTCTACGACGGATCCAACAACACCGACGACGACATGCCAAGTCATCTGCACCTGGAGTCTTCGACCCAAGGGGCTAGTATTGGGCCACACCTTCTCTGCGAGCCTTCGATCAACGGCTACGACATGCGGCTTACCCGCAGTGTCAAAGCCACTGAAATCGCGACCGCCGATAAACGGAATCCCCATGCTTTCAAAAAAACCAGGCGATACCACGCGAGCCACCGCCATTAGCTCATCACCCATGGTCTCAGCTCTGACAGACTGCTGTCGCACAATCCGACCACTGAGCGGTAACTGATCGGTTACCGCAACGGCGGTGACACCATTCAGCTGCTTGAATCGAGTCATCAAGTGCTCAAGATGCGCGATCCTTTGATTCTGGTCCAGCGTTCGCGGCAGACTAATTTCGAAAACGATCCGCCTGTTCGCCTCAAATCCGCGATTCGCTTCTAATGCCTGTGACATCGCGCTCACGGTTTTCAGCGAAATCATTAGCACCACAAGTGTTGTTCCGACCTCTAACGCAAGGAGACCATCCAGCGTGAGCCGATGAGACGTGCTAGTGTTCTTGCAATTACACGT
>Ga0315281_10007778_pt1 | contig 15022 bp, 16 predicted proteins | sample YL17G07_0_MG_FD_204540 | JGI IMG/M metagenome (GOLD analysis project Ga0315281, IMG submission 204540) | Sediment microbial communities from Yellowstone Lake, YNP, Wyoming, USA - YL17G07_0 | ecosystem: Environmental > Aquatic > Freshwater > Lake > Sediment | place: USA: Wyoming | collected...
TCACTTTGACGTAGTTCGGTTAATTTACCCAAGACACCTAGATCGATCTCAACCCGGATGTCGGGTTGTACTTGGTTTAATAATTCGGAAAATTCATGCAAGTAGTGATACAGCTCCTTTAAGGCCGCCGCGCTTTTCATGTTGCGTAATTTATGTATGCCGCTGGTGTCTTGCCCGCTTTGTTCGCGATCATTGTGATGCTTTTCTGCCTGGCGTTTAAGTTCATCAATGAGGATCATAGTGGCGGCACCGGGCTGAGATGAGAATCCGTAGAATAGCGCAGTTTGGCAGGCTGCAACAATAAATCAGCGATTAAAACTTCGAGAGAATTTTATCCAGGGTGTGTGCCCGCAGTATGCGGCGCAACAAGGCAAACAGGTGGGTGGGAAAGGTGACGTAATAACGTGGCTTGGGGCGCGGGTTTTCCAGCGCGTGTAACAGTTTTTTTACCACGGCCGCCGGTGGCAAGGTGAAAGGGGCGGAGGGTCCGGGTTTGCTCAATCGGGTCAGCATGGCCTCATAGCGCAGGCGATGCGGACTGTTACTGATGTCGATGGTGTCCTGAAATATCGCCAGTGAGTTGTGCCGAAAACGACTGAGTATGGGACCGGGGGCGATCAGCGAGACATGAATGTGGGTGCCGACGAGTTCCTGGCGTAATGTGTCGGTCAGTCCTTCGAGGGCAAATTTACTGGCGTTATACGCGCCGCGCAGTGGCATCGCCACCAATCCCAGGATGGAACTGTTTTGAATAATCCGCCCATAACCCTGGCGGCGCATGACGGGGATAATCAAATTCGTCAATTCCAGCCAGCCAAATAAATTTGTCTCAAATTGTGCGCGGAGATGTTCGCGCCGTAAATCTTCGACCGCGCCGGGTTGTCCATACGCACCGTTGTTAAACAGCGCGTACAGTTCGCCCTGCGTGCGTTGCAAAACTGAATCCACCGCATTGCGAATTGAATCGCTGTCACGCAAATCCAGCTGCAGACTTTCAAAGCCCTGTGATTGCAGGCGGGTGACATCCGCGTTGTGACGCGCCGTGGCAAAGACCCGGTAGCCGCGCGCCTTGAGTTGTTCCGCGGCACACAAGCCTATGCCACTGGAGCAGCCGGTGATCAGGATCGTGCGTGAAGGTTGGGTTGACATCGTCGGCGGTGATAGTTTGAATATCAAGTCAATAACACTGCAATCAGGCCAGTGAGAAAAATCCCGTCAAACGTACCGGCCCCGCCAATGGCGGCAATCGGTACCGATAGTTGCCGGATATCCTTAAGCCGTAATAAATCGGCGCCAATTAATACGCCGAGTGTACCACTGATGTAAGCCACCGGTGCACTCTGCTGGGGGGCGAGAATAACCGCGGCGAGTGCCGCCGTCACCGGTGCCACCAACACGGGCATGCCAATACCAATATTTGCAATCGGCCGACTGAGTAAATAACTCACCGTGCCAGTCACCGTGATCGCAACCAACACCGCGAGCAGTGGTAATGACTGGTGCACGAGCAGAAAAACACTAAAGCTGAGCGGGATGATGGCGCCGCCAAGATTGATCGCAATTTGCGTATAACCGGGGGTGAACGATCGATAATCGAGTACCTCCTTGAGTAAATCGGATAATTTTTCCGGGTCAAAGTTCGAGTGAATGCGCAGCAGTGGCAGGTTAATCATGCTGCCCAGCAATGAGACAAATAACAGCAAGACCATGCCATGGCTGGGCAGGCCGAGTTTGTCCGCAGCGAATTTGATCAACTCAATTTGGAAAATGACAAAAATCAACAGCAGTGCCGCGATGAAAATGATCCATTGCTGTGTCGAGAGGGATTGGCGCATAAATTTAATTGATCCGGAACATCGGCAGTGACAGGGGCGTCGATAAAATAGGGATACCGGGTTATCGTGCGCGATTACGCCTGGTTTGGCAACCCGGGTCTAACAAAAAGTTTTTCATTCCCGATTTAGTTCAACAGCATCTCCGGTGATTTAAATGGCAGCGTTTCACCTATAATAAAGGGCGTGTATTTTGGAATTCGTCGTGAGCGAATTTGAGGAGAATGTCATGTTGAAGGCTTCCGCCGACGAAGTGAAAGAGGCCATCGATTTTGCGCTGATGCTGCGTGAACGGGGCAAGGATCAACATCATGTGGTCAAGGTATTATTGGATTATCATGAGCAACTGGGGCATTTACTCAAGGTGTTTCATGCCACGGAACGGTTTTTACATGCCGGGTTGGCCGAACATGAACACAGCGTGTTGTTAAAGACCCTGGAACAAGTCCATCGCAGCGAGGCACACCGGGCCCACGCCGACCATACCGAATTAGGTCTGGATTGATATTTTTAGCGTCTGACCGCAGACTGTGCGCATTCAGTCTACCAACGAAGTAAGTGGGAAACGCTATGCCAATTTATGAATATGATTGTACTGTCTGTGGCCAGTCCATCGAAAAATTACAAAAACTCAGTGACCCACCCCTGCTGGAATGTCCTGCCTGTGGTGCGATGGCCTTGAAAAAACGGATATCCGCCGCTGGGTTTCGCCTGAGTGGTGGCGGTTGGTATGAGACGGATTTTAAGGGGGGTAACAAAAAGAACCTGAGCGAGGGTGGCGGCAGTACGGACAGCACGTCAGGCAAACCGGCGGTGTCGACAACAGAGACCACCAAGACCGCGAAAGCGGCCGACAAACCCCCTGCCGCGGATAAACCGTGACGATTTGGTACGGTGTGCTTGCGCCGCCACAGCCAAGGCCGTAACATCCCCGCCTTCCATTTTTCACGAATAAGCGATTATGCGTACTCACTATTGCGGCCAGATCAACCAACAACACATTGACCAAATCGTCACCGTCTGTGGCTGGGCCCATCGGCGCCGTGATCATGGCAGTCTCATTTTTATCGATTTACGTGATCGCGAGGGCTTGGTGCAGGTCGTTTACGACCAGGAACAAGACACCCCGCCGGCGTTTAGTCATGCCGAAAAAGTGCGTAGTGAGTACGTGCTCAAGGTCGTCGGTCGGGTCCGCCGTCGTCCGGCGGGTACCGAAAATTCGCATCTCCCCAGTGGCCAGATCGAGATATTGGGACAACAGCTGGAAATTTTGAATCGTGCCGAAACGCCGCCGTTTATGCTCGATGATGAAACCGTCACCGAGGAAAACCGGCTGCGTTACCGTTATCTGGATTTGCGTCGGCCGATGATGCAACAGCGGCTGAAATTGCGCACCCAGGTGGCGCGTTATTTCCGTCATTTCCTCGATGACAACGGTTTTATGGAGATCGAGACGCCGATGCTGACGCGTGCCACCCCGGAAGGGGCGCGTGACTATCTGGTTCCCAGCCGCACCCATCCGGGTGAATTTTTTGCGTTGCCGCAATCCCCGCAATTGTTCAAACAGTTACTGATGATGTCGGGCATGGATCGCTATTATCAGATTGTGCGTTGTTTCCGCGATGAAGACCTGCGTGCCGATCGGCAACCCGAATTCACCCAATTGGATATCGAAACCTCCTTCATGGAAGAGGAAGCGATCATGACCATGATGGAAGGGATGATCCGTGAGGTCTTTGCCAAGGTGTTGGAAGTACCGCTGCATAAACCCTTCCCACGTATAACCCATGCGGAGGCCCTGCGGCGCTATGGTTCGGATAAACCGGATTTACGTATCGACCTGGAGTTGGTCGATCTGGCCGATGTTATGCGCGAGGTGGATTTCAAGGTATTCAGCGGCCCGGCCAACGATCCACAGGGACGGGTTGCCGCGTTGTGTCTGCCCAAGGGCAGCGAACTGACGCGCAAGGAGATCGATGACTATACCCAGTTTGTCGGTATCTATGGGGCAAAAGGCTTGGCCTATGTGAAGGTCAATGACATCGGCAAGGGGCGGGAAGGGCTGCAATCCCCCATTTTGAAAAATCTCACGGATACCGCGATCACAGCCATGTTACAGCGTACCGCTGCCAACAACGGCGACTTGATTTTCTTTGGTGCTGACAAGGCCAAGATCGTCAATGAGGCGTTGGGGGCCTTGCGCATTAAATTAGGTCACGATCGTGGGTTGCTTCAGCACGGCTGGCGACCTCTGTGGGTGGTGGATTTCCCGATGTTTGAATGGGATGACGGTGAAAAACGCTGGGCCGCATTACACCATCCGTTTACCGCCCCCAAGACGGAGCACATCGACCGGCTGGATGCCAACCCCGGTGAATGTTTGTCACGCGCGTACGACATGGTGCTCAATGGCACGGAGATCGGCGGCGGCTCCATCCGTATTTTTCAAACTGAGATGCAAGAGAAGGTCTTTCGCCAATTGGGTATCAGTGACGCCGAGGCCCAGGACAAATTCGGTTTTCTGTTGGAGGCGCTGAAATACGGCTGCCCTCCCCATGGCGGTATCGCCTTCGGCATGGATCGTCTGGTGATGTTGATGGCGGGGGCGCCGTCGATCCGTGATGTGATGGCCTTCCCCAAGACCCAGACCGCCAGTTGTTTGCTCACCCACGCCCCCTCGGCCGTGGCTGAACGTCAATTGCGTGAACTGCACATCCGCTTGCGCACGGTCAATAAAGAGTCAGAAATTAAAACCTAGCAAATTTTGTGTAGCAACCCGTTTGCGGCATGGAGGCGTCTCCACGGGTGGTCGCGACAAATTCCGCAAAAGACCGCATTTTACTGGGCAGTTTCTCAGGTCCACGATAGACTTGCCGATACAGTTCCAAGGTTTTGATCTTGCTATGGTTGGTGAGGGGCTCCAGATCCTCACGACTGAGTGTTGTTCTGATTTTGTGTGGCATGAACCGATCATTCGTTTCCACAATAATGACCAAATTGGGTGTTAGATGAAGGCAGTCTTGAACATACCAAAATATTGGAAAAAAGACTGGTTTATCGGTGCGGTCGTGAGCTTGCTATTGCTTGTGCTGGGGGTCAGCGACAAGCTACGTGGCTTGGATTGGTGGGCGTATGATATCGGCGTGCGGTTTACTGCTGAACGCGCCGCCAACGATCATGTGGTGGTGGTGGCCATTGATGACGCGGCGATCCAAGAGTTGGGTAGTTGGCCGTGGCCGCGGGATGTCGTGGCGCGCCTGACCGATAACATCGCCTCGGCGAACCCAGCCGTGATGGGTTATGCCTTGCCGTTTGATATTCGTCAAAGCAGTTATGGCTTGGCGAATATTGAAGAGTTACGCACGGCGATAGAAGCGGCACCCAACATCAGTCCCGAGATCAAAAAACTGATCAAGCGCACCGAAGAGGGTCTGAATACCGATCGCATGCTGGCGCAAAGTCTGCAGAAGGCCGGCCCGGTGGTGCTTGCCATGCCCTATGATTTAACGACGGCGACCAGGATCGATACCAGTGCCAAGGTCCCCGAACAACTCCAGCGTTTTGCCATTGATATTGCGGGCGGTAAACCGGAGCCGCCCAGCTGGTTCCGGCGCACCTTTTTACCCGATCCGGTTCCCATCACCGACAATGTCTACCCACCGATTGCCGATCTTAGCCGTTATGTCCAAGCGCTTGGGCACATCAACACCGGCCTCAACAGTCAAGAGCAGGCGCGGCGTGAGCCCTTGGTGATTCAACATCGTGATGAATATTTTCCCTCATTTTCATTGATGCTGGTGGCGCGTTATTTACAACTGACCCCGCGTAATATCCAGGCCAAACTCGGCGAATCCATCGCCGTTAACCAGACTATCATCAGCACCGACAGTCAATTGCGTGCCTATCCTTATTTCTATCAAGGCAAAAACGGCAATTCCGCCTTTAAGGTGTATTCGGTGCTTGACGTGTTGAACTACCGGGTTACACCCAAGGCCTTTCGCGATAATGTCGTGATCATCGGCTTTACCGCACGGCAGCATACCGTGCCGTTGGAATCGCCGCTGGGGGTGAATATGCCGCCGGTGATCTTTTCCGCGCATGTTGTTTCCAGTTTGCTCAATGGGGATCTTTACCGGGTTCCAGCCTGGGGCCCGTGGCTGCAATTCGTCACGGTAATCATCATCGCCCTGTATTTAATGTTTTTTTTGCCGCGATTACGCCCTGGCACGGGTATGGCGATCAGTGTCGTGCTGTTATTGGCAATGCTCAATCTGCATTTTATCTTGATGTTAGGCAAGTCGACCTGGATTCCGTTAATGGCGCCGATCATCACGTTACTGATTGGCCACTTTTTGTTGGGCGTACAACATTTTGTTGCGGCACAAGTGGTGCGAATTCAGGGTGAGTTGTCCAGCGCCAATTTGTTGTTGGGACAATCCTTTCATAGCCAGGGACAGTGGGATCAGGCCTTTGATCGCTACCGCAAATGTATTCATACGGAGACCTTGCTGGACAATGTCTATACTCTCGGCTTGGATTACGAGCGCAAACGTCAATACAACAAGGCCTTGGCGGCCTTTGAATATATTGCGGACCTTGCCCCTGCCTATCGTGATGTGAACGAAAAACTGGAACGTGCCAAGCAACAGGCAAAACGAACCTTGGCGCCTGCTGCCGGTAATAATTTCGGCGCAACCCTGATTTTGAATGACACCAGCCTGCAAAAGCCGATGTTGGGCAGATATACGATTGAACGCGAATTGGGGCGGGGGGCCATGGGCATGGTGTACTTGGGTCGCGATCCGAAGATCGGCCGAACGGTGGCGATTAAAACTATGCTGTTGGCACAGGAGTTTGAGGGTGAAAAGCTCGAGGAAGTGAAGCAGCGTTTTTTCCGCGAGGCGGAGACCGCTGGGCGGTTAAATCATCCGAACATAGTGACCATCTATGATGTGGGCGAGGAAGAGGACGTGTATTATATCGCCATGGATTATCTCAAGGGCGACAACCTGTTGAGTTATTGCAAGCCCGAGACACTCCTGCCCGCCAAGGAAATTTTTGAGACCCTCATCAAGGTGGCCGAGGCATTGGATTATGCCCATCGCAATAATGTGGTGCACCGCGATATTAAACCGGCCAATATCATTTACGATCGCCAAACCAGTACAATGAAGGTTACTGACTTTGGTGTGGCGTTTATGACGGATTCGAGCCGCACCAAGACCGGGACGATCCTCGGCAGCCCTTCCTATATGTCGCCGGAACAACTGGCCGGATTGAAGGTGGATGGACGATCGGATTTATTTTCGCTGGGGGTGACCATGTATCAAATGCTAACGGGTGAACTACCCTTCATTGGGGAGTCCCTGGCCAGCCTGATGTATAAGATTACCAACGAAAAACACCCGGATGTGCGGTTGTTTCGCCCGGACTTGCCGGCATGTGCCAGCCGCATCATCAATAAGTCACTGGCAAAAGAGGCGGCGGAACGCTTTCAATCGGGCGAAAGGTTTGCAAACGCATTGCTGCGTTGCAGTGAAAGAATGTAACTCAACAATGAATGGTTAAACGGATGAACGGATTAAAACTGGCAATTCACGGTGTCACCGATGTGGGCATGAACCGTGAACACAATGAGGACAATATCGGCTGGGATGCCGAGATGGGACTGGTATTGCTGGCCGATGGCATGGGCGGGCACAATGCCGGCGAGGTGGCCAGCGAGTTGGCTGTCACCACCATCCGCGAGGCCCTGCATGATGTGCTCATCCCGGAACTGATTGCCTCGGATGCGATTAATTTTGCCGATGCAGTTCGCGAAGCGGTGGTCTATGCTAACGAGGAGATCCATGAACAGGCACACGAACGCGTGGAATTCGCCGGCATGGGTACGACCCTGGTGTTGGCCTTGTTTCATAGTGGCAAGGTGACGTATGCCAACGTGGGCGATTCGCGGATTTATCGTTTTCGGCACAATCAGCTGGAGCAAATCACCTCTGATCATTCATTAGTACAAGAAATGGTGGACAGTGGTTATTTAAGTGAAGAAGAGGCCCTGCTCTCGACAAACCGTAATTTAATTACCCGTGCGTTGGGGATCTCGCCGGTGGTGGAGGTCGATATTCATACCGAAGAGGTCGATCATGACGATATTTATTTACTCTGTTCCGACGGATTAACCGATTTAGTGGATGATAGTGATATCGTCGAGATACTGACACAGTATCAGCCGAATTTGGGCGTAGCCGCGCAGGCGTTGGTTGACATGGCCAATGCCCGTGGTGGTAATGACAATATTTCGGTTATCCTGGTGACATTTCATGAGGCCTATTCCGACCAACATGGTTTGTCGTCCAGCGTAAGCGGTGAGATAACCAACCATTGATAAGCAGATAACAAGGAACTGATGTTGTATGGCGCGATTGATTCTGACACACGATGGGGCCGTAATTCGCGAATATCGTTTGGAAAAAGAACGCACGACCGTGGGGCGTAAACCGCACAATGATATCGTGCTGGAAGGGGATTCCACGGTCAGCGGTGAGCATGCGGTATTTCTCAAGCTGCAACATATTTACGTGGAAGATTTAGGTAGCACCAATGGGGTGTTACTCAATGGCAGGAAAGTGAGTAAACGTCAGCTTAATCATGGTGACTCCATCAAAATCGGCCGGCATGAATTGAAGTTTATTGATGACAGCGCAAAACAGTTTGAACGCACTGTGATCATTTCACCTGATGCGGTGCCAAAAGCCACCGGCGCGGCAAGTACCGTAGCCAATCCAGCCAGCGCGGCGGCCGCTGCCAAACGGGCGACGATAAAGATACTCAATGGCGTCAAAACCGGTGAGCAGATCGTGCTATCCAAGGCCTATACCACCGTCGGCACGCCGGGTACCCAAGTCGCGGTCATCGCCAGACGCGGTGCGCAGTACCATCTGATGCAAATGCGCGGCGTGGGGAGCAGCAGTCTGCCGCCATTACTGAATAATCAACCCGTTGGCGCCGAAAGCACGCCACTGAAACACGGTGATATTATTGAAGTTGCCAGCATGAAGTTACAGTTTGTTGAAGCGCAATAAACGTTAAGCAGGGTGGTATGGCAAAGCTGATTTTGACGCATGAGGGGATAACCCTGCGGATTTATCCCGTGGAGAAAAAAATCACCACGCTCGGTCGCCGGCCGGATAATGATATTCACATCGAGGATACGGCCATCAGCGGTAAACATGCGCAATTTATCCGGCAGCCAAGCGAATACTTGGCGGGCCATTATGATGTGTATATCGAAGATCTTAAAAGTACCAATGGTACATATGTCAACGATGGCGCTATCCGCAAGCAATTGTTAAAACACGGGGATGTTGTCAAGGTGGGTAAACATACGTTTACCTATGATAGTGGAGATGCGGTTGAGCATGAGCGTACCGCGATTTATATTCCTGATTCTTGATGGTCTCGGATTCTCTTTTTGCCTTCCCTAAAGCAGTAGTGAGCATTGTATGATTCGCATCCTTGGCATCGATCCGGGCTCGCATATTACCGGCTACGGGGTCATCGAGATGCAGTCGAATCGGCTGGTGTATATCGCCAACGGTTGTATTCGTACCAAGGCCGATGATTTGGCGGGCCGGCTGCACGACATCTTCCGTGCGGTGGATGAGATTGTCACGCAGTACACCCCCCATGAAGTGGCCATCGAAAGCGTGTTTGTTTCGCGTAATGTGGACTCCGCCTTAAAATTGGGTCAGGCGCGGGGTTCTGCCATTACCGCCGTGGCGCTGCGGCATCTGCCGGTGATCGAATATACTCCCAGCGAGATAAAAAAAGCGGTGGTGGGGCGTGGCAATGCCAGTAAACTGCAGGTGCAACACATGATCAAGGCATTATTGGGTTTAAAAGAGCAGCAACAGGCGGATGCCGCCGATGCCCTGGCGGTGGCGATTTGTCACGGCCACTCGCGCAGTGCGCTGCGTCAACGCGGGCGATTGGCCAACACCCGCTCCTCATCACGCTGGCGTTTAAAGGGTTAACATGATCAGTCGCCTCAAAGGCTTGTTGTTACACAAAGACCCACCGCATGTGCTGATCGATGTGCAGGGTGTGGGTTATGAAGTGGAGGCGCCGATGTCGACCTTCTATCAATTGCCCAAGCTCGGACAGGAAGTGATTTTACATACCCATTTGATTGTGCGTGAAGATGCGCATGTGTTATGTGGTTTTGCCAGTGAACGCGAGCGAAAATTATTTCGCAGTTTAATCAAGGTCAACGGGGTCGGTCCCAAACTCGCGTTGGGTATTTTGTCTGGCATGAGCATTGACGATTTCGTACACTGCGTGCAGCAAAACGATGCCGTGGCGTTGACCCGTATCCCCGGTGTCGGCAAGAAAACCGCTGAACGACTGTTGATTGATATGCGGGATAAACTGGCGGATTGGCAGAGTGAGACGGCGAGTCAGTCTCACCCCGGCAAGCAGATCAGTGGTAACGGCGGTGCCGCCCACGAGGCCCTGAGTGCATTGCTGGCGCTGGGCTATAAACCCCAGGAGGCCTCACGCTTAATGCAGCAGGTGGCAACCGACGGCAAGACCAGTGAGACCATCATTAAAGATGCATTACGGTTGGCGATAGCGCGTTAACAACAATCAGGAGTCACCCGCGGGAATGGAAAATGATCGCTTAATAGCCGGCGCAAAATTACAAGGTGACGAAACCTTGGATCGCGCGATGCGGCCGACCAAATTGCAGGATTACATTGGTCAGGATAACGTGCGCGAACAAATGGCGATCTTTATTGAAGCCGCACGTTCACGCCATGAAGCATTGGATCATGTCTTGATCTTCGGCCCGCCGGGATTGGGCAAAACCACGCTGTCACACATTATTGCCAATGAATTAGCGGTGAACATGAAACACACGTCCGGGCCGGTGTTGGAACGTCCGGGGGATCTGGCGGCGATCCTGACGAACCTGGAACCCAACGATGTATTGTTTGTGGATGAGATCCACCGGTTAAGTCCCATCGTCGAAGAAATTCTCTATCCGGCGATGGAAGATTATCAAATCGATATCATGATCGGTGATGGGCCCGCTGCACGCTCGATCAAGCTGGACTTGCCACCGTTTACCTTGGTGGGTGCGACGACGCGGGCGGGGCTGTTGACTTCGCCGTTGCGGGATCGCTTTGGTATCGTGCAACGGCTGGAGTTTTATTCGACGGAGAACTTGGTGATTATCGTCAAGCGCTCGGCCAAGTTATTGGCCATTCCGATTGATGAAGAGGGTGCTCACGAGATTGCCAAGCGTTCCCGCGGCACACCGCGCATTGCCAACCGGTTGTTACGGCGTGTGCGTGATTATGCCCAGGTAAAAGGTGATGGCCAGATCAATGCGGTGGTCGCGAAAAAAGGCCTCGACATGTTGGATATCGATGTCGGCGGATTTGATATGCTCGATCGTAAGTTGTTGTTAACCATTATTGAGAAATTTGATGGTGGACCGGTGGGGGTGGATAATCTGGCGGCGGCCATTGGTGAAGAGCGGGACACGATTGAAGATGTGCTGGAGCCGTTTCTGATTCAACAGGGGTTTATCATGCGTACGCCACGTGGGCGAATGGCCACCGGCCATGCCTATAAACATTTTGGTTTGGTGCCACCGGGTCGTCCGGAGGCAGGCCAACCAGTCTTGGATTTGTTTTCACAGAACTGATAGCCTAATTTCTCATTTTGTGTACTTGGTTTCATCCCACCTGCCATTTTCTTTTATATAATGCGTGCGCTTACGGGAGCGAGTAGCCGTGAAACAGTTTAGCTGGCCGGTGCGGGTCTATTATGAAGATACCGATTCCGGGGGCGTGGTGTATTACGCCAACTATTTGAAGTTCATGGAACGTGCGCGAACCGAGTGGTTGCGGGCACTGGGTTACGAACAGGACGTGCTGTTGCAGGAACATGGGTTGGTATTTGCGGTGCGATCGGTGCAAATTGACTATCTGCAACCCGCGCGGTTTAATGATGCGTTAACGGTAACCGTGCAAGTCGCCGAACTGGGTGGGGCAAGTATCGAACTGGCTCAATGCATTCAGCGGACAACGCCCGATGCGGCATTATGTCAGGGCAAGGTTAAGATCGTGTGTGTGAACGCAACTTCGTTTAAACCGATGGCGATTCCACGGGTAATTAAAAGCAAAATACAATAGAGAAGGGGAAGTTGTGATATTTACTTCGGATCATACCATCATTGATCTTATTCTAAACGCCAGTTTAGTGGTGAAGATCGTCATGAGTTTGTTGTTAGTGGTTTCCATGTACTCCTGGACCGTGATATTTCTCAAGCGTGCCATCTTAAAACGCGCCCGCAAGAATGCCGAACAATTCGAACGCCGCTTCTGGTCAGGCATTGAACTGGGTGAGTTGTATCGGAAAGTCTCCGAGCGTCGCGACAAGTTGCATGGCCTGGAGGCGATCTTCGAGGCCGGCTTCCGTGAATTTATCCATTTAAAAAAACAAAGCGGCAGTGACGCATCGTTTCTTCTGGAAGGTGCGCAACGCGCCATGCGGGTCACCCTCAATCGTGAGTATGAGTTTCTCGAAACGCATCTGTCGTTTCTGGCAACCGTGGGTTCGACCAGTCCGTATGTTGGGCTATTAGGTACCGTGTGGGGCATCATGAATGCCTTCCTGGGTTTAGGTAAAATGCAAACCGCCTCGATTGAAACCGTGGCACCTGGTATTGCCGAGGCCTTGATTGCAACCGCGATTGGCTTGGTGGCGGCGATCCCTGCGGTGATCGCCTATAACCGCTTCGCCAATGATCTGGAACGGGTCATGGGCCGCTATGATAATTTTCTTGAGGAATTCTCCACGGTATTGCAGCGTCAGACCCGTGCCTGAGATAGCCACGCACTGATGCGAGCCGTTTACTATGTATAAACCCAACCCACATTTTCGTAAAAAACGCATGGCCGAGATCAATGTCGTGCCGTATATTGATGTCATGTTGGTGCTGTTGGTGATCTTTATGGTGACGGCGCCCTTCCTGATGGAAGGCTTTCGGGTGAAATTGCCCGAGGCAAAAGCCAAGGCCGTGGAAAAATCTCACAGCAAACCGATTATCGTCTCGGTGGACACGCAGGGTCGTCTGTATGTCAATCTGGGTACCGACACGAGTCAACCGGTGGATGCTGATACCCTGGTGGCGCGGGTGCGTGCCAAGCGCAAGCTGGAGCCGGGGGTGCCTGTTCTGGTGAAGGGCGATACCCAAGCGGATTATGGCAAAGTGGTCAATGCCATGGCGTTGTTGGTGCAGGCGGGTATTGATGATTTTAGTTTAATTACCAAACCCAGTAATTCCCGCTAGGCACAGCGATGTTTTCGATATTTAAAGACAATCCGCGCTATGTCATTGGGGCGCTTATTGTGCATGTGATTTTAATTGCGTTGGTTGCGATGAGTTTTCATTGGACATCGAAACCCAATTCCTCTGCTGGTGCGCCGGAGACGATCAAGGTAAAGGCGATCTCCGAGAAAAAAGTCGATGAGGAAATGAAAAAGATCAGTGAGGCGGAGACGCAGCAACAGCGTGAGGTGGAGCAGAAAGTAGCCCAGCAGCAACAGCAGTTGCAGGATTTACGTAAACAACAGGAAGAAGAGCTGAAAAAGCGTGATCAGCAAAGTAAAAAAATCGCCTTTGATCAGGAGCGGGAAAAAAAGCGCTTGAAAGAATTAGAGGAAAAACGCCGTCAGGAAGAATTGAAACAGGAACAAACCAAGCGTGAAAAGTCTTTCAAAGAGAAGGTGGCTGTTGAGGAAAAACGCCTGGAAGAGGAACAAAAAAATCTGCTGGCGGAACGGCAACAGCAGGAATCCGCAGCGCTTGGGCGTAAGCAAGAGGAAAAACGGCGGCAGACGATTATCGATAAATATCGCGATATCATTACTGCCTACGTGCGGCGTCACTGGATTGAACCGCCGAACGCCAAGGAAACCCTGGTCTGTATTTTACAAATCAAATTAATACCAAGTGGCGATGTGGTTAATATCAAAGTCGCAAAAAGCAGTGGTGACCCGGTATTTGATCGATCGGTTGAGAACGCGGTGCGTAAGGCATCACCCTTGCCGATGCCGCCACCGGAAACGGGATTAGTGGATGCATTTCGTGATTTGGAAATTACTTTTGGGAAATTGAAATAGTGTTAGGGCGGATATCTGATTCAATTGTTTTACATTAGCCATTTTTTAATTAAACTAGACACTTATTCTTACGGTTTGCCTTTGCCATGATGAAAAAAATTGTTTTTACCTATATTGGTTTGCTGTTTTTGGCTACATCGCCAGTTAATGCCGCGTTGACAATCTACATTAGCGAAGGTGTTGATAGTGCGATGCCGATTGCGGTGGTGCCGTTTGCCTGGGTCGCGACCGCCAAGCCATTGGATATCCCCCCGCTGGAAGAGGTGATGGCCTTCGACTTGCGTACCAGTGGTCGCTTCACACCTTTAGCGGACAAGGATTTGATTGAGCGGCCGGTTGACGGGGCGGGGATAAATCACGCCTTGTGGCGCAACAAAGGCGTTGATTTTGTCGTGGTGGGGAAGGTCCAGGCTGATCCACGTGGTGGTTATAACGTGCAGTTCGAACTGGTGGATATTATTAAAGGGGCTGTCATCGCCGGTAAAAAGTATGAAGTCAAGGCGAATGAGTTACGTCGGCTTGCGCATATCATGAGTGACGCAATTTATGAAGCCATCACCGGACAGCGGGGTGCCTTTGATACCTACCTTGCCTATGTCACGAGCGCCAAAGATCGAACCGGTAAAACTATCAATCGGTTGGCCATCGCGGATTTTGATGGGGGCAACGAACAAGTGCTGTTTGAATCGGTTTGGGAGATTATTTCACCCGCCTGGTCGCCCGATGGGACACGTTTGGCCTATGTCGTGGTGAATAAAGGAAATCCGGAACTCTTTGTCAGAAATATCTATAGTAAAAATGCCCAACGTATTGCGGCGTTCCAGGGCCTGAACAATGCGCCGGCCTGGTCACCCGACAGCCGTCGCCTGGCATTGACCCTGTCAAAAGACGGCAATGCGGAAATTTATGTGATGGATCTGGACACCCAAAAATTGCACCGTATCACCAATAACTATGCAACGGATACGGAGGCCGTTTGGACGCCGGATGGCGCG
>Ga0315281_10007779_pt1 | contig 15022 bp, 13 predicted proteins | sample YL17G07_0_MG_FD_204540 | JGI IMG/M metagenome (GOLD analysis project Ga0315281, IMG submission 204540) | Sediment microbial communities from Yellowstone Lake, YNP, Wyoming, USA - YL17G07_0 | ecosystem: Environmental > Aquatic > Freshwater > Lake > Sediment | place: USA: Wyoming | collected...
AACCCCCCACCATACTTATAGTGCCCATATCCTCTAAAGAATCCCGAGAATCCTTTAAAGTTTTGGCTAATTCTTCTTCTTCAACCACTTCAATTAATTCATCTAAAACGTGGTAGAATTCTTGACCAAACAAACAGAAAAAGAAACTTGAAGATTCTACTTTTTTACCAGTCTCAACTTTTTGTTCTTCATACTCTGAATTTTCAAGAAGGGAATTACTCTCTCCCTGAAACACTTCTATAGCTTTTTTAACCGGTGACAAATTCCCTCCAATCACTAAGGCATCCCCCAAAAAAGCGTAAGAAATAGACTTTATGGATTCTAAATCTGCATCTGCATCTTCAGGAAGAATTATATTTACTATATCAATACCTTTATAATTTGATACTTCTTCTTCCAAATCATTTTTTGCCTCAACGGCTCCCACAAATTTGATAAAAGCATGACTATCAGAAGGAGATAGAGCGAGTAATACTTCAGGGACTCCCCCTATAGAAACCCCTAAACAAGAGAGAACTGCGCCTCCAGAAAAGATGTTTTCTAAAAATAATGGGTCCAAGACATCAAATCCCAATTCTTCTTTTATTTCTTCTCTAGTCATTTTATAATCTTGTATTTCGCTCTCCTCTTTCCCTTTAGGTAAAAAACCTGCTAAATCTAATTCAGACAGACTTTCTATTAATTCTGCATCTTTTAGTTCTAAAATCGCAATCACTTTTTCAGGAATTACCTCTAATAAAGGATTCCCATAGGCAACATTAAATAAAAAAATAAACATTAAAAGTAAGGTCACACTAAAAATTGTTAATCTCTTACTCATATTTTTTTCTCCTTTATAATTTATTTTATTAAAAAACTCTCTTTTATAATAAAACATTTTTATTAATTTTTCTACCCCTCATCCACAAACTTTTCTTTTTTTTACTAATTAAAAAAATAGCGGAAGAACAATGTTAAAGAAAATCTTGACAAAAGTGTAAACTGATATAAAATATAAAGTTAGAAATTTTAGAGGAGAAATTTAATTATGCCAACCTATGAGTATAAATGTAAAAAATGTGGAAATACTTTTGAAAAATTCCAATCTATAACCGAAAATCCAATTAAAAATTGTAAAAAATGTGGAGGCGAAGTTTATAGATTAATAAGTAAAAATGGAAATTTCATCTTAAAAGGTAGTGGATTTTATTGTACCGACTATCATCATAATAATAATTACAAATCAGAAAAGAAAAGAGAAGCTAGCCCCATAAAAAAAGAAGAACAAGGGAAAAAAGAACTACCGAAAAACCTCGAATCAGAAACTGACCTGAAAAAGGAAAAGAAACTTTAGTAAAATAATCTTTTCCACCAACTAGGTGTTACCCTCTTTAATTTTTTCTTTAATTCAGAAAGAACATTTTGAGCAGCAACTTCTCCTTCTTGAATACATTTTTCAGGTTTAGAAAAGTTAGACCAATGAAAACGTTCTACTTTAGGAGTAATCACTAAGTCAGCAAAAGATAATTGTAATTTTATTAATTCGTTAGAGGTAATAGAATCAGACCGAAATAGAATCTCTACCGCATTACTAAATTCAAACCTCTTTTTAAGTGTTTGGCTCACATTAACTGCAATAATAAAATTTGCCCCTAATGACCGTGCCGCTTCTATTGGCACTACATCAACTATTCCACCATCAACTAAAATTTTCCCCTCTAATATTATAGGAGGAAATATTCCTGGTATAGAAGCACTCGCTAAAAGAGCATTAAACAATTTCCCTTGGTTTAAAATTACCTTTTCTCCCTTGATCAAATCAGCGGCTACTGCAGCAAAAGGGATTTTGGTATCGGCAAAAACTTTATCATCTACTAAATCATTGATAATTTTCTTTAACCCTTCTCCATCGTTAAGGTACTTTCTTCTGAGTTCAAGATTAAAAACATAACCTTTTTTCAAAAAATCAGACATTTTTTTAATAAAATAAGGCTTATCTTTCTTTTCTTTTTCGCTGAAAGATAAGTTTATATTAAATTCACCAATTTTAGAATATTTCTCAGCAATTTTTTCTAGAGTAGAGATGTCTTTTTTTAAGGCATAAGCTGCCCCTATAATAGCTCCCATAGAAGTGCCCACAATTAAATCAATAGGAATATTTTCTCTTTTTAAAACCTTTAATACCCCAATATGAGCAAGACCTCGAGCCCCACCTCCTCCTAAAGCCAATCCTACTTTTAATTTTTCTTTTGCCACTACTTTTAACTCCAATTCATACCAATTAAGTTTTTAGATTTCCACTTTCGTGGGAATGACAAATAGAACATATCATCTAATTTCCACACCAAGGATATCTTTCATTTGCTTTAAAGCAAAATTATGAGCTTGCTCATCAAACGAAGCCACCGCATCTTTCAAAACTGTAACCTTATAATTTAACATCCTGGCACTCGCAGCAGTATATAAAACACAGATATTGGTGCATACTCCTACTAATTCTAATTCTAAAATCTCTTCTTCTCTTAAAGAAATATCTAAATCAGTCTGAAAAAATCCACTAAATCTTCTTTTATAAATTATAAAATCATTTTTAAAGGGCATCAGTTCCTTGATTATTTCTGCTCCCTTTGTTCCGGAGATACAGTGGGGAGGAAAAAGATTAAACTCTTTATCATCTGGTCGATGGTAGTCACATATATAGAATATAAGATTTTTTTCTTTCCTGAAGTTCTCTATTTCCTTTTGAATAGGTAAAATAATTTTTCCTCCACTATCACCTATATATAATTTTCCATCTTCTTTAATAAAATCGTTTAGCATATCAATTACCAGTAAAACTTTTCTATTCAATTAAAACTCACCCTCTTGTTTTTTCCCTTTCGTTGATAGCATCTTTTTAGTAAAATTATCTAAATCTATTATATATCTTTCTATTAAGCCTTCTCCTATCTTCTCTATTTCATCATAAGCTTTAACCTCAAAGGTTAATTTATTCTTGTAAACATCTGTTAGAGTCGCTTCAGCTGTAACCGACATACCTAATGGAGTAGGGGCTAAATGAGTAATCGATATTTTAGTTCCAACTGAAATATAACCTTCGGGAAGATATTTTTCCACCGCATTTATGGCAGCTATATCCATTAAAGAAACTAACATAGGGGTAGCGAATGCTGGTAACCTGGGATTAGCAAATCTTTCTGCTGAATTTTCTTCATTTACTATTGTTTGGGCTGCACCTTTTAAACCCTTTTTAAGATTAAGCTTTATCATTTTTCTTCTCCCTTTTAATTATTTTGTATCTTGATTCGTTAGCCAGTTACTTAGTTAGCTGATTAACTTGAATTTTTTTAATATTACTTATCCGGTTGAAGAACTACTTTAATAGAATTTTTTTCTTTCGCTCTTTTATAACCTTCTTTCCAATTGCTTAACGGTAGCACATCACTAACCAATTTCCCTAAATTTACCTCACCCTTATTTACTAAATTTATTGCTTTATCCCAGGATGAAGGCTTCTGAGTACGAGAACCAATGATGGTTAACTCTTTATCAAATAATATTTTATCAAATCTAAGTTTAATTGGTTGGTGAACAATTCCTGCTTGAATAAATCTACCCCCTTTCCTGATTATTTTTAATCCATATTTTACTGCTGCTATAGAGCCAGAACATTCAAATATTACGTCGATACCATTTTCTGTAATTATATTCGACAGATAATCTTCTAAATCCTTCTTTTCTATATTAAAAACTAAACTAATCCCTAAATTTTTTGCTAGAGCAAGTCTCTTCTCGTCTCCCTTAATTCCTACCATTATTACTCTTGCTCCTATCACTTGAGCTACCTGAGCGATTAACAATCCAAAAGGTCCGGGTCCTAATATTAAAGTAGTTTCTCCTTTTAATAAGTTCGCCTGCTCCATAACGGCATGAGTGGCACAGGATAAAGGCTCAAAAAGGGAAGCGGATATAAAATTAATATGAGGAGGAATTAGGTGGATACTTTCTTTTCTTATTACAAAATATTCAGCGAAAGCTCCATTAACAGCAGAGCCTAATCCTTTACGTTGAATACATAAATTATAATTTTTACTTTGACAAAATTTGCACTGACCGCAAATATAAGCTGTAGTTTCAGTAGTGACTTTGTCTCCTACTCTTATATCTTTCACTTCTTTCCCGATCTTTACCACAATTCCCGCAGTTTCATGTCCCAATACCACCGGAGGTTTTACAGCTGAATAACCATAGAGATCAGTCCCGCAAATTCCCGTCGCCTCTACTTTGACTTTTACTTCATTTTCCTGAGGGATCGGTTCCGGAATATCTCTTAATTCAATATCATTTTGTCCTTTTCCATATTTCACTAAAGCCTTCATCTTCTCCTATTCCTTTCCTTTTAACCAGCTCTCGCTACTGCTTATTTTTAAAATATACCATATACCTCTTTAAGGTATCACAGCTATCTTAATACCCTTATGTGCCAACATCATTTCTATCACAGTAGATATTTCACTAAGGGGAAATTCGTAAGTAATTAATGCATCGATATCAATTATCTTATTACAGATTATATTGAAAGCTCTTTTAACCTGTTGAGGGTTGTAATGGAAAACTCCCTTTATATTTATTTGAGAATAATGAATTAAACTAGTATCAATAGATATTTTGGTTCCTCTTGCACATCCCCCAAAAAGATTTACCGTCCCTCCTTTTCTAACCATAGAAATAGACTGCTCCCAAACTTCAGGTAAGCCTACTGCTTCAATAACTACATCTGCACCTCTTCCACCTTCTGTAATTTTTTTTACTTCTTCTACCGGATTTTTCACTTTTGATACATTGATAGTCTTATAAGCTCCTAACTTCGAGGCTAATTTGAGTCTTTCTTCCAATTGGTCAGCAATAATCACTTTAGCTCCTCTTAACTTGGCTAGTTGTAAATACATTAATCCTATCGGACCAGCTCCATTTATAACTACCGTATCACCCAAATTAATATTAGACTCCTCAATTCCATGAACTACACAAGAAAGAGGTTCTAATAATGCTGCTTCTTTATAGCTTACATTTTCTGGAATTGAAAATAAATTTTGAGCTACAATAGCAGCAGGAACTTTTATATATTCTGCAAAAGCTCCGCTTAAATGAATATACAAATTTTCGCATAAATTAAAATCGCCTTTTTTGCAATAAAAGCAATGATTACAAGGAGCAGAATTAGCAGCCGTTACTCTCATTCCTGGTTCAAAATCCCTTACTTTTTTTCCTACTTTAATTATATCACCGGAAAATTCATGTCCAAATACAAAAGGTGGATTAAATAAATGATGCCCTCTCAGGTACATTTTTCGATCTGTTCCGCAGGTAAGAGCAGTTCTTATTTTTACCAAGACTTCGTCAGAATCGATGTTGGGAACGCTAACTTCTTCCAATCGTACCTGTTGAGGACCATAAAATATTGCTGCTCTCATAATTTTATTTGAGGGATTCATATTTTTTGCTTTTATGTTTTTCAATTTATTATAGATACCCTCCTCTCCTTTTTCTTTTAATATTTTTTGCTTAAAAAGAATATTAGCTTAATTATTTAAATCTTTTTAGAATTGACGATTAAAATATTCCTCTTTAAAATCATATTAATTATATAAGTATAGATAAATATATGGATAGGTTCTGCCACCATCCGAGGTGGTATTAATACTGCCCAAGGAAGCCCAAATAAAATATGTAAAAAGTAAGATATCAACAAAACAGAAGTTATTATCTGTCCTATAGCAATAGCTATTCCTAACTTGAAAACATTAGGTTCATCATTTTTCATTAAGATTAAGATAGCCGCAGGAATTATTCCTCCTAAAGCAGCTGTCAGAGTAAAATGAGGCATATATGCCCCTATAGGATTAATAAAGTATCCCAATAAGTCTGAAAAAGTTCCTATTAACCCTCCTACTAGAGGACCAAATACAATACCTCCTAAAATTATAGGTAACTTTCCTAAACCTATCCTAACCCCTTCTACTCCTCCAATAGCAATACGCAAACTAGCTACTCGGGTTAAAATTATACTTAATGCAATTAAAAGACCCATGGTAGTAATTTCACGAGATGAGATCTTCATTTAATTTTTCCTCCTTGATATAGCTGAAAATAAATAAAACTTTTTCTGCTACATCAAGAAGTATCTATATAAAAGCAATTTTCGATGTAGCAGCGAACGCGATGATATACCGCAAGCTTAAAAATATCTTGATAAATCTTTAAGCCTTTCGTTTAGAGACAACGTCCCATTCTCTAACACTTAACGCATATCACCTACTCTGACTTTTAACTATCTTTGGCTAAATTATTTTAATTAATCGCCTCCCCTTTATTTAAATTCTTTTTTAATTACCTATTGATTAAATGTTGCTTCGATGTTTATTTTTCTTGGTTTATTATAAAGAAATATAATTGGTTAAAGTTCCAATACCTTCAATCTCTACTTCTACTACATCACCTACCTGGAGTTCACCTACTCCAGAGGGAGTACCAGTAACTATAAGATCTCCTGGATTCAAAGTCATTATTTGAGAAATAAAACTTACGATTTCTTCTATCTTAAAAATCATCTTACTAGTTGAGGAATGCTGCTTTACTTTACCATTCTGCCGAAGTTTTATTTCTAAATTATTAGGTTCCAAATCAGTAACTAGATAAGGACCAAGAGGAGCAAATGTATCAAATGATTTAGATCTAGTCCATTGTCCATCCTTTTTTTGTAAATCTCTAGCCGTTACATCATTAAAACAGGTGTAACCTAATACATTTTCGTAAACCTCTTTTGGTTTAATATTTTTAACTTTATTTTTTATAATTACTCCTAACTCTGCTTCGTAATCTAAACGTTCAGTCATTTTTGGATAAATAATATTCTCTTTATGCCCGATTACTGCACTAGAAGGTTTTAAAAATATTAAAGGTTCCTCAGGAATCTTCAATTTAAGTTCTTCTGCATGGTCAAAATAATTCAATCCCAACGCTATTATTTTAGAAGGCATACAAGGAGGTAAATATTTAACCTTTAAAAGAGAATATTGATTTTCTAAAATTTCGTATTTATCCAAAAAATCTCCTTTTATTTCTCTAACCATACGGTCTTCTTCTATAACTATCCCGTTTTTTTCTTTACCATTGATCAAAAATCTGATAAATTTCATAAATTAACCTCTCTTTACAATTTTTTTTCATTGTCTATCAAATACTGTTGCCTTCTGGTGTATTTGTTTTATTTTGATAGGTTTAATTTCTTTTTGAGCCAAATTTTTTCACCACTCTAATCTCGCTCTATCCCATAATTGGGAGCTTCTTTAGTAATAATTACGTCGTGAGGATGACTCTCTTTTAAACCAGCTGGGGTGATCTGGATAAATTTTGTTTTTTCCTGTAATTCTTCAATATTTTTTACTCCACAATAACCCATTCCTGAACGCACTCCTCCCAACAATTGAAATATACAGGCAGAAAGCGCACCCCTATAAGAAACTCTTCCTTCGATTCCTTCTGGAACTAATTTATTTTCCTCGGCCTCTTCTTGAAAATATCTATCTTTACTCCCCTTCTTCATTGCTTCAATTGAGCCCATTCCTCTATATTCTTTATAACTTCTCCCTTTATAAAGCACTACCTCTCCTGGACTCTCTTCTGTCCCAGCAAACAGACTTCCAATCATTACTGAATCAGCACCTACCGCTAATGCCTTAGTTATATCACCAGAGTATTTAATTCCACCATCTGCAATAAGAGGAATATTGTATTTCATAGCTGCCCTTTTACATTCTTGAATTGCTGAAACTTGAGGCACTCCTACACCGGTAACTACTCTTGTAGTACAGATAGAACCTGGTCCAATGCCAACTTTTATAGCATCAACCCCTGCTTTTATAAGACTTTCTGCTCCTTCGAAAGTTGCTACATTGCCACCCACCAATTCTATATTAAAAGTTCGTTTTATCTCTTTTATAACCTCAATAACCCTACTAGAATGTCCGTGAGCAGTATCAACTACTATAACATCTACTTTTGCATTAATTAAAGCATCAACCCTCTCCAACACATTTCGAGATATGCCCACTGCAGCACCCACTCTAAGCCTTCCTTTTGCATCTTTACAAGAGTTAGGATATTTTTCTACTTTTTCAATATCTTTTATGGTAATAAGCCCTTTTAAAATAAAAGCTTCATTTACTATGGGTAATTTTTCAATTCTATTTTTATGTAATATCCTTTTAGCTTCCTCCAGAGTAGTACCAACAGGAGCAGTAATTAAATTTTCTTTGGTCATTATACTACTTATTCTTAAATTTTTATCTTCCAAAAACCTGATATCTCGGTTGGTTAATATTCCGACTAATTTTTTTTCTTTATTTACAATTGGAATCCCAGAAATATGATATTTAGTCATAAGTTCGATTGCATCTCCAACCTTATTCTCAAGCGGAAGGGAAATTGGGTCAACAATCACTCCGCTCTCTGACCTCTTTACTTTATCTACTTCTTCTGCTTGTTGTTGTATCGACATATTTTTATGAATAATACCAATTCCCCCCTCTCGGGCAATGGCAACTGCCAATCTTGATTCAGTAACTGTATCCATAGCTGCACTAACCAAAGGAATGTTTATTTTAATATTTTTGCTAAAAACTGTAGAAATATCTACTTCCCGAGGAAGGATGGCTGATTTATCAGGAACCAGCAAAATATCGTCGAAGGTTAAGCCTTCAAAATTTAAAAATCTTTCTTTTTCCATAATTTCCCCCTCTTATAATTCAATTTACCAATTGTCCAATTCACCAATTAACCTTATTCGCCAATTTACCAATTAATTAGTTACTTAGGCTGTGTAATATGTGATATGTAACAAGTAAACTGTGACCTCCTGAAACTTATCACTAATTACACATTACTCATCACTAGTTACTATACGCTATCCACTCTACGTTATTTTTATAATATTACCCCCCCTTAATATTCTTGTCAATTAATTATACCACCAGAATAAATTAAACTATTTTGTCAACAATAAAGATTTAATCCTATTTTCTCCTATTGTACTAACTCAAAGCTTCCTTTAACACCGGATAAAAATCCTTTTCCTTCTCAATAACGGTGATTTTCCCCTTTTTTGCTTCCTCTTTCTGGCTTTCGGTGCAATAACCCCATCCGGCCAAAAAAACGTGAACCCCCAGGACGTCAGTACCTATAAGTAAGGTAGCTTAACTGGTCATCAATAAAATAAATCTCTTCTAAGGTAACGCCATATTTTTTAGCAATGGCCTGCATATGCTCTGCTTTATACTTACCAAAGTTTTTATCAAAAACATCTTCCAGGTCTATTTTAAAACCAAGATATTCCGGTTGAAAGGCACGATGAATGGCTTCCCCTTTCTAAAACTCTTTTTCTGCCATTCCTCTTTTTCTTCAAAAAATAATTCTCGAAAAAATTGATCATCGAATTGAAGCTGGCTACGATAAGCAATGAATTCCTGTTGGTCCTTAATTTGAATCTGCTCTTCCATAATTTTAATAATAACGAAAAAATCACCCGATAATTCGATATAAGACCTTAAGCGGTGGTAATCATTCATTTCTTTCTTATATTGTTTTTTTATTTCTTCCCAATTATTAAAAGTAAACAGTTTCCCGCCGAAATTTTTCTTTACTTCCGAACCGAAATATTTACAATAGGCATTATGACTTACAAATAAAGATTTTAAGGCACTATCACTAATGACCCCGTCAAAATCTACTGCTAATATTTTCATTTCAATTCTTCCTATTCCTTGAATTAATTTGTGTAGTGGCGTTAAATAAATTATTAAAATTATACTATTTCTTTATAAGGTTGTACAATGGAAATTGTGTGTTTTTGGTCGTAATATACGATGAGATTTCCAGATTATGCAGAGTATATAGAGGGAGTGAATCTTCATGTTTGACATACTGTAATTTCTTAAAATATGATAAAGCGTAATAAAGGGTTGTCTACTACCATATTCTCATCATTTGAGAAGACATTGAAAACCTGGACTTACCAGAGCTTTATGAAAAGTTAGAAAAAGTTACTGAATTATTGAACATGAACACCTGCCCCCTCCGACACTGTTCTTAGTATTTTATTTAATTAATATAGGAATTCATTTGAGAAAATATCTTCTCAATGGAAGAGTATTTTGGCAATCTTAAATCTATTTAGCTATTTCTTCTACAGCCTTCCCTGCTCTAGAGATATCAAACTTACATTTAATCTCAAGAGTAAAGTAGGTTAAAAATGGAAATGGTAAATTATAAATGTACTTTTAACTCGGCAGATATTTTAAGTGCCTTCGTTTGTAATCCTTTTTTATGGGTGTCAAGAGTATTTAAGATCTTCTAACGCGGTGATAAATTCATCTTTTGTTTTAAAACTATTGATATTTTGCGTTAATAATACGAACATACGCCAAGTTATATTTAAAAATTTATCTAATTCTTCGCTCTCCTCTATTATTTGATCACCATGATGGACAAATTTTGACCTAATTGAATAAATTTTTTTTATTGTTTTTACAATTTTTTTTCTTTCCTTATTTGTTTTTTCAATCGCAAATGCAATTCTCTCTGCTAAATTCTGTTGTACTGGTTCTGTTTCATTTCGTAATAGAATGCTTTCTAAGGCGATAAGTATATATAGAAGCTTATCAAAAGGATTACGTCTTAAAGTATGCTTCGAGTAAATTTTTAGTTTCAACTAAGCTCTTACCGTATTCGTACATACCACTCACTAATCTCGTAGAAAAATTACTGGGAGAAAATAAACGCAACATAGAGAGTGCATCTGAAATATAATCGATGGCTATTTCTTGAGCTCTTATAGGTTCCGCTTTACATTCGTAGACAGCAGCAGCATATCACTGATATTCCATCTGTATTTTAGCTTTAAATTTTTCTATTTTTGGTATAAAGTATCTATGTCAATTTTATTAGCATCAATTCTAACCCATAAATCAATTATACTTTTAGATATTGTACGTATCTTAACATTTCCTATAGAAAAATCATTTTCTATTGAAGTAAAGGGAATAGGAACCCAAACTTGATATTTCTTTATAGAACTATCTAAATTAGATTTAAGGAAAGAGATAAAATCTTTTTCTTCCTTGTTTTCATATCTATTACGAATCCACTTTTTAAGGTTATCAATTACAAAATTTATACTCGAGGTCGTATTAAAAGTTTTATCTTTCTGTATTCTTTCTGCACATTTTTTAAGTTCTTCATAATCAGAACCTGTAATTCCATAATTCCTTTGTTCAACTTGGAAAAGGTCTCCTAGATCATCTCTAAATGCATTAGTGAGATTTATGCTTATTTCACCGATGATATCTTTTTCGGTTATGATATGGGATGTAAAATATCCTTTTTGAGAATCTGTCTTTCGAGGTTTTTGTATTTATTGGCTCTTAACTAAGTCCACTAAACTTTCAGCCTGTTTATTAAAATTATTTATACCTTCTGGATGCATAAAATTTTTGACCTCCACATTTAGAAATATTTTTGGGGAAAGGCTTCACAAGTTCACATTTTCTGTTTTCGCTTTACATTTTGTGAAGTTGTGAAGTCTGGCTCTAATTCCTCTGAAAAATAAGAAAAAGTTACACAATTATCGAAGGCTACATCTTTTTACCATTCATTTTCTTATTCTTTTTATTTCTCAATTTATTCTAGTATATCTGATATCTTGCGAGTGATATTTTCTACCCCTTTAAAATACTTATAAATAGACACTATTTCATTTTTGACGTGCTTTAAGTATTCGATTTTGTCATGCTCTTCGTATACATCATCATCATACTTTCTATCATCAGGTAAGTCTCTCAATATTTTTGCGTGTTCTTTCTCTTCTTCAAGAATATGATCTTTTATATCATCAGATAAGGCTCTCAACATTTCTTCGTTTTCCTGAATTCTATCTTGGATTTTATAAAAAGGTTTTTTAAAGTATTCTTTAAAAGCTCTTACACCCTTTGTTGCCCCATGTAACACACAACATACTAATCCACCAACAATTGATATTATAGAAGAAATTTGGAGCATTTCATCTATAATATTTACAATTCCAGCTAATGCCAAAATAAAAGATATTATTAAACTAATTATGCCTAAAAAAAGAAAAATACCAATACCAAATACAGCTGTAATCACCACTGATTCAATAATTAAAAAAATACCTTTTTCTAAACTCATATCAAAGTATGTATCTTTGCTAATCTTATTAATTATTTCCGTAATCAATTTTTTCATTTTTAAATATCCTCTATAATTTTCAAAAATGTTTCTAAGGAAAATAACTGGATGTAAAACGAAAACAGAAAATGTGAAGTTGTGGAGAGACCCCAATTCCTTTAAATTATCAGCGGAAAAGATTTGCCCCTGAATTTCTTTATCTTTTAAAATATAACAAGATTTTTTTCTATTTCAGGGTAAATATGATCGATTCGTTTTTGAATTTCAATAGTTTTATACAATACTGTAGCAATACGACAATATCGTGGTGCGTCTTCCATCATTTTGTCTTTTCTGTCTTTCAGGTATTTGCGTAAAATCTGATAACCGCCAATATAATAATTCCAGACCTCCGGTGTAACACCTTCAAAATATTTTTCTTTATTGATATAGATGCGCTCCTCATCTTCTTTGTAGATTACTTTTTCAATCCGGTCATTATTTCCAGACCCCTGATACTTAGCAATGGGCGAATCAAGCTCCGAGCTTTTGAGTAAATGCAGAGCAGCTAATTCTTTGCCCAATTTTCCCATTTCTATAAATAGTTCATAATCTGATGTAAACGGCGCCCGCGGAAAATCTATTTTAAGAAACTCTGCGTAAGTTTCACGGTAGATATTGCTGTAAAATGCGCTGTAGATGTAATAGAGGATTTCTTCAGGAGTGGATTTTTTATTATAACATTCACCTAGTTTTTCAAAAATAAGTGGTGTGATATTCGGTACTTTTTCGATTTGAGTATGATTGAAAAGATTTTTATTTTTTTCATCAGGATCCGGATATAGATACAAAGGTGCTTGTTGAATTATACCCTTGCTACTGAAAAAAGTACGATTATCAACGATATATTCTGAAACAATAAAATGAGAATATGCATCACTACCAGAATACTGCCTTACGAAGCATATTGATATATTTTCTTCCAGCATATGCCGCATAATATCAAGACGCATTCTTTCAATCAATGATTGGTGATAAAATATATATCTATTATCAAAGGGACGGTATAAAATTTCTTTGATATAATTTTCATAATTATCTAAATCTTTTACTATTTTTCGGGAATATTGAATTTTCCAGTTTGACTTATCTTTTAAGTTATATGCTTGTGCAATTATATCATCAGGTTGGGAAAGATTTTTAAATTGAAGTATCCTGTTTCTAAGTTCATTTTTCTTAAAATCGATAACAAACTTATCTCTTGAAGTTACAATACCGACACTGTTTATCGGAAAAATTTCATTTACTTTTTTCCAATCAAGATATTTTTTAATTGTTTCCGTATCATGCTTTCCAAGGAAATAATAAGGGGTTTGAGGTTTTGCGGGTAAATAGTTTTCTTTTAAGAATTCATTTTTATCCAGCCAATCATATTTTTCCTGCCTTAGACCATATAAATCAGCATGATAGACAGATGATTCTTTTTGTTTTTTATTTTTTATAAATAAAGCAATGGCAACACCCTGCCTAATATAAAAGACATTTTCGTCTTTACCGCCTTCAGGTGTGGTTTCTCTTTTTAAACTATTGCCGTGTAAATCAAGAATGTAAATCTCATCAAAAGTTTTCATTAAACTCTGGCGCATCCCGCGAAAGGTGGGATTACCCAGATAGCCATGATTGGTGATCATGCCCACAATACCGAAACCGGACTTCTGAATCTTCCATTGGGCAAACCGTAAAAATTTAACATAATCATCTTGAAGCCATTTGGGATTTTTCTCTCCTAGCGGCTCGCCATCTACTTTGTAATAACTCTGGCAGCCATCGATATCTTCCTTTAATAATTTTTCCGTCCACTCGTTCACATTGGAAGAAATCCCGCTGTAGGGTGGATTACCGAGGATCACCAGAATCGGCTGTTCTTTTTTCACTTCGCCGGCCAGGTGGCTTTCTTCGCTTAATGAACTCACCCCGGGAATGGAAATTTGTTTAATCTCTTCCATCTCCAGTGTATTGGTCAAATAAAGTTTAAAACGTTCATCATCGGCAAGATTATAACTAAGTTCATCCAGAATAAACCCTATTTTTAAATGGCCAATCGCATAAGGGGCCATCATCAATTCAAAGGCATAAAAGTCTTGCAGAATGTGGTTTTTGATCCAGTGATATAAACCACCTTCACCGTATTTTGTGATATATTCTTTTGCGGCCAGGTGAATTGCTGCTGCAGGGAAAGTCAGCGTCCCACCTGCCGGATCAAGTAGTTTAACTTCTTGATTGGCCAGGCCATCGGATAAGCCGAAATGGGTTTTTAAAATAGAATGAATGGAACGGACGATATAACCCACTACCGCTTCCGGTGTATAATAGACACCACGCCGTTCTCTGATTTCGGGATCGTAGGTAGATAAAAATGTTTCCTAAAAGTGGATAATCGGATCTTTACCTTTGCCGGCACTGTAACATTCATGCAGTATCTTTTTAACATCGGTGACATGTAATAGTTCGGCAATATCTTCAACGATAATTTGCAGGGACTTGGGCGGCTCTTCCAGAGAAATAAACCGGAAGACATCTCTTGGTCCCATCTTCTTCTATTTCCACAGCAATTACTTCATCACATAAAAAACGGGTACGTTTGGCTAATTCAATAGCCAAAGAACGGGCTGATTTCACTTTGGGAAGAGAAAAGGAAAAGAAAGTCTCGAACAAATCTTTGAATTGATCACAATTTTCGACCGGTGGTGGGGTATGTAATTTCCTGGCAATGATAGGCCTTCCAATCATTGCTTGGGCG
>Ga0315281_10007780_pt1 | contig 15019 bp, 11 predicted proteins | sample YL17G07_0_MG_FD_204540 | JGI IMG/M metagenome (GOLD analysis project Ga0315281, IMG submission 204540) | Sediment microbial communities from Yellowstone Lake, YNP, Wyoming, USA - YL17G07_0 | ecosystem: Environmental > Aquatic > Freshwater > Lake > Sediment | place: USA: Wyoming | collected...
CGAAATGCGCCCTTGCCGCTCTGCCGGACGCTGCATCGCAGTGGCGCGGTTGCCCCAGGCGCGGGCGCAGGCGGCGCGCACATTCCTCGGGCTGGCGCAGGCGGCGGCCGAGGAAGCCTCCCCCAGGGGAGATTTCCCCCGCCAGCGCCCGGCCTGTCATGCTGAGCGTGAGCGAAGCATCTCCGGCGCCGTCGCCCTGATTCCCTCACGCGTCAGGGCGAACGGCGTTCGCCCTCCCCCGCTGTAGCGCAACTCCCGCTTTCTGGAGTTGCGGCTTTTCCAGATTTGTCCGGGCAGCGTTGTGGCCCAGCCACGGGGTTGGCGAAAAGACCTTGAAGAGCCGCAGGTTCAAAGAGCGGGACCTGCGCTACCAGGCTCCGCCTGCGGACAAACTCACACGATCAATCTTCAGCCCGCACTGGTAACTAGGCTGGAGCGTTGCCTACTGAGGCTGTCAGGTGTAAATTATCGGTTGGCCGGGAAGTCAAAACGGAAATTGCGGATGATATGCTGCTCAAGGGCCGAAGAGACAAAGTTTTGTCGCGCGCTATTGGAGTAGGGCTTTGTCCACTGTTGGAGCGGAGGAAGCAAACGATGAGCTTAACCAGGCGTAAGTTCTTGGGCAAAACAATAGGTACGGGCGCGGGCCTCACCGCCTTACGAGTTTTCGGGCCAAGTTCGATCTTTGCGGCGATTCCGGATAACCCGGCCAATTTGAACGCCAAAGCGGAGCGGATGGCTTTCACGCCCGCAACAGCTTATCGACCTTACGTATCCAAGCCTGCTAACAGGGCCGACGCAATTACATGGGTTCAGGTGGATTTACGTTCCAGTCAGCCGATTGAAGCGGTCAAGCTATACCCCGCCGTCGCTCTTCTTCAGGATAGCGGCTATGGTACGGGGCAAAATCAGGGCTTTCCCGTTCGGTTCAAGATTGAAGCCTCCGACGCCCCGCAGTTTAAGGCTGCCCAATTTATTGTGGACTACACCAGCACCGATGGCCCGAATCCTGGCGATAAGATTACTCAATATCCTGCCCGCGGGGTTAAGGGACGCTACGTGCGGTTGACGGCTACACGATTAAGAGCCCGGAAGCCGGATGTCTTCGATTTTGCCATCTCGAAGATCGATGTGTTGTCTGGAGGGAAAGACATTGCCCAGGGTTGCCCGGTTACCGCAGACTCGCTTTACGGGAATCAGCGCTTGGCCGTTTTGACCCGGCCGCCGCGCCCCATGGGAGAAGGCATTGTCACCGATCATCCCGAAAATGTAACTCCTGCGCTCGATTGGAAACCTGTAGCTTACAAGGCGAGTGCTCCCTTAAAGGGAGTCCGCCTCGAGGACGGGCTGTTTAAGACTGCCGTGGAGAACAACATCGGCTACCTGCTCAGTTCGTTTACAGTGGACGAAATGCTCCGGCAATTCCGCGAGCGGGCCGGTAAACCGAACCCGCCTGGATTGAGAAAGCCGGACAAGTTCTGGGAGGACGATCTCGCCGGTTCCTGCGCCGGGCGATTCCTCATGGGCGCCGGAAATACGCTTCGCTGGGTCGAGCACGCGGAATTGCGCCGCCGGTTGAACGCGTTGGTCGATGGTATCGAGGAATGCCGCCAGCCCAACGGCTATATCATGGCCTATCCGGAGGACACGATCTTTTTCTCCGAACGGGCTGCTTACACTCGTGCCTGGGTGACTCACGGCCTCATCGAAGCTGGCTACGCCGGCAATCCCAAGGCTTTCGACCTACTGCGCGGATACTACGCCTGGTTCGATTATTGCTCGTACCTACCCCGGCTGCTGCGGGGCGCGGCGCAGGGCGTGCAGGGCATGATTGCTAACACCCGAATGTACTTTACACCTGTCGGTAAGCCGGAAGACCTCCAGGTCGTACAGCGCTATTTCCAGGAGGATTACTGGCTGGAGGGATTGGCAAAACGTGAGGATCGCGTGGTTTGGCAGTACCCTTATGATCGTCCCCACTGTTATCTGATCACGGATTTTGAGGCTTACCTGGACTTGTATCGGGCCACGGGAGATCGTCGTTATCGGGACGCCATGCTGGGTGCCTGGGATCTATACCATGATAAGTGGGAGCACGTGGGTGGCACGATCGCGATCTGCGAGTTCGATGAGTACCCACCCAAATCGTATTTCTTGTACAGTAACACAGGAGAGTTGTGCGGCAACGTTTTCTGGGCCAAATTCAATCAGCGCCTTCATCTGCTGTATCCGGACCAGGAGAAATACGTCAACGAAATCGAAAAGTCCATCTACAACGTTGCGTTGGCTAACCAGGTGGGGACGAAAGGCATTCTCTACCACGCAAAGTTGGTTGGCGAGAAAGGCGATGCTCGGGAGGTCTTTAACATCGGCAGCAACACCTGCTGCGAAGGCCAGGGCACCAGGTTTTTGGGTTCGCTGCCGGAGTACATCTATTCTATTGCCCCCGACGGGTTATACGTCGACTTATTCGAACCCTCGACCATCAGTTGGTCGCAGGCCGGGCGCTCGCTGCAGTTGAAGATGAGAACGCAGTTTCCGTTTAACCCTGACGTACAACTGCATTTCTCGGCGGCTCAGCCCATTCAGGCCAAGCTCCGTGTACGAGTCCCGACCTGGGCAGCCAAAAATATGCCAGTCCAGGTCAACAGCACGCTGGCCACCACCGGCAAGCCGGGAACCTACGTGACCCTGGATCGGACTTGGTCGAATGGCGACACGATCTCGTTTACCCTGCCGATGGACTTCAAGCTGACGCGCTACACAGGAGTGGATAAGGTCGCGGGCCATGAGCGTTACGCGTTGGAGTACGGTCCGGTTCTACTCGCGATAGTCGGCTCGGCGGATGCGAGGCTTGAGGTGCGCACCGGCCAGCGCCACGAAGACCTTCCGAATCGGCTAAAACCTAAGCCTGATCAGCCTCTCCACTTCACGATCGACGGCGATCCAGCGCACGAGTACATACCGTACTGGGAAGTGCCGTATCAGCAGCCGTTCACCTGTTATCCAATTGTTGACCTTGCACCAAGTAGCACCTAAGGGGTTGTTGACGAACAAGGTAGCGGCGGCTCGTGCTGCCGAGGAAGATTGGGAACTGGTCGCTGGCGAACTTGTGGTCTTAGATAGAGCAAGGGTCATTCGACGTGGCAAGTCGGGGTCCGCGGGTCCCCTGAGCAAGCAGCCGACTTCCGAACCTAGCACCCTACCGGGGCCATCTCAAAAGCCAGGATGGAAATATCATCCTTCAGGCAGGCTCGGCATCTCCAGCCATCGAGGCTTCTGACCACCCTTTCCAGGCTTGACTCCAAAGCAAGTAGCGCAGACCTGTTCTTGAGGTCTGCGGCTTTTCCAGATTTGTCCTGGCGGCGTTGTGGCCCTCCGCCGGGTCCGCCCAAAGACCTTGAAGAGCCGCAGGTCCGAAGAGCGGGACCTGCGCTACCAAGCTCCGGCGGCGGACAAACGCACACGATCAATCTCCAGCCCGCGCCGCCTTTCCTGTTCGGCTGCATCCAGACCCGCATAGTCATGAAGAGGAGCGGGTAGCCACGGTCAGCGCCTTTCTGACCGTGGGTTTTTGTCGATGGGAAGAGCCCACGGTCAATCACAGGACGATTGACCGTGGCTACCGGCTGAAGCCGGCCGCAGTTGCCAGGGCGACGGCTAGTTCCTCAGGGCCGGTCATCCTGCGTGTGGGGAACCGCTTTGCGAGCGAGTTCGGACATGAGGCGGTCAGTGGCCCGTTGTCCGTTGACGGAGACGACGGACCACTGACCACGGGCAACGGACGAATCGGTTACGCAATCTTCCGCAGCGCGTCCAGGATCTCCGCGACATCGGGCTGCTCGTTCAGGTCGTAAACCTTCGCCCAGGCAATCTTGCCGTCCTTGTCCACCACGAAGACGGCTCGCTCGTTGATTCCGAGCTGCGGGGCCGCAGTTGCAGGGAAGATGCCGTAGGCTTTCGCCACTTCCCCGTGCGGCCACTTGTCGGAGGCGAGCGGAAACGTCACCCCTCCCAGAGACTTCTGGAACGCCATATGGCAAGGAACCGAATCGGTGGAGATGCCCACGACCTGGGCATCATAGCCGGCAAAGTTGGCGAGGTCCGCCTCAAATGCCGGCATCTCGGCCGTTCAGACGGGAGTGAAATCCAGAGGATAGAAAACCAAGACGACGTTCTTGCCCCGATAGCTCGAGAGCTGGAACTCCCCCGGCGTCTCACCCGTGCTCGAGGGGAGTGTGAAATCAGGGGCCTGGTCACCCACTTTAAGCGCCATTTGAAACCTCCCTGGCGGAATTTAAGCTGGACCCAAAACGCCTCCGCCGCTCTTGCGCTTCGGGGAACGTGGACTTCCTTTCCGTGCTGCTCTGGATAGGACTCCGACAAAAAGTATAGTTAAGAACCCGCCGGCTGTAAAGGCGGTGACCTCTGTGGTTCTGCGAACTGCGCGTCAGGGCAGGCAAACTTGGTGGCACCCGTCTGCCACGCCAACACTTCGTTCTCTACAACGGGTTCTCGGAACCTGCCCCGCAAGGTCAGGCTTAGCTACCACCGTTTAGGATGACCAGTTCGGGGTCTTTGAGGGTGACCTTGCTGTAAGGCGCCACCGAGTGGGTAAGCCAGACATTGCCCCCGATGACGCTGTGGTGGCCGATGCGCGTGTTCCCCCCCAGGATAGTCGCGTTGGGGTACACGGTGACGTGGTCTTCCAGGTCGGGGTGGCGCTTGTTTTCCCTTCCCCGGCGTGTTTGGCCTTTTTCATCCTTACCCAGCGGGTTGAAAGCGCCCAGGGTGACTCCATGATAGAGCGTCACCTCTTTGCCAATCGTGGCCGTCTCGCCGATGACCACGCCCGTGCCGTGGTCGATGAAGAGCGACTCCCCGATTGCGGCGCCGGGGTGAATGTCGATGCCGGTATGGCTGTGGGCCACCTCCGTCATCATGCGCGGGATGAAAGGCACGTCCAACAAGTAAAGACGATGGGCCAAACGCTGTACGGTGATGGCCTCGATCCACGGGTAGCTCAGCAATATTTCCTCGTGGCTCGAGGCGGCCGGATCGTTCTGGAAGGCAGCATCGATGTCCGACGCCAGCAAACCGCTCAGCTCCGGTAACTGGCTGAACAGCGCTTCGAGTTGCTTCCCCACACAGTCCTCCAAATTGCCAGGAAGTGCCTGGCCGCTACGTCGCAGATCGAAACGGACGGCGCGGCACATCTGCTCGGCCAGAAGCGTTTCGATCTCCCGCAGGTACCATCTCGAACCACTTTGCAGATTCTCGCGGTCCAAACGGTTGCCGAGAAAGAAAACCGGGAACAGGACGTCAAGGTAACGCCGGCAGAGCAGCCCCACGGCTTCGCGGCTCGGCAGCTTAAACTCCCCGCTGTCGTCGCCCGCCAGCTGGGCATCGAAGGCGACTTTGAATTCACCTGCAAGGTTCTTCAATCGTTCGAGGTCCATGATCTAACCTCCCTAGTGAGGCGGTCTGATCCGCTCGGTTTCAGCCGTGGCCATCGCCGATGTACGCGTGTGGGGCCCAACGCGTTCCTGCTTGCCGGCGCTTTCCACCCACGCGCGCCCTCAGCCGATACCCTCAAAGAGCACCGTGGAAAGGTAACGCTCGCCGGAGTCGGGCAGTATGGTGACGATCGTCTTTCCGGCAAACTCGGCTTCTTTCGCCAAACGGAGGGCAACCGCGGCGGCGGCACCGCAGGAAATGCCGCTCAATATCCCTTCCTCCGCCGTCAAACGGCGCGCGAATTCGATGGCCTCTTCGTTCGAGACCTGTTCGATGCGGTCCACCAGCGCGAGATCCAGCACCTGGGGAACAAATCCTGCGCCGATACCCTGAATCTTGTGCGGAGACGGGGCCAGCGGAAGCCCCGCGCGGAACTGGCTCAGAACCGGGCTCAAGGCGGGCTCCACCGCCACCGACAGGATCGGCTTCCTTTTGGTCTGCTTGATAAACCGCGCTACGCCGGTAATGGTGCCGCCGGTCCCCACACCTGCGACCAACACGTCAATCGAGCCGTCGGTGTCGTCCCAGATTTCGGGGCCGGTGGTTTTCTCGTGGATGGCCGGGTTGGCAGGGTTCTCGAATTGTTGAGGAAGAAAATAGTGCCGGGGGTCGGACTGGGCGATCTCGACCGCCTTCTTGATCGCGCCCGGCATGCCCTCCGCCCCGGGCGTGAGGTGAAGCTTGGCGCCAAACGCGGCCAGCACCCGGCGGCGCTCGAGCGACATGGTTTCCGGCATGGTCAGGGTCAGCCGGTAACCGCGTGCCGCAGCGACGAAGGCCAGGGCGATACCCGTATTCCCGCTGGTCGGCTCGATGATCTCCATCCCAGGCTTTAGCACGCCTCTCCGTTCGGCATCCCAGACCATCGCCGCCCCGATGCGGCACTTCACCGAGTAAGCCGGGTTGCGGCCTTCGATTTTGGCTAGCACGGTGGCGCGCAGTCCGGCCGTCAGGCGGTTGAGCCGCACCAACGGTGTCTTGCCGATACTCAGCGAATTGTCCCCATATATGTTTGCCATGAGATTTCCTCTGCTAGTGTCTTTGACTCCTTAGAAACAGTCGCCGGCTCGAGTTCAAAAGAACGTCGCCGCGCCCGCCAGGTGGTGCCATCAACGTAGCCATTGGTTTCGTCCCTAAACTCATAACGCCAGCATCAGCCGCGACCAACTGCGCTCGGTTGCACCGGCTGCTTTCTGGAACCGTTTTGGATTATGTCTGCGGGATGAGCCTTGGAACTCCCTGCTCCGACCGGTCGGAACAAGGAACCCAGGCTAGCTACAGATGCAGCGCATTACTGGGGCAGCGCCATGGAAGCGTACACGGTTCGTGACGCCGCGGGCGTAGCGGTAGGGCTGGCCACTCTGGACTGCGCGGTCGCTTGGCACTTCCACGTACATACTCACCTGGCTTCAGTTCCTGCGGCCTGTCAAACGGCCACTTAGGGCAGTGTACGCCATTGGCGTCTGACGGTCAAGCCTTCCACGCTCGGCCAACTCCCAACCGCTAGAGGCTTAGCCGAAACCGCTTTTGATATAGAATCGGTGTATGCGCTTGGGCATCCACGTTACTGATGCATCGCATTGGATGCTACCAGGCGGCGAAGGGTCACCGCCTGTTTCTCGCAGAACTGGGGAAATCGAAGGCTAATGCTGTGTCACTACCTGCTCTTGGTCAAATCGAGACCGGTCGTCGGTCAGAACCCACGAGGTGAGTTCTTTCGACTCCCCAGCCTCCACCGAAAGGATCATGTAGGAATATGAGGGCCAGGCGTGCTCGCGGTCGTAAGTCGAGGGCCGCGCCGGATGGTCGGGATGAGAATGGTAGTAGCCCAAAACCTCCAAGCCCCGCGCTCGCGCCTCCCGCTCCACCCGCAACTGCTCCCGGGGATCAATCAGAAAGCGGTTTCGCTCCGACTCGCTCGCTGGCGATTCGAGCGGCAATAGCTCCTGGGCCTTTTCGGGCTCCTGCCGCAGGTTCTTCAGGGCGATCACTTCGCAGACTAGTTTCTGCTCTCCGTCGGCACGGCCCAGCAAGATTCCGCAACCCTCGCTTGGATAGTCCCGGGCGCCATGCTGCCGGATTGCTTCGATCTGGACCGGGTTGAGCTTCAAGACCATAATTGATAATTGGCAATTGCCGATTTTCGAGTTTCGATTTTCCAGTTTCGCTTTTCGTCTTTACACTTTAGACTTTCATCGCCTGCCGTGCCCTCAGTAGAATAGACCCTCATTTTACGGGCGGGCCGGAAAAAGTGTCAACGAAGCGAGGTCGAACAGCATGGGCAAGCAGCCAACGGTAGCGGTGAACATCCGCAGGCAATTCGAAGACGCCGGCTTTGAGGTGGTCGCGGTTTCGGGCAGCCCCGAGTCCATTGCGGTCAGGAAGAACAATTGCACTCGCCTGCTCGAACGTGATGCGACGGGCGCTTGGACTCCCTCCGGCCCTCCGCTGTTCAGCGTGCGCGGTCTGGACTGTAAACTTGAAGACCACGGCTATCAGAAGTTCTGGTATCACGAGGGGAAACGCTTCCCCACTCGCGTCAGCGATCTCAGGACGCTGCACCGCTTCGATCAGGAAGTCCGGGCCATCCTCGGCCTGAAATCCCTCTACCACGAGTCGCTCGGGACCACCAGCGCCCGCTCCGCCTACGACCGCCTCTCCGGCCGGCCGGATAAGCTGTAAGAGCGATGCGTGGAGCAGATTGTGGCGGTGCTGAAGCAAGCCGAGGTGGGAGTTCCCGTGGCGGAGCTGATCCGTAAAGTGGTGATCGCTGGACTTGCGGGCTTAGCGGAACGCCTGGATCCTCAAAACGCTGCCGCTTGTCATCCAGACACCTTGGCCAAACCGCGACTGCGCAGGAAGTATGCCGGCGTGCAGCTCCAGGCGTGGCAGTAGCTGTTGATGTGGACGCTCTTATAGGGAGACAGCCGCGAATTGGAGGGATCATAGACCTCCCAGAACGTGTCCGCGCCAGCCTCTGCCATACCACCCCAATAGGATTGAATTAGAGTGCGCGCCTCATAATTCATGCCGCAGGCGAGCATCGCGTCCACAACATGGTGATACAGATAGGGCGTTACTGGACGGACCGCGTCCCGCATCCGCATCCCGTTCCTCAGCGCTTCGCTGCCTTCTTCCTTCGTGGGCACCCCTGCCAGGATCAGCCACGCCTGCGTGGCCCAGGAAACCTGGCGGCGAGTGCCGCTGACGAACAACTTCTGCGCGGAGTCGAAGAAGGTGGAGCGAGCCGCCGCGGTCATGCGCGCGATGCGGTCGGGATAGCTTGACGCCTCCTGTTCCGCTCCGGCGAGGCGGGCCAACTCTAAGGCCTGCCGGTAGGAATAGAGGAGCACAGCGTGCATGGCCGCCGTGCGGTCCAACTCGTCATTCCAATCAAGGAAGATCCACATGTTGCGGGGATCGACAAACAGGCCATCCTGGTTGACGAACTGACCTAGTATGTCCATCTGGCGACGTACCACGGGCCACAGATCCGTGGCGGTCTGCCGGTCCTGTGTCGCGCGGACGTAGTCCAGCACTGCCGCCCCATAGAGTGCGGCATAATCCATAATGTAAATACCGCCGCAGAGCGGCTTCGGCTTTTCAAACACGCAAGCCGCGACCAATCCGTCCTCCCGAGGCAGGCCCGCGAACAGGTAAAGGCAGCGCTTCACCAGGTCGTTGTTCCGGAAAGTCACGTAGTTCGTCAGCGCCTGAAGGCGCAAATCGCCGATCCACAGCCGCTGGTCACGACGCGGACCGTCTTCAAAGGTCGTCTGCATGCAGTCGCGGAGGGTAGCCACACTGACCTGGTCAATGCGGCGCAGGGAGGGGGGAACCTCCAGCCCGAGTTCCGCTGGTTGCTGCCGGGCCGAGGTAAGTGCATGCGCCTGCACTTGCTCGAATCGTACCCCGAAGTTTGGCGATGTGTCGATCACGTCCACTTTGACATAGCGGAAAGCATAGCGGCGGGGAAGACGTACCTGTTGCGGCAGGAAGTCGACATTGACGATCTCATCCGGCAGCCAGGAGCTGCTCAGCGTCCCTGGGTACGGATACAGGTCTTCCGCCACGTCGGCCGGAACTTCACCGAACGTCAATCGCAGCCGCGCGGGCGCATCCACCGATCTGCCCTCGCCTGTAAGCAAGAACGATAGGTGCCCGGTCCGGTGCCCGCCGAAATCCAGAATGAAACTGTCGCCGCGTCGCAGCAGCCGCTTCTCGAGCTCGGCAGCCGGGAAGACCTCCTCCATGCGCCAGCGCAAAAACCGCGAGCTGTCCACCACCGGACGAACGACGGAGATGGGCGCCTGCACTGTGGCGCGCAACTGCGGCTGGAGCGATTCAGCTAAGGCGACCCAGCGCTGCCGCTGGTCTGCTTCGCTGCCGGTTGCCGCAGGCAGCGCGTTTACGGGCGCGCGGCTCGCTCCCTGCAGTAGGTGTCTTGCAGATAGCGCACTGGCGGCGATGCCGCCGGCTCCCCGTAACAACTGCCGCCGATTCACAGTTCTACCTAATCTAGGCACATTCAAATAATACGGCATGGTTGTTTGTCCAAGCTCAACGGTAATTTCATTCGCGAAACGAGATGCGTTCAAGCTGGCAGCCGCCAGGCCGCACCCTGAGCCCGCCATTCGCCCGTCAGGGCTGTGCGATCTCCCATTTTGTTGAAGGAGGCGCAATCGCCGGTGCGGCTTGCCTATTGAGCACCATGACTGGAACCCGTGCCCGCTGCACTACCGGCAGCACCGGCGAGGAAAGCGTGTAAGTGGTCACGTAGAGAGAAATCAGGTCCACGTCCTCCTGGCGAAAGCGCTTCCCGGCCAAGCTCTGTCCTTGGGGCCAGGTTCGCGGTGGCAAACCAGCCTTCCCCGCACAAGGTCGCCTAGATTCCTGCGCCAAGCCCGCCTCGGGCCTAGTGCGGGAGAGTCACCACTGCCACCGCCAGCCCCTGTAAGTTTAGCTTCTCGCCCTTGAGTTGCGTGGTGGCCGGGGGCTGAAGACCAGTCGCCTGATCCACCACCTCCACCCTGGCCCCAGCGGCACCCGGTAGGGTCGCCTCCAGCGGCCGGTCGCGCTTGCTGACCAGTAAAACCCGCCGTTGACCATCACGCGTCACAAAGGCTTGAGCGTACAGGTAAGGGAGGCTGACCCTGGTCTCGACCAGTTTGTCGCCAGGGCCAAAGTTGCTCCGTAACAACTTGAGGGCCCAGTAGCGGGCGTTCGGTTGGCCGGTGGTCCAATCCACCATCGTGACGCTGGGAAATTGGGTTGGGTACCCCACCAGTTGAGATTCCGCCGCTACGTCGATACCCAGTTGTGCCAGTTGGCCGTATACGTAAGCGTACAGAGCAGCGCAAAGGTTCCAGTAAGAATTGGGTATGGGCTCGAAAACGTAGCCTGGGGCGAACTGGCGAAGATCGTCGGCCGAGATCGCTCCGATCTCGTTGATGGCGGTTCCCGTCTCCGGCGAGAGGCTCTGGCGAATGGATTCAATGTAGCGGACCAGATCCAGAAACTTGTCGGCCTGCTCGAAGAATGTAAACTGCTGGATCTCGGGAGTTTGATCGAGGGTGGGCACGGCGTAAAAGTGGTACGAAATCATATCTATGGGGATGCCCGCCTTGTGATTCTTTCGGTCCAGGAAGTATTGGAAGAATTCGGGATTCTTTCCGGGGATAGCCAGGCCCGGACCCGCGAATTTCATCTCCGGCGCCACCTGCCGAATCGCCTCGACAACCGCATCATAAAGCCGTGTGTAAAACTCCGGGGGCATCGTGTGCTCGAGATCAACCTCGTTCAGTACCTCCCAGTAATCGATTTTGTAACGATGATCCGATGCGTGCCACGTCCCATATTCGTCTTTGAAGCCGCCTTTTGTGTACCAGCTCACCAGGCGGGCGTAATAGTCGGCAGCCTCCTTCATGCTCGGGTCGCGTAGCTCTGTGCCTTGTTCGTGGGTCCAGGTGACCTGGTCGGGATCCTCGGGGTAGCTGACCGGTTTTTCCGTTTTGAACATCCACTGGGGGATGGTGCTGAAATTGAGCATGACCGGGTGGCCCGCCGTGGCTTTCAGGAAATCCACCGTCACGGGATCAATGAGAGAGAAATCCCACGAGGTCTTTCCGTTGCGGGGAGGCTCAAGTTCAGCGACAGCCAGCTTAGGGTACGGCAGCCAGGGAACATAGCGAACGTAATCGCCGCCGAGATCGTGCAAGGCTCGAAAAGCCTGATCGTGGATCGGCGAACCCCGGCGCAGCATGGGATTCACCACAACCTGCAACGTGGGGGTGGTCTTGGAAACGCGAACCACCTTGTCCCAACTTACTGTTACCTCCACTGCCTCCTGGGCCGTGGCCAGAGAAGCGGCCCAAGCAAGAGCGAGCAAGGTCAGGGGCAACAAGGAGTGGGCATGCGAACCTCTTGGCATAAGACCTCCTTTACGGCGCGGCATTGGGGTCAAGTTCCTGCTTCGTCACTTCTTGAGGCGAAAGGACCCCCTTGATCAATGATTTCTCCTCGCGTTCCTTTTGGCTTCGCAGGCGCTGGAACTCCGCTAGGGCCTTTCGCTGCTCTGCGACGTTGCCCAGCGCCTTGTGAACTTGCGAAAGGTGAAAATAGCAGACCGCGTCCTCCGGGTTCAGGGAGATGGCCTTTCGGAGATGGGGCAACGCCAGGTCAGGTTTCCCCCGGGCAATCAGCACCCGGGCCAGTCCTACCTGAGCTTCCTCAAAATCAGGATAATATTTCAGAGCGATTTCAAAAAACTCCTCTGCTTTGTCGCGCTGTCCCGACTTGCGCTGGATTTCTCCCAGCTCGTAAGCCGCATTGGCATTGGTGGGATCCAGCTCAAGCTCCTGCTCGAATTCCTTCGAGGCTTCCGCTCGGTCCTCCGCTGAATTGGTGGGTTGCGAACGCGCCAGAAGCACTCGACCCAGGCGGTAATGGATACCTGGCCGGTGCGGGTCGAGCGCGAGCACCTGCCGGTATTCACTGAGGGCAAGGTCATAGTGTTCCTGACTTTCGTACATGTCGCCTGCGGTCAGACGCATCCACACCGAAGTGCGCGCCACCTCTTGAAGTTTCTGCATCGTCAGGTAGGCGAAGTTCCCGAACAGCCGCCCCGTGTGGTATAGGACCTCCGGGTCCTCCGGATAAAGCCGGTTCAGTTCCAGGGCGACTTCAACCGCCTCGCTGTCACGCCGCAAGCCTGTGTAAGCCCTCGCGAGTTGAAGGCCGCACATGCGTTTTATTGGAGGATCCGTTGACCGGCGGAAGCCCTTCTCCAAACCAGGCAATGCTTCAGTGTACTGGCCAAGCTCAGACAATGACATGGCCAGCAGAGTGTCCACCTTGGGCAAGTTGGGCTTGAGTTTTAAGGCCTGACGCAGCGCGCGAACAGCTTGCTCGAATCTTTTCTCCTGAAAGTAAATCAGGCCGAGATTAGCATGCACTTCGGCGATTCCAGGGTCTAGTTCTCGCAGCTTTTCGTAGGCTCTTTCGGCCTCGCCATAGCGATGCTCAGCCAGCGCTTTTTCCGCCTCCTGGGAGTATCGTTGAAGCAGACTGGCGTCAGGCTGCTGAGCCAGGAGGTACACGCCAGACAGACAAAGGAATACGAGCACTCTTCCCAGGACTTTTCTGCCAGAGTGGACCATCGGTGAAAGTGTACCGCGAGAAAAAAAGAACCGCCAGGCCTTCACCGGCCTGGCGGTTCTCTGCAGAGGCTGCGTTAGAAAACTAACTTCATCGGGTTGGCTAGAAAAGTACTTTCAACCCGAGTTGGATGATGCGAGCATCGCGCGCGGCCGAGATCACCCCGAAAGTCGTACTCGTCATTTGGCTGTCTGGAGGGTAGTACATCGGATGGTTCATGGCATTGAACATGTCTCCGCGCAACTGCATGCGCACACTCTCGGTAAAGGAGAAGCTCTTGCCAAAACCCAGGTCCCAGTTGTTAAGACCGGGCGCCCGCATGCTGTTCCGGGAAAGGGTGCCGTAATGGGCCACCTCAGGCAGCTCAAATGCGTCCTTATTGAACCACGCGTTAAGATTCTTGCCGGCTCCGCTGTTCGGATCGCCGACGAGATTGGCCCGGTTTCCCGAGCCAAAGGGCATAAGAAGATTGTAAAGATCCCGGCTGTAGATGGTGTAAGGGAATCCCCTCTGGAAGGTTACGATGCCGGTCACCTGCCACCCGCCAAGAATGGCATCCACTGCTTTGTTTGCGTTGCCGAGAAAGTGTTTGCCGCGGCCGAAAGGCAGTTGGTAGACAAAGTTGGTGACGAAGCGATGGTCCACATCGAATTCGGACCGCCCGTAATCCAACCCCGGCCTGTGATTGTCCATAAATCCATCCCACCCGATGGCATTGGTCTCGCCGACGCCGGCGGCGGCGGATTTATTGTCCAGGCTCTTCGCCCAAGTGTATACCGCCTGCAGCGACATCGTGGAAGTCCGCCGCTCCAACTTCACATTGGCCGAGTGGTAGTTGGAATCGCCCCACCATTCACTGTTGATGTAGCGTCCCGTAAAGTTGGGGTAGGGGTACCGCCCAGCCACTGGGCAATCACCGTTGTTTAGGTTGATGTAATTGCCGCTCGCATCCTTGGCGGAACAGAAGTCAGGATCGGAGGGCGCAAAGGTCTGCGCAATGTCGGTGCGCGTAAGCAGATGAAGCCCCCTGTTGCCGATGTAGTTCACCTCCAGCGTCGTGTTCTTGAAAAGCTCGCGCTGAATGGAAAAAGACCACTGCTGAACATAGGGGTTCCGTGGACGCTCCGAGATGATCACGGCGAGGAAGGTGAGTTTGTCGGGGGTCACGGGAGCAATAGTGGTGAAAGCGGGATACAGTTGGTCCGTCAACTTAGGCGCCGACGCCACCGGCTGCACGGTGGGATTTAGGCTCGAGCGGACCGAATAAGGATAGATGTCCCCAGAGTCATCGATCTCGCGGCCTTCCGCGGAGTCGAAGAAGACTCCGTAACCGGCGCGAATCACGGTCTTCTCCCCGAACGGCCGATAGGCAAAGCCGAAGCGAGGAGCGAAGACCTTCTTCGAGGCGTCGGTAGGATTGCGCCGGCCGCAATACCTGTACATGCTGCCGGCGGGGGCAATACCCCTGGTCAGTAACCCCGGGTCCGCAATACACAGGCCGCCGTCAGGGTTTTGCATGTCCAGCCAGCCCATCTTGTTATCCGCTTCGAAGGGAACAGTGCGGAAGTCCCAGCGAAGGCCGAGGTTCAAAGTTAAGCGGCTGTTCACTTTCCAGTCGTCCTGGAGGTACGTGGCAAAATACTGGAAGTGGTACCGGTTCGTATTGCCGGCTTCGCCCGGCTTGCTGAACGGCCCCGGCTGATAAATGTAAGTGTCACCGTAATAGCCGAGCAGAAAGTCCGCTAGCGCATTGCCGGTCCCGCAGTAAATGGTGGAACAGCCCTTTGGATCAACCTGGCCGACGCCGCCATTATTGAGGATCAGATCGTTCCTGAAACCAGGTGTG
>Ga0315281_10007781_pt1 | contig 15019 bp, 12 predicted proteins | sample YL17G07_0_MG_FD_204540 | JGI IMG/M metagenome (GOLD analysis project Ga0315281, IMG submission 204540) | Sediment microbial communities from Yellowstone Lake, YNP, Wyoming, USA - YL17G07_0 | ecosystem: Environmental > Aquatic > Freshwater > Lake > Sediment | place: USA: Wyoming | collected...
TTTTCGTAAACATTAATTTCCGCTGGTATTTTAACTTGTGGGACATTACATATATCCCATACATATTTGTCTAATATAGTGAGATTGCATGCATCTTGTTCAATCGGAATATCCTTAAATTCATCTTTTTCGATGATGATGTGAACATTATTGTGCAAAATATCTGTTAATGTTGTACTATCAATTATATCGTTAATTTGCTTTTGAATTTTTGTAATGATTTTACGACTATTACATTCTATTTGTTTGACCCGTATGTGTTGCGGTATTTTAAGTTTGTCATCATATAGTTTTCCTAAGAAATTTATACAATCCCATTCATTTTGTAGACAATCTGATGACCTCTGTTTTTCTATGCGTTTGACAAAATAACTTTGATACATGTTAATAAACATATCATCTTGCGTTAATATTTCTAAAAATGGTAATGATATTTCAGTGGGAATTTTGTGTAAATTTGACAGCAATAAATGTTTAGTGTTTGTAAAGAATTCTCCGCAAAATATGGGATTTCGATCAAGCACACAGGCATCGTGTTTTTTAATTGACGGATAATATTTCAAATATTTAATAATTTTAGTCATACTTCCTATTTTATAAATATCAGCATCAATCGAATTATCTAATAGTTTAAATAGTGACATTTGATAGACATCGTGTTCGAGTAGTGAAATTAGTTTTATCATATTCATATAATCGTGACAATTAAATATTTCACCATTATGATAGGTGTGTTTACAATTTGTCAATGCTGTATGGATAATAGAAATATTATCGGCATATTTTAAAATCAAATTAACAACTTCTGAGAAACATTGTTTCACATCTTTATTTTTTCCAATTATATTTTCAATAATTTTGATTGTATTAAATTCGTATTCGTTAATGTATTTATTGTATATTTTATATACCAAAGTTTGATTTTGATATAAACATCTTTTTATGCAATTATTAACACAAGTAATATTGAAATCATCGCCACAAATTATTCCATTAAAAATAGTTTCCAACGTATTGAATTCGGTCTTAGAATTTATTAAAAATCCAACTTCTGGGATCATTTGTGATGGTATGTCCGAGAACAGTCGAACACATGGATATGATAGTGTATTTGAATGGTATATTTGCGCCATATTATAATTTAAGTGATAATAATAACTATATAATGATTATTTTTCATTTTTTTAATGAAAACAATGAAAAAGTTTAATTTCTCACAAATATATATATAAATATACAAAATGAGTGGAACACCTATTGATAAGTTAAGATATATGCAAAATATGGGAATGTCTGGTTTTCAATCAGGAGATGAATTTGGAAATGATGTTATGACGAATCCTCTTTCAAGAAATGCGACAGAGCCCATAGAAGATTTCATTGAAGACCCACCAAAGAAACATAGCAAGAAATATAAAAAAACTGCAAATAAAGTAAAAGCACTATCAGAAGAAGTTGGAGAAACTGAGAAAAAATTCGTGCAAAATATTCCAAAAATATTCCGCGAGCCACTAATTATATCTATTTTATACATTATTTTATCTTTGGACATAGTTAAAAAAACGTTAGGAACTTATATCCCACAGATCAATTCAGGAGCAGACGGAAATATTGCATTCACTGGAATTGTCGTATATGCAATTATTTTATCTATTGGTTACTTGGTATTAAAGAAAGTGCTTCTTTGAGATGTTTGATTATTCTTTTTTTACACAATTCATCAAAATTTTTTGGAATATTAAATGAAATTTTGATATATTTTTTCATTGTTGGCTCATTCGGATTTTCTGTAATTAAAGATACCGTCAAAAATCTATCATCATAATTAATTATATTTTTTTTCACAACATCATAATATTTATGTAGTATCGGAAATTTATTTGGATCAATGTACTCAAATTCAGAAATTACTATTAATCCAATAGTTTCATCAATTTGTTGTATATGATAATGTATTTGATGATTTTTAACAAAATCTTTTTCCCCATTTTCATGGATGATCATTTTCTTTTCTCGATGAATATACTCTGTATAAGAATCTGTCGTGATATTATATTTTGCGTCAGGCAAATTTAGTTTATCAACTGTTTCGTTTTTTAAATATCCACCACAATTATACACTAAATTAATGTGCGGATAATATTCAATCACACAATGCTCATTTAGTTTAATTATTTCGAAAATATTTTTAATAATGTTTTCAATGGAACTAGTCGGTGGTTTCGTCGGTGGTTTAGTCAATGAATTCATATTTGATTTAAAGTATTTATGTTTTGATATTGTTATAATTTTATATTAAATGAATATAAATCATTTTTTTTAATGGGCATCCAATGTGCTATTCATTGTTACTCCATGTAAAACATCATCTGGGATGGTTTCAACAATTCTATTATCAAATTTAATGATTGCATTATCTAAAAGATTATAGAAATTATTTTTAACAGCATCATCGATTTTTGTGTTAATGTCAGTATCTGACATATTACTTCGTATGCATAATATTTTTTTGAAAGTAGTCTCTGTTAAATCATTAACTTCAATAAAAGGTAATTGTGATAACATTGAAATAATTACACCACCATGAACTTTCAATCTCTTACAGAAAATAGTAGCAAATTTATTAAATTTATTATCTTCTGGTTCATATGCCATAAAAACACAAAAGACTTTATGCATAAAATTAACGTGGTAGCACCGACTTGATTTCTCCAACAGAAAAGTATTGGTTATTGGATTATCAATAAAAATATGTTCTTTAATTTCATTTTCTGGTGTTATGATAATTGCCTTATGAATGAATCTAGAACGAATTATTTCGAATAAATATGTGAGAGTCATATCAATATTTTTACTGACAAATTTTTCATCAACTAGTTTTGATTCTGTATTCAAAATAACACAATCACCTATTACTGGCTCATGTTTTTCAGATAAAAATGTACCAATATTATTTTCATGTCCCACTATTGTAGTTTCACTTGGAATATAAAAAATATATACACAACTTTCAAAATTTTCATAACATTTATGTACATGACAATTAGTATTTCCGATAGAATGATTTAAAATATCCATAATTTTTTTCATGATGTTATTTTGTTCATCTTCTGGATTTATTACATTTTCCGAATTAATTACATTGACATCGACGATTTCGATGTATGGTTTCAATGACTTATTAAATGTGCCATCCATTAAGTTTTCATATGGTATTTCTTCAAAAGAGAAAATATTTTGCATTATTCTGATCAGTTTCATGAGGTTGAAAATAATATATAAATATTGTTTTCATTTTATTTTTCTTTTTCAAGCACATTAGGGACAAATCTATACATTTTATCTCCCTTTAAAAATATTGTTTTTTTCACATCATTTGAATTTGCACCATGATAAGTAAAAATATTTGACGTAAATAACATTATTAATGCACCACAAATTAATCCAAGGAGCATTAATATTTTTTTTTCCATCATTTTTCTATATTATTTTATACACAATTATTATTTTTAAATCATCGTCAAATTTATATAAGAAAAATAACAAATGGGTTGTATCGATAGTAATACTATAATAAAAATATCATGTATTATTGCATTCATTATATTTATTTTAGCGGTAACACTTATTTGTGTCATCGTAAAAATTATTCATGACAGAAATAAAAAAATGGATGAAAATGTTAGCGATAACAATTTTATGAGCATCGAAAATCCTATAATTAATCCGAATTTTATAAGACCAAGTGAAGTAACTGCAATTCCACCCAGAATTATAGATCCAATTAAAGATTATGATTATCACAAATTAAGTGATCCATTAGAAACCCCAACAACCAGAGTAGATCGGTATTTATTGGGTCCGATAGAACTTAGAGGGATGTTTAATTATCCTGTCAGAGGTTATCCAGATAATCCAAGATGGTTGGGTATATTAGTGAGTGACGATGATCATTCGAAATGTGCTGATGGAAAATGTTCATTTGAAAAAGACAAAGACAATAAAATATTAAAATTATTTGGACGCCAAAAATTCCCAGGATCGAACCAATATGATTATTATACGATGTTGAATAGTGGTAATGATCAAATTAAAGTCAGATTACATCACAAAAAAGAACTATATGATGATGATCATGTACATGTGAGCGAATTAGGAAAGAAATACAAAGTTAAATTAAATCAAAATGATGATGACTACTATAATCCATATTTTTAAATTAATTCAGTAGTCAATAAATTAATCAATAAATTAAATATCTTTCAATGATAAATAAAATGTTTGGATCATTTCTTCTTTTTTTGGATGACGATCAATTTTAATGTATGGATCCGAACTGGCTATCATAACTGCTTTTTTCATTTTATTAGTGTAATCCAATCTGAAGACGCATGGTTGTTTAGATAAGAAAGAAGCCAACGCAACATGAATTTCCATTTGGATAGGATTTGATATTTGATATCTGGAAGTTATAAACTCTGTTTTGAGAGCATTATCAATAGATTCAAGTTCCAATGCATAAAGTAAAATTTTCTTTGAAATTTTATTTAAATTTTTTTGTAGGACTGGAATTGACCATCCCCAAGTCCAAATATTTTGTTTATGAATGTATTTTCCGATGATTTCATAACTTGTATTTTTGATGAGTTTCTTATCCTGATCAAAAAATGTAATCTCTCCGATTTGTTTATTTATTTTATAATACTTAAATGAATGTATTTGGTCATAAAATTTTATAGTATTTTCATCATAATATTCTAAAGCACTCCGAACAATTTGTGAAAAATTATTCATGATTGTTGTATTATAGATATACAATACGAATCGAATTAATATTTTAACATTTTAATTCTCACATAGTTTTATAGATTTTTGTGCGATAATGGAATTAGGAAAATTCCTCAAACAACGTGATATATTTTTTTTCTTATGTGTGTCAGTCATATCCACTCAATTTGTCGTTTTGGCTGATATATTAACTTTATCGTGTATTGTTCCACTCATAAATAAAAATAATAAAGAACATTCAACCATCGAAAATTTTAAATTAGATGTTAAGGGAGCACATTTGGAAGTAGGAAAAGTTCTAATATCATTAATTCGGATTCTGGTCATAATAATTGTTATTTATTTACTTTACTATTTATTGTATTGAATTCATATTATTTTTTCGAAGTTACAATTATTTTCTTTTTCATGATATCATTAATCGACATAATATTATGTTTCGGACCAGAAACTATTTTATGTTTTTCTATTTTTTCTTTTAGTATAATTGGAATAAATCCTCCGGTTGGAACAGTGTCTTTTCCTTCCATTTGAAATATAATATTAAATATCAAAATTATTTTTCATTTGAAATAAATTACATCAACGCTCGACGGAACTGTATTAATATCATGTACATTTTTATCATCGACATAATTATATTGTAGATTAATGTAATTTTTATTATTCTTATATTTTTCTAAATTTGTGGCAATGATGTTTTTTGATTTTTCAATGTCAAAAACTTTTTGGATTTCGTCATTTTCATAAACAACAATTGGTGTATTTTGTAATTTGTTCAATATCATTAATTCTACATTTCCATCCGTATTAGCAGAAGTTTCCGATGCTAGTTTTATCGTGTAAGGATTTATATCCTCGTGTTCATTGTATGTTTCGAGTAAGTATTTACCAGTATTGCTATTCTGTTTGTCTAGAAGCCAATCGATAATTAAACTTTTGAGATATATCATAATATCAGTCTGTTTTTGTCCATAATATCCTAAGTTACGAATATGTTTGTCTTGGAACTGATTTCCCAACCAATTAAAACAATTAGCATACGAACGCAAAACAGAATTATTATTGACGATAATTTCTTGGATATATTTATTTCCAAAATCTTTCAACGGATTATCTTTATTTAATTGCTCCTCATTAATTTCATCTTTATTCTTACCTGTTTTCTTCTTGGTCAACATTTCGCCAGTATCCATACCAAAGATTAATTTAATTATTTTCTTACTATTTTCATTATTACTTTTAATGACTTTTTGATTGTGCCTTTCGGTATAATAATTTTTATTAACAATATCATTAACATAATACCCATCTAATTGTAACAATTCTTTGGCTCTCATATTATTTTCATAAAGTTCAATACTTATCTTATTTATAAATTCAACAACCATTAATTTAGTCAAAATCATGACACAACCAGAATGCGTCCATTTGCAATGTTCTTTTGATGAACATTTATTTTTATCATGTAATTCACATTTTTCTCTGATATTTTTAACTTTGTACGAATCTAAATTCGGTAACTTATCGACAATTTGCACAAATTTAGTTATTTTTCCTCCAGAAAGTATATTTTCCACTTCATTATTTTCCACTTCATTATTTTCCACTTCATCTTTCTCAACATCATCTTTTATTTTCACCAAATTTTGAAAGACTTTGGCGAGATCTGGATCAACCAAGCGATAAATAATGAGTTTCAACCGTATTAATTTTTCTTTGTAATCATTATTGGCATTAATAATTTTAGTAATCTTATCCTTAAATCTGACATTTTCTTTATCATTTACATATTCACTAAAAGTGTACCTGAAAAGTTCATAACTTTCATGGTGAAATTTGTATTGATTAACTGATACAACCCTATCGTCAAACTTTTTATTCTTTTCTGGATTTTCAATGACACTATCTATTTTTTCGAATGACGGATATGTATCAACTTCTAATCCACTTTTTTTAATTTCAGTTAAATTAACCTTTTCATTTGCGTCCATGTTCAGTGGTACAACTTCATTATTTTGTAAAATAATTGTTCTCACTTCAACTTCTTTACCACTGATGGTTCCATTAACAGCAACTGGCTTGATTTGCAGTTTCCCGCCAAATAATTGGTACAATTTATTCATTTTTTCAAGGGTGTTTTTATATGTATCATAAAAAGTATCTAAATTTTTAATTATTCGCAAATTATAAATAGCACCAGAAGGCGCGACGGGAATCAATGTATGATTATTTGTTATTAAATATCTACATTTATTTTTGACATCGATATATTGATATTTTGGTAAATAATCGGTGACATTTTTTGTGATTAATTCTTTATAAAAAGCCTTTGCAGTCGTGTACGTTTTTTTATTTATAATTGATTTAATTGTTTTTTCCGAACAATTTTTATAATAAAAATCTTTAATATGTTCTATTATATTTTTTGGATTATTTTCATATCCAAATGTTTTTATTATTTGAATATCTTTACTGTTATTACTTTCTTTCATGATGTTGTATATTGGATAGTATTTGTTATTTTCCATAAACAATATTATTGTTTCACGTTCTTTACTAGTGATATTATCAACTTCTTCAGAATTATGGCAAACCATATAACAATTTTCTTTTAATTTAATTTCGTCTTCATGTTGTATTTCTCTGTCAAAAGTATCTTTAGCAAATATAATAATATTTAATCCAAGTTGCGAAATGACGGAAGGAATTGTCAGCAAGTGAGAAATTTGTTCAAAATCAATGTTTGGTACATTTTCCAAATATTCCAAATATCTATCTTTGGTGCTAAAAATAGTTTTTAAGTCTCCGTTATTTAATGAAGTAAACAATATATCACTTTTATCCTCTTTTAATCGATTGGTTAGTTTCTTTATTATTTCACTAACACTAATATCCAATACTTGTGCGATTGCACTCAGAAATGAATTCTCCCCATGATCAATTCCATATTTGAAAAAATATCCATTTGGTGCAGAGATTAAATAATGTTGAACAATTGTTCGTTTTAGTTCCAATAAATTATTCAAATAAAGATCTAATATTTTTGGCAGGAACCCGAATCTTCCAGCATGTATTTTATTGGTATCTTGTAATATATATAATTGATCGCTGAATCCAGTTATTGTTTTTTCACCGACATCACTACTTCCTTTTCCAATGCACTGTAAAAAGAAATTTTTCTTCTCTGGGTTTTTTGATAAATATTGATCTTTTTTGAAGCAACATGGCATGTACTCACCATTTGGATTTTTACTTCTCGTCAGAAATCCAACGTACATATGAATTCCATTTTGTTCTGGATCACATGTATAGTAAATTTCATTTCCTGTCGTTTGTCCCGTGGCTTCATTTAAATCATTTAATTTAACCGCTCGAACTACTTGTGAAGTGGCTTTTCCGTTTTTCTTGGATACTATTTTTCTTTCATACATCCCCGTTGCTTTATTAAAAATATATCCTTTTTTCAGTAATTCATCAATATTTTCTGATAAAAATTGTTGTGGTCTTCGGCGTTGATTGATACCACTGTTTTGGCACACCCGGGACCAATGACTCTGTCCTTTTTCTGGTTTATAACCAATTCGCATCTTGTCGGCATTAGCCATTGTTTTGATATTTGTTTTTTCATCAGAATATCTAACAAAATCATTAACGATATGTCTTCTTTCGGCTATATTATTTAATTTTTTTAATTTTTCTTTTAAGAATTGCCATTCCGCCCTCTTTATTAAATAAACCTCTTGGTACATAAAAAGCAGGATATTTAATGCGGTTAAAATTCTATTCATTTGTTGTTTATCTCTCGCACCAGAAATACGTATTTTATATCTATCTTTTGTCTTTCCCTGAATTGCGATATCTATCCCAGGTGATTTATATTTTGGCAATATATCAAATTTCTTTAATTCTTTTCGTGCTTTTTTGATATGTGTGTATTTTTTTAAAGTGCGTTTTAGATGCTCTTCTGCTTTTTCTAAGGTAATATTAAATTGTTTGCTGATTTCATTAATAATTAGTTGATCCGTATATTCATAATTTCTAATAAAATAATATATTCTTTGTTCTATTTTAGCACTATTTTCGTATTTTGAAATGCGTTTGAATCTTAAATATGTGCCAAATTTACTCTTGTCATCACTTTCGTGTATTTTTGACACACGTTTCCTCGGTTCTATAACTAATGCGAAATATGGAAAGAAAAATCGTGCAAATTTAGAAAGATCATTATGATTTATAGAATAATTTTCATCCAATGTGAATCTTTGTATTGTAGTTATAAAAGCGGTTTTAAATTCAGAATCTTTTGGAATTTCAAATTTCTTCTTGATTGATGTGGTATTAATTTCAGTAATTAAATCTTTTATAGTTTGATATGTTTTCGGAATGTCATCAATCGTTTTAGTATCATCTTCTTTCCATTGAATTTTATAGTCGATCTTTCCAAGATCACTCAGGTTGACTGTAATGAATCTCGGTTCACTATTTTTTTTCATATCGTCAACTCTAATCTTAAAACTTAATCCAAATGAAACATTTTGAGACCAAGAAACAATCAGGTTCGTCATATTTTTATCAACCAGGAATTGTCCTATTTCAACTTCATTAAATTTATATGTCATATTTCCATCCGGAGTCATATACTGGATGAATGGATATTTTTGAGATGGAATAATATCATCAAATATTTTAAATAAATCCATGCGCTTGAAACTATCCGTGTCATCAGAATGTAACAATAAATGAATCATAGATTGTGTGACAAAATTTTCTTTCATTATGTGACCATATTTTTTTCCATATTTAATTTTCACTTTCTCAACTTGTTCTATTATCTCATTTTCTAATAATAAATCAGTACTGGTAATGTCGTATGTTGTCATAATTTTTTCACGCTCATAATTTCCTTTTGTAGATTCCACATTTTCTTCACTGTGCAGGTAATCTACTACATTTCTCAAATCAACTTGTGAAATTTTTGGGAAGTAAATTTTAATGTATGTATCCAATAGGTTTGTCAATGCCACTGGAGTCGGAGAGTAATTTTTACCCAATTCATTGTATATGTCAATCAAATAAATTTCATTATTGTCGTAAAATCCTTCGTAATCATACAAAATATTATTGTTGTCATCATCAATTTTTATTTTACTATTGAATCTTTTCATGTCATTTCGTAAATTCTTAATTGTGTCACGTAATTCTTCGTACACTTTAATATTTTCATATGGTTCTATATCGACCCGTAATAATTCACTCTTTTGCGTCCATTTCATTCCAATCATAATTTTGTCAAATCCATTGTTATACGGATATTCTCCCCATATATATTGTCTGGATGGAATAATATAACATTTATCTCCGAATTTTGGATGATTTTTGATACTACAACAAATTTTATTTTTAATCATCCGAATTGTATCATCCCTGAATAAATATTGTTCGGTTATATATTGTTTCTCGAATACATCAGCAACATTTTCTTTGTAGATATTGGAATCTTTTGATGTGTCAAATTTTACCATATTCTTTTCTATATTTTTCAAAATATTTTCATCATTCAATGCTTTCTTTAACATACTATTTGTTTGTAATAAATCTTTCTTGTCTAAATCCACTGTTTCTTCATACATTTTCTCAATGTCCTCTGTATTGGCAACTTCATCTTCCTCACTTGTACTTTCGTATTCACTAAAAGTTTCTTCGCTATCGATTTCTTCATCGGATACATTTTCTGGATTTTCATCATCACCACCAACTTGATTTTCATCTGCGTTCTCGCCTGATTCATTTTCGCCTGATTCATTTTCGCCTGATTCATTCTCTTTTTTCCCGATAGGAATACTTGAAAATGATGCCTCCGCGTGCCTTTTTCGGATATCCGTAATCATATAATCATCGGAAGTGTGTTCCATGGGAGCATATTCGAATTTCTTTTTAATCCTCAATTCGTGGTGTATTAAATTTCTTTTAATTAACATCCCATAAGTATATGCTTGTTGCCCAATTTTAGTTGATACACTGACATTATTTTCTATCCAAACTTCCCCAAATTTCTTTTTCAGTTCGGCTAACATTTGTTTATTATTTAAGATATTTTTACATGATAATTCTAAATGATGTTTATTAAAAAAATGTGTGTACCAATTTTCACCATAAAATTGTTCCAAATCGTTTATGTCATTTTTTGATAAATTGATCAATGTTTCATAAAATCGCAGATCTTTAAATTTTTCTAAAATTTTCATTAACGATGCAGGTATATTTCCGATGTAAACATACATATGGTATTGATAATTACCAGTATTATTTTTTGTCTTAAATATAACTTTTAATGGGTCATTCATTTAATATATATTCAATATATATTAATTAAACATAATGTATTTTTATTGTTAAACTTAAAATTATTTGGTGGGTTAAATAATTTACATTATTGTATTTTTAAAATCATTTAAATCGTTACATCTATACACAAATAATAATTCTTCCTTCCCCATTGTTGTTCGAAGTTCGTAGATAATGACAATATAATTCTCATCCCGCTTAATTATCAATACTTTCTTTTCATCTCCATTATCATAATGTTTTGTCATTATTTTGGTACATTCATCATTCTTTTTGACATCGTGTAAAAAATTACATATTTTTTGATTGTACATAATTACTTCTAATTCATAAATATTTTTTTCTAATTTACAACTTGGATATTCGCCAAGTATATCATTACAAAATACATAACTGAATGACAGACTCGTTCTTCCAATAGCATCAAAAATTTCACCTATGTCATAATTTTTATGTTGTTGATCAAAAATATATTTCATTGTGGTAAATTATTGATATGTATAAATTAGTTAATTTATATGTATAAATTAGTTAATCTTTATGTTTATTCATTATGAATAACCATACCACAATATTCTTTGGGTTCTTGTTGAAAATCGATTTGCTTATATATACCTAATTCTTCGGCACTTTTCATGAAATATGCAAAAATATCTCTAAATGGTTGTTCATGTCCATAAACAGGAGAGGCAATGTGTGCAATTTCATGTAAAACGACATACATTAATAAATTCATATCATGTATTTTATTTTTAGTTGTTTTACCACGAGAACGTAAGCAAAAAACTAATTTATCTCCTTTATTCACACTGTAACTTGTATATAAATATTCTGAAAAATTTTCGGTTATGACAACATCATTTGTTCGACGATTCAATCGTTCAATATATTTTTTGTACTGTTCTGGGGAATTTTTCATCATATAATCCACAAGTTTTAAAATGTTACCTCTGATAAGTGCTAAATCATCCGCAGTTTTCTGTTTGTCTTTTAGATTTCTAACATAGTAATATTTATTATCTATTTTAGATTTCACATAGTCATATTTCGAGCGTTGATATACAAAATAACATGTCAATATACACAACAATATCACAAAGAAGAATAATTGCGCTAACATTGCGAATACAGACCAATATATATTATATCATCATAAATAATGAAATTGTTATAAATAAAATTATTGAAAATCAAATTATGATTTAAAAATATTGTTTCTTAAATATATACATATTGAATATGGGTAGTTCTCAGTCAAAAAAGATTGATGATAAAACACATACTAACGAAAAAATTTTAACAGACATCAACAGACTATTTAATTCATCTGAAAATAAATCAGCACAATCAGTACATTATACATATAATTTAGGTTCTCTATCATCGGAAGGTGGCAGCAATCAAACACGGAATAGATATTCGGAAATCAAGGCTCGTCTAAATAAAAAAATAGACTCTATGCAACACCAACAAATTAATCAAACTGGTGGCGCTGATGCACTTACCACGCTTGGGTTATCATCAGACTCATGCCAACAATTCGGTGGTTGTGGATGTAACACCCCCACTCCAATTATTGTCCCCCCACAAAAAATAGGCAACTTTACTACATCACTGAATATGAAAGACTCGGCTCTTATTGGTGGTTGTGGATGTAACAAACCCACTCCAATTATTGTCCCCCCACCAAAAATAGGCAACTTTACTACATCACTGAATATGAGAGACTCGGCTCTTATTGGTGGCTGTGATGCATGTGGAGTGCCAAATGTTAAATCAAATGTTAAATCAAGTATGAGATCCAATACATCCAGTGCTAATATGAGTGTAATTCGACAACTGGGCGGAAATTGTTCTTCTACATCAAATACATACTGTTCGGAAACAAGTCCACCGCAACAACTTGGAGGATGTGATGCTTGTGGTACATCGAATATAAAATCAAATATGAAATCCAATACATCTACTGCTAATGTGAGTGAACTGAAAAAGCAACTGGGAGGAGATTGTTCGACAACATCTGATCTAAAGTGTGTTGGATTGTCAACAACATCTGGTTCATCAAGATTACTGAGTCAATTCATGGTAGGTGGTGCTAATTCGAGTGAGGAAATGAACATAATGCCATTTTATACTTCCATGTCTGGAACGGAATATTACAATAATGTTAAAAAAGATCAAAGATATAAATAAAAATTTATTCAAATTCATCAAAGAATGATGCAATTGGCTTATGTTTTTTGAAAGTTTTATAACCATGTCTCTTATTCATTTCATTTTCAATGAAATAATTAAATATTGCTGACGGATTGTCAACGATTAATTCTAAGAATTGAATTGCTGGTTTCATAATTTGATTTGTTATGTAATACAAATAATCTATTTTCAAATTATTTTGGATCACATAATCGGGCGTTTCAATTCGTTCACCTTGTAATTTAACTACTCCATTAACAACAACAAACACATACGGAATTCTGTCATTCGATACTGGTTTATTGCCTGGATCGCGTTCACCCATTCGATCTGCCAAAACTGCATGTGAAATTGATGCGCGTTTTTTGTAATTCGATCGTAATGTTTTTGTGATAATAAATTTATCCATCGAAAATTCACCATTCAGAATCTTAACTAACATTTGCTTCGTAAATTGTATAACACCTTTCTCGTCTCTTTTGTTCAACATGTATTCGACAATTCCTCCACAAACAATTTTAACAATTGGTGCATTATCTCTCCGTTTCAATACAATCCCCATACTTTTTTGCTCATATTTATTTATATCATCCATGAACAGATTACCAACATATTTCTTTTTTTTGAGTAATATCAATGGAGAATATACTTTTTCATATTCTTGTTTCATCGGATCTGGTAATAACACACAAATAATCATACTGGCCGTAAATCCTAAATTAATAGATATTTCTGTGGCGCGTAGATCGGTCTGTAACAATCCTTTCTCATTGTCACGAATTTGTGGATTGACGAATACACTATCAGTGTCTCCATAAATCACAATAGGATTGATTGTGAAATCTTTCATAAATCCATATATTTTATCCTTCAATGCGATGAAAAAAGCCATTTTAACATCATTTGTTTTTAAATCTTTGATGTCATCAACATCTTTCTTCTTTAAAAAGTTCTTTATGGAATTACGACATACTGTTTTTAATCCATGTGTATTGGGTAATTTATTTTCATCATTGCGAATACCACAATTGTCAAAACATCCCAAAAATTTCTTAACTTCTGGAACATAGTCAAATTTTTCTGTTTTACTGAATGTTTCCCTCATAAAATCATAATAAGACCCGGTATCATCACTCAAGGCATTATTAATAATTTTTCCGAAAATTAGTTCATTAAAATCTTTTGAGTATTTTAACATATCTCTTCCTGTCGATGTAGTACATCCTGCAATTTCTTTCATGCAAATTGGTGATGTTGTCGCACCAGTTTGTCCATATAACGAATTAGCAACTATTTTGAATGCTAATTGTAATCCATCTAAAATTTTTCTTTTAAATGGATCTGTTATGTTCTCCATTAATTTTCTGGTTTGTGCTCTCGCATTTAGTAAATCTAATAGAATCTCTGGAATTATTCCTGGCTTGCCATCTTTTCTTTTCACGAATGTACATGGTGGTGCTGGAGTACAATTTTCATCATTGTAATTATATTGTATTGTACAATAGTTATAATTTGGTAAATTTAAATATTTTTCTTCTAAAACTATACATTCGTGTGATAAGTTTTTATATCTCATCGAATTTGGATACAGACTAGCAAAGTCTAACACATATGGAGGAACCCGATATAATCCAGGTACCGCATCAAATACGATGGCTCCCTCATAACCCATGTTTTCATCATCTAT
>Ga0315281_10007782_pt1 | contig 15017 bp, 9 predicted proteins | sample YL17G07_0_MG_FD_204540 | JGI IMG/M metagenome (GOLD analysis project Ga0315281, IMG submission 204540) | Sediment microbial communities from Yellowstone Lake, YNP, Wyoming, USA - YL17G07_0 | ecosystem: Environmental > Aquatic > Freshwater > Lake > Sediment | place: USA: Wyoming | collected...
GATGGGAGTCGGAGTATTCCCAGAGAATAGCCCCGCTATGCATGAGATCGTCTCAGACATCGCCTTCATCTTCGGAGGATTACTTCCTATCGCAGCCTACAGATTGGTGAGAAAACCCTTCAGCTACCTTTCCGTCGTGATGGGTCTGCTCTCGTTGTCGGCGATGGTCCTCTTGTCAGCCCAGTACTCGTTCGGCCTTGGGGAGCAATACTTCTTGGGTCTAGGTCCAGGCGGCATGGAGAGGATGATCGTGTACCCTGTACTGCTGTGGGAGGTAGCTTTCGGCGGCCATCTGATGGCCTCCTCACAATAGCCGGCGCATACGAGCCATGGCTGGGGAATGGTCTGGCTAGCCTGCGCAACGACCTAGCCACAGATTGGATACGATGTGGGCTTCGCGGTAACGCGCGTGTCTACTTGGGCCATTTCCTGTCGAAGTAGATGCTCTTCCCAGAAGCGGAGATGGGGATACCCATCACGACATTTGATTTGGAAAGATAGCCCAAACGTTTCGCAGCGGTTCCAGCCCGATACATGATTCTGTTGTCGACGTTCAGGTCGCCTGCCGTCTTCACAGCGGAGCTGAGGGCAATCCCTAGATCAAGCATCTTGAAGACACAACTTGGGCCCTCGAAGTCGACTCCTCTAACCGCAGCCGCGCGATTGAACTCCTTACACGTTGAATGACCGCAAGCGCCGCAGGAGAGGCCGAAATTCTTTCTGCCGTTGACTCCAACGAGAAGTAGCGCCTCGGATCGCTTCACGTTGTCGGCGTCGCGTCTGAATCCGCTGATCTTTCGCTCGTCGCTCATTTTGTCCATCTCGGCAGCAATCTTGTCCTTCTTCCTCCCGGTGACGAGGACGGTGTCGACATCGTCAACTCCCCCTGATTTTGGAGCAGTACGAGACGAAACCATCATCAGTTCTGCCGCACGCAGGAGACCCTGTTTCTCACCATCTCTGCTGATTACAACTGGCATGTGAGTTCCCTTCAATATCGAGCGCGTAAGCGAAGGGTATCTTCGCATTGTTATGGTTTTTCATCAAAGGATCTCATTGAATGAAGCCGAGGTCGTCGATGAAGTTCTTGTCCTTCGAATCCTGAATCGCCAGGCCAGTTCGAATCAGATGGTCTAAGACCCGTTGAGCGAGCAGTCTGGCGACCGTGTTTTGGGCGGCCTCCTCGCTCTCCGACTATTCCTCGGCTTGCGCAATCGTTTTCCAGGCGATCTCTTGGAGTTCGTTGCGTCTCTTGTGTGTGGCGGGGGCGCCAGCCGCGATAGCGACCTCTTGGCGCATCAGCTGCGACCCAGACTGTGTCCAGCATACGACGAACCTGTAGTATGTAGTTCCGGAGGGGACCCCCTGGGGGTGGTAGGGGCTCATTTCTAGATACCATAAGTATTCTCACATCCCGAACGGATCCAAGAGCGACTGCTGCCCTAGTACCGCCGGCCCGCAATGGGGAGCCTTCGGAGGGCCTGCTATGCCGACGCGGAAGATCAGCAATTCAAAGGTCTTGATCAGCACATCTGTGCGCTGCAGAGTGTGGGACACTCCTCTCTGAGTGTGGGACACTCGACGAGCAAAATCCAGCAAGATTCCCCTGATAAGTTCGGGTTAAGGCCGCCAGCAGCTCCGAGCCCAAACGAGTCCTGAGCTGTGGCCTACCTCTGACCGGCATCTCCGAACAGATCCATGAGAGAAACTGGACCAGCCACGGGAGCATAGAGGGGCATCTTGGGCGGTTCGTAGTTGCGGATGATCAACTGCTTGAATGTGGGTCGCTTGTCACCGATGATCTTCGGAACAGCCAGGTGCGTCTTGACGCGTTCTACTGATGACCGAGGCGAACTGGTCTCCGAAAGGTTAAAAGTGCTTTTTCCTCGTATCGGCACCTAGGGCCGGTAGTTCAGCCTGGTATGCCCATCGCTGGGGCCGAAGAACGTCCGGTTTGCAAGAAACGCCAACCAACAATCCGGAAGGTCGCGGGTCCGAATCCCGCCCGGTCCACCATATTCATCGCTTGTTCTTCCCGTGTTCTGGCCGTTTCTCGCCCCATTGATTCGTGAGGAACCTGTCTAAGTTTGTGAACCCGCTCATCCAAGCCGGAATCACCGCCGCAAGAAAGGACGGTAAGACCTTCATCTACAGCCTCAGGGACGCGCATACTCTCCTGCATACGCATAATCGTCATACTCCCTCAGAAGAGGGCGACTACGCGGGTCATGTCGAGCTGCCGAAATGGCATGTCAACCTGCCGAAAGAGGGCAACATGCTTGGCCGAGTCGCCATCGATGACTGGAAACTGGGCGAATTCCTCTACCTGCCACTGAGGAAGTACGCTCAGAAGGGAATTCTTGTCTCAGGGGCCAGCGGGTCTGGAAAGACGAGCGCAGCCAAGGTCATCGTCGAGGAGTTGGTCGAAGAGGGAATACCCGCTCTCGTCTTTGATTACACTCAACAGTGGCAACGACTATTGGAGAAGAACACGAACGAGCAAATGCTTGACCGCTATGCAGAATTCGGCATGCGACGAAGTCCGAAGGGGTTCAAGGGGCGGGTACTGAACTCTGCGCCTCAACTGGACAGTCTGCTGGGCTCTGCCGGCGCTACGATAGTGGATCTCTCAGACATCTACGATAGCGCGGAAAGAGTCAACAAGGTAGCACGCATGCTCGACCAGATTCTCGAATACTTTCAATTCCAAGAAGACTCTGAGGACCTCAGGCTAATGATCGTCGTTGAGGAAGCGCACCTCTGGACTTCAAAGGACCTGCCGAAGGATGCCGTACGATTCCTAGACAGCGCAGCCAGACTGCTCAGGAAGAAAGGTGTTGGAGTTATGCTGATTTCACAAAAGATCAGCGACTTCGATCCAGCCATGAGGTCAGCCATGAACATCAGCATTGTGTTCAGGACCAAGTACGAAGGAGATCTGAGGGCAGTCGCAAGGATGCTAGGAACGGATATGTCCCTCACAATTCCAAAGTTGCCGGTGGGATACTCTAGCTTTCATTTGGCAGACATTGGAGATTCGTTCGTGCTCGCTTGGCGTCCTACGTATTCGGAGCCGTAATGCTCAGGCGCTTTCTTGCGGAGGGCCGAAGATTGCGATGGAGATCTTCGAGAAGGTCAGGCGAGGTGAAGGTGATCTAGCCTCAACCACATTACAATCATTGTACCTCATCCCAGATGAGATGGGGGATAACAGTGGAGATCTTGTGTGCTTCTCTGACATGAATTCGCAGAATGACGGCAGCCATGGATCTTGTTGAGTGAGGAGCATCACTACAACGAACAAAGCATATCGTGGAGTGGATCCTCCTTAGCCATAGAAATTGGTGAAGAAAGAAAAGAGCTCCGACTTCCACGAAGAATTGCGAACGCGATTTCAATCGGGAGTTTATCGGAACGTGAGTATCTGAAGTTGCAAATCTAGTAGTTGCACTTCGAGAGAACGTCTCGAAGCATCCCAGTCGCATGTGAGGATCCACTGTATGAGGCAGCAAGCATTCCATTCTCGGACCAAACCATGACTTGGCTCCCCAGATGGTCCTCGAATCTTAAACTATTGATCTCGCCACTGGACAAATCGGTCAGTAGCTTGGCAAGGATTTTTTCTGACTCCGCGTAGCTCTTCACGAAGACAATGTTGGTGCGATTGCGACGCCTAGCATATATGATGCCCGATTGGTGAGCACGGGCGAATGACTGCAATACTAGGACTTCTTTCCCATGAAGACTAACAGCAGACAAAATCGCCGCCTTGGCTTTTTCAGGCCGCTTGTTCAATTTCCACTGCGGAGGATTCGGATTCTCCACAAATCTCCCGAGTTTATCCACGAGTACAACTTGCTCATTGCACAACGATTGAATCGCCTTCGTAACTTCGACCCGAGTCGATCCGCGAGCAGACGTCATCACTTGTTCACATAGACTAGGGAGCCGGATTTTCTTTGGGGCACATCGATGGAGCACGTCAATAATAGATGCACGAATTTGATCAGGAGTTACTGAAGGCATCTTTGACGGGAAATGCTTCTTAGTGTATCTATCGCGACGTTCTCTTGATTCTTGTGGGGGGACTGTAATCGCGTATAGATTCTGGAAGTCAGATACAATATCACCCTTCTGAAGATGTTGTTGAATCAGCTCTCGCAATTCTTCCAGCTTAAGGTCGGGGACTTTCTTCGATACAATGCAATACATCGTCTCTATCGATTCACACGTCGAAATGCGTTCGCGAAGTATGTTCATCATCAATCTATCAATCTCATCGCTGCGATCCTCAGTCACCAGATCTTCAGGCAGCTTTCCAGGAGGTTGTAGGACATTCTTCCCGTACTGACACATTCTTCCATCACTCACGAGCTTCGTGATGAGCCCCTCAATGTGTGCTTCACGACTCTTTCCAAGACCCAGAGTTCGAATGGTCTTCTTCACAAGCGTATCCACGCGGATACTCGGAGAGATTGACACAAGCAAGACGAGGTATTTCTCAAGCTCTTCATCATGTAACGTAACTTCCTCTGAGCATTTTGACACTCTCCATGTCTCTTTCGCAGAGTCTATGGCTTTGCCAGTCGCGCGCAAATTCCAAAGGTGTCGGTGCAAAAGAGCGTTGCGCGCTACAGGATTATCTGAAGAGAAGTCGCTGAGCAGCAGATCAGTCCAGTCTGCGATTCTATCTTCTGTAATTGCGTTTGGGTAGAATGCACGAAGAACCAATTCGATCGAGCGTAATGCTTCCTGTGGAACTCTGAGAGCGATTGGACGTTGAATGATTCGGGAAACTTCCCGCAAGTCTTGTGTGAGATCTTCAAATCGTGTTCCTTGAGAGATTTTCATGAGCACAGGATTAGATGCGAGCAGGTCATCGAGCTTGCAGGCAATGGGATTGTATTGGAGCATGTTTCCCTCAAGAATCGCAAATCCATGATCCGCAACCACCCTGAAGTGCGGGTCGTCATCTGTGGTTTTGAACTTGATTCGAAGTCTAAGGGTCGCTAGCGACTGGGCCGAACCATATTCGGGATCTTCTATTAACCATATTCGAATAGGAACGATCTCGGCAACACCTTTGAAGAGATTGTTGCTCAGCCTACATTTGGCAAGTGTGATCACTTTGCGATGCCGCAGTGATGTTTGCCCTGAGATTGCCAAAAGTCCAGAGTAGTCTTCGGGACTAAGGTAGAAATAGACACTCTCGCCCGATGTATCATTGAGTCGTATCTTGGTGAGTGTTGATCCTTCGAGAGGCAGCGCAGACTCGGGCTCTTCGTCCGCGATCCCTGTCAGAATCCCATACAGGCACAACGCGGGCGATTTTACACTGTGCGGATCCTTGACCAGGAATTCCAATCGCGCTGATCTCAGAATCCTGAGGAAATCAGAAATGCGATAGCTAAGGAATGAGAGGTCAAGAGGTTGGGCGTATCCTATGAGATTTCCCGTATGACTTTCGTAGGCACGGTTAAGAGACAAGAATGCTTTCCAGTTTCTAACTGCGAACTTGGGGATCTCGGTTCTGAATACATCTTCCCTCGATCTATCGCTCGATGCCTCAAGGATCACACTTTTTCGATTTCCCCATACGGGCACGTCGAATAGCTTCTCGAGATTCGATGTTGCAACAACCATATGTCGAACCTGTGTCAGCTGATGCCCAGCCCAAACGTCCACAGTCCTCGAAACATCGACCAGAAAGGCCTCGTCGAAATCAATTTTCGTTAAGTCTGCAGAATTTACCAGATGAGAATATTCCACAAACTGTTCGATATCATGTGTGCCATACCATCGTGCGGTTCCCAAGAAAATCTTCATCGTGCAGACGATGTCGTGATGCAAGGAAGGTCTGAACATTGTCCGAAGCCTGCTCCACATATCATCTTTCAGTTGCTCCCATTCCTGATCGCTGGACTTCAGAGAAGTTGAGCAAAATTCATCGAAGATTTTTGCCTTTAGTCGATTTCTTCGCATATGGAAAGCGAGCGAGAGGCCGTCTTCACGGAACTGCGAAAGTTCTTGTGGGCCTAACGGGTCGAATATCTTCTCATTCCTTCAAGGACCTTGGTGAATTCTCTCGAATTGTCCCATATCACTTGGTAGATGCTGTGAGCCTGAGTTACCAGACTGGGACTCTTTAGTCGGAGGCCAACTTCAACATTTGACACAAAACTTTCGTTGTTGAGGTTGGCGGACGTGATGATTGCGTCCGATTCTGACAAGTATAGCTTGGCGTGGGAGAACCTAGTTCTGACTGCTTTCCATTGTCCGTGGTCGTTAAGAAATTCCTGTTGGTGAAACACTCTCACCGATATGGATTCACGACCGACAGCTGCAGCCAGCTCAGAGAGTGTGTGCACAGCGGCCACAATATACTGGTTCACGTCAGAGACGATAAGGCGAAAATCGAGGTCACCGCGTCGAAAAACCTCCCGAAGGTTTCGATGAAAGGCGCCAACTATGTACTTGTCAAGATACGGCGTCATGATCCAAAGTTTCTCTTGTGCTCTGTCGATCAGCTCTTCGAATGCGTCAAAGGTGTGATCGGCTTCGATCAATTTCGAATATAGAAACGGTGGTTTCGTGAGAACGAATCCGATCTCTGCAGATGAGCCCTCATCTTCCTTTATCTGAGAAGCTCGGGTCTCAAGGAATTCCCTTCCCTTTTCTCTAATCTTGAATTCGTTTTCTTCGATCTCCCGATCATGTCTACTAGATATGAAGTTCTGCGCTGTAAGTATTCTAAGTCCCAGTCGTAGCGGCTGCTTAAGTCTCGAGGCGTCGTGGTCTTCAGATCTCTTAAGCAGCCGCTCCAAGACCTCGCTGAAAGAGAGATAGCCATCTCCGACCTCGTTTAGAACCTCCAGTGCCATCCTAGATACCTGTTGAACGGCAGAGCTCCCGGGCAATCTGACAGCTCCGTTGAGACAAGTTCGGCTGCGGCGCCAGCTAGCATAATATGACGTTTACTGCATAATATCTTATCTGTCAATGTACGCTAGTTGATAATATGGCATATGTTCCAGGTGCACTCGCGCTTGAGATCACTCGCTACCTAGAAAGTATAAGCGCTCTTGGCAGATTGTATAGCAAATCTGCTCCCAGACCGAGAGAACTGGATCGGTATATGCCTTCAACCGTATCGTACTCCTATTGGATCAATTCTGTTGAGGACACCAAGACCGCTACACGAGTTGAGTTCCAGACAGGCGGCCAAGTTCAGCAGATTCAGAAATCTCTCGAACTCTCAATCAAGGAATTATTGGCTGCTGAGAAGAGCGAAATGACCGTTTCGTTTGAAGAGGATGCTATTGAGCAGAACAAGAACATAGTTCTACTAGGCACCTTAAGACTAAAAAAAAGTGTCAAGGTCATTTCTTCGGCGACTCGACCGGTCCTGATGGTGACCGTTGTTCTTGAGAACGTAACTTCCTACAAAATGAAAGATCCTTCGAAAAGCACATTCGCTGAGGACGAATACCCCGAGAGGACCACATCTATCTACGGACTACGGATCTACGAGCAACTCACAGGTTCGTCATTCATATCAGATCCAAAGATAACCTCCAGAGAGAGACTCTTTCAGACCGAGAACATTGTGAATTTCGAAATCAGCGCGGACAAGACGCAAGCAGAATTCCGAGATTATGGCTTGGCTACAGAGACAGTTGAAAGACCTATCCAATTAGAAGAAACTGCATTGGAGTCGATTAGGGCATCCTTTGACCGAATCGGTGAAAGCATCACCGGCTTCCCTGAAGCAATGGCCGAGTCTTTGCGTGCGCGGTCGATATACTCCTTGAGTGAATTCCAAAAACGTGCGCTAGTCTCATTGGGTGATGCCCTACGCGGATATTTGAACGGGGCTTCGCCTGCGACGGCATTTCTTCTGAACGCTCCAACGGCCGGAGGGAAGACTGAAGCATTTCTGATTCCCATCTTGGCCTATGCTTGGTTCATGAAGAACACCAAAATCAATGGTACCAAAGCATTGATTTTCTACCCCACGAAAGCTTTGGCCGATGACCAGTTCCAACGACTGGCGTTCTATGTGTCCTCCTTGAACAAGAACCGGAAGGACGCTCCTATCTCCATAGGCGTATTTCATGGTGATGTGAGAAATGCTGCAACTCACTGCCTTCATCCCTCATGTGATGGTGAGCTTGCGGTCTCGATTGAAGATGGTAAGGCAAAGATAGCATGCAGCAAATGCGGCCGCAAATACACCCCATCACAGGTTGCACCACCAAGGGGTAAATGTCCATGGTGCTACGAGGGATTTTGCCACCTATGCGGACGGAAATTGGTCAGTGTCTATGAATGCAACGTGCATGGAGTTGCAGAACATAGCGCTGACGACAATTGCCCCCAATGTTCCGAACCGCTTACTATTTCCAAAGCTCGGATGCGATGCGAGGTACATGGCGTGGTGGATACATCCGCACTCACATTAGTTACAGTTATGCATCTCAAGAAAGAGAACCCGAAAACAATTCACGATGTCGATTTCGTCCTCAAGCATGAACAATGCGGGCGCGAATTTGCGTTCATTAAGTATCTAAGAAATCAAGTGTTAGACTTGCTGCCTGACATAGTCATCACCAACCCTGACATCATGCACAAGTACATGACGACCGTACCCGCGCGACGAGACGAACGGTTCCAAAAGTGGGCGTTTTATGACTATCAGAAAGTCTTTCGACTACTTGGCAGAGCTTGCTATTACTGCAAGACTTGCAAGTGGACTTTCGACACCTCAAGTGGAGTTTGCCCTCTAAAGGACTGTGATTCAAAGGGCCAAGATACAACGATATTGGTCTCTAAGCCGGGCTTCATAGTTGTTGACGAAATACACATGATTAGGGGTAATTTCGGATGCAACGCAACTGGCTTCTTCTCAAACCTCACAGAAACAATCTCGCAATTGTGTAATGTGCGACCGATTTGCGTTTCTGCCACAGCAACTGTCAAGAATGAAAGGCAGCCACCGGCAGCTATGTTCGGATTTGAACAGGACGACGTTGTGTTGATCGCACCGAGCGAGTCGACATCGCAAAACATGCACGAGCGTTTACATTTGTTCATACTTCCGAAAGGAATGAACACAATATCTACGCTGCGCGAAATTCTGATTTCATTATACGTTGATCGGTCATCTCTAGGCACTTCACAGCGGACTCTTCGACCTGAGCGGAAAAATCTCCAAGCTCTTGTATTCTTCGAAAACAAGAGGAACCTGTATGAAACCGCGGGAACTCTTCATCCGGCAACCTTAGGAGGAGCTCAGATAGACGTTCACACCGGCGATACGCTCCCATTAGCAAGACGAGTTATCGAGGAGGAATTCTCAAGCGGTTTGACTCAGATCCTGCTAACAACTTCTACGTTAGAAGTTGGCGTCGATTTTGATCATCTGAGTTTGTTAATCAATTTCGGCGTTCCATTCTCGTACAATAGCTATCTCCAGAGAGTAGGGAGAGCAGGGCGCCGTGGCCCGGCGCTGATTGTGAATATTTTGCGATATCAAGTGCCACTAGACAACTACTATTTCGAGCATTTCAGAGAACTGATATCATACAGCAAAGAAAACGTCGACATAGTGCCAATAGTCAGAGACATTCCATTGTCAGTTAGACGACATGTCTTTGCTCTGGCTGCGAATTTGGGGGTTCTATCCAATACCGCCGGTAGCGCGAGAGACTTCTTTACTCGATTTCTCTCCCGCGACGATGACTTCGAGCGCTTTTGTGAGCAGGTCAGGCGAACGTTCGTAAAGCCTCCGATGGTGAGAATTCGAGAAGTCCAGGAGGAACTCAAGAATGCGTGCGAGTTCATACGCGAGCAGCTCAATGCAATCACTGAAGACGTTCGGCTGAATGACGCACTCGACGGAATCGCTCGACACGATACGACCTACAGGCTGGACTTCTCTCTTCGAAGCAATGAGATTGATATTCCAATTTTCATTAGAACATCGAAGCATTTTGTGGAATCTCTAAGGGGCTCACGTTCTTCAACAGAAGACGATGTTGACATACTAGAGAGTGAGGTTGACCAGAGGGAGGACCTGACTGAATGACCGAACTTGGGGACTTTCAGCGGCCGTTGTCCAGAGCTGTTGAACAACTTTGTAGAGGTTTCGTAGTCAATTACGGCCGGCTAGCATACAAAGTCACTGATATTTCCACGGAAGGTCCGAGTGTAACTTCTGATCTAGAGAAGTTTGCTGATCTAAAAGTCAGAATCCTCAGCGATCCCAACGCTAATTTGCTGTGGAAGAAATTTGAACTTCAACTTGTTCATGAACGTCATTACAGTTTTCCATCCAAGGTCTTTGTCGACATTTATCCTCAGACGTTCGTATGCAGCAACGCGTCGTGCAGGATCATCTATGGCTTCGCTCATCTGCCTGACATTCGAGTGCGTTGCGATAGTTGTCATAGTCCTCTAGACCAGCTCACCCTTGTGCTCGTATGCCGTGCCTGTGGATCGATGAAAGAGATTTTCACAAAGTGTCCGTTCTGCCGCGCCCCAATTCGTCTTACTGAGCCCAAGTTTGCACTTCAATGGGAATGTACGAATCCCAAGTGCGGAGCCCATCCCGATTTCAAAGGAAAGGGGAAACGTGCAGAATTCTATAGACGATTTGACAGAACTGTGAACATGTGGAGCAGGCCTGAGGGCTTCAGGTGCACAGACAAGTGCCACGATTCAAGTGGGTTTAGTCCGCTCGATGGGCCGCTCTTTCAGACTAGGGCAAGAGAGAAGCTATTCTCCTCATACAAAGACTCGTACATAACATATGCGCCCCTCAAGGAATCACCGAGAGATATGGCCACGCAAGATGATGTACGTGTCTATGGCTTCTCCAAGATCGATGCAGGGAACTACACCGTTCACACTATGGTCTTTGGTTTTGACAGATATGCAAAATGGGGAGACAGGATCAGGGCTACGAAACTTCGCGTCGAACCATTTGCTAAGGCGGGTGGAGGACTAGATATTTACTATCGTAAGATGAGGACTGTTGGAATCAGTCTGCAACTTGATACCGATATTGTTGAGGAGATAGTCCACCAATATCTTCCGAAAAACAGCGACATTTCGGGGAGAAGAAAGGACGAATTCGAGTACCTGAAAGGTCAGATCAAATCTGAATGGACGAAAGTTGATGGCTCTAGATTGAATGAATGCGGGCTTTCGCTTGCCGGTGATGATCTCGCGAAGGAAACACTCCGCAGGATTTTGATTCACACCGTGAAGCATGCGTTGTTGGTTGAGGCGCCCCGGCATTGCGGTCTTGATTATGGTGAAATGGGAGGCTATTACAAAACCCAAGGGAAACTCAGCGAAGGCGACAAGAAATTGGATAACAACGCGCTCTACATATATGATAACACAAACTATGGATCCGGAGTGACGTTCTCCCTCGCATCTCGCGAAGCGTTCGGAGACTGGTTGTTGAGTTCGGTGGATCGTTTGGAATGTTGGCGAAACAGATGCGTGCTGGGATGCAAGTCCTGTATCTTCTTGCCATCGATGGTGTGTCCAAGTCTCAACATCGGATTGAATCGAGAGCTTGCTAACGCCTATTTCGAGAGAGTTAGAGAGCGATTTCAGTTGACTGGTTGATCCCAACATCATGATAGATCACGTGGTAATTCTTGCATACTGAACGTGTTCTGAAAGTCACAGTTGATTCACCTTTTAAGACATTGAAGTTGACGCATCGCAAGAGCATTACCATATCGCAGTGGGCATGCGTCGGAGAAGGCGACGAAGTGTTCAAGCGAAATGGCAAGAACTATGTCCGGTGCATCAATGGGGAAGCGCAGTTTACTCCTCCGTACGACCAACTGGACGTTCTTGGAATAGGCGCTCGGAAGTTGCCCGTACATGTCAAGGAGATAACCACAATAGATGAGTTCGAAGCGTATCAGTATCTGCAATCGTTTCATTATCGCGGGAACGGCGGTTTTGGTCGAAAGTCAATCTTGGTTGTCGTTCCTGATGAAACTCTCATGCCAAGAATCTTGGGTTATGCCAGGCTGAATTCGAGTTTTATAGTGAACAAACCCAGAGATGATGTACTTGACGGACAGTTCAATGATGGAAGTATCTCATGGGAAAAATGGGATCGTCAATCGAGACAAAAGCATGTGAACTGTATTGTGCGCATTGGTCGGGTTGTCGTGCACCCAGAATTTCGTGGATTGGGATTGGGGAAGACACTAGTGAGGCATGCGTTGGCATTCGCGCAAAAGCACTGGCAAATTGCCCGCGTCAAGCCCCTCTTTGGAGAAATGACGGCGGACATGCTGAAGTACATTCCATTCGCTGAGCGGGCAGGGATGAATTTCGTGGGCTTTACACAGGGCAATCTCAGACGGGTAGAACGAGACCTTCGTTACATGATCAGAGGAAGACATCTGACGACAGCCAAGAAGCTCCGAGGAGCTGACATACCGGACATGCAGACAGCGTATGCGTCAAAGACTTTGGCGATTCTCGAGGTCAACGGTCTCAATCTCGAGACTTTCCTAAGCAAATTCAATTTCCGTGCGAACAAAACCTTAGGGCCAAGAGCCTATTCTCTAGTTCACGATGTCATTCGCTTTCCGAAACCAACTCTCATGAAAGGGTTGACTTCAAAGGCCGATAGATTCCTGGAAATGCAGTTGGAAAAGCTGGGTCCAATTCGCTCTGACTCGAAAAAGAAAGGCGATATTCGAGTTCAACCGATCTCTCTGCCAATTCGTATGCAGAATGTCACCCTCTCATTTGGAACATCTGTTCCGAAGACCCAAAGGTCATGTGCTGTTCAAGAGGCCTTCGGAATAAGCCCTACGCATCTTGAGACAACGGTGTTCAGGAGTCTAGACTTGGAAATCCTGCCGGGCGAGATACTTCTTGTATCGGGATGTTCTGGTTCTGGAAAAACGGCCTTCCTAGATTTGCTTACACGCCGCATTAGACCGAGTAATCACCCTGATGGGAAGATCAGCCTCCCTCCAAATGCCCGCATAGGGCTGTTCAGACCTATACCGAATGATAAGCCGTTGATTGAATACAGAGAGATCTTTGGAGAGAATATCGCGAGGGCGATTTACGTGCTGAACAAAGCGGGCTTGAGCGAGGCTTTTCTCTATCTAAGGAGGTACAGCGAGCTCTCTGAGGGGCAGAAATACCGGGCTATGATCGCACGTCTTCTAAACTCAAAGAGCAATATCTGGCTTGCTGACGATTTCCTGAGCACTTTGGATCCCATAACCGCGAACATTGTCGCCCACAACGTAAGAGAATTTGCGAAGTCATCAGGTGTCACATTGATCGCGGCGGCTCCTCACTATGAGTCTTTTATCCACGCTCTCAGACCAGACAAAGTTCTGCTGAAATCATACGGCTGGAAGTGGAATCTCTTTGACGGGAGCGGATTCCCTGGCTTTGCTAAGAAGTCAGCTGCAAGGCTAACGCCATTTGCCGACATAAACTAGATAGTCTACGTTGTACGACCATCCAGCGCCTTAGTGGCGCACGCCAAGCAGCATCCCCCCAAAGAGTCCTGCGGACGACTCAGTCGGTTCGGAGCGCAATGCAGTCTTCCTGGCCAGTGCTTTCTTCCGAAGCAGTCTCTAGCTCTCGTTCGAACTCAAACACACTCGCGTTCTTCGCAACCAGCTGATCAATCGAGTCTTGTGCGTTCTTAGGTTCGTTCCAGATCTTGCTTAGTACTTCCCTAACCTCGCCTTCGTTCCGTGCTCTTGTGCAGACCTTCTGCACGGTGACAGACTTGTGAACTCCAAGCTTGTGAAGTATCTCGTTCAGGTCTGATGCTTTCAGGAGTTGAATGCTCATCCTTGCAGCATACTGGGCAACGGATAGGATCTCACTGCCCACTTTGACTTTGTCTTTGGGGTTGAATGCGGTGCCTGCGAATATCCCTATCACACCTTGCTTGATCATCCTCCCCTGCTGCGAATCAAAGCCAAAATCCATGCTCCATTTCAACACGTTGAGGAAGTCCTCTAGGCTTTCCTTTCTCACTAGACCCCACTTGCATTCCAGCACGTATGTAACAGGTTGGCTGATGGGGCTGGGCTGTATTGTCCAGTGCTCTGGCAACTTCGTTTACGAAGTCCGCTCTCACTTTGCCAGCCTCGCTGCAATCTCTGCCACAGTCTTCGGATACTTCTTCGCATATGCCATGAGCTTCTCCTTTGACGCGCCCTTCTCCCAGCCGCTGACATCGGCCACAATCTTCTCTTGAGGAATCCCGTTGTACCTCCATAGGTAGATGAAATCAAGAAGAGTCTTTTCGGGATCGGAATACCTGACTCCGTTCCCTGCCTTCCTTATGCCAAAACCGAGCAGAGACGGCGACAATCTGGAGAACTTGAACTTGTAGCCCGCAATAGCGATAGGGTTCGCGCGGAACAGTTTGTCATTAACAACATCTTCAACCGCAAAGGTCTCGTGGGTCATGTTGTTGAGCTTGAGCGCCGTGTGCAGGCCGAAATACCAGTTCTTCACGTGCTTGAGTTCCAGTCCTTTCGCTACGAGTTCTAGGTGATTGTATTTGGGTCTCGCCAGCTCCAGCTCTTCAAGAGACTTGACGTAGAATATTCCCCTAAGGATTCTTACCAAGTATCCTCGTGGAACAAGATGCCTAATCGCAATGTCATAATCCAGCTTCAAAGACTTGCAATATGCTCTCAAGTCCTTTGATGTGACAAATTCCCTATTCTCTACGCGGAGCTTTCTCAGTAAAATATTCGTTTTCATTCATATCACAACCTCACAAATTTGTGACATTATGATATATATCATAAGGTAACTTAAAGCTTCATTCTCCGAGCAATGCAATGGATTGAATCCAGACTGGCTATGCATCCGAGTGCATAATATTCTGCACTAGGCTTTCAGTATCTTCCTTATCTCGAACACGAACTCCTTTGCCCTTTCAAGCGAAGTCTGAGCGTATCCCCTCTTCGCTTGGACGCCTATGTCGT
>Ga0315281_10007783_pt1 | contig 15017 bp, 13 predicted proteins | sample YL17G07_0_MG_FD_204540 | JGI IMG/M metagenome (GOLD analysis project Ga0315281, IMG submission 204540) | Sediment microbial communities from Yellowstone Lake, YNP, Wyoming, USA - YL17G07_0 | ecosystem: Environmental > Aquatic > Freshwater > Lake > Sediment | place: USA: Wyoming | collected...
GAGGATCGCCAGCACCAGGCAGTTGGCCAGGATGCTGCTGCCGCCGAAACTCATCAGCGGCAGAGTCAGGCCCTTGGTCGGCAGCACCCCCATGTTTACGCCCATGTTGATGAGCGCCTGCACCCCGAACCAGACGGCGATGCCCTGCGCCACCAGCGCCGCGTAGTAGCGCTCCGATGCAGCTGCCTGGCGGCCGATGGCAAATGCGCGCAGCACGAGCCAGGTGAACAGCGCGATCACCGTCACCACGCCGGCCAGGCCCAGTTCCTCGGCGATCACGGCGAGCAGAAAATCGGTATGCGCCTCGGGCAGGTAGAACAGCTTCTCCACGCTTGCGCCCAGGCCGACACCCAGCCATTCGCCGCGGCCGAAGGCGATCAGGGCGTGCGATAGCTGATAGCCCCTGCCGAAAGGATCGGCCCACGGATCCATGAAGCCGAAGATGCGCTGCATGCGGTAGGGCGAACTGAGGATGAGGACGAGGAAGCCCCCCAGCGAGAGCACGAACAGGCCGGCGAACCATTTTCCGTTCATGCCGCCGAGGAACAGGATCGCCATGGCGATCGACGCGATCACCACGAAAGCGCCGAAGTCGGGCTCGCGCAGCAGCAGCCACCCGACCACCAGCATCACCGCAAGCATCGGCAGCAGGCCTTTCTTGAAGCTGTGCATCAGCGCCGACTTGCGCGCGGTGTAGTCGGCAGCGTAGAGCACGGCGGCGAGCTTCATGAATTCGGAAGGCTGCAGATTGACGAGACCCAGGGAGAGCCAGCGCTTTGCGCCGTTCACCTCACGGCCCACCCCGGGGATCAGCACCAGCACCAGCGCCAGGATGCCGCACACGAACAGCCAGGGCGACAGGCTTTGCCAGACGCGCACCGGCACCTGAAACACCATCAGCGCGGCGAACAGGCTCACCCCCAGGAACAGCGCGTGCCGCACCAGAAAATAGGCCGGCCGGTTGCCGCTAAAGCGACTCGCCTCGGCGGTGGCGATCGAGGCCGAGTACACCATCATCATCCCCAGCAGCAACAGGATGAGCGCGGTCCATACCAGAGCCTGGTCGAATTCCGCAGGGGAGGTGCGCTCGGCCTTAATGTAGCTGAGCATGGGCCATCTCTCGCACGCACGCGGCGAACACCTCGCCGCGATGCCGGTAATTGCGGAACATATCGAAGCTGGCACAGGCCGGCGACAGCAGCACCACATCCCCCGGCTGAGCCTGGGCGCGGGCCTGCGCCACCGCCTCCTCCATGCTGGCTGGGCGCAGCACGGCAACACCGCTAGCAGCGAGAGAGCGCGCGATCTGCCCGGCATCGCGCCCGATCAGCACCACGCAGCGTGCATGGCGCGAGACCGGCCCGGCGAGCGGCGTGAAATCCTGTCCCTTGCCCTCGCCGCCGGCGATCAGGACCACGCGCGCACCGCCTGCGGTAAGCTCGGCGAATCCGTCGAGCGCCGCGACCGTGGAGCCGACATTGGTGCCCTTGGAGTCATCGTAGAAAGCGACGCCACCGAGCTCGGCCACTTTCTCCAGCCGGTGCGGCAGACCTTTGAAATCGCGCAACGCGGCCAGGAGCGGCGTATAGGACTCGCCGAGCGCGCGGGTCAGCGCCAGCGCGGCGAGCGCATTGGCGGCGTTGTGCAGCCCTGCGATCGGCAATTCCTTCGCTGCCAGCAGCGGTGTCACGCCCTGCGCCAGCCACAGTTCGCCGGCGACCCGCAGCAGCCCGAAATCCTCGGCCCGGCCCGGCGCATCCAGGCCAAAGCTCACCTGCTTGCGCCCGGCCATGGCCATTTTCATGCTGCGCGCGTCGTCGCGATTGAGCACCTGGATGCCCTCGCCCCTGAAGATTCTCGCCTTGGCCCGCGCGTACGCATCCATGCTGTCGTAGCGGTCGAGATGGTCTTCGCTGAGGTTCAACACCGCGGCCGCGACCGGATTGAGCGTGCGGGTGGTCTCGAGCTGGAAGCTGGAGAGCTCGAGCACCCACACTTCGGGCTTGCGTAGTGCGTCTTCACATTGCATCAGCGCATCCAGTGCCGCCGGGCTGATATTGCCTGCCACCTCGGTCGCCAGCCCGCCGCGCCTGCACATCGATGCGACAAGCGCGGTTACCGTGGTCTTGCCGTTGGTGCCGGTAACCGCCAGCACCTGCGGCGGCGCCTGGACGCCGCGGTAGCGATCACGCAGTCCCTGCGCGGCGCTGTTGCCTTCGCGCAGTGCCTGCGCGAACAGTTCGATATCGCCGACCACCGTCACGCCGCGCGCGGCGGCCGCGCGCACCTGCGGCGTGGCCAGCGGCACGCCCGGACTGATGGCGATGAGATCGACGCCGGCGAAGGATTCGTCGCGATAGGCGCCCAGGACAAGCTCTGCTTGCGGCACTTTTTCACCGAGCGCCATCAGGTTGGGCGGATCTTCGCGCGTGTCCGCCACGCGCACGCGCGCACCGCGGCGGGAGAGAAAGCGCGCCATCGACAGGCCGGTTTCGCCCAACCCCAGAACCAGCGCGTTTTTGCCCGCCAGTTTCATCTCAGCTTCAATGTCGACAGTCCGAACAACACCAGCATCATCGTAATGATCCAGAAGCGCACGGGGGCGATTGGTGTCGCCGTCACGTTCGCGTCAAAGCCGCGAACATGAGTCTCCCCCATCGCCCCCGCCGTGCCGCTTTTTCTCGTTGCGCTCATCTCAGCTTCAATGTCGATAGTCCGAACAACACCAGCATCATCGTAATGATCCAAAAGCGCACGACGACTTGCGATTCTTTCCAGCCCGATAGTTCGTAGTGGTGATGCAGCGGCGCCATGCGCAAAATGCGCTTGCCGCCGCTCCATTTGAAGTACACCACCTGCAGCATCACCGACAGCGTTTCGGCGACGAACACGCCGCCCATGATGAACAGCACGATTTCCTGGCGCACGATCACGGCGACCGTGCCCAGAGCCGCGCCGATCGCCAGCGCTCCCACGTCGCCCATGAACACTTCGGCCGGGTAGGCGTTGAACCAGAGAAAACCCAGACCTGCGCCGGCGAGCGCGCCGCAGAACACGGTTAGCTCCCCCGCGCCCGGTATATAGGGCAGGAGCAGGTATTTCGAGTACACCGTGTTGCCGGCGACGTAGGCAAAAATGCCAAGCGCGCCGGCGATCATCACCGCCGGCATGATCGCCAGGCCATCCAGACCATCGGTGAGGTTGACCGCGTTGCTGGTGCCGACGATGACGAAGTAGGTGAGCACGATGAATCCCCACACGCCCAGCGGATAGGCGATGTTCTTGAAGAAAGGCAGGATCAGGTCGGCCTTGGGCGGCAGGGTCATGGACAGGCCGCTGCCCACCCACGCCGTGAACAGGTCGAAGATCTTGGCGTTGCTCGGCGAGGACACGGCGAAAGCAAGGTACACGGCGGCAATCAGGCCGATCACCGACTGCCACAGGAGCTTGGTTCTGGCCGGCAAGCCCTTGGAATTGCGCAGCACCACTTTGCGGTAATCGTCGACCCAGCCGATCGCGCCGAAGCCCAGCGTCACCACCAGCACCGCCCACAGAAAGCGGTTGGACAGATCGCCCCAGAGGAGCGTGGTGATGCCGATCGAAACCAGGATCAGCGCCCCGCCCATGGTGGGCGTTCCGGCCTTGGTGAGATGCGACTGCGGGCCGTCGTCGCGCACCGACTGGCCGATCCCGTAGGCGGTCAGCTTGCGGATCACCAGCGGCCCGGTGATGAACGAAATCGCCAGCGCCGTGAGGCAGGCAAGCACCGCGCGCAGCGTAATGTAGCCGAACACATTGAAGGCGCGGATGTCCTTGGCGAGATACTGAGCAAGCTCCAGCAGCATCAGTTTCTCCCGGCTTCATCACACCACAAGCGATCGGCGGGCTGCATCATTGCCGCTAAGCGCAGGAGCGAGCGTTGCATGCAGGCAAGTTCCAGCGGCATTCAGTGCCCTCCCGCCTGCGCGCCGGTGAGCGCGCGTACTACCCGCTCCATGCGCATGAAGCGCGAACCCTTGATGAGCACGGTAACGCCGGGCGCAAGGCCGGGCTCGAGCGCGGCCAGCAGCGCATCGATATCGTTGTAGTGCTGCGCGCCCTCGCCGAACGCTTCCGCCGCATGGGTGCAGAGTTCGCCGAGGAGGTACAGGCGATCGATGTTGGCGGCGCGCGCACGACGGCCGATCTCGGCGTGGAAAGCCGCGCCGTGCACGCCGACTTCGCCCATGTCGCCCAACACCAGCAATTTCCTGCCCGCCGCGCGCGCGAGCACCTCGATCGCGGCGATAACCGAATCCGGATTGGCGTTGTAGGTATCGTCAAGAACGGTGGTGCCACGCTTGCCGCTCTGTTTCTGCAGCCGTCCCTGTAGCGGCTGAAAACCGGCGAGCCCGCGTGCGATGGCGGCCAGGCCGGCGCCGGCGCCGGCCGCCGCTGCGGCCGCCGCCAGGGCGTTGCGCACGTTGTGCACCCCGGCCGCGTGCAGACTGATCGCTGCCTCCCCCTCGGGGGCATGCAACACGATTTCGCTGCCGAAATTGCGCAGCTCGAAACGGCCACCCATGGCTGCGGGGCGCTCAAGGCCGAAGTCCAGCACCCGCCTTGGTGCGCACAGGCCGCGCCAATAGTCGGCATAGGTGTCGTCCGCATTGATCACCGCCACCCCGTCCGCGGGCAGGGCCGAGAACACCGCGCCGTGCTCATGCGCCACGTCCTCCACACTTTGCATGAATTCCTGGTGCTCGCGCTGGGCGTTGTTTACCAGAGCCACGGTCGGCTGAGCGATGCCGGCGAGGTAGGCGGTTTCGCCAGGGTGATTCATGCCCAACTCCACCACCGCGCAGAGGTGCTGCGCGCGCAGGCCGAGCAGGGTCAGCGGCAGGCCGATATCGTTGTTGAGGTTACCCGGCGTGGCGTAGGAGCGTCCGGCCCCCGCGTGCTCGGCAAGAATGGAGGCGATCATCTCCTTCACCGTGGTCTTGCCGTTGGAGCCGGCCACGGCGATCAGCGGCAGTTTGAACTTCCTGCGCCAGTAAGCGGCGAGCCGGCCCAAACCTAGCCGCGTATCATCCACGACCAGGAGCGGCAGCGGCGAATCGCCGCCCGGAGACGGCGCATGCCGGTCGACCATGGCGGCCACGGCGCCGCGCGCGCGCGCCGCGGCGATGTACTCATGGCCGTCGAAGCGCTCGCCGCGCAGCGCCACAAACAGCGCGCCCTCCTCGATCGTGCGCGTGTCGCTCGATACCGCGGCGAAGCGGGCGTTGGCCCCGCGCGCTTCGCCCCTGGCGCCCTGCGCCGCTTCGCGCAGATCCATCATCGCGTCCATGCCGCGAGCGCCTCCGCCGCCACGGCCGCATCCAGGAATGGAACGCGCCGGCCGGCGCTCTCCTGGTAATCCTCGTGCCCCTTGCCCGCGATGAGGACTACGTCGCCGGCGGCTGCGCCCGCGACTGCCGCGACTATCGCTTCGCGCCGGTCGGCGATGACCAGCGGTGCCGGCGCGGCCCGGGCCTCGCCCAGCACGCCTTCCAGAATGTCGGTAATGATTTCCAGCGGATCTTCGCTGCGCGGATTGTCGCTGGTCAACAGCACTTGGTCGGCATTGCGCGCCGCGATCGCCCCCATCAAGGCGCGCTTGCCGCGATCGCGATCGCCGCCGCAGCCGAAGACGCAGACGAGCCGGCCTCCGGACGCGTCCGCCAGCGGGCGCAGACTGATAAGCACCTGTTCCAGCGCATCCGGACTGTGGGCGTAGTCCACCACCGCGATCGGTTTGCCCGCGCCCCCCAACCGCTGCATGCGCCCGGGCGGAGGGGTGAGCGTCGCCAGCGCCGCAACTGCCGGCGCAAGGGCTACCCCGGCGCCGAGCAGCACGCCCAGCACGCCAAGCAGGTTCGCCACGTTGAAGCGCCCGAGCAATCCGCTCGCCACTTCGACACGGCCCCAGGAACTCACCAGGCCGAAAGCGAGACCCTCCTGCGTCAGCCGGACATTTTCGGCCTCGAGGAAGAATTCCAGTCCGGCGGCGCTGGCGACCCCCGCATGGGCGCTGTAACCGGCGCACGCGACTTTGCTGCCGGCGAGCTTCTGCGCGATGCGCACGCCCAGTACGTCGTCCATGTTGAGCACCGCGCCGGAGAGCCCCGGGGTATCGAACAATTGCGCCTTGGCCGAGGCATAACGCTCCATGTCGCCGTGGTAATCCAGATGGTCGCGCGAGAAATTGGTAAGCAGCGCCACATCGAACTGCACGCCGTTGACCCGCCCCTGGTCCAGGCCGATGGAGGAAACTTCCATGGCCACGCCCTGCGCACCCGACTGGAGAAATTCGGCCAGCCGGCGATGCAGCTCGATCGCATCCGGGGTGGTATTGACCGCTGGCGCCAGTTCTCCTGCCGATTCGCACCCCGGCGCAGGCGGGAAACCGCTGCCGAGCGTGCCGATCACCCCGGTCTTGCGCCCAAGGGCGCTGAGCGCCTGCGCGATCCATTGGCTGCAGGAAGTCTTGCCGTTGGTGCCGGTGACGCCCGCCAGCCACAGTTTTTCGGAAGGACGGCCGTAGACCTCGTGCGCGATTTTGCCGGCGAGGGCGCGCAGGCCGTCCACCGCAATGTTGGGCACGCGCCAAGCGTCATTCCAGGAAAAGCCTTCGCGTTCCCACAGCACTGCGGCCGCGCCGCCGGCGACGGCGTCGGCAATGTAGCGCCTGCCGTCGGCATTTGCCCCTGGATAGGCGACGAAAGCGTCGCCCGCGTGCAAGGCTCGGCTGTCGGCGCTAAGACCGCCGATTTTCGCCCCTTGCTGCCGCAACTGGCTCAGTATGTCGATCGCTATCTTAGTCACGGCGTTGTTCGCGGCAGGTGGTACGTGGGTCGCGGGTCGTGGGTGCTGGTTCGCCTGACCGACGAGCGACGAACAACCATCCGCGAACCACGTTGCTTAAGGATTTCGCGGTTCGCGTTGCTCGTCTCATTTCAAACATCTTCCTTGATCTCGGAACTCTCAGGCGGCAGTTCCAGCGGCTTGAGCGGCGCATCCGGCGGTACGCCCAGCATGCGCAGCGCCCCGCCCATCACCGCGGAAAACACCGGCGCCGCCACCGCACCCCCGTAATACTGGCCGGCGGAAGGCTCATCGAGCATCACCGCGATCACCAGCCTTGGATCGGAGGCTGGCGCAAGACCGACGAAAGAAACCACATATTTGTGCTGGGCGTAGCCGCCGTTTTCTTCCTTGTGCGCGGTGCCGGTCTTGCCCGCCACGCGATAGCCCACCACCCGCGCCTTGGGGGCAGTGCCTCCAGGCTCGACCGCGAGTTCCAGCATGTCGCGCAGCGTGCGTGCGGTAGCCGGAGAGATCACCTGCCTGCCCGCTGGCGGGGCATCAACCCGGACCAGCGAAAGCGGCATCAACTCGCCGTCGCGGGCAAATATGGTGTAGGCACGCGCCAGTTGCAGCAGCGACACCGAGATACCGTGGCCGTAGGCCATGGTGGCCTGCTCGATCGGGCGCCAGGTTTTGTACGCTCGCAGCCTGCCGCTCGCCTCCCCGGGGAAGCCCAGGCGCGGCGCGCTGCCGAAACCGGCCTTGTCGAACATGTCCCACATCGCCTCCGCCGGCAAGCTGAGCGCGATTTTGGCCGCGCCGACGTTGCTCGAGCGCTGAATCACCTGCGCCACGGTCATGTCGCCGAAGCGGTGCGCATCGTGAACGGTTGCATGGCCGATGCTGAGGCTGCCGGTCGCGGTCGCTATCATCGACTGCGGCGTGACTTTTCCCTGCTCGATGGCGACGGCCACGGTGAAGGGCTTGAGAGTGGAACCCGGCTCGAAGGTGTCGGTGATGACGCGGTTGCGCAGTTGCGCACCCGACAGACGACTGCGGTTGTTGGGGTTGTAGGTAGGCAGGTTGGCGAGCGCCAGCACCTCGCCGGTCTTGGCGTCGAGCACCACGATGGCGCCCGCCTTGGCTTTATTGCTCTCCACGGCGAGCTTCAGCTGCGAGAAGGCGAGGTTCTGCAGCTTCGCATCCAGCGCCAGCACCAAGTCGCGGCCGTTCTGCGCCGCGCGGATCGATTCCGTATCCTCGACGATCTGTCCCAGGCGATCCTTGATCACGCGCCGGCTGCCGGACTTGCCCGCGAGCGTCGACTGGAATGCAAGCTCGACGCCCTCCTGGCCCGCATCGTCCGCGCCGGTAAAGCCGAGTACCTGCGCCATCACCTCGCCGCCGGGGTAGTAGCGCCGGTACTCGCGATTCTGGAACAGGCCCGCTATGCGCAGTTCGCTCACACGTTCGGCAACTTCCGGCGGAATCTGGCGCTTGAGGTAGACGAAGGACGTCGATTCGTTCAGACGTTTGTCGATTTCCCGTGGCGGCAGCTCCAGCAGCGCGGCGAGCTTGGCGCGCTGCTGCGAAGAATACTGAACCTCCTCGGGAATCGCCCACACCGACTTCACCGGCGTGCTGATGGCGAGCGCCTCGCCATGGCGGTCGGTGATCCTGCCGCGATTGGCGCTGATCTCCAGTACGCGGCTGTAGCGCGACTCGCCTTTCTGCTGCAGAAAATCGTTATTCAGGCCCTGCAGGTAGACGGCGCGGCCGGCGAGCACGAGAAAGCCGCCGGCGATAAGCGCAAGCAGCAGGCGCGAGCGCCACAGCGGCAGCTGCAGCGCAAGCACCGGGCTGGCGGCGTAATTCACCGCCCGACCCCCGCTTTTGCCCCTGGGTCCGCCGCGGGCATCACCATCTGGATGCGCTTTGCATCGGGTACGCGCATGCGCAGGCGCTCGCGCGCGATCTTCTCGACGCGTGCATGCATGGCCCAGGTGCTCTGCTCCAGTTGCAGTTGCCCCCACTCGACATCGAGTTGCTTGGCGCGTTCCTGCTCCTGCTCCAGTTCGGCAAACAGCTTTCTCGCCTTGTGCTGCGAGGTCACCAGGCCGAGCGCGCAGGCGGTGAGCGCCAAGAGGAGGATGAGGTTGATCCGCGCCAACTCAGGCCCCGGTGCGCTCGGCAACGCGCAGGGTGGCGCTGCGCGCGCGCGGGTTGGCCGTGATTTCGTCCGCCGAGGGGCGCACCGGTTTGCCCATCAGACGCAGCCTGGGCTGCGGCAACTCGCGTTCGCGCAACGGCAGGCGTATCGGCATATCGGTACGCGCGGCGTTGCGCATGAACTGTTTCACGATGCGGTCCTCAAGCGAGTGGAAGCTGATCACCGCCAGGCGCGCGCCCGGTGTCAGCAGTTCGAGGATTTGCGGCAGGGCTAACGACAAGTGCGCAAGCTCCTGATTGAGGTAAATCCGTACAGCCTGGAAGGTGCGCGTCGCCGGGTCCTTGTTTTTTTCCCGCGTGCGGACGGCCGCACCCACGATATCGGCAAGTTGCCCTGTAGTGACAACGGGCCCTCGTTGCCGAGCAGCAACAATCGCCTTTGCAATCTGTTTAGCAAACCGTTCTTCACCATAATCGCGGATGACCTCCCTGATCTCGGCTTCGCTGGCCGTGTCCAGCCACTGTGCGGCGGTTTGCCCCCGGCTCGTGTCCATGCGCATGTCGAGCGGGCCGTCGCGGCGAAAGCTAAAACCACGCGCGGCATCGTCGAGCTGCGGCGAGGACACCCCCAGATCTAACAACACCCCATCCACACCCTTCAGACCGAAGCGATCGAGCGCTCCGGCCAGTTCGGTGAAGCTCGCGTGCACCACGTTGAAGCGAGCGTCGCTTATTCTTGTTGCAGCCGCGACCGCTTCCGGATCGCGGTCGAGCGCGATCAGGCGCCCACGCGGACCCAGCCGGTCGAGGATCAGGCGGCTGTGTCCGCCGCGGCCAAAGGTTGCATCGACGTAAACACCATCAGCACGTATTGCCAAAGCATCGACTGCCTCCTCCAGCAGTACCGTCCTGTGCGAGTCTTGCGCCGCCACCGCGCGCGCGTCCTCAGCGCCAAAGGCGGTCACAGAGCAAAATCTTCCATCCCCGGCGGCATCTGGGTCTGCGCCGTCAACTGCTGCAATTGTTTTTCCCAGGTACCGTGGTTCCAAATCTCGAAATGGCTGCCCTGCCCGACCAGCATCACCGGTTTTTCCAAACTGGCGAATTTGCGCAACTCGGGCGAGATCAGCACGCGCCAGGCGGCATCAATTTCAACTTCTTCGGCGAAGCCCACGAGCAGGCGCTTCCACATGGAGAAGCGCGCATCGAGCGCGGGAAATCCCATGACACGGACGCGTATCGGTTCCCAAGCACTTGCCGGATAAAGCAGCAGGCAGCCGTCGGGGTGCGCTGTGAGGACCAGACTGGGAGGGGAAGATTTTTCCAGCAGCGCGTCGCGATGGCGCGAGGGAACGGTAAGACGTCCCTTGGCATCGAGGCTTAATGCAGCCGCACCCTGAAACATCGCATCCCCTTCTTCAATGTAAGAGGCTTGAGTGGAAAATCCCATAATTTCCCACTAAAAGCTACTATTTCCCACTCTAGAGGAGTTAATTGTTCAGGTCAAGGACTGAATTAAGATTTTTCCAATTGGGACAAAGACTTAAAAGCAATTGTGTAGCTGGTTTCGAAATTATAAAAATCATATAAAACAAATAGATAAAATATATATCGAAAGTGAAATATGAATGTCGCGCTGCTTCGGCGCCCCACTTTTTCCCTCGAGGCTATGGCGCCCGGCACTAGGCACCACCGGCCTCGAGTGCGCATCGCCCGGCGGAACCCGCGCTGCAACCGGAGCACCCTGCTTCTTCGCCACATTGACTTATAATCCTTGTTTTCCTCGACAGAAAACACCGATCATGACACTCAGCCCCGAAGGCATGGACCTGATTTTCCGCGCCGCCAGGACGCAGAACGGCTGGCAGGCGAAACCAGTCAGCGACGAACAATTGGGCGAGCTCTACGAGCTGATGAAATGGGCGCCCACCACAATGAACACCAGTCCGGCGCGCATTTTGTTTCTGCGCAGCCTCGAAGCGAAGGAGCGGCTGAAACCGGCGCTCAATCCGGGCAATGTGGACAAGACGATGGCGGCGCCGGTAACCGCCATCATCGGTTACGACACCCAATTCTACCAACTGTTGCCGAAACTTTTTCCGCACAATCAGAACGCGCGCGGCATATTCGCCGGCGACGACAAGAGGGCGCACGCCGAGACCACCGCGTTCCGCAACGGCTCGATGCAGGGCGGCTACTTCATTATCGCGGCGCGCGCCATCGGTCTTGAATGCGGCCCGATGTCCGGATTCAATAACGCCAAGGTGGATGCCGAGTTTTTCGGCGGCACCGGCATCAAGTCGAATTTCCTGTGCAACCTCGGCTATGGCGACGCGTCGAAGGTGATGCCGCGCAGTCCTCGGCTCGCATTCGATGAGGCGTGCAAATTGTTATAACGCCAATGCACACGCCGATCGATGTGCAAGCCGAGGCACGGCCACCGAGCGGAGCCGCGTCGCTAAGCCTGCGCGAGCTTGCCGCGCTGCTGAAAATCGGGCTCGACGACACCGGCATCGATCAGAACGTGGGCTTCACGCTGCGCCGCGTCCAACAGGGCGTGGCCTTGTATCGCGCCGGCGATCCCTTCGGTTCGATTTTCGCGATCCGCTCGGGCACTTTCAAGAACGTATTGCTCGACGCGAACGGCAACTATCAGGTGCTGGGCTTTCCGATGGCGAGCGACGTGCTCGGTCTGGACGGAATCGAGGGGCAACATTACCACACCGAGGCGGTGGCCCTCGAAGACAGCGAAGTGGCCATCATCCCGTTCCCGCGACTTGCCCACCTTGGCGGCAAGCCCGGAGAGTTGCAGCAATTCGTCTATCGCCTGCTCAGCCGCCAGCTCACGCGCGAACACATGCAGATGTGGCTGCTGGGTTCGCTCGGCGCCGAGTCGCGGGTCGCCGCGTTTCTGCTGATTCTGGGCGAGCGCTACGCGCGCCTCGGTTACTCCGACACCCGCTTCAACCTGCGCATGACGCGGCTTGATCTGGGTAGTTTCCTCGGCCTGACGCAGGAAACGGTCAGCCGGGCATTGTCCAGGTTCGACGAAGACGGGGTGATCCGGGCACACAATAAGGATCTGCAGATTCTCGATGCCGCGAGGCTGCACCAGATCGTCGCAAACTCTAAACACTCGGGCTGAACGCCCGTCCCCATAGCGCGGGCGAAACGATCCGGATTTGATCAAACGCATAACCCACCGCTCCAGCGTCAGGTAGATTGCGTATTCGACCTGTATCACGCGCGAGGTGGGGGCAGTGTTTGTAGACCGGATCGATGCGGCGCAACGCCTCGCCAAGGCACTGGCGCAATACCGCGGGCAGAACCCGCTGGTGCTCGCGATACCGCGCGGTGCGGTGCCGATGGGAAAGGTCATCGCTGCGGCGCTGGGCGGTGAACTCGACGTAGTGCTGGTAAAAAAACTGCGCGCCCCCTTCAGCCCGGAATTTGCAGTGGGCGCGATCGACGAAAGCGGCTGGGCCTATGTGGCCCCACATGCGCGCGAGGCGGGCGCGGATGAAGCCTACCTCGCACGCGAACAGCAGGTGCAACTGGCGCTGTTGCGCCGGCGCCGCGCGCAATACACTCCGGCGCGAGCGCCCATCGATCCGGCCGGACGAGTGGCGATCGTCATCGACGACGGACTGGCCACCGGCGCGACCATGATCGCAGCGCTGCACTCGGTAAGGGCGAGGCAGCCACGCCGTCTGGTCTGCGCGGTGCCCGTCGCCGCGCCGCAAAGCCTCGATGCTGTCGCCCCCTATGCAGACGAGCTCGTGTGCCTGGAAACGCCGATCGAATTCTATGCCGTGGGACAATTCTATCGCTCGTTCCCGCAAGTCGAGGACGAAGCCGTGATCGCGACGCTAGCCGGGAGTTGCGACGCAGCGGGGGAAGCCCAGCCGCGATGACTGCTCCTTCCTCGAGCGAACTGGTGCGCATCGCTTCGGGCGAGGCACGGCTCGCGGGTATGCTGGAACTGCCGTCGAGTCCGCGCGGCATCGTACTGTTCGCCCATGGCGGCAGTTCCGGGCGCCTGTCGCCGCGCAACAGCTACGTCGCCGGCGAGTTGCGCCGCGCCGAACTGGGGACGCTGCTGCTCGACCTGCTCAGCCGCGACGAAGACAGCGAATATGAGCATCGATTCGACGTTGCGCTGCTGGGCGCGCGGCTCGACGACGCCGCGCGCTGGCTCGCCGAAGAGCCGCATACGAAGGGACTCGCCCTCGGCCTGTTCGGCGCAAGCACCGGTGCCGCCGCGGCGCTACGCCTCGCCGCCAGCCGTCCCGACGAAATTGCCGCGGTGGTGTCGCACGGCGGCCGGCCCGATCTCGCCGGCGACGAAGCGTTGGCGCGGGTGCGCGCGCCGACGCTGCTAATCGTCGGCGGCGAAGACCACGCGGTCGTCGAACTCAACCGGCAGGCATTGAGCGAGCTCACCTGCGAGAAAGAGCTGGCAGTGGTCCGGGGCGCGTCCCATCTGTTCGAAGAACCGGGCGCGCTGGAGGAAGTCGCGCGGCTGGCCGCGCGCTGGTTCAAAGGCTACCTCGGCGCGTGACCAAATCCGCCGCCAAGGCGTCAGCTCATCCACGGCCTCAAGCGGGGTGTTTGCGTATTTCCAGTGACAGAAAGATGTTCGCATGCGCGGCGTCGAGCGGCCACGACAGGGTCAGCGTGACCGACTGCATGATCTTCTCGAAACCGCCTTCGGATTGCGACACGGTGTAGCACGGCCGTGCGCGCAGGCCGAGCGGCAGGTTCGAGCGCAAGGTGAGACTGCCGCCCATAAAACCGTCATCGAGCACCAGTTCGGTCATGCCCTCGAGATCGAGCGGCGCACCCAGCCCTCCCGCGACGGCCCCCCGGCAAATAAAGCAGCCGCCAGGGCCGTCGCAACTCGGCATGGCGAGATCGATGGTGCTTTCGAAACCGGAAATCCCGGCCGCGTCGGACGCGCCGGCGAAGCGATAGCCGATGTTCACGCAATTGCCCGAGAGCGCGATCTCCTTTTGCAGCGCGGCGCCGCCGCGTGCAGCGCCAAATGCCACGCTCGCGCCATCCACCTGGCGCAGGCCGTAGTCGGCGACTGGCAGCAAACCCCGGTCCGTGCCCACCCAGGCGTCGCGAAACAAGGTGCGCGCGGCGGGGTCGGCCTCCAGGTCGGCGCCGCTGATGTCGTGCTTCAGGTCGATCCGGTCGTGGGCGGAGGCGATGCCGCCGCCCTCGTGCGCGGCGGCCGGCCCGCCGAGGACGCGCCGGTGATAGTGCTCGGCATGGCGCCTCAGGGTGTCACCGAAGTTCTGCGACAAGGCATAGGCGTCGAGTTCGAGTATGGCGGCGCTGCCATCGAGTTTCACCGCCGCCTGCAGTTCGGCGTTGCGCAGAAACAGCTCGTCGATACCGTCCAGATCGAGATCGAGGCATTGGCTCGCCGGCCGCGGGTCGATCTGCTCGAGCATGCGCTCCAGCTCGAGCAGCGCCGCATACACCGCCCGGCGCAGGTGCGGCAGGTACAGCCCGCCGAACAGCCCGTGCCAATAAGCGTCGTTGGCCTGCGCCGCATAGAGCAGCGCATGCATCTGCTCGGTGCGCTGCGCCGAAGGCAGGCGCGCCAGGCGCTCGGACAGGCCCAGCATGCGCTTGTGCATCCAGTTCGCCTCGGGATAGCGCGATACGAAATTCTTCCAGATACCGCCGCGCAGGAACGCCTTGCTCACGCCATAGCTGCCGGCGCGCTTCTCGCGCTCCACCAAATCGGCGTAGGCATGCGCAGCCGGAGCCGGCAGCGTCCACTCGTTCATTTCGATATAAGAGGTTGTCGGCAGATAGACGACACCGCGCGCGCGCGCGCGATCACGATACTCGCCGAAAGTCTGGGTGGTGATTTTCCCGGACCCGAGCACGCGCTCGATGAATTCGCGCAGCCAGCCTTTTTCGTACACCCACTCGTAGGTTTCCGGCCAAATGCCGAATTTTTCGATGTCGTCGAAATAGATTGCGGCCGTTGGGCCGGGCTC
>Ga0315281_10007784_pt1 | contig 15017 bp, 15 predicted proteins | sample YL17G07_0_MG_FD_204540 | JGI IMG/M metagenome (GOLD analysis project Ga0315281, IMG submission 204540) | Sediment microbial communities from Yellowstone Lake, YNP, Wyoming, USA - YL17G07_0 | ecosystem: Environmental > Aquatic > Freshwater > Lake > Sediment | place: USA: Wyoming | collected...
ACGACAGGATGTGATAGTCATTGATCATCGGATCATGCAGTTGATCACTTTTCAAAAAGAATTCAAACGTCGGCGGGTTCAGTTCCATGCCTTCGGGCACACCCAAGCGGCGCACAATACTGCCCGCGGTCAGATTGCGCACCACACATTCCACCGGCACCATCTCCAGGCGTTTGACCAGGGACTCCTGGGGATTGAGGATCTTCTCAAAATGAGTCGGTATCCCGGCAGTCTGTAATTTTTGCATAATGAAGGCATTGAAGTGATTGTTAACAATGCCCTTGCGTTCGAGCTGCGCGACTTTCTCGCCATCAAAGGCCGAGGTGTCATTGCGAAACAACATGATAAACCGATCCGGATCGCTGGTCTTGTATACCGTCTTGGCCTTGCCTTTATAAAGTTGTTCACCTTTTTGCATAACTCACCTCGTCATTCAGATGCTTAACCAATCCAGTCCCAACAACTGATCGGCAACAAGAATTTCCGCGAATGCACATCCCATACTTTGCGCCAATGCCCGCTGCGCCAATTGCGGTTGATTATTTTGCTGACTCAGGTGCATCGCCGCCACATGTTGTAAATCGGAACGCTTGATCTTGCACAACAACTCCGCCGCCTGGGCATTATTCAAATGGCCGTAATCCCCACCGACCCGTTGTTTTAACGTCGGCGGATAGTCACTGTCTTGTAACATCGCCGCATCGTGATTACATTCCAACAACAGCGCATCAAGCCCCGTCAATTGTTCGATAATATGCGCGGTGATCATCCCGGTGTCGGTTAACAAACCCAATCGCTTGTCACCATCACTGAAAACAAATTGCACCGGCTCGGCCGCATCGTGTGGCACGGTAAAGGGTGTCAACTCGATGTCGCCGATGCTAAAAATAGTTTCAGGTTCAATCGCCGTCCAAGTCTCCAGTTCGCCCCAGGCATTGGCCGCCTGCGTACCGCGTGTCATGAATACCGGTAGTGAATATTTTCGTGCCATCGCCCCCACACCCTGCCGATGATCCTGATGCTCATGGGTTACGACAATCGCCGTGAGATGCTGCGGGTCAAAACGTAAGCGCTGCAAGCGTTGTTCGGTCTCGCGCATGGAGAAACCGCAATCAACCAGGACGCAGGTCTTGCGATGCGACACCACGGTGGCGTTGCCACGACTGCCACTGCCTAATGACGCAAAGCGCAATCGCCGTTTCCTTCGCGGTTAAAGAATATTTCCCTGAATTTGGGCCAGAATTTTTTTACTTACCAGCGGTAAATCCTCTGTTTTTGCCTCGCGCTGACGAACCTGCACCATGGTCATATCGCCCTTGTCTTCCAACACCAGCAAGTATTTATCGGTACTGGGTTTGTTTTCTTTGGTCGAGAATAGCCAGCCTTTTGCCGACTCAATCAGAAAACTTTCAGGAACTCGAATATAATAGGTGCCGGTGGAACGGTTGCGATCCTCGATGACAAAACCCAATCGATCCAGTGCGATCTCCGCCAACCGCCAGGAACGCGCAAACGGTTCATTGATTTGCAGGCTGGTTTGTCCATCCTGTTGCTTGAGTTGTGTGCGTTCACGCTTGGCGCCACTGGCAATCGTCAATTTTGCCGTCTCCTCACTCACGCCACGCTGAACCATGAAACGCATTAACAGTTCCGTTTCCAATTCCGGATCGGATTCGCGCACCGTCCAATTCGTCGAGCTACCTTCAACCGCGATAGCACTTTGCGTGGCGCCTTCAATAAATTCCTTCAACCCCTGATGAGTAACAAAAACCAGTGAGGTCTCCGCATCCGCGCCACGTTCAATGCGCACCCGGTATTTATCCAGCAGCCCTGTCGCAAATACTTTTTTGAATAACTTTGCAAACCAGTTGGTCGGGATACCAATCCGGTTTTCCAACCAATTGGTTTCAATGATCCCCAACTGCGGCTGTTCCAGCTTTAGCTCAAAGCCGACCTTCGGTAAAAATTCACGTACTTCTTCCCAGACCTGGTCAGGCTTGGCCTTTACTTCCAACCAAAACACACTGCCATCGCGAACAAAACGCATGTTATTACTGCTGCTGGCAATCAGTTGCCCTGGATTGGTTTTTTTGGTTTGTTGATAATCGGTATAGGTCAGTGCTGACTTGGCTGCATCGGGCAGATCATTCAGGGTGCTCGTCTCGGGTTTGGTCAAATCAGGCGGAACTTCGAGCGAATGATTTTCCAGCTCGACATCATACACGCCTTTGTAATTCGTTTGGTTTGTCGAACAGCCTGCGATAAATAGCACACTGCAGATCATGGCTACGCTTGTGTACCCTACCTGTTTCATCACCGCAACCATCATAATACGCCCGCCTGTTTCATTGCCTGAATAATTTCGCCATGGTATTTCGCTGACAGCACCGTCAGCGGTAAGCGGATACCGTCCGTCATCATCCCCATTTTATACATCGCCCATTTGACCGGAATCGGATTGGCCTCGACAAATAATTTGGTGTGCAGCGCCAGCAACGTGTCGTTGATCGCGGTTGCCTTGGTTCGATCGCCGACCAGTGCCGCGACACACAGCTCATGCATCGCCTTCGGCGCGACATTGGCGGTCACGGAAATCACCCCATGCCCACCCAATAACATAAATTCCATGCTCGTGGCATCATCACCGCTGTATAACTCGAATTGGGGACCACACAACTGAACCAGGGCACGCGCCCGATCCAGATTGCCGGTGGCTTCTTTAATCCCAATGATGTTTTTTACCTTGGCCAGCCGCGCCACTGTCTCGGGGAGTAAGTCCACGGCCGTGCGGCCGGGGACGTTGTAGAGTATTTGTGGAATGGCCACGGCATCGGCCACTGCCTTGAAGTGCAAGTACATGCCTTCTTGCGTGGGTTTATTGTAATAAGGCGTGACTAGCAGACAGGCCGCCACCCCGGCTTCTTTCGCACAGCGGGTCAGGGCGATGGCCTCGGTGGTGGAGTTGGAGCCGGTACCGCCGATCACCGGGATCCGGCCCCGCGCCAGAATCACCGTGCGGCGCATGACGTAACAATGTTCTTCTTCATCCAGCGTGGCGGATTCGCCCGTTGTCCCCACGGCGACAATCGCATCGGTACCATTCTTGATGTGAAATTCGACCAGCGCCTCAAGCGCCGCTTCGTCGATTGCCCCGTCGTTGGTCATCGGTGTGACCAGGGCAACCATACTACCCTTAAACATATCTTCCCCTGCTGCCATCACGCTATTTAAAGAACGCCATAGTAATGGCCTGCCCAGCGGAACACAAGAACTCGTCAAATTCCTCGCTGCCCTGTAAACTGTGCGCCGCGTAAGCATGACAAGCGCCGCTGATTACCGCCGGCGCGTAGCTAAAGGAGTGATACCCCATGGAGCAATCCAGTCAAGAAAAACCGGTGCGGGAAATCCGCATCAACCCCATTGTCCCCAGTGAATCGGTGCTGGTCGCCACGGCGCGCAGTATGCGCCCACGCAAAAAAGAAGAACCCGCCCCCCGCGATACCCGCCGCCATGTACCCGAATGCGCCTTCTGCCGGGGTAACGAGACCCAAACCCCGCCGGAGATATCACGCTACCCCAAAACCGCTGAGTGGGATATCCGCATCGTCGAAAACCTGTATCCGGTGCTGGGCAACGAACGCACGCAACCCGGACTGGTCTTTGGTCTGCAGCAGGCGATCGATGGCTATGGCCGCCATGAAGTGATCGTCGATCATCATCAACACGGTATCGCTATCCATGAGATGAGCCCCGCCCACTTGCAAAATCTGTTTCACGTCTATCAACTGCGCATGACGGAACTGTACAAGATGGATGCGCGGCTGAAATATGTTTTGGTTTTCAAGAACTTTGGCCCGGCGGCGGGCGCCAGCATGGGCCATACCCATAGTCAGATTATCGCAACCCCGGTCGTGCCGCAAAATGTGCATGACGAAGTGGTCAACAGCGAGAACTATTATAAACGTCACCACCAATGTATTTTTTGCACATTGATTGATGAGGCCTTAACCTTTGAGGCGACCATCTATGAACGCGATTCCGGCCAGGTCGTGCGCCGCATCAATGTAGGCCAGTACGTGGTTGAGCGCGGCCAGCATTTTGTCGCGATCAAGCCCTTCGCCAGCCGCTACGAATGGGAAGTGCACATCCTGCCGTTACAACATCGCAGTAATTTTCTCGACGCCAGTGCTGACTATCTTGCTGACCTGGCCGTGGTCATGCAGCGCACCATGGCCAGACTGGATGCCGTGATTGGTGGCGCGCAATTTAATTTCTTCCTGCATACCTTGCCGCAAGGGGAGGAATTCCGGCATTGCCAAACGAGTTATCACTGGCACCTGGAGATCTGCCCTCGTACCAGTATTCCATCGGGGTTTGAGCTGGGTTCGGGATTGTTTGTGAATAGCATCAGCCCGGAACAGGCGGCCGAACGATTACGTGCAGTGCAACTATAAATGAGGTATAACTCTCAATATCATCACGGGGAACTACACCGCTTATGAGTAATTTTCTGGTTATTTCTGCTGTGGGTGAAGACCGGCCGGGGTTGGTCGCCGATCTCACGCAAATTGTCGTTAACTGTGGTTGCAATATCGAAGAAAGCCGCATGAGCTTGCTCGGTGGTGAATTTGCCATCATCATGATGATCTCCGGCGCCTGGAATAATGTCGCCAAGCTGGAAGACGCCTTGCCCACCATGCAAACCAAGTTGGGCATGATCATCGCCGTCAAACGTACCCAAGAACGTCCGCTGATCCAGGAAAAAATGCCCTATAGCGTCGAGGTCGTCGCGCTTGATCACCCCGGGATCGTGCAGCAGCTCGCCAGTTTTTTTTCCAAACGCCAAATCAATATTCACGATATGTACACCACCAGCCACCGCGCCCCGCACACCGGCTCCACCATGTTTAATTTGAGCATGACCGTTGAAGTGCCCGCCGGTACACATATATCAACCCTACGCGAACAATTTATGGAATTTTGTGATCACATGAACCTGGACGCCATTCTTGAACCTGTGAAGGTATAACCACATGACGACGCAAAAAGAACTCGATAGCGCCGGTAACCGTGTTGCCATCGGCAAACCGGTGCCCAATTTTTCCCTGCCCGCCACCTCTGAGCAGAACATTAGTCTGAAAGACCTCAAGGGTCGCCATGTAGTATTGTATTTTTATCCGAAAGACAGCACGTCGGGTTGCACACTGGAAGGCCAGGATTTTCGTGATCACTTTGCGAAGTTTACCAAGGAGCATGCCGTCATCTTAGGGGTCTCGCGCGACACCCTACGCAGCCACGAAAATTTCAAGGCCAATGAAAAGTTTCCGTTTGAATTGTTATCCGATGATGCTGAAATACTCTGCGGCTTATTTGACGTGATCAAAATGAAAAACATGTATGGCAAACAGGTGCGCGGCATTGAACGCAGCACTTTTCTAATCGACAGCCAAGGTGTACTGCGTCAGGAATGGCGCAAGGTCAAAGTCGAAGGCCACGTCAACGAAGTCCTGGCCGCCGTAAAACAACTCAACAAGGCATGACCCCAGCGAATGCCGCATTGTTGTTTTTCCCGCGCCGCTTCATCCACCCCCGCCCACCTGCACTTGGAATAATCTGCGCACATGAATGCTAAACAAATTGAAGGCAAACGTCTGTTTATCATTGACACCAATGTCTTAATGCACGACCCCACCGCCTTGTTCCGTTTTAAGGAACACGATATCTTTTTACCCATGATTGTCTTGGAGGAACTGGACTCCAATAAAAAAGGTAACACGGAAGTCGCGCGCAACGCCCGCCAGAGTAGTCGCTTCCTTGATGAATTAATGACGGACATCTCCGTCGCACAGATCGAAAATGGCATTGAACTCAAGAATGCCGTGCACTCGCACAATGGCTATGAAAGCATGGGCCGCTTATTTTTCCAGACACAATTCTTATCCGCGGAACTGCCCGTCGCGTTACCCGGCAAGACCGCCGACAATAATATTCTCGGCACCACCTTGAGCGTGCAAAAAAAATACGCGCCGCTGCACGTCACGCTGGTATCCAAGGACATCAATTTACGCATCAAGGCCAGCATCCTGGGTATTCATGCCGAGGACTATCACAACGATCAGGTCTTGGAAGACGTCGATCTGTTGTATTCTGGCACCGCCGAGGTCGATAAAACCTTTTGGGACAACCACGCGAAAGAAATGGATTCCTGGGTGGAGGCAGGTCGAACCTATTATCGACTGCAAGGTCCGGCGGTCTCCAGTTGGTATGCCAACCAATTTATTTATCACCCGCAAGATGAGTTCGACGCGGTGGTGCGTGACATCAACGACAACACCGCCGTGATTGAAACAGTGCGTGATTATCGTTCCAGTTCCAAGACCGTGTGGGGCATCCATGCGCGTAATCGTGAACAAAACTATGCGTTAAATTTATTAATGGACCCCGACGTGGATTTTGTCTCCTTGGTGGGCAGTGCCGGCACCGGCAAAACCTTGTTGTCACTGGCGGCGGGGCTGGAGCAAACTCTGGAAAAAAATCTCTACCGCGAAATCATCATGACCCGCGTGACGATCCCCGTCGGCGAAGACATCGGTTTCCTGCCCGGCACCGAGGAAGAAAAAATGACGCCGTGGATGGGGGCGTTAATGGATAACCTGGAAGTCCTCACCCAAAATAGCGAAGGGGGTTCTTGGGGGCGGGCCGCCACCCAAGATATCGTCAGCCAGCGCATCAAGATCCGCTCGGTCAACTTCATGCGCGGCCGCACCTTTCTGAATCGTTTTGTGATCATTGATGAAGCGCAGAACCTGACCTCCAAACAATTAAAAACCTTAATCACCCGCGCCGGTCCCGGTACCAAACTGGTGTGCCTGGGTAACATCGCGCAGATCGATACACCCTATCTGACCGAAACCACCTCCGGCCTGACCTATGTCGTGGATCGCTTCAAAGGCTGGCAACACAGCGGCCACGTCACCCTGCGTCGCGGCGAACGTTCACGCCTGGCGGATCATGCGTCGGAGATTTTGTAGCGGCAATGGCATTCATGCTAATCGCTTACCCACAATTGGATTTAACCTACACGGGCATGTGCACGACCCTTCGCGGGGATGACAAGCGCACTCTGATTTTTTTCCCCTCACGGGGGTGAAAAATGCAGCCTCTGACGCTGACACAGAATGCGTTTTAGGCTAATGTTTTACTAACAGCCGCCGATAGCCAACATTATCTTGCGTCCGAATTTACGTACCCCATTGTAGACCGATCATTTCACAACCCAGGAGGAAATATGGCACTGATGGATTGGCTCCGTCGGCGACTGGCCGGCGACGAAAAGGCAGAGCTGACACTCAGCCCCGAGGAAAAATCACTGTCGGGACTTGACCTGCAACAAGTCTTGGGCGCACACATGGCCTGGAAGGAAAAACTCCAAACGACACTGGATGGTAAGAGCACTGAAAAACTGGATCCACGCGTGGTCGCACAAGACAACCTCTGTGTTTTGGGGAAATGGCTTTACGGCCCCGGCAAACCGCTGTACTCCCATTTACCGGCGTATGAAACACTGCGCCGTACACATGCAGATTTTCATTTGTGTGCGGGTGAGGTGTTAACCAAATACCAGTCCAACAATCCCAACGCGGCGGCGGTATTGCTCAGAGGGAAATTTCGCAGCACCTCCAACAAAATTCAACTGGATTTGGTTCAGCTCTTTGCCTCCGCCCAGTCCAAGAAAAAATAATCCTGCGCTCAAACAGAAACTCCGTGTTACTTATGCGGCTTAAATCCTTCATCGCCTTGTTTTAAAAACGGCCCCGCAACAACGGGGCCGTTCGCACATTAGTAGGTCAGCTTCGGATCAATCTGCCATACTTCGTTTACCACCTTGCCTTCACGATACACCAACACATAACGCACCTTAATCTCGTTCTTGCCCTTGAACAATATGCTGGCGGTCACGGTGGCGCCTGCTGGATTTGCATTTTCTTCCAGCTTGTTGACAGTGACTTCCAGAGGCGCGTTGCCCTTGGCGAATTTACTCCACACTTCCTTGATTTTATCCGTGCCGCTATAGACACCATTGAGCGGACCGCCCACCCATAGCAAGGTCGCACTATCCCCGTAATTGGACATAATCTTGTCCACTTCACCGCTGGCGATGGCTTTAAAATGCGCCGTCGCATCATCGGCCGGACCTGCAAACCCCATCGCAGCAATCGACAGCAGCAGCGCTGCCATACTCAATTTACGTACCATAATAAAACTCCTCAAATTAGTCTGTAGATTATTGAACGCACCGAATGTGCGCCCGTTCATGCAGGTAAACAGTTCCATCGACCGTTTATTCCAACAGCCAAGAAATATATCGGGTCTGCACGACATCAAGGGTGTGGCATAACACTGTGGTGTTGTACAATCAACATTGGAGAATTAAAACAGGATGGCATGATGGCTCAATGGGTACAAGGACAAGTGGTCCACAAACAACAGTGGACGGAACGCCTGTTTTCATTGCGATTTGAGGCGGTGATTAAACCGTTTAAGGCAGGGCAATTTATTCGTGTCGGCCTGGATATTGATAATGAGCGTGTTGGCCGACCGTATTCTTTTGTCAACGCCCCGCACGAACCCTATCACGAGATCTATTTTAATCTCGTCCCCACCGGCCCCTTAACGCCACGCTTGGCGGCGTTGAATCCCGGTGATCATTTATGGGTGAATGACACGGCCAATGGTTTTCTCACCCTGGATGAGCTTCCCTCCGTACCACACCTCTGGATGCTTGCCACCGGCACCGCGCTTGGCCCCTTTTTATCTATCATAAAAACAGCGGAGGTTTGGCAACGCTTTGCGAAGGTGATCCTGGTACACGCAGTACGCACCGCCGACGAATTGACTTACCGCGACACCATTGCCCACGTGCAACAAACACACCCTGCCCACTTTATGTATATCCCATTTGTCAGCCGAGAGGTCATCGCCACGGCCCTGCACGGTCGCATTCCCGAACGTATCCGGGATCAGCAACTGGAACAACGCGCCGGTATTTCGCTTAACCCCGCCCAATCACACGTTATGTTGTGTGGTAATTCCGCCATGATTGAAGATACCAGCAAGGTGCTCGCCGAACGTGGCATGCAACGTCACCGTCGCCGTGAGCCCGGTCATATCTCAACCGAGAAGTATCACTGACCGCGGATGCTGACCGAAAAGCCTCAGTCGCGGGATCGCGTGGTTTGCCTCGCCAACCGCCTAATAACTATGGATTTTTAACGGTAACCACCGGCGGAAGCCGCGCACGCCCCGGCAATGAAATAATGCCATAACCCTGATCGTCGCGGGTACGGCTGGGGCCGCCGCCGCCGTGAATAAACTCAAGAAATTCAGTGTATTGCCGACAACATGGCCATGACGAGCCATGCCCGATGGGCTATCGTATAAAGGGAACTCCGGTCACTGTACAGGATGGGCGGCGCGACGAACGAGATGACTCCACTGCCGCGAACAATTAAACAATTTATGTCAGCGTAATTCATGGGCAACATGCACATCAATAAATTCAATTCTTTTTTTCGGCTCGGTGTGCGCCAAAAGGTGTTGCTGATCCTGTTGTCGGTATTGCTGATTTCACTGACCATCAGTGGCTGGCTTGCGCTGCAAAAAGAAAAAAAAGATGTCATGGCCGAGATCGCACAACGCGGTACGGATATCAGTCGTTTCGTTGGAAAATCACTCGCCTACAGTGTGGTGGGCTATGACTACCATACTCTCCAGTTGCTCGTGGATGAGATTGCCACCTCGGATGACATTGATTATGCCAAAGTTGAAAATGCCAAAGGCATTGTCATGGCCCAGTCCACCAAAAAAGACAATACCGATGAAAGCGCGACCGTCATCTTTAGCGAAAAGATTATCTTGGATGGCAACCACATCGGCATGCTGCATCTGGGTCTGAGCACGAAAAAAACCCTCGACCGTCTCGAATCGAAAAAATACACCCTGGTGACACGCGAGGCCGTCATCATATTATTTATTGCCCTGGGTGAATTTCTTGCGCTGTCGTATATTATTATTCGTCCCGTCAGCCTGATATCAAAATCATTGACGGAGAGTCTCGACGAACGCGGCAGAATCACCGGTAAGTTGCCCGTTTTATCCGATGACGAGTTCGGTACCTTGGCGCATCAGTTCAATCAACTCAGCGATCAACTCAACGACGCAAATGTTCAGCTTTATTCAAAAATTGACATTACCGATACCCAGCTTAGAAAAACCAATGAGCAATTAATCCAGCAATCCGCGGAATTAAACAGGATTAATGAAGAACTCAAGCATATGTCAGTAACGGATTCCTTGACCGGGCTATACAATCGCCGGCACTTTGATAATATTATTGACGATGAAATATCCATGTCGTTACGACACGGCGACGTCAATAGCCTGATCTTGATTGACATAGACCATTTTAAAAAGATCAATGACAACCATGGACATAATGCGGGCGATATCGTCCTCAAGGAAATTGCAAATATCCTGAAGGCGCAGCTACGTAAAACGGATGTGCTCTGCCGTATCGGCGGCGAGGAATTTATTATCCTTTGCAAACGCATCGACAAAAAAGGCGCGATCAAGATCGCCGACAACCTCCGTAAAAAAGTCGAGCAACGCGAATTTATTTTCAATGGTGTTTCGATAAAATCAACCATCAGCGCGGGAATCAGCACCATTCCAAACAACTATAATGCCAGCACCCCAGAAGAGTTATACCATTGTGCCGATATTGCGCTCTACATCAGTAAAGAAAACGGCAGAAACAGAACAACCCATTATGAAGACCGCCCACAGGCGAATACGACTGTTTAATTGTTACCCTCACCCGGAGCAACCCATGCCCAGAAACACAACATTTCTCTGTACCGCCTTGGCCATTTTAATCGCCAATCACCCTGCCTCGCTCAATGCGCAAGAACAACAAAAAGAACTCTTGTTTGGATCGGTGGCGATGGATATTCCCGCCGTCATGCACAAACGTCTGAGTCCGTTGACGGACTATCTGAGTAAATCATTGGGCAAGCCCGTCGCGCTGAAGTTATCCCCGAACATGCCAGCCGCGATTAAAGATACCATCGATGGCGCGGTTGACTTGAGTTATCTCACACCGGTTGCCTATTTAGATGCCCACGCCAACGGCAATGCACGCTTAATTGTCAAAACCATTACCAACGGCGAAGGTGCTTTTAAACTGATGATCGTCGTGAAGGAAAATAGTCCGATCAAATCCGTCGCGGAATTGGCCGGTAAGACCTTCGCCTTCGGCGATAAGGCGGCGCTATTACAACGCGCCGTGGTAATCGAAGCCGGTATGCCATTGGAAAAATTCCGGGAGTACAAATTCATCGGCCACTACGATAATATTGTCAGGGCGGTCATCAATGGGGATTTCGATGCGGGCATCGTCAAAGACACCATGGCCTACAAATGGAAAGACCAGGGTATCCGCATTCTGTACAGCTCCGCGGATTTACCCCCGTATAACATCTCCGCCAGCAAGAACGTCGATGATGCCATGCTGGAAAAACTGCGTAAGGCATTTCTGCGTCTTGATAAAAATAAGCCGGAACACCTGGCCGTGATTAAAGCCATCGATGAGAGCTATGATGGCTTTGCGCCAACGAGTGATGCCGAATACGATATCATCCGCAAACTGATAAAACCGTTTGAGAAACAGAAATAGCAGCCAAGGTATACCCTATGGATCCGCAGCGGCTGTGATTGTCGTGCGTGGCCAGGTATGCAAAATGGCGTTGACCAACGTCGCCAGGGGAATTGCAAAGAATATACCCCAAAATCCCCACATCCCGCCGAACACCAAAACGCTGACAATGATCGCCACCGGATGCAGATTAACAACTTCAGAAAACAGCACCGGTACCAAGATACTGCCATCTAAACCCTGAATGATAATATACAAGGCCATTAACCAGAGAAATTCGCTACTGACACCGAGTTGGAAATAGGCGACCATCAGCACCGGTACGGTAACAATGATCACCCCGATGTAGGGAATTAGTACCGAGACACCCACCATCACTGCCAACAAAAACGCATACTTCAAACCAAAAACGGCAAAGATGAGATAGGTCGCGATGGTCACAATAAACATTTCCCATGCCTTGCCACGGATGTAATTGCCCAGTTGCAGATCCAGTTCCGCCCATACCCGCGCCATTAATTCGCGTTCCTTGGGCAGGAACCGGCCGAACCAGGCCAGGATAATGATCTTGTCTTTAAGAAAAAACAAAACCAGCAGCGGTAATAAAACCAGATAAATAATCAAGGTGATAAATCCGGAGGTGATCGTTTTGAGTGAACCACCGAACAGTAAATCCTTGCCGACACCGCGTAGCATGGCGCCCAAATCATCGACAATACGTTGCATCTGGGTATCGGCAAACAAGGGATATCTCTTTGGTAACTCGCTTAAATACAGTTGCCCCTGCGCCCAATAGCGTGACAGTTCCGGAATAAAATCCGTAACCTGGGATGATAATAACGGTAAAATGCCGAATACCAGGAAGATAAAAAAGGTGACAAACACACACCAAACCAACCAAACCGCCACACTGCGACCTGTTCCATAACGCTGTAATAACTTCACAAATGATTCAAGTAAATAGGCAATCACGATCGCGGAAAATACCGGCATCAGCATATTGCCAAAGATCAATATCACGGCAAAGCACAACACCAGCAATAAGAATAAGAACACCGCTTGCGGATCCGTGAAGTGTTGCTGGTACCAGGCCTTGAGAATTTTTAACACTCGCCACTTCCCTGCGACTGTGACCACAGCTCGTAAGCACGCCGGAAACTGACTTCCAGATCATCGATCACCCCCTGCGCCGGTTTGTTTCCCATGACGTGTTCAGCCACCATGCCGGCGGTTTGCCCGAGCAATTTCTTTTTATCCAGCATCGGATAGGTTTCAGACAGGCGTTTGATTGCATCCACCACCCGTTCTTTCGCGGGACGAGGAATGATGACTGGTGCGGGAATAGCCGCTTTGCCTTGCTGATTCGCAACCCGCGGCGCAGATGCTTCGGCTTGTGCCAAAAAGGCGGCGAACCGCAACAAGGTATGTCCGTCCGTGTCGGAGAGTTGCCTGGAATAATCTAGCAATTGTTGTTCTTGTTCTTTTTTCACGTCCACGTTCTTTTTACTTTTTTATTCAGGCCACTAAATAAGGATTGGAATGAAATCAGCCCTTGTGCGATTCACAATAATTGCGGGCGAACGACAGCAATTCCTCCATCGAGCGCACCCGAAATTTCTGTTTCTGATGCACAAAGGAAAAGGGTCGGCTGATGATCGGATCGGTATCGATCGCCACCAAGGTCCCCAAGCGCAGCTCTTTTAAGATGGTTGCCTTGGATAAGATCGACACCCCCATGCCCGCTTCGACCGCGCCTTTGATCGCCTCCAGGCTGCCTAATTCCATCGTGATATTCAAATCCGACAAATTGACCCCGGCGGCCACCATGCTTTCGATCATCACCTCACGGGTACCGGAACCTTCTTCACGACAGATAAACGGGTAATCCACCATGCGTTTGATCGACACGTTGTTTTCCTTCGCCAGTTCATGGCCCGGCGGCACGATCAATACCAGTTGGTCGGTGCGACATACCTCCACCACCAGATTTTTATTATTCACCGGGGCTTCCACCACACCCAGGTCAATTTCATTATTCTCAATTTGCGAGACGATACCATCGGTGTTGGCGACCTTGAGTCGAATCGTCACCTCCGGGTGCTTGGCCTTAAAATCACCGAGCAGTACCGGCAACATATATTCCGCAATCGTGGTGCTGGCACCGAGGATGAGCACCCCGCTCATGTCGCCGGTCAATTCACGCACCGCGTTATCCATCTCGCTATACAACTGAAATATTTTTTCACCAAAGCCATACACACGTCGGCCGGCATCGGTCAGGCTGATGCGGTTGTGGGTGCGATCAAACAGCCGGGTGTTGAATTGCTCTTCCAGTTGCCGCACTTGGAAGGTCACCGCCGGCTGAGTCATATGCAACTCTTCCGCGGCCTTGGTGAAACTCAGCAAACGTGCTACTGTGTGGAACACTTGTAAGCGTCTATCGGACATAGCCCATCCTTCTGAGTTCTGCGTGATAAATAATAATTAAATTCTATAGGATTATTGATAAAACTAGGGCTGAGATAGTACCAACTCTGTACCAAAAGGCAATAGCAACACCTCCTTCCTCAGACCTTCAACTCGCGTCCATATAGATAAGCGTAGTACCACACCGGGATTACCAACAAGGTTAGAATCGTTGAGACGAGTATCCCAAAGATCAGCGCCACCGCCAGGCCGTTGAAAATAGGGTCATCCAAGATAAAGAAGGCCCCCAACATCGCCGCCAACCCGGTCAGAATAATCGGCTTGGCGCGCACCGCACCCGAGCGCAACACCGCTTCTTCCAAGGCAACACCGTCACGCCGCTGCTGATTAATAAAATCCACCAACAAAATGGAATTGCGCACAATGATCCCGGCCAGGGCAATCATGCCGATCATCGAGGTGGCGGTGAAAGTCGCGCCTGCCAACATATGGCCGGGCATGATGCCAATTAAGGTCAAGGGGATCGGCCCCATAATGATCAGCGGGATCACGTACGAACGGAATTGCGCCACCACCAGAAAATAAATCAGCAACAAGCCCACCGCATAGGCAATGCCCATGTCGCGAAAGGTTTCATAGGTCACTTGCCATTCGCCATCCCACTTAATCCCATAGTGATAAGGATTTTCCGGCGCAGAAATAAAATGATGGGTCAGTTTTTCACCTTGCGCACTCACCACTGAATTTAATTGGGTGTTGATCGTAAACATGCCATACAGCGGACTGTCGATCTTGCCCGCCACGTCGCCGGTGACAAACACCACCGGCAATAAATCTTTATGGTAGATCGCCTGTTCCGCGACGGCTTCAATCGGTT
>Ga0315281_10007786_pt1 | contig 15016 bp, 7 predicted proteins | sample YL17G07_0_MG_FD_204540 | JGI IMG/M metagenome (GOLD analysis project Ga0315281, IMG submission 204540) | Sediment microbial communities from Yellowstone Lake, YNP, Wyoming, USA - YL17G07_0 | ecosystem: Environmental > Aquatic > Freshwater > Lake > Sediment | place: USA: Wyoming | collected...
CCCCCTCGAAGGCGGGAATCCTCTCCGGCAGCGGGGGGCCGATCTTGAGCCCGTGAGCGTTGGCCAAAACGGACTGCTCGATAAAGGGCTGATGCGCGCCGCCGGCCAGCAGGAGCCGCCCCCCTCCAGCCATCCAGTCCTGTATCACCTGCCACAGGCCCGGGGTGATCTGGCGCACCACGGACCCGTTGAGGATGATGGCGTCCACCGCTTCCAGCCCGATTGGATTATCCGGCAGCAGATCGGGCTTTCCGTATATCACCGACCACTCCCGCGGATGCTGGATGGCGTCTTCGGAATCCTGGCGCGCCCCCCGGTTCAGGAAGTTGAAAGTGCCCGTCTCATCACTCAGGATCAACACGTGCTGCGCATTTAGGTCCGCCACCCGGTAATTCAGGGGAATGCTTTGGGCGGGGCATCCCTTTACGCGGATTTCCGCGGTGAGTTCCTCCTGGGACATGGCAAGGTCGGACGGGGGCGAAAGCTTGTAGTAGGATTTGTAGAACTTGGCGCTGCCTTTCTCCACGGAGACCGGAATCCGGACCTCGATCGGGTTGTCCGGCTGGGTCAACACGATATCTCCCTTTGCGGCGGCGTTGACGGCCTCGACCTTGACCCAGACGGGATACCAGCAGCCGGGCTTCATGAAAGGCAGGTAGGTGGCGTATCCCAGCCCCGCGTCCCACTTGAAGACCGGAGGCTTCGTCTTGTCCTTGGGGATCTGCCCATCCGGGCCGGGTGTGGGCTGAAGCAGAGGGTCCTCGGCGGGAAGGGCCGGGCCGCCGGCGTCCTGGGAATGCCCCACGGCGCCGGGAAGCAGCATCCAGGAGAGGAGGAAGAGAGCGCGGATTCTTTTCATTGTCACGACCGCTTTGCGAACCGTGCGCGGGCCTGCCGGAATACGAATCCCGCGAGCGCCAGCACAAGGCAGGTGTGCAAGGCCACAACAGGAACGCTGTTCCAGTCTTGGAAGATGTGGGCGAAGTGGCCTAAGGAATCTTCCCCCATGTAGAAATAGTAGAAGGGGCAGATCAACGGGCAGACCGCTGCCCGGATCGTCCACAAGCCAAATGCGTGTCCAGCCCAGCGCGCCTGCGCGAAGAGTCCCTCCTGAGCCAACAATAGAACCAGAGGAGAGAGGAGCATAAGGATAATGGTGATGTAGGTTAGGACAATGGCCGTGGCGTTCTTCCTGCAGCACGCCGAGAAGTAAACCCCGACGGCGGCAAACAGCGCGGAGAAAGCCAACAGGAACGGAACGACGTGGAGAAACTGCAGCACAATGCTGAGGCGGTCTTGCCAGAAAATGGCGCGGATGACGAGCGGAAGGACCATGATCCCGAGCGCCATGCTGAGGTATAGCCTCAGGCACGCGCGCATTTTGCCCCACACGATCCGCGAGGGCCGCATGAGAGAGGTGGCCAGCAGGTCCATCGTGTTTTCCTCGCGCTCGCGGCTGATGCAGGAAGCCGTCAGAGCGGGTCCGAAGAACAGCATGAACCCCATGGCGCCCTGCGCAAGGGTCCGCATCGTGTCTCCGGCGTCGTCTTCGAAAGCCGCGAAGAAAAGGAGCAGGGAGAAAAGGGAACCGTAACACGCCATCCGGGCCACGGTCTCGGCCTTGGCCATCCCGCTCACGCGCTTCTCCTTGACCCACACGGGGTTCTGGCCATCGCGGATCTCCTGTGGTTTCCGCAAGGGATCAATGAGGTAGAACGGCCAGCGCAGCCGCCGTCTCCAGCGCTCTTTTGACGTGCTGACGGGTTGTCCGATGTTCGAACTCGCTTCCACCTCGCGCACGGCCAGGCCGCACCAAGCCATGGAAGCGGACAAGACAAAGAGAACCGCCTGAAAACAGAAGTGCAGCGCAACGAGGGATGCTCCGGTCCATGGCGCCGGCCCACGAATGCCCCCGCCCTCCAGATACATGACCCAGGTGATAAGAGGGGAGAAACAGAAGGTGCCCATCTCGATCGCCCGGACCGGCGACGCGCGCAATCTGTAGAATGCGAGGTCCAGGACCGTGAGCAGCGCGGGCATGGCAAGGTTGAACCACAAGAGCAGCGTAATCCCCGTGGAAAGGGCCTTGGAGGATTTGCGGACGTTGGCCGACACCGCAAGCCCAAGCATCCCGTATGTGAGAACGGTCACCACCAGGAACGCCGCCGCCATGAGGTACTGCCCGAGACCCACACCGCCCAGCTGGAAGACCAGGCCCATGATCGGGAGCAGGCAGAGCGCAAGGACCACCTGGAACCCCAGGCAGGACGCCCACTTGCCCAGCAGGACGTTCCAGGCGCTCAGGCCCGTGCAGCGCAGCAGATCCATCGTGCGGTTTTCGCGCTCGATGGTCAGGCTCGTAGTGGTCATGATCATGGCGATCAGGCCAAAGACGCAGAGTTGAACCGTGGACATGACTTGGAATGCCGCCACGCCCAACTGGCTGCGATCGGAAAGGGTGCTGCCCCCCGCCGCCGCCTGCCACATCAGATAAAAGGCGCCGCCAGCCAGTGTCAGCAGGGCCATCAGGATCCAATAGGCCCTGCCGCTCCGGAGCAGAATCCGGAACTCCTTGAGGAGAATGGCCGTGAAACGCATCATAGGTCGAGGTCTTTTCGTTTTCCCTCGAAGTCACCACCACCCACGAACGCTTCCCCAAAGGGCTGAGCCATGGCTCGAGGAACCGCAACGCGGTTCCATATCACAGCCCAGGGTTGCGAAGCTACCCTGGGTAAACAGCGCGCCTCTTCCTCGTGAGAACCCTGAAAGGGTTCCATGTATTGTGCAACCCTACAGGGTTGGTCTTCGTGGCGGCGCGTTTCTTTCCCAGGGTAGCTTCGCAACCCTGGGCTTCGCTATGGAACGCCTTTGGCGTTCTTCGGCGGTCTTGTACGCGACCGGATTGCCAAACAGCACAGAACGCCTTTGCCGTTCTACATCCATAGTCAAGGCCGGGGATGCGTAAGTCCTTGGATTGCTCCAGTGCCGCGCGGCTGTTCGCCGCGCTGTCGCTGGTGATTTCGTCCTTTCCTATGACGGGTGATTTCATAATCGCAAATCCTATCCGGGGCAAAATGCCTCGAGGCTTATCCTTTGCGGCGCGCCCGCTCCAGTTTCCAAGCCGTCAGCCGCAAGAACCCCCAAGCCGTTAGCAATATCAAAGGGACAAACACCAGGGCGTTCAGGATGGGGCTCGGCTCAAGCACAGGTTTGAAGCCGTTGTTGAGCATGTTGTAGGAAACAGAATCCCCGGGAAAGAAATAGAAGCAGGGAGAGAATATCTGCGACAGGAAGGCCAAAATGGGGCTGATTGTCCAAAAACCTTCCCGCTGCGTATGGAAGTAAATGCGGGACAGCTCGCTGAGTATCTCCAGGGAAATGCTAGTCAACTGGGGCATGAAAAAGACCGCCGTGATCGCCAGGTAGGCGGTGACGAGCGCGAAGGCAGTTCGCCGAAAGAAACTCGAGCAAAAGATGGATATGGCGATGTACAGAATCAGATAGGCGGCGACGGGAGGTAAAACCTGCAAAACGTCCCCGATCATTCTCAGACCGCGCACGCCGAAGTGGTAGGATAAGGGCAGCATCTCGGTACCGTCGTAGAATATAACGGCCACCCAGAACACAAGCGGCAGGATCAGCAGGGCTATCCACAACGCGCCCAGGAAACGCACGGCGGCGCGGAATTTCCCCCAGACTATCCTTGTGGCGGGCAGCGGGCTGGCTTTCAGCAACTCCATCGTTCCGCTTTGCCATTCCCTGGGCAAGGAGGTGGAGGTCATGACGGGAACAAGCGGGAGCAGGACAAACAGCGAGAAGAGTCCGGCCGCCGAGGGAATCGAGTTAGAGAACAGCATGAAATAGAAGGCAAGGATGGAAAGGAGGAGCAGCGCGTATGAAAGCCGGATGAGGACGGTGCTTCGCAAGAGCGCGTTGGTCCGGACCTCCAGGACATACATGGGATTCTGATTGTCCCGGATGACCTGGGGCCTCCGGAGGGGGTCTATGAGGTAATAGGGGAACTTTTTGCGCCGCCGTTCCAGAAGCTGGGGATCGTCCACCACCTTCCGAGCGACCTGGGTTTTCTGGGATTCGGCCCGCGCCAACCCGCGCCATCCCACACACGCGGCAAGCAGAAAAATGATGGACTGGTAAACGAAGTGCCACAGGAAAATGGAGCTGAAGAAAAGCGTTTTCGAGGAGGATTGCGAGGATGGGGCGTCAAGTGCCGTTACCCAAGTGGCGATTGTGGCGATGACGGGGGAAACGCAGATAAACACGGAGTCGAGAAACCCTTGCGGGCTCGGCCCACGGGGGCCGTTGTAATGGAAAACTCTGAGTTCGCCCAGGATGAGCAACCCAAGGCCCAGCCCCCCGCCAAGGAACAGAATGATAAGAAGCGCCACAAAGATCGAAGTGGCGGTCTTGCGGAACCACGCCGAGCACGCCAGCCCGATCATCGAATAGGTCAGGACGGTCATGAGGGTCATCACCGCCATGAAAACGTACTCCTCCAAACCCACGCCCCCCAATTGGAAGCACAGCGCCACCAGCGGCAACATGCAGAGAACCAGCAACACCTCGAAGGAAATCGCCGCAAACCACTTCCCCACCAGGATATGAAACCGGGTGATGCGCGTGCAGTACAGAAGGTCCAGGGTTTTCTCTTCGCGTTCCGTGGTGACGGCGGCCGCGGTCAGGATCGGAGCGAACAGCCCCAGGACGCCCAGTTGAACTCCGCTGAGAAGAGCGAAGAGGACCCGAGAGAACTCGACCATGGTTGAGAATTGCCTCGTTTCCCCGGATTCCATCGTGGCCAGCCAGAAAACCCAGACGCTACCACCCACGGCGAACAGGATCGCCATCAGCGCCGCAAACGCCTTCCGCGTCCGCAGGAGGGTCCTCAGTTCCTTGGAGAGTATCGCCGTGATCCGTTGCATGGAAACCGATCTCTGTCTATCCCCGTGTGTCCATCCGTGTCCTATTGCCGTCTAATGGCTTCCGCCCGCTTCAGCGGGCATCTTCTTGCCCCCGGCTTCAGCCGGCGGGAACATGGTTGTCCACTCCCCAGGGCATAGCGCGCTTCAGCGTGGCTTCTCGACATGCTTCAGCCTTGTTTTTGCCCCCTCCTCTGCTGAAGCGAGTCGAGAAGCCCGGCTAAAGCCGGCTTTTTTCTCAAGAGGGTGTTCCCCTTCTCCCGCCGGCTGAAGCCGGGGGCAAGGGGGAGCCGTCTGAAGACGGCTGAGAATACGCATGAGCGTTGCATAGTATTCATATTCCAGTGGTTAGAGCGCGAAAACCCTTAGACGGCAGTGCTTCGCGACCCTGGGCTTTGGTATGGAATCCCTTCGGGATTCATTTCTGTCCTCGTGCTCCTTTCTTTATTCCAGCGGACCAACTGGCGAACTCCTGAACCGGCGAACTTTGACGGGCCAAGGCCCATCCTGCAAACTGGCCGACAGGCGAACCGGCCAACTGGCGAACTGGCCAACCGGTGAACTCCCGAACCGGCGAACTGGCCGACTGGCGAACTCTGATGGGCCAAGGCCCATCCTACGAACTGCCCAACCGGCGAACTGGCGAGCTGGCCGACTGGCTGACCGGCAGACTTCACTGAACCGCCCCCGTCGTGATCTTCATGAACATCTCCTCCAGGTCCGTCTCGAGCTCGCGCATCGTGAGCAGCGGCACTCCGGCCTGGACCATTTGGCGGTTCAACTCGATCACGGCGTCATTGTCCCCGGTGTAGTTGAGCGTGTAGTGTCCGCCGAACTCCTCGAAGCTCACGGCGTGGGGATCGCTGGAGAGCAGATCGTTGAGCGCCGGGGAGGTCGCGGGAAGGGCGATCTCGAACACGCGGTGTTCGCGGAGCTTCTTGGCGATCTCCTTGATGTTGCCGAAGGCCAGCAGCTTGCCGCGCTCGATGATGGCGACGCTGTCGCACAGGTCGGCCAGCTCGCTCAGGATGTGCGAGGAGATCAGGATGGTCTTTCCCATCCGGCGCAGTTCCTTGAGGAGCGCCTTCATCTCGATGCGGGCGCGCGGGTCCAGCCCCGAAGCCGGCTCGTCCAGAATCAGAACCTGCGGATCATGAACCAGCGACTTGGCCAGGCACAGGCGCTGCTTCATCCCGCGCGAGAGGCTCTGGACCAGGTCGTCGCGCTTGTGCGTGAGGTCCACGAGTTCCAGGACGTCGCCCACCACTTTCTTGCGCTGCGCCGCCTTGACCCCGTATGCCGCGCCGAAGAAATCCACGTATTCCCACACCCGCATCCCGTCATAGACGCCGAACTCCTCCGGCATGTAGCCGATGACCGCGCGGACCTTGCGCGGCTCACGGGTCACGCTGTGGCCGAGGATCCAGGCGTCTCCGGCGGTCGCCTTGCTGAGCGTCGCCAGGAAGCGGATGGTGGTGGATTTCCCCGCCCCGTTGGGTCCGATGAAGCCGCAGATTTGCTTCTGCTCGATGTGCATCGTGAGATTGTCAACCGCGGTGAGCTTCCCGAATCTCTTGGTGAAGTGTTCGATCTTGATCATGGTGGTTCTCCCAAGTGTGATAGGACTAAGGCTTCCGGATGATCTTCACTTCCGTTTTCTTGATCCAGATGCAGGGCCACTGCTCCTGGTAACTCCTGCGCTCGGGCCGACTGGTATTGCCACCGGTCCTCCCGTCAGAGAGCAACTCCTTGCCGGTCTTGAGCTCCGGGGTTTCGCCAGGCTTTGCTTCCCTGGGGCCAAAGAGCAGGTTATCGAGATCCGCATTGAGCCGGAGAGCAATAGCGGAGGTGGCGGGATCGAGGTGGCGGGACAATTCGGAAAGCGTGTAGGCCTTGTCCGCCCACACGCCCGCGTCTTCCCACTTCCGGGAGGTGAAATTGAAAACGGACACGGGAACGCCCTTCAGATTGTACTGTTTTCCGGACTTGTCCTGAATGGCTTGGTAGCGGCTGCCTTCCAGCGTCAGAAGGATCTCGGCCTTATCATCTCCAAGTGGGGCAAACGAGCGAATGGGTTGCAGCAGAACCACCGTTCCTTCAGCAGTAGGGACCGGGAATCCAGACTCCTGATTCTGATTCACCCTCCAGTCACTGATGAGTCTGGTCTGCGCGGCCTCATCCGCCGCTCTCGCCAGCCATTTCGCGGGCGGCTCGGAGGTGGGTTGAAGGCTGCCAGGGTTCTCCTCCAGCCGTTGCTCATAGAAGAGATACTTGCGTGTCTTGGCGATATTCAGGGTCTCCATCATCGGTGAGATGGCGGTGTCGGTTATCCCCACAAACCGGAAGCCCTGGGCCGCCAGTCCCAGGGATACTTCGGAGTTCCAGGAACCCCAGAAAGACGCGGGGGGGCCGCTGTTCCTCGGTCCCACATGGGCGGTGGGCATTCGGGGGTCCCTTTCCTGAAGAGCCTGCTCGATGAGCCCGTAGATGAGCTGTACCCATGCTGTCGCGGCGTTCCGGAACCGCTTGCCTCCCAGGTCGAAACTGGCCCCTGCCTCAAGGGGCGTGTCGCACGTCCAGACCGCGTCGACGCCATCGCTGACGCACCACCCGGAGAACTTCCAGGGAGTGCGATTCACCAGGCGGCCCTTCATCTTTCCTTCCGCTTTCGTGACAAAGCCGAGGGGCTCCGTAACCTCGATTCCGCCCTGGACCGCCGCCGTAAAGTCTTCGCGCAGGTTCCGCGCCGACCAGGGATAGACCGAGAAGCCCTGAACGCTCACCGGATTGCCGAACATCATCGTGAGAGGCCGGTCGTTGTACAGATCCCTGCTTCCCCCTCTCCTGTAACGGTAATCATCGGACTCGGGGGAAGAACCCGCGGCGAAAATATGGGAATCCACAAGAAAGTCCGCCCGCAACCGCCTCGGCGAGTAGAGCGAGCTGAGGGTCGTGGCCCGCGCCGCCTCGTTGGGCCCGGACCGGCTGAGGAAGGTGAGAGCGTGCAGCACGGGTTCTTTCTCGCGGCTCAGGGAGCCGGAGAAGTAACTGTAGGACGAGAACACAACGGCCAGGAGAACCGCCACAGTCCAGAACCACCCCCGGTGCTTGCGCCGGCTGAGGAGAATCCACGCCAGCGGCAAAGCGAGGAAAATGTAGATCGCCAGGTACCAGAACACCCACGCGGCGCCCACGAGCCGAACTCCAAACGCCGCCTGAAGCATCCCGCCAATTGATCCTTCATGCCCATCCACAACTCGCTGCAGGATTCCCGCGACGTGCCGCCTTTCCAGGATGCGCGGCCAGAGACCGGCCGCACCGTCCGACTCGTTGAGGGCCGTGAGCGTTTCGGGATCGAGCGCCGCGGCGCAGACGGAAACAAGTCCTTCGCCCACCTGCCGGCTTGTGAGGAAGGGATGCCTCTCGTCACCAAGCCAGATCCTGCCCCACTGGCCACCGGGCAGGGACGGCCACGACACAAGCAGCTGCCCCTTCTCCGGCGCCTTGCCCAAAGCCTGCAGGGTCTCAGTGGTAAGCGGAGTGAAGTCGCCCCGAAGAATGCTCCCAAGGCGCGCGGGCTGGGGTTCCGCAAGCTGAACGCCAAACGGATTGGCCGCGCAGGACTGCTGGATGAACGGCTGGTGCCGCCCCGCGCCGATCAAGAGGTTGCCGCCCCACCCCACCCATTTGACGATGGCGTCCCACTGTTCGGGGCGCAGCGCGCGGACCTGCGGGCCGGTCAGGACAATCGCATCCAGCGGCTGAAGGGCGATGGGATCATCGGGAAGAAGGTCCGGCAGTCCATAAAGGACCGACACGTCCGGCAGAGGAAGCGTGCCGGTTTCCGCGGGATTCTCCGCGCCGCGGCGGCTTAGGAACATGAAGGTTCCCGTTTGCTCCGCCAGAACCAGGATGTGCCGCTCGTTCTCCGACGCCTCACGGTACGGCACAGGGAACAACTCTGTCCCGGCGGCCTTGGTATAGATGACCCCATTCAGTTCCGAACGCAGTCCGAGGGGCTTGAAAAAGGCGCGGAAGAGTTTCTTGCTGCCTTTGGCCACATAAACCGGAACCTCGACGATGAGCGGGTTCTCGTCCTGGGAGAACACGAGCCGCCCGGTGATGTCCTGCCCTTTCGCGTCCACGATGGCCCACACGGGGTACCACATCCCAGGCTTGACGGGTCCCTGGTACTGGACAAAGCCGATCCCGGCGTCCACCGTGAACGCGGCCGGCTTGGGGCTGGAGGTCTTGTCCTGCCCTTTGGGGGCCGGGGCATCTGCCGGGGTGGGGGCCACGGTCTCTGCGGGTGTGGGAGCCGGGACCGCGACGTTTTCCGGCGTTGGCGCGGGGGTTGCGGGGTTCACGGCGGATGCGGGCCGAGGCGTTGCCGCGCAGGCGCACAAGCACAGGGCGGCGAAAAGCCCGCGAAGGGATAGGGCGGAATGCCGTGAATCGCCGATCATGTCGCGCTCCTTCATTCCTCGTTAGACGCCTGCCCGGTCCGGTTTCTTGGTTTCACTCGGTTTCACTTAGTGGTCCAATTCAGAAGCTCGGTGACGTATCTTTTATGGACAAGATTAACAAGATGCACAGGATGAATGGATGAGATCCCTAATCATGTTGATCTTGTTAATCCTGTCCAATATCTCCCAGGCGCCTGCTGTACCTCACAGCACTTACGAACATCTCTACTTAGGCTTTCGGCCGAGCCCGGGCACATTGCGCAAGAGCGTCCTCACAAAAGCCGTCGGGGCCGCTGTGTTCAAGCTCCCGATCGGACCATCATGCCGCACCCTGCCGTCCTCCAGGATCAGCGCGCGATCCTCCACCCGCATCGGAGGCGCGAAATGGTGGGTGACGCAGAGCGTGGTCAAGCCGAGTTCATCGTGCAGACGGATCAGCAGCCCCATCATCTCCTCGCCCCGGAGCAGGTCCAGATGCACGGTCGGCTCATCCAGCAGGAGAATGCGGGGGCGCGAGGCCGCCGCGCGCGCCAGGGCCACCGTCCGCGACTCGCCACCCGACAACTCCGAAGGGAACCGTCGCGCCAAGTGCCCGGCTCCGAGCCGCTCCAGCCATTCCCGGGCGCGGTCCCGTCTCTCGCGCCGCGTCAGCCCATCCTCACGCACCCCGAGCGACACGTTCGCGAGGGCGTCCAGATGCGGCCAAAGGCTCGGCTCCTGGAACAGGAACCCGATCCCGCGCCGGTGGGGTGCAACACAAACACGGTGGTTGCTCGCTATCTCGCCCGCAAGGCGGATTTCACCACTATCAGGTCCCTGCAACCCCGCGATGGCGCGAAGAAGCGTCGTCTTGCCGCTCGCCGTTGGGCCCAGGATATAGACCCATGCGCCCGCTTCCACGGCAAACGACACGCCGTCGAGCGCAGTCACGGCCCCGAAACGGCACACCAGGTTCTGACACTCAATCAAAGGCACAGAAAGGCAGCCCCCTTCTTGCAAGGAGTCTTAAGCCGTCACAAGCAAGCCCGATGCCAAGCAGCCCCGCGGCCAGTGCGCCTAGGGACGTCAGGCAAAAAGCTGCCACCACGCGGTCCGGCGCGTAGTGCAGCAGCGTGAAAGCGCGGATCGAGAGAGTCTCCTGCCCCGGCGCGGCAAGCAACAGCGCGGAATGGAGTTCCTGGATGGCCAGAACAAACACCAGCATGGCGGCCATGCAGGCAGGCCGCACCAGGCGAGGAACCGTCAGCAGCCACCGCCGCCGGAGGGATGGGTTCCCGTCCAGGCGCTCCAACTCCAGGAGAACCGGGGGGGTCTGGCGGAGCCGCACCCAGAAGATGATGTATGCAACCGGAACCAGCAAGGTGACCGCTCCCAAGGGCAGCATGAAGCCGCTGTCATATACGGCCTGCTTGATCCCGAACCACGAAGAGCCGTTCCAGAAAGCGATATGGGCCATGGCGGCTGCGGAACCCGGCAGCGCGAAAAGCGCAAGCATGGCTGGAAAAACCCAACCGCGACTCAGCCATCCGCCGGCTCCTCCTCCGCGCGCGGCTCGCGCTCCGGCGCAGGAAACGCTCCCCCGCCCGCTTTCCCACACAGCCAGACCGACACCCAGGAGGGTCGCGGCGGCCGCCGCGACGATGCTCCACATCACGCTCGCGCGGGCCTGGGAAGCCGAACTCTTCAGGATAACGCCATAAGTCTCCCACCCCCCGGCCAGCCCGAAAAAAGTGCCGAGCGGCCCTCCCACCGCCAACAGAGCGGCGGAGGTTGCGCCCGCAAGGAGAATCATCGCGGGAACACGGGGAAGGGCGGGCCAGTCCGGGTTCTGACGGGTAAAGGCGGGCCATTCCACCCGGCGCAGCAATCGTCCGAGCAGCGCCGCGGCCAACAGACTCGCGGCGATCAGCGGGATGCTGAGCCCCATCGCGCGGGGCGGATCGAAGTACACGCTGTAGGCCGTCATGATCTCCACCGGAAACACGTGGTGGCGCAGCAGGGCGGGGATGGAGTATTCGAGCAGGCAAAGGATGAGCGTGACGAGCCACCCAATGGCCAGCCAGGGCTTCATCCATCCAAACACGAGATGCCTCCAAAGGCGCGCGGGAGGCATGAGCAAGGCGCCCGATTCGACCGCGGCGGCCCCGGGCGTGCGATGGCCGATCCACAGCATCGCCAGGCAAATGGGATAGTAGTGCAATGCCATGACGGCGGCGCACCCGAATGACGAATACAGGATGGCTGGAGGCAAGCCGCCCAAGGAACCGGCGGGCTTGAGCAGCGCCGTGAACCAGCCCGCCCTGCCCACCATCTGTATCCACCCGATGGCAATGAAATGCGGCGGGATCATCAACGGCAGCGCCGCAAGCCCCCACAGCCACGCCCGCGCGCGCCTGGGCGCGGGCAAAAAGCCCGCGAACACGAGCGTCCCGAGGCCCAGAGCCAGTGTGGCCGCCGCCGCGGCCACCGCCGCCGAATGCCCGAACACCCGCGCCAGCCGGAGGGTCTCTTCCGCGGTCGTGAAAGTCTTCAGAAACGGCTCAATGGGATGTCGCAGGAACTCCAGGGAGTAACTGGCCAAGGGGATCAGAATGAGCGCGGCGAACGCAAGGGGCACGGCCCAAGACGCGAAATGACGAATGACGAATGATGAATGACGAATGATAAATGATGAATAACGAATTATGAATGGCGAATGATGAATGATGAATGACGAACGAGGAGTTTTCAGCATTGCCCGGAGCTCCATGATCCTGGAAAGAAAGACATACCAAGACACCACTCTTTATCCATCATGTATCTTTCATCATTCGTCATTCGCTATTCGCCATTCATCATTCGCCATTCATAATTCGTCATTCGTCATTCATTATTCGTCATTCATTATTCGTCTTTCGTCATTCATCATTCGTCATTCGTCATTCGTCATTCGTCATTCGCCATTCGTCATTCGTTATTCATCATTTATCATTCGTCATTCATCATTCTCTCTGTGGTTCACGGTTGGGCGAACAGTGTTTTCAAGACCTCCGCGCTGGGTTCGATCTGCCCCGCGGCCTTCTGGAAATCTACACCCAGGAACGGCCCTCGCGCCATCTCCTTCACCTTGGGTGGGGCCTGGACGCCGGGGTGCAGGGGAATCTGGGCGGATTGGCTGGAGGCAAGCGCCGCTTCCACCTCGGGCGACAGGAGGTACTCGATTAACATCCGCCCTTCCTTCGAATGCGGGGCGTTGCGGATCAGGGCCACCGAGTTCGGGATCAGCAGCGCTCCCTGCCCGTCATGGTCCAGCAGGACCCAATCAATGGACTTGCCCTCACCGCGCAGCATGTGGGCATCGTCGGTGTCGGTCAGGCAGAAGTCTATCTCGCCGTCCGCCACGGCGCGCGCGGCGGTCATGTTGCCATCGAAGATCACCACGCCGTTGGCCTTGAGGCCCTGGAAGAAAGCGCGCGCCCGCTCCTGACCCCAATGCGACCACAGGACGGCCGCGTGCGTGGACGTGGAACCAAACAGCGGGTAGGCCATCCCGATCCGGCTCTTCCAGTGCTGGTCTGTGAGTTCCGTGATGGATTTGGGGAGACGCGCGGGATCGCAGTTCCTGGTGTTGTAAGCCAGGACTCGGGCGCGGGCGGCAAAACCGGTCCAGTATCCCTCCGGGTCCTTGAATGAAGCGGGGATTTCCTGGGCGCTGGCGGGCTGGTACTTTTCGAGGAGTTGCATTTCCTTCAGCCGGATGGTTCGGATGATCTCATTGTTCCAGAAGACGTCGCACCGCGGGCGCTCCTTCTCCGCGATCAGACGGTTCACCAGCCCGGTGGTTTTCGCCGCCTCGCTGTCATAGACCGCTTCCACCGTGATGCCGGTCTTCTCCTGGAACCGCTTCAGGATCACCTCGGAATAGATCTGGTCCAGGGCGGTGTAGACGATCACCTTCCCGACGGGGGCTTTCCGGGGGGCGGCCTGCTCTTTTTCTCCCTGGGTCTCGCCTTGACGCCCCCCACAAGAAAGAAAAACGGCGCATAACACGGCAAAGAGCAGCGCGCCCAGCCAGGCGCGCCGGTCGCGGAACAAAAAACGGCCAAGCGAACTTGAAGCAGTGGAGCCGCAATCAAAACAATATCGAAATGAAGTACCGTCCCCGCCGACTTTATGTCGGTGGAACGATGATTTTGCTCCAGAAGAATCCGTCTCTCGCCACGCCCCCGCCGACTTTACGTCAGTGGAGCGGTGATTGAAGACTTCGCTCTTTCTCACAACCATTCCTTGTTGTCCTTTCACATTCCATGCGATTTCGTCGTCGTATTATTGCGTCTGGTCTTGCCGAATGCGGCGAAGCGTTGGCGGAAGAGAGAAAAACCATCGCTCCACCGACATAAAGTCGGTGGGGGCGGCAAAAACGGCGGGGGAATATCTGGAGCAAAATCAGCGCTCCACCGACATAAAGTCGGTGGGGGCGAAGAATTCTTGTCGAAAAAACAAGAAGATGGCGAATAATGGTACAAAGGAATCATGGTTGGGGGTGGTCTCTCTATAGATGGCTGTTTCGGGCGATCCGGGTTCACAAAGCGCCCACTACTTAGACGCCCATACGCCGCAGATGTTACAGACAAAACAGTTCTTTTTCAAGGCAATAATTCATTTGACGCGGCAGGCGGTTCCGGGTAAGAATACCGATAGAGACCGATTGGGCGCAGCGGCGTTTCCCATTTTTCCGTCAGCTGGTTAAGACTTATGTCCAGGCAACTCCTGAAAAAGATCCGGGCCTTGCGAAGGCGCCTTGTGTGGCTGGGTTTCTGCCACAAATTCCTTAGAGTCCTCAAGTGGGGAGGGCTGCTTGTCCTGATCTTCCTGGTCGTGGGCCGGCTGGTTCCCCTGCCGGTGGGGCTGACCTTGGCCGCGCGGTGCACGGCCGCGGCGGGGCTGCTTGTTCTGATCGCATGGGTCGCGGCCAGGCCCATCCGCCTGCTGGACGCCGCCGTGAGCGCCGACGAGGCGCTTGGCCTCAAGGAACGCCTATCCTCAGCCCTGGTGCTGAAAACGCCGCAAACCGACGCGGAGCGGGCCGTGATCCGGGACGCCTGGGATCATGCCTCCGGGATTCGCCCCGGACGCGTCTTCCGGGGGAACCTGTATGCGCAGACCAGCCGGGGACTCGCGCCCCTCCTCCTGCTCGCCCTGGTCTGGTGGCTGATGCCCCAGTACAACCTGCTGGCCCGCAAGCAGGAAGAGCAGAAGAAGCTAGCGCAGGCGGTGGCCGTGAAGACCCAGAAGGAAGCCGCCAAGCGGTTGGAGATCCTCGCGAAGGCCATCGCTGAGTCCGATCAGATGCGCAAATCGGAAATGGCGGGGCAGCTGGCGAAGGAACTGGATGCCCTGGCCAGGAAACTCAACGAACAGAAGATCGCTCCCGAACGCGCCCTCGCCGAGGTCACCCGGATGCAGGACCGCATGGAAGCGCGCCGGGCCGAGATCGAGAAGCAACTGGCCATGCCGCCGGACTTGACAAGCAAGGGGGCGGGCAGGAACACCCAGGCAATGCAGGAAGCGCTTCAGAAAGCCAACTTCAAGGAGGCGGCAAAGCAGCTCGAGGAGGTGAAGAAGAAGTTGCAG
>Ga0315281_10007787_pt1 | contig 15013 bp, 16 predicted proteins | sample YL17G07_0_MG_FD_204540 | JGI IMG/M metagenome (GOLD analysis project Ga0315281, IMG submission 204540) | Sediment microbial communities from Yellowstone Lake, YNP, Wyoming, USA - YL17G07_0 | ecosystem: Environmental > Aquatic > Freshwater > Lake > Sediment | place: USA: Wyoming | collected...
GGATGGGTGCCGCGAATCGTGCGCACGATCGCGACGACCGGCGAAGGCGTTCCCGCGCTGCTGGAGGCGATCGCCGCGCACGAGTCCTCGGGCGCTGTTCGCATCGGGCCGCGTGAACGGGTGCACCGGCTGATTGCGGCGGGCACCTCCGACTGGGTGAAGGGCCGAATCGAATCCTTTTCATCGCCCGCGCTGGAGGCTCTGTGCGAAGCGTACGCAAAGGGCGAGGTCGGGTCGCGCGAAGCCTGGCGGCGGGCTCTGGCCCTGGCGCTTGAGGGGTTGGAGGGAGAACAGGCATGACCAAGGAAGCCACTGCAGCGCTGCTGCGGGCCGCCTTCGCGGCGACCGGTACGCCATGACTGTCCCGCACTACCGCCTGCCGCAGTCGATCCTGTGGCTGCTGGTGTTGCTCACGCTGTTCTGGGGATTCAACTGGCCGGTGGTGAAAACCGTGCTCACGGCGATGTCGCCGCTGCATTTCCGCAGTTGGGGTCTGGCGGTCGGGGCCGCCAGCCTGTTTGCCATGGCGAGGCTCGGCGGTCTGCCGATTCGCGTCCCGCGCGGTTGCTGGGGACGGCTGGCGACGATCTCGATGTTCAACATCGGGGCCTGGAACGCGCTCACCGCCTATGGCATTCCGCTCATGGATTCGGGACGCGCCGCCATCCTCGCCTACACGTTTCCCGTCTTCGGCGTGCTGTTCTCGCTGTGGCTGCTCAAGGAGCGGCTCACGCTTCGGCGCGGTGCGGGACTCGTCTTGGGCATCGCCGGGCTGGCGCTGCTGATGGGCAGCGAACTGACCGCGGTGGGCCGCTCGCCCCTGGGTGCGCTGCTGCTGCTCGGGTCGGCGGTCTCCTGGGCATTGGGCACGGTGGTCATGAAGCGCTGGCCGGTGGATCTGCCGACGACTTCGTTCGCCGCCTGGCAGATGATTCTTTCGTTCGTTCCGATTTTCCTCTGCGCGGCGCTTTTCGAGCGCGGCGGCTTCTCCCCGTTGCGCCTGCCGTTGTGGCCGCTTCTGGGTTTCCTGTTCAACGTGTTAGTGAGCAGCATCTTCTGTTACTGGGCCTGGATGAAGATCGCCATGGTCGCGCCGGTGACGATCTCCACGCTCTCGATGCTGATGATCCCCGTGGTGGGCGTCTTCAGCGGCATGCTGGTGCTCTCGGAGCGGCCGCAGTGGACCGACTATGCGGCTCTGGTGATGGTCATCGCTGCGCTGGCGAGCGTGCTGATACCACCCCGGGCCGCGGCGCAAGCCGGCAGGGCCGGGTTCTGACGCCGCGCCCGCGGTTCAGCTGTCAGAGGGGGCGGGCAGCGCACGCTGCCGCGGCACCTTGCCGAGGTCCCAGTGGGCGAGCGACCAGTCCCAGACCTCGCGCAACGCGGCGCGCTCCAGTTCCGGCGGGGGTGCCTGGCCGAGAAACTTCAGCGCGGCTGCGATGGTCGCAGCCGCGCGCCGGGGATCGAGCGGACGCGCCAGCGTCTGTTTCGACAGCTTTTCACCGAGCGCATTGACCGCCGCAGGCAGGTGCGCGTAGCGAGGAGTCGGCAGCCCCAGAAGGCGCTGGAGATGGATCTGCCGCGGCGTCGAGGCAAGCAGGTCCGCGCCGCGCACGACGTCGGTTATGGATTGCTCGGCGTCGTCCACGACCACCGCAAGCTGATAGGCAATAAGCCCGTCGGCGCGCCTTACGACGAAGTCTCCGACCTCGCGCTCGAGGATCTGGCTTGTGGATCCCTGGATCGCATCTTCGAATGCGATTGCTGCGTCGCGAACGCGCACCCGGACGGCACGCGCGGCACGCGCCGGCGGCAGACCGTTGCGGCAGGTGCCGGGATAGACGCGCTCACCCTCGATCGCCAGCGCGGAATCCGAGAGTTCCTTGCGCGTGCAGGCGCAGGCGTACAGGGCGCCGCGCGCGCGCAGCTGTGCCATCGCATGTGCGTAAGTTTCGCTGCGCTCGCTCTGGCGCGTCACCGGGCCATCCCACTCGAACGCGAAGTCCTCCAGCGTGCGCAGGATGAGCTCGGCGGCGCCGGCTTGCGCACGCGGCGGGTCGAGATCCTCCATGCGGACCAGCCACCGGCCGCCGCGCGAGCGCGCTTCGAGGCAGCTCCCGAGTGCGGCGACCAGCGAGCCGAAGTGCAGGGGCCCGGTCGGGGACGGTGCGAAGCGGCCGCGATAAAGGCTCATTGGGGGTGGGTTGTATCGATGCCACACTATAATGCGGCAGCGGCGTGCGGTTGAAAAGCCGGCGATGTGAAACGATGATAGGCAGCGGTTTCGCCACAGAAGGCAGTGCATGCGGATGGTGCTGGAGATTCTCAAGATCGGTGCAGCGGTCGCGGTCGGGCTGCCGGTGTTCCTGTATTTTTTTCAGGAGAAGATGCTGTTCTATCCGACCCCGCCGGTGAGCAGCGTGCCCAGACCCGCACACGGCGAGATCGAGGACGTACGTCTGGTAGCGCCGGACGGCGTGCAGCTGACCGGTTGGCTGGTCAGGAGCGGCGTGGACCATGGGATTGGAGGCGCGCCGCTCCTCATCTATTTCGGCGGCAACGCAGAAGACGTGTCCTGGCTGGTCGGCATCGCCGACCGGTTCGCGGGACATTCGCTCCTGCTGCTCAACTACCGGGGCTATGGCGGCAGCGGCGGGCGGCCCGGCGAATCGGCATTGTTCGCCGACGCTCTGCTTGTCTACGACTATGCGAGAGAGCGCCGCGACGTGGACGCCTCGCGTATCCTTGCCATGGGCCGCAGCCTCGGCAGCGGGGTGGCCGTGCATCTCGCCGCACAAAGGCAGCTGGCCGGCGTGATCCTGGTCAGCCCGTTTGACAGCGTGCGCGCGCTCGCACAATCGATCTACCCGTGGCTTCCGGTCGGACTTCTGCTGAAACATCCGTTTGATTCGCTGTCGCGGGCCGGGGGCCTCGGCGCGCCGCTCCTGTGCGTGGTCGCGGGAAATGACAGCGTGATCCCTCCGGCGCATTCTCGGCGGCTGTTCGACGCGTGGGGCGGCAGTGACAAGCGCTGGATCGAAGTGCGTGACGCCGGTCACGACGATGTCTCGGGCGAGCCGCGTTACTGGGAAGAAATCGCCTTGTTTCTCGGGCGATTCTCCCGCCGGGGGCGCTGATTTTCCCTCTGATATACTAAGAATAGATTACAAGAGGAGGGGATCCCTCCCCTCATGCTCCCCTAACCTGAGTGTCAAGGGCCGTTTCGGCAATCCTGATGCGGCCTCCAATTTGTTCGGCGAAGGAGTCCACCCGTGGCGACCATCGAACTGACCAAGGACAATTTCGAACAGGTCGTGACCGGCAGCGACATGGTGGTCGTCGATTTCTGGGCGCCGTGGTGCGCACCTTGCCGCTCGTTCGCGCCGACCTACGAGGCGGCGTCCGAGCGCCATGAAGGCGTCGTGTTCGCCAAGGTCAACACCGAGGAGGAGCAGGAACTTGCCGCCGCCTTCAACATCCGCTCGATTCCCACCCTGATGCTGTTCCGCGAGCAGGTGATCCTTTATGCGGAGCCGGGCGCCCTGCCGCCCCCCGCGCTGGAGGAGATTCTCACCAAGGCCAAGGCGGTTGACATGGAGGCCGTGCGCAAGGAAATCGCCGACCAGAGCAGTGGTGGGGAAGCCTGACCCCGACCACGGCGTCACGGCGGGGGAAACCGGCATAATGAAGCATGGTCGCATCGGATAAGGTCACCGGCGCCGCGGAGGCGCTCGCAGAGGAGCAGACCATTTTCGACACAGCGATGGTCGGCATCGTGATCATGAGGGATCGCGTCATCCAGCGCTGCAACCGCCGCTATGCGGAGATGTTCGGCTATACAGAAGAAGATCTGATCGGAAAATCCTCGCGTATCTTCTTTCCCACTGAGGAGGATTTCGCCGCCTTGGGCGTGCGCGCCAGCCGCACCGTTTCGGAACTCGGGAGCTACGACGAAGAGCGGATCTTCGTGCGCAAGGATGGGAGCGAGGTCTGGTGCTATTTCGCCGGCAAGCCGCTGGATCGCACCAATCCGGACCGCGCCATGCTGTGGGTCGCGGAGGACATCACGGAGTACAAGCGCAACGAGGCGCAGTTGCGCAAGAGCGAAGAGCGGCTGGCGCTTGCGGTCCGGGCCTCCGATTCCGGGATCTGGGACTGGGACCTCGGCAGCGGGGAGATGTTTTACTCGGTGCGTTTCCGCGAGCTCCTGGGCTATCCGAATCTTTCCAACGATCGCTTCCGCTCCGTATTCAGTTTTCGCGACAACCTGCATCCCGAGGACCGCGAGCGCACGCTTGCCGGCGTGCAGCGCGCGCTGCATACGCTGGAGCCGTTCAACCAGGTCCACCGGCTGCGGTGCGCCGATGGGACCTATCGCTGGTTCCACGCGCGCGGACAGGCGCAAGGGGGCGAGCAGGGCAAGGCGACGCGGTTCGCGGGTTCGATCACCGATGTCACTGAAGCGCGTGATCGCGACGAGATGCTTGCGCGCACGCGCGCCGAGCTTGCCGCTGCGCACGAGCGGCTCAGCGATGCGATCGAAAGCATCCCGGACGCCTTCGCGCTGTTCGACGTGGACGATCGCCTGGTTCTGTGCAACCGGAACTACGCCCAGCAGATCTTTGCCGGCGTCGACGGTACCATATTGGGACGGACCTTCGAGGACCTGGTGCGCGATCGGGTGGCCCTCGGCGGGCGGATTCCTCCGGAGTACCAGGGCAACGAAGAGGCCTGGATCGCGGAGCGCGTGCGCAGGCATCGTGACCCCGTCGAGGGTGGTGCGACGTACCAACTTGGCGACGGCAGGTGGTACCACGTGCGCGAACGGCGCACGCGTGAGGGGGGCATTGTCAGTGTGCGTACCGACGTGACGGAACTGAAGGCGAGCGAGGAACGTATCCGGCATCTGGCGAATCACGACCCGCTGACCGGGCTGCCGAATCGCCGGCTGCTCGAGGATCGCATGGAGTGGGTGTTCATACTGTCACGCCGCAATCGGACCCAGGTCGGCGCGCTGGTCGTGGACCTCGACAACTTCAAGATGATCAACGATCGCGAGGGGCATCGGGTGGGCGACGAGGTTCTGCGCGCGGTGGCGGCGCGGCTGCGCTCATGCATACGCGAGGCCGATATCGTGGCACGTCACGGTGGCGACGAATTCGTGGTGCTGGTGCCGGAACTGCACGACGCAGAGGATGCGGTCCGGGTCGCCGAAAAGATCATCGCCGGCATCGCGGCGCCGATCCTGGTCGAGGACCGGCAGTACCGGGTGGGCGCTTCGATAGGGATTGCGATCTATCCGGGCGACGCCCAGGATGCGGACACCCTGCTGCGGTTCGCCGACCAGGCCATGTACTCGGTCAAACAGGGCGGCGGCAACGGTGTCCGGCGCCACGCTGGGTAGGTGGCCTTCAGGACACCATTTCCTTTAGTCGCCGGGGTGGTCGCCGCCGCGGTATTGGCGGGGGGAATCAGCAGTATGGGACTGTTCAGCGGCTCGCGGCTCGCGGCTCGCAGCTCGGCAGAAGTGACTTTGGCGTTAACCGGGACCGCATCGAAACGATCCGAAGCCGCATCGCGGCCGCGATGAAATAAAAGTCTCAGCCGAAAAGTACGAACTGGGGGACGCCATGCTCGAACTGCGCAAGGCCGACGATCGGGGCTATGCCGATCACGGGTGGCTCAGGTCTTTCCACAGCTTTTCCTTTGCCGACTACCACGACCCCGAGCACATGGGCTTCGGGGTCCTGCGGGTGATCAACGAAGATCGGATCCAGCCCGGCACCGGGTTCGGCACGCATGGGCACCGGGATATGGAGATCATCAGCTATGTGCTGGAAGGTGCGCTTGCCCACAAGGACAGCATGGGGAACGGCTCCTCGATCGTACCCGGCGACGTGCAGCGCATGAGCGCCGGAAAAGGCGTGCTGCACAGCGAGTACAACCACGCAAAGGACGGCATCACCCATTTCCTGCAGATCTGGATCGAGCCGAACGCAACCGGCATCGAACCGGGCTACGAGCAGAAGCATTTCGATGCGGCGTCCAGGCGCGGCAGGCTGCGGCTGGTTGCTTCGCCCGACGGCCGGGACGGTTCGGTGCGCATCCACCAGGACGCCTGTCTGTACGCGACGTTACTCGACGCTGCCGACCGCGTGGTGTACGGCATCGCTGCAGGCCGGCGGGCCTATGTGCACGTGGCGCGCGGCAGCGTGATCGTAAACGGCCAGCCGCTCGAAGCGGGCGACGCACTCAAAGCCGCCGATGTCCGGGAGATCGTGCTCGAGAAGGCCCATGGCGCCGAGGTGCTGTTGTTCGACCTCGCCTGAGCGTCGAATGCCTATCGAGCGTCGACGGGCGTTGCTTTTGTTAGTGGCGGGCGCGTATCGAGAACGCGACGGCGGCCGAGCGCGGCTTAACGTCGCGCTAGGCGCGACACTATACAATGGCGCCATGAAATCGATCGTCATCCTCATTTCGGGGCGCGGCAGCAACATGCGGGCCATCATCGAGTCCGGGCTGCCGGTGGGCGCGGTCATCAGCAATGTTGCCGATGCCGCAGGGCTCGGTTTTGCGCGCGACAGGGGCATCGCCACCGACGTCGTCGAGTACCGCGCTTTCCCGTCGCGGGAAGCCTTCGACGCCGAGCTGGCTGCGGCCATCGACCGTCATGCGCCCGGCATCGTCGCCCTCGCGGGCTTCATGCGCATTCTCACCGAGGGCTTCGTACGCCGCTATGAGGGCCGGCTGATCAACATCCACCCATCGCTGCTGCCGGCCTATCCCGGGCTGCATACGCACCGCAGGGTCCTGGAGGAAGGCGTGAAAATCCACGGCTGCACTGTGCACTTCGTCACGCCCCGGCTCGATCACGGGCCGATCATCGTTCAGGCCGCAGTGCCCGTGCGTCCCGGGGAAACGGAGGACGCTCTCGCTGCGCGCGTATTGCGGCAGGAGCACCGCATTTATCCGCTGGCGCTGCGCTGGTTCGCCGAAGACCGGCTGGTTATCGAAAACGGAATCGTGCGCGTTAAGGGACAAGACGCTTCCCAGGCCGTACTGGCGGATCAATGAAACCTTTCGCATTTCTTGCGCCGCTCGCGACGGCAATCGGCGCGCTCGCAATGGCCGCAGCGCTCGCGGCGCCGCCGCACCGCGTCACGCTGCGCTACGACGTCAGCCAGAACGGCACGACCATGGTGGAAGCGACGGAAACGCTGGAGCACGATGACCGGACCTACCGCATCCACACCGAATGGCAGGGTAAGGGGGTGTTTGCGCTCCTTGCGCGCGGCAAGGCGGTGCGCTCCAGCGAGGGGACCATCGAGGCACGGGGCCTCGTGCCGCGCCAGTTTCGCGACCAGCGCGGAGACGGGCCGGTGGACGTGGCGCGGTTCGAGTGGTCGAAGAAGGTGCTGGTTCGCGAGCGGGAGGGCAGAACCGAGAGTGAATCGCTGCCCGAGCAGGCGCAGGACCGGCTGAGTTTCGGTTACGGATTTGCGTTCGCGCCGCCCGCCGGCGGCGAGATCACCGTGTTCATCGCGGATCCGAAAGGTATGTCGCGGCACAGGTACGCGGTCGCTGGGCGCGAGACGCTGAAGACCGCAGCCGGAGAGTTCGAGTCGCTCAAACTGGTGAAGCAGCGTGACCCGGGAGATGACCGTGGCACAGAGATCTGGCTCGCGGTGAAGCGCAATTACCTGCCCATACGCGTTCTGGTGATCGAAAAGGACGGCACCCGGCGCGACCAGATCGTCACCCGGATCGAGATATAGTGGCGCGCCCGATTGCCCCTGCGCCGCCCGCGATGCGATTTTCGCGGCCACTGCTCGATGCCTGTGCTGCCGCGCTTGCCGAGGTGCTCAAGTTCGTCTACCCGGCCGATGCGGTGCTGGCCCGCTTTTTCCGGGCGCATCCAAAGGTTGGCCAGCGCGACCGCGCGACCATCGCCGAGTCCGTGTACGCAGTGTTACGCCGCGGCCGCCTGCTTGAGCGATTGCTCGGCGGCACGTTGTCTCGCGACGCGCTGCCGCACGACGCGGTGCTCGCTGCGTGGGCCGGGTTGCTCGGCGCAAACCTGAAGGAACTGGAACCGCTGGTGCGTAAAGCCGAGCTCGACGGGCTCGCCGAGATCAAGCGCAACATCCATGCCGACCAGCCGTTCGAAGTTGATTGCGACCTTCCCGACTGGTTGATCGAGCGGCTGCGCCGCCGCTTCGACGATACGGCCCTGCTGGAACTCGCAAAGGGCCTGCAGCGCCCGGCGCCGCTCGACTTGCGGGTCAATCTCGTGCGCGTATCACGCGAGGAGGTGCTGGCGCGGCTTGCGGCCGACGGAATCGCCGCTGCGGCGACACCGTATTCACCGGCTGGCGTCAGGCTCGCGGGCAAGCCGGCCATCAGCCGGCACCCGCTGTTCACCGAGGGTCTGATCGAGGTGCAGGACGAGGGCAGCCAGCTGGTGTGCCATCTGGTTGGGCCCCGGCGCGGAGAAATGGTGGTCGATTTCTGCGCTGGGGCGGGCGGCAAGACCCTGGCGCTCGGCGTGCTGATGCGTTCGACCGGGCGCCTCTACGCCTTCGATGTCTCCGACAAGCGCCTGGCGAAGTTCAAGCCGCGCCTGGCGCGCTCGGGATTGTCCAACGTGCATCCGCAGCGCATCGAGAACGAGCGCGATCCGCGTGTCGGCAGGCTCGCCGGCAAGATCGACCGGGTACTGGTGGACGCGCCCTGCAGCGGCCTGGGCACGCTGCGGCGCAATCCTGATCTCAAGTGGCGGCAGACACCCGCGGACGTGGAGACGTTTTGTCGCGAACAGACAGCGATCCTCTCCGGTGCGGCGAGGCTGATCAAGCCGGGCGGGCGGCTTGTCTACGCTACCTGCAGCATCCTGGAGGAGGAGAACGGCGCCGTGATCGACGCGTTTCTGGCTGCGAACCAGGGCTTCACGTTGTGTCCCGCGGGGGAGATCCTGTCGCAGGAACGGATCGACCTGCCGATGGGCGAGTATTTCGAGCTTTGGCCGCATCGGCATGGCACCGACGCCTTTTTTGCCGCAGTACTCGAGCGGCGGAGCTGAGCAATGAAGGATCCGTTCAGCGGTCTGCTATTCGAGTTCTGGGCTGATCTCAGGGAGCCCGGGATGCTCTGGCAGGTCGCCGCGCTTGCCCTGTGCCTCGGCACGGCCTGGGCGCTCGCCCGCGCGAGCCGTCTCGACCGGGTCGAGAGCAGCGGCGTATGGAAGCTCGGTGTCGGCGGCCTGAAGCGCATCCTGTTTCCGCTGCTTGCCCTTGCGCTGGTCCTGGTTGCGCGCCCCATTCTTGCGCACTGGCACCACGTCAACCTGCTGCGTCTTGCGGTGCCGCTGCTCGGCTCGCTCGCGCTGATCCGCGTTCTGGTGTATCTGCTGCGCCACGCATTTCCTCCGGGCGGCGCGGCGGCCGTATTCGAGCGGCTGATCGCACTCGCGGTCTGGGGCGTGGTTGCGCTTCACATCGTCGGCGTGCTGCCCGATGTGATCGAATTTCTCGAGAGCGAGGGCATCGTCATCGGCAGGCAGCGCGTCTCGCTGTGGCTGATGCTGCAGGCGCTGTTCTGGGCGCTCGCCACGCTGCTGGTGGCGCTGTGGGCAGGAAGCGCGACCGAAGCCCGGCTCATGCGCGCCGAGACATTGCATTCGAGCCTGCGCGTAGTGCTCTCGCGCCTGGCGAAAGCGCTGCTGGTGCTGATTGCCCTGCTCATCGTTCTTCCGCTCGCCGGAATAGACGTCACGGTACTCTCGGTGTTCGGCGGCGCGCTCGGTGTGGGCCTCGGCTTCGGACTGCAGAAGATCGCCAGCAACTACGTCAGCGGTTTCATCATCCTGCTCGACCGGTCGGTGACGCTGGGTGACATCATCACGGCCGACAATTTCCACGGGGAGCTCACACAGATCACCACTCGCTACGTCGTGGTGCGCTCGCCCGACGGCCGCGAGGCGATCATCCCCAATGAGACGCTGATCACGCAGACCGTGGTCAATCACACGCATACCGACGCCACGGTGCGGCTGGCGACCCAGGTTCAGATTGACTACGCCGCTGATGTCGAGCAGGCGATGCGCCTGCTGGTGGACGTGGCGCGGCGCCATCCACGGGTTCTCGCTGATCCGCCGCCGGCCGCGCTGCTCAACAAGTTCGCCGAGAGCGGAATCGACCTGGAACTCGGGTTCTGGATCGGCGATCCGGAAAATGGCAGCGGCAATGTCAGATCGGATATCAATGTCGAAATCTACCGGGCGTTTGCCGCTGCGGGTGTCGGCATTGCCACTCCGCACATGATCGTCGCGATGGAACGCGGAGAGACCCGGCCAAGCGCCTGATTTTCCGGCAATATGCCAACCGCGCCAGGATGTCCCTGCCGGTGTGCGGATTTATCGTAGAATCCGCCTCACTTCCAATTAGACAGGGGTAACCCCGAATGCTGTTTGCCGGCCTTTTCGATCTTCCCTGGTGGGGCTACGTGGCGGTCACGCTGGCGCTCACGCACGTCACCATCGCCGCCGTCACCATATTCCTGCACCGCTGCCAGGCGCACCGTGCACTGGATCTTCATCCCGTCGTGAGCCATTTCTTCCGCTTCTGGCTTTGGCTCACCACGGGCATGGTGACCAAGGAATGGGCCGCGGTTCACCGCAAGCACCACGCCAGATGCGAGACGGTCGAGGATCCGCACAGTCCACAGTTTTACGGGCTCAACCGGGTGCTCTGGCTGGGCGTGTTCCTGTACGTCAAAGAGGCCTTCAACAGGGAGACCCTGGAGCGCTACGGTCATGGAACGCCCGACGACTGGATCGAGCGCAAACTCTATTCGGGCCACAGCGTCCTCGGGCTTACGCTGATGGGCGCGGCGGATATCGCGCTGTTCGGCCTCGTGCCAGGCGCACTGATCCTGATCACGCAGATCGCCTGGATTCCTTTCTGGGCGGCCGGCGTCATCAACGGCATCGGTCACTTCTGGGGCTACCGCAGCTGGGACAGCCCGGATGCCAGCACCAACATCGTTCCCTGGGGAATCCTGATCGGGGGCGAGGAGCTGCACAACAATCACCATGCGTTTGCCTCGGCGGCGAAACTGTCGAATAAGTGGTACGAGCTGGACATCGGCTGGCTGTACATCCGTATCCTTGCCGCACTGGGCCTCGCATCGGTGAAGAAGGTGCCGCCGATACCGCAGTTCGCGGCGGCCAAGACTACGGTGGATGTGGAGACGCTTCAGTCTGTCATCGCCAACCGTTACGACGTACTGGCGAAATACGCCAAGTCTCTGAAGGCGACCTACCTCGAAGAGTTGTCGAAGCTGCGTCAGATGGCGCCGCAGGACGCCGCGGTGCTCAAGCGCCTCAGGCGCTGGATCACGCGCGACGAAAAAGCGGTTCCTGCGCAGGAAAAGGCCGAGCTGGAGCAGGTTCTGGCCAAGACCGGCGCGCTTCAGACCGTCTATGCGATGAGACGCGATCTGGTCGCAGTGTGGGAGCGCTCCAACGCCTCGGCAGAGCAACTCGTCAAGGAACTGCAGGACTGGTGTTCCAGGGCCGAGGCGAGCGGCGTGAGGCAGCTGGTCGAGTTCTCGCAACGGCTGCGCTGCTACGTGTAGCCGGTCCGGCAATAAACAAAAAACCCGCCCCTCATGACCAGGGACGGGTTCTTTGGAGATCCTTCGCTGCGCTGAGGATGAAATGAGCGCTACGCGCTCATTTCAGCTTCGTTTCCTTGTAGACCACGTGTTTGCGCGCCTTCGGATCGTACTTCATGATTTCGATCTTGTCCGGCGTACTGCGCTTGTTCTTGGTGGTCGTATAGAAATGTCCGGTTCCTGCAGTCGATTCCAGCTTGATTTTGTCTCTCATCTCAGTGGCTCCTCACGAACCTTCAGATCTTGCCCTTGGCGCGCAACTCGGCAAGCACGACCTCGATACCCTTCTTGTCGATGGTGCGCAGACCGGCGTTGGATACGCGCATGCTGATCCAGCGTTTCTCGCCTTCGATCCAGAAGCGGCGGTATTGCAGGTTCGGCAGGAACCGGCGCTTGGTCCTGTTGTTGGCGTGGGACACGTTGTTCCCTACCATTGGTTTCTTTCCTGTGACTTGGCAGACCCGTGCCATGACCGCAACTCCAGTAATGCAAAAATGGAGCGGCATTATGGCAAAAAAACCCAGTGATATCAAGCGAAACGATCGACAGCTGATTGGATGGGTGGCGCCAAAGTTCGGTTCTCGAATGATCCTGGAACCGTTCGGAAACAGGTTGTTAGAGCAATCCGCGCTCCGCAAAGCTGGTTGTGGCGCCCCCGGCGACGATGAAATGGTCGAGCACCTGAATGTCGACCAGCGCGAGGGCCGTTTTCAGCGTGCGCGTGAGCATCTCGTCCGCGCTGCTCGGCTCGGCGACACCGGAGGGGTGGTTATGGGCGAAGATCAGCGCGGCGGCGTTGTGGCGTAGCGCGATCTTGACCACCTCCCGGGGGTAGACGCTGGTCTGCGTCAACGTGCCGCTGAACAGCTCTTCGACCGCGATGACCCGGTGCTGCGAGTCGAGCAGCAGCACGACGAACGCTTCCCGGTCGCGCCCTGAGAGTGCAAGCCGCAGAAAATCGCGGACGGCGCGCGGGGAAGACAGCGCGTTGGCGTGCGAAAGCTCTTCCCTGAGCGCGCGGCGCGCCAGTTCGAGCACGGCCTGCAGTTGGGCAAGCTTGGCGCTGCCCATGCCCCGCGCCGGCGCGAGCATGCGCGCATCGGCGGCGAGCAGCGCGCCGATCGACCCGAAGCGGCCGATGAGTTCCCGTGCAAGATCCACCGCACTTGCGCCTCGCACGCCGGTGCGCAGAAGGATCGCCAGAAGTTCGGCGTCGGCGAGCGCGCCAGGCCCATTGGCGAGCAGTCGCTCGCGCGGGCGTTCCGATACTGGCCAGTCGGTGATCGCCACAGATGCCCCTTTTTGCGTAGAATCCCCTTCTGTTGCCTAAGCCGGCACAGCCGGGGAACCATAGAGGTTGGCTCATTTCACCATTCCGAATCTCCCGATCTTGCGCAGTTGCAACTTCGCAACTGCGCAAGATCGGGAGACCTATATAAACCCACTCTTCGCCAATGCTGACTACACTTGAGTTATAGGAAACTAACGCGTTTCTCCCCGTTTCGATGACTGAGCCGATGACTGAACTCGCAGGCAAGCGCATTTTGCTCGGCCTTACCGGCGGCATCGCCGCCTACAAGGCGGCCGAGCTTGCGCGCCTGTTCGTCAAGTCGGGCGCAGACGTTCAGGTGGTCATGACGGCAGCAGCCTGCGGTTTTGTCACGCCGGCCACCATGCAGGCCCTGTCCGGCAAGCCCGTGTTCACCGACATGTGGGATGGCCGCGTTCCGAACAACATGGGCCACATCGAGCTCTCGCGCGACCGCGACCTGATCCTCGTCGCGCCCGCGAGCGCCGACTTCATGGCCAAGCTCGCCAATGGACTGGCAGACGATCTGCTTTCGACATTGTGCCTTGCTCGGCGCGGGCCGCTTGCAGTCGCGCCGGCGATGAATGTGGAGATGTGGAGCCATCCCGCCACGCAACGCAACGCGGCGCAACTGCGCGCGGATGGCGTCGCGATCCTGGGTCCGGCATCCGGCGAGCAGGCCTGCGGGGAGACGGGCATGGGTCGCATGCTGGAAGCGGAAGAGCTGTTCAGGCATGCGGTGATTTGCCTTGCGCCGAAGCTCCTCGCGGGCAAGCGCGTTCTCGTCACCGCCGGTCCGACCTACGAGCCGATCGACACGGTGCGCGGAATAACGAATCAGTCTTCGGGCAAGATGGGTTACGCGGTGGCGCAGGCGGCGGCCGAGGCGGGGGGGCAGGTCACCCTGGTGTCAGGCAGGACCGCATTGCCGGCGCCTGCGGCAGTCGAACGAATCGATGTCGTGACCGCCCGAGAGATGTATGACGCGGTGATGAGGCGAGTGAAGAGAACGGATGTTTTCATCGCGGTCGCCGCGGTGGCCGACTATCATGTCGTCAACGCCCATGGCCGGAAGATCAAGCGCGGTACAGGCAACCTGAAGATCGAACTCGCGCCCAACCCGGATATTCTCGGCGCCGTGGCCGCGGGCAGAAGCGCGCCGTTCTGCGTCGGCTTTGCCGCGGAGACCGAGAACCTCAAGACCTATGCGCAGGAGAAGCGGCGCAAGAAGAGGATTCCCCTGCTTGCCGCGAATCTCGCGCAGGAGGCGTTCGGAAAGGATGACAATGCGCTGACGCTGTTCGACGATGCAGGCGAGCACGTGCTGGCGCGCGCGCCCAAGATCGTCCTTGCCCGGCAGCTGGTCGCGCATATCGCGAGGATGCTGCCGAAGGCGCGTTGATTGCGGACGCTGGCGCGTCGCATTGACTCCGCGAACTGGAACGGGCGCCTCACGCCGTTCATTTTGCGGTAACGCCTCGACATGCCCTGCGGCGCACGAGAAGATCGAATGCGAAGGCTCGACGTCAAAATCCTCGACCCGCGGCTGCGCGACAGCCTGCCGCACTACGCCACCCCCGGTGCGGCTGGACTCGATCTGCGGGCCTGCATTGGAGCCCCCTTAATGCTTGTGCCGGGGCAGACGGAGCTGGTGCCGAGCGGCATCGCGATTCATCTCGGTGATCCGGGTTACGCTGCCGTTATCGTTCCGCGCTCAGGTCTGGGGCACAAGCACGGCATCGTGCTGGGCAACCTCGTGGGGCTGATCGATTCCGATTACCAGGGCCAGATCATGGTATCGGTCTGGAACCGCGGGCAGGCGAGCTTTACCATCCAGCCCCTGGAGCGCATCGCGCAGCTGGTGATCGTCCCGGTGCTCCAGGTCGAGTTCAATGTCGTAGAGGAGTTCGCGGCAAGCGACCGTGGCGCAGGCGGCTTCGGCAGCACCGGCAAGTCATGATTGACGACAACACGAAAAACGCCCGCTTGTTGCGGGCGTTTTTCTTCGGGGTGGGTTGGGGGTAACGG
>Ga0315281_10007788_pt1 | contig 15012 bp, 10 predicted proteins | sample YL17G07_0_MG_FD_204540 | JGI IMG/M metagenome (GOLD analysis project Ga0315281, IMG submission 204540) | Sediment microbial communities from Yellowstone Lake, YNP, Wyoming, USA - YL17G07_0 | ecosystem: Environmental > Aquatic > Freshwater > Lake > Sediment | place: USA: Wyoming | collected...
TCATCTGGCGGAAGATCCAGGGATTGGTGGCGGCCGCGCGGCCAATCATCACTGCGTCGCAGCCAGTCTGTTCGTAGAGCGCCTGCGCGTCGCGGGGCGTGACGACGTCGCCGTTGCCAATCACCGGAATATGCACGCTGGTCTTTACATCGCGGATAATCTCCCAGTTAGCGCGGCCGGCAAAACCTTGCAGTCGCGTGCGGGGGTGGACGGCGATAGCCTCCGCGCCGCAGGCCTCGGCCATCCGGGCTACCTCCACCGCCACGATTTCTTTCTCACTCCAGCCCGCGCGCATCTTGACGGTGAGGGGAATGCGGACGGCCGCGCGGATGCTCTGGAGAATTCTCTCCAGCAGCGGGAGGTCGCGCAGCAGCCCGGACCCGCCGCATTTCACCACCTTCTTTGCCGGGCAGCCGAGGTTCAGGTCAACCAGATCGAATCCCAAATCCTCGACTAGGCGCGCGGCGTCGGCGAGCCGCGCGGGGTCGGCGCCGAAAATCTGCGCCGTGATGGGCCGCTCTTCCTCCATGTAGTAGAGGTAGCGGCGCGAGCGCAGGTTCTGGCGCAGCATGCCTTCGCTCGAGACACACTCTGTCATGATCAGGCCGCAGCCGCCCAGACGCTTGATGAAGCGGCGAAAAACTGTGTCTGTGATGCCTGCCATCGGCGCCAGAATCTGCGCGGGCCGAATCGCCACATTGCGAATGCGGAGCTCTTCAAACTTCATCGGGGCCTATTTTGCCAGCAATGCGACAAGTAGTCTACAGTCGAAAGTTGACAAGGTATTGCGTGCGGAGGATCGGGAAGGCACGGCGCCCTTTGGCACGGGGAGCGTTATGGGGCCCACTGACCGCCGACAACCAACAACTGACAACTCACAACCAACAACCAACAACCAACAACCAACAACCAACAACTAACAGCTTGTCACTTCGGCAGCACGTCCGCCGCATTGGCCACCGCGAAGCGCATCTGGCCCTCGGCGATGAGTTCGCCCTCGCGGTAGGCGGTGCCACGCAGTTCCCCGAAGCGTTCGCCCAGCTTCAGCACTTCCGCCTCCAGGCGCAGCACGTCGCCGGGTCGGACGGGCTGGAGCAGCCGGGCAGAAGGAATCTGCAGGATGACGGCAATCTTGCCGGCCATTTCCGGCCGCTCCAGCACCAGGATGGCACCGAGTTGAGTCACCGCTTCCAGCAGGATGCCGGTTGGCACCTGCGGCGAGTCCGGGGAGTACCCCAGCGGAGGCTCTTCATTTCCGGTGAAGCACTTGACGCCCACAATGCGCTGGCCAGGCACGAGTTCCGTCACCCGGTCAACCAGTAAGAACGGGTAACGATGCGGCAGGATGCGCTGGATGGCGGAGTAGTCGAATTGGGTCATCGGGCCATCGGTTCATTGAGTGATTGAGCGATTCTGTGATGGGGTGAATTCGAGCCGAACGTTACCCTTTTCGGTGAGCGATTGATTAAATCACTCAATCGCCCAATCTCTCAATCGTCAATAGGTTTCAGGAGTTCGCGCTTCAGCGCGGGATTGCGCGCCGTCCACTCGCCGGCGCGATCCTTATCCGCCGCGTACTGCGCCCGCATGGCTTCCAGCTTGGAATCCATGTCATCCAGGTAGTGGACTACCAGCGCCTCGGCAAACATCGGCTCCTTCGGCGAACCGAATTCCAGCTTGCCGTGGTGGGAGAGGAGGATGTGTTCGATCTGGTCCTGGAGAGCAGCAGGGAAGTCGGGGATGTCGCGCATTTTGGCGCGCACGATTTCGAGCGCGATGGCGATGTGCCCTAGCAGTTGACCGCGCGTCGTGTAACGGAATCCTCGCGCGCAGGTCAGCTCATCGATCTTCCCCAGGTCGTGCAGGGCCAGCCCGGCCAGAACCAACTCCCGGCGGAGGGACGGGTAGTGATCGCAGGTCGAGTCGCCGAGTGCGACGAGGGAGAGCACGTGTTCGAGAAGGCCGCCCAGGTAAGCGTGGTGATAGCTCATCGCGGCGGGCGCGAGTTTGAATTTCCTCGCGAGCTCCGGGTCTTCAAACGTGGCCAGGAGCAGGGCCCGCAGAGGGCCTTCCGGCATGTTCCGGAGGCGATCCATCAGCGCGGCATACATCTGTTCTGGATCGCGACGGGCGCGCGGGAGATAATCGAGCAGGTCGATCTCTTCTGGCGCGCAGCGGGAGATTTTACGCACGCGCATCTGCGGCGTGCCCTGGTAGTCTTCGACCTCGCCCACGACCTGCACCACATCATCCACTTCGAAATCGAGAGTGAAGCGGTCACAATCCCAGAGCTTGGCGCGGATCACTCCCGTGGAATCCTGAAGCTCGAGGTCGAGGTACGCGTTGCCGCTGCGGGCGATCTTTCGTTCTTTGGCTTGGACCAGGAAAGTGGAGTGGACAGATGTCCCCGGCGTGAGGGCGGCGACGAAAGTTTCTTTCATTGGCCCTTCTTGGCGAGCACGGCCTCGCTGGGGAGCTCCACACCAGTGTCCACATAACCGGGCGCCAGATAAACGTAACTTTCCTTTCGCAGGTTCACCAGATATTCCCGCAAGGCGGGTGCCATCTTCTGGTTGTACAGGGTCTCGTTAACGCGCTGTTCGACTTCCTCGAAGGGCGGTATACCCTGGCTGCGCCGTTCCAGCACCTTGAGGATGAGTTGCCCGGACTTGACCGGGATTATTTCCGTGAACTCGTTGACTTCCAGCTTCTTGATCGCCTCAGCGATGGCGGGAGCCAGCGTTCCGGTCTTCATGAATCCAATGTCACCTTCGTCGTTGGCTGTGGGGTCGTCGGAGTACTTCTTCGCCACGTCCGCCCAGCGTATGCCAGCCTTGAGTTCGGCCAGGGCTTCCTTGGCCCGGGCCTCGGCCTCCCCCGGTTTTCGCTTCTCGGTGGAGATGAGGATCTGCGCCAGGTGCACGCCCTCGGGAGAGGCGAACTGCGCCTTGTTCTCCTCGAAGAACTTACGTGCGTCTTCGCGGGAAACGATGACTGTGCGGCCCACCTCCCGCCCGATAACTTCGCGCATCAGCAAGTTGCGGCGAATATTGTCCTTGAAGTCCTCCCAGAGAAGGCCCTGTTTCTCAACTTCCGTCTGTAGGTCTTCCAGAGAAGCCAGCTTCAAATTCTTGCGGATTTCGTCCAGGCGTTTGACCAGGTCGGTCTCGACACTGATGTCGAGGTCCTTGGCCTTCTGAACCATCAGCGCCTGGTCAATCAGGTCGCGCAGCAAATCGCGGCCATATTCCCGGGCTTTGGACTCGAGCTCGGCCCCCGAGAATTGCTGGGCCAATTGCGCGCGCAGTTTTTCCCGCTCCCGCTCGAATTGCCGCTGCGTGACGATCTCACTGTTGACGCGGGCGATGATGCGCTCGACAACCTTGCGCGCCGCGAAGGCGGGCGACGCCGCCGTCACCAGTACGGCCCCAACTCCCACAACCACCAGCCAACGTTTGGTCATTCTTCCCGGACCTCTCCGGCGCGTTCAGTTCTGGCGCCCAATACCTCAGCGCGGCAGCGCCTTGCCCAGCCTCTGTCCCATCTTAATGCTGCGCACGGAGTTCCTGCAAGACGTTTTGGATCTGGGCACACAAATCGCCATTGTGTGTCGCGAGTCGGAAGCGCAGGGTGCCATCGGGGCGGAAGGCCGCTCCCCGGTGCCGGCGGATGAAGTGCGTCAGTTTCTCGGGATTGACTGGGGCCTCCGCATGGAAGCGCAGCCAGACTTCGTCCGCCTTCCTTTCGATGGATTGGACGAGCAGCCGTTCGGCGACCGACTTCAAGAGCGCGTAGTTCAGTAAGTTCGAGATCGACGCGGGGACGGGCCCGTAGCGATCGGTCAATTCCGCCTCGAGGTCGGCACATTGGGCCGGCGTCGAAAGGGCGGAGATGCGCTTGTACATGCGCAGGCGTTGGTTTTCGTCGGCGATGTAGGTCGGCGGAATCTTGATGTCGAGGCCCAGGTTTAGCGTGGTCCTCACCTCGGGCTTTGGCGCCGCGCCCTTCAGTTCTTCGACCGTCTGCTCCAGCATCTTCAGATAGAGATCGATGCCGATGGCGTTCAAGTGGCCGTGTTGCTCGGCGCCCAGCAGATTGCCGGCGCCGCGCAATTCCAGGTCCAAGGCGGCCAAACGGAAGCCCGTTCCCAGGTCGGAAAACTCCTTCAGGGCTGCGAGTCGACGCTTGGCGGTGGGCGTCAGGGACTCCTCCGCGGGGATCAGGAAGTAGGCGTAGGCCCGGCGATTGGACCGGCCCACGCGTCCCCGCAGTTGGTACAGGTCGGCCAAGCCGAAGCGCTCGGCACGGTTGACGATAATGGTGTTGGCGCGTGGGATGTCCAGCCCGTTCTCGATCAGGGCGGTGGCGACCAGCACGTCGTACTGCCCCTCCATGAACTTGAGCATCACCCTTTCGAGCTGCTTCTCGTCCATCTGGCCGTGCGAGACCCCGAGGCGCGCCGTCGGGACAAGGCGTTGGATGAGCGCCGCCAGGCTGAAGATGGTTGCTACGCGGTTGTGCACGAAAAACACCTGACCCTGCCGGCTCATCTCCTGCAGGATTGCGGACTGAATCAGGGCGTCGCTAAAGGGTGCCACGACGGTCTGAATCGCCAGGCGGCCGCGCGGGGGCGTCTCAATCACGGAGAGGTCGCGCAGCCCGCCCAGCGACATGTGGAGCGTGCGCGGAATAGGCGTGGCGGACATCGTCAGCACGTCCACGCTGGCCTTGAGCTTTTTCAGCCTCTCTTTCGCCGCCACTCCGAAACGCTGCTCCTCGTCCACAATCAGCAGGCCGAGGTCGTGCAGGCGAACGTCCCGGGAAAGCAGCCGGTGCGTGCCGATCAAAATATCCACCTTGCCGGCCTCGGTGTCGGCCAGAATCCTTTTCTGCTCCCCGCCAGAGCGAAACCGGCTGAGCATCTCGACGCGCACCGGGAAGGCCGCCAGGCGTTGTTGGAATGTATTGAAATGCTGAAAGGCCAGGACGGTGGTGGGAGCAAGTACCACAACCTGCTTACTATCCTGCACCGCCTTGAAGGCGGCGCGAATGGCGAGTTCCGTCTTGCCGTAGCCCACATCGCCGCAAAGCAGCCGGTCCATGGGCTGCGGCGTCTCCAGGTCGCGCTTGATGTCTGCGAGCGCAGTAACCTGGTCGGGCGTCTCCTCGAACTCGAAGGCGTCCTCGAGCTCTTTCTGCCACGGGGTGTCAGAGCTGAAGGCGGCTCCGCCGTGCATCTTGCGCTCGGCGTAAAGTCGGAGGAGTTCCTGGGCGATGTCGCGCAGGGCCCGCTTGACGCGCGTCTTGGTGCGCGCCCAGGCCGTTCCCCCCAAGCGGTCGAGGGTGGGCTTGGCCCCGTCGCCGCTGGAGCGATACTTTTCGACCAGATCCAGCCGCTCCAGCGGGACGTACAGCCGCGCGTCATCCTGGTAGGTCAGAAGCATGAAATCGCGGGCCACGCCTTCCACCTCCAACTGCCGCAAGCCGTGGTAGAGGCCGATGCCATGATCCACGTGCACTACGTAATCGCCCAACTTGAGGTCGCTCAGGTCAGAGATGAAGCTCGAAATCGTCGTCTTCCCGCGACGACTGGGCACTCCCCAAACGAACTCCCCGAACAGGTCAGTGTCGCTGAGCAACACCAGGCGCAGCTCCGGGAAGATGATTCCTGCCTCCAACTCGCCGCGCGCAATCAACACTGCTCCCCGGGAGTCCGGCAGGTTTCCTTCACTTTCCCCTGCTTGCGGAGCGACCGCGCCACGCTCCTCCGCAGACTCATCCGCAGAGGGCTGAGGAGCCTCTCCTACTGCCTCGAATGGGATCTCGTACTCGGTAAAGATCTCACGCAGACGGTCGAGCTTCCCCGCGCTGGGGGTGACGAAGATGATCGTCTCGTGGCGCGCGCAGCGCTGGGTGATATCCTCGATCATCGCCTTGATCGCACCATGAAATCTCGGGGCGGGTTGGGTCGGCAGAGCGAACTGGTTGGGTAGGGGAGGGCTTTGCCCTTCCGTCCCTGTGTCCTCGGGTGCCGGCGGGGCGGCTGGCCAGGGGCCGCCCCTCCCCGACGCGACCGCCAGCTCCTTTAGCGAGATCACCGGCGTGCCTTCGAGCGACTTTAGGAACTCTGCCTCGGTCAGGAAAAGTTCCTCTGGCCGTGGCCGTGCTGGAACGGTATCGCGAACCTCCTCGTATGCGGCCTGCCAGCCCTCTAGTGTCTTCTGTAGTTGAACTCTCCCCTCGACGGGCTCGTCCCACACCAGCAAGGGTTCTTGAAAAAGAGCGAGCAGGGATTTCGGGTGTCGTTCCACCAGAGGCACAAAGAACTCCCAACCCGGGAACGGGCCGGAGTATTCCCCTGCCCAATCGGGCTCTAGCGTACGTCGCTTGGGTCCTCTGGCCGAGAGGGTTTTCACCAGGGCGTCGAAGAAACCGGGGGAGCGCTTGGTCTCCGTAAGCGGCAAGAGGAGAGCTCGGGATGCCGGCTTTTGCGAGCGCTGCGTATTGGGATCGAATTCCCGCAGCGACTCGATGCAGTCGCCAAAGAATTCGAGGCGCAGGGGCCAGTCGACTTCGGGGGGATAGACATCCATAATCCCGCCCCGTACTGAGAACTGGCCAGAACTCGAGACCGGCTCGCTACTTTCGTAGCCAACGCCCGTGAGGTGTTCGACAAGATCGGCGAGGTTCACCTCATCTCCGACCTTCAGTTCCAGAGCCAGCGAGCGGTAGTACGAACTCTCCTGGAACCGACCCAGGGCCGCCGGGAGTGGAACAACGAGAATCTGCGTCTGGCCTCCGGCCAGATTCCACAAGGCCACGGCGCGACGCTCCAGGATTTCCGCGTGGGGCGAGCGGCCGTCATAAGGTGAGCAATCGAAGGCAGGGAGAACGCTCACGGCCGCTGCACCTTTAACTCCGAGCCAGGTGAAGAAAGTTGCGGCCGTCCCTCGCAGCCGTTCGGCAGTCTCATTGTCGCGAGTCAGTACGAGCAGGGGACGCCGCAGCTCCTGCGCCAGTGCCGCTACCACTAGACCCTTGGCGGGGCGGGTCAAACCGGAAAGGACCAGTTCAAATTGGCCGGCGCAGGCCGCGGCGCGTGCGGCGCGCAGCGCGGGGTGGTCGAAAACCGGTTGGAGCAGGGATCGGAGGTGAGGCATCGAACTCTATGGCGCCTGTCCGAGATTCTTGGCGGCCTGGATGAGCGCCGAGGTTGACAAACCTGGGACTACCGGGATTGAAACCACCTTTCCGCCCGCGGCTTCTACCTCCGAGCGCCCCACGATCTCCGTCGGTTCCCAGTCGCCGCCTTTGACTAGTACCTGGGGCAACATGCGCTCGATGACTGCCTGCGGGGTGAGGTCGTCAAAGATCGTGAGGTAATCCACGCATTCCAGCGCCGCCAGGATTTCCGCGCGCTCATCTTGCGGCATGAGCGGCCGGCCGGGTCCCTTAAGCGCGCGGACACTGCGGTCGCTGTTCACCGCCACAAGCAGCGCGTCGCCGAGCTTTCGCGCCTCGGCCAGGTATCGCGTGTGACCCGGATGCAGCAGATCAAAGCAGCCGTTGGTGAACACCACGCGCTTGCCGCCCCGCTTCAGTTCATCCACGACCTCTATGGCTTCATCGAGCGGGAGTACCTTCTTGATCGTCATCGGGTTCAGCGGCCTCTTTAGTGGTAAAGCCAACGTCCAATTCTATCACGTGCCTGGTCGAGAGGCCGTTGCCTTGCTGCGGGGCAAAGCTGTAGCCCAAGGTTCGCAATCGGACCTTCGGGTTGTCGCGCGAGGGCTGAGACGACTCAGCGGCTTTGAGCAGCGCGGCATGTGAAGGCGAAGGGCAAGCGACGCTCCGCCTTTCCCCGAATTTACAGTCCGCCGAAGGGCGTGTTATCCTCGCGGAGGAGAGCACAGGTTCCGTGAAGACGGTTGCCATTATCGGAGGCGGTCCCGCCGGGGCCATGGCCGCGGAGAGACTAGCGCGGGGTGGAGTCAGAGTCACGCTTTTCGAAGAAAAGCCAGGATGGGAAAAACCCTGCGGCGGGGCTTTGACCGCCAGGGTTCTGCGGCGCTATTCGTTCCTGACGGCGGTTGCGCCTGAGGCCAGGTATGTTCGCGAGGCCCAGTTCGCGGGGGCGAAAGGGGTGTTGGTAACGTTCCGGCTGCGGCAGCCGGTGGCCATCTATTCGCGGGCAAAGCTGAACCGGGCACTCTTAGGTCGCGCCGCAGATGCGGGGGCGGAGATTGTTGAAGACCGAATTGTGAGTCTGGCGCGCGCCGGTGCCGGCTGGCGGCTGGAGGGTCGGCGCCAGCTCTGCCAAGCTGATTTCGTTCTTCTGGCGGCGGGAGCGCGTAGCCGCTTGCGGGTGTCCTTGGCGGGAGATCTTCAGCCGCGCGATTTCATGCTCACCTTCGGCTACTACGTGCCCGGCCAGGACGAAGGCCTGCGCGTGGCGTTCTTCGACGATTTCGAGGGTTACGCCTGGGCCTTCCCCCGGACGGACCACCTTTCCATAGGAGTCTGCGGCAGGGTGGGCGATAGTGGCATGCCGGAGCTACGCGCGCGGCTGCAGGGCTTTGTGAACCGGTTTGGTTATCGGACCGATGGGGCGCCTGTTTACGCCCACCTGCTCCCCGCGCTGACGGCAGAGAGTTGGAGCAACCTGCGCCTGGCCGGCCCGCAGTGGGCCCTGGCGGGGGACATTGCCGGCTTGGTTGACCCGGTGACCGGCGAGGGGGTTTACTACGCGATGCGCTCCGGCGAGCTGCTGGCAGAGTCTCTGCTCGAGGGTTCGCCGGCCTCCTATCCTCAGCGGATTTGGCAGGATTTTGGCAGCGAGCTAGTTTGTGCCGCGCGGCTCCGTGCGCTTTTCTATCGCACAGATTTCCTGGGCAGCCCCATATCCACGCACATGATCAGGTTTTCCAGCCGCAGCCAAGCGGTCTTGGGCCTTCTTCAGGACTTGATAGAGGGAACGCAAGCTTATTCTAATCTGCCTACGCGGATTTACGGACGGGTCGCAGCCTCCCTGGTGGAGATTGCTGCAAACTCGCTGGGCGCCAAGCTCCCTTATCCGCGTTCCGCGGAAAGCTAGTCGGGAAACCGAGAAGACCAGCCAGCAAAGTCGCGGAGCCCCGACCTGAAAGCCGACGGTGCAGGGTGAATCCGGAGCGAACCAAGAGCAAACATGAATTTGAAATCTGAGGACCTCTTTCGCAAGGCGCTCCGCCTGATGCCCGGCGGGGTGAATTCGCCGGTTCGGGCCTTCCGGGCCGTGGGCGGCGAGCCGCTTTTTGTCGCCAGCGGCAAGGGCGCGCGGATCACCGACGTTGAGGGCCGTAGCTACCTCGACTACGTACTGTCCTGGGGACCGCTGATTCTGGGCCACTGCCACCCGCAGGTGATGGAGGCTTTGGCGCGGGTACTGGAGACGGGGACGAGCTTCGGGGCCTCGACGCCTGCCGAAGTGGAACTCGCGGAACAGATCCAGGCTGCTTTTCCCTCCATCGAACGTGTGCGGCTGGTGAATTCGGGTACCGAGGCGACACTGACGGCATTGCGTGTGGCGCGGGCCGCTACGGGACGAGAGAAAATCCTCAAGTTCGAGGGGTGTTACCACGGCCACGCGGACAGCTTGCTGGTGAAGGCAGGTTCCGGCGTGGCTACGCTCGGTCTGCCGGACAGCCCTGGCGTGCCCCGCGCCCTGGCAGAGCTGACCATCACGGTGCCCTTCAATGACTCAGCGGCGCTGGAGGAAGCCTTTCGCGTTCACGATCACCAGTTGGCCGCGGTGATTGTGGAACCGGTGGCCGGCAACATGGGTTGCGTCGCGCCGCGAGCTGGATTTCTCGCCAGGCTCCGGACACTGGCAGCAGAACAGGGAACCGTGCTGATTTTTGACGAGGTGATGACGGGTTTCCGTGTCGCTTATGGCGGAGCGCAGCAACTTTACGGGATTCAGCCTGATCTCACGACGTTGGGAAAGATTATTGGCGGCGGCCTGCCGGTCGGCGCCTATGGTGGCAAAGCGGCGCTGATGGACCTGGTGGCGCCGGCGGGGCCGGTCTATCAGGCGGGCACGCTTTCCGGCAATCCCCTGGCGGTGGCGGCGGGATTGAAAACCCTGGAGCTGCTCCGCGCGCCCGGCTTCTACGAGCGGCTGGACGCGCTGGCGGAGAGCCTCGTCGCGGGATTGCGAGCGGAGGCCGATCGCGCCAGTGTGGCTCTAACCATCAACCGTGTCGGCTCGATGTTTACCCCCTTCTTCACGGCTGAAGCGGTGACCGATTATGCCTCGGCCAAGAAGGCAGACACGGCTGCGTTTGGGCGGTTCTTCCGCGCGCTCCGGGAACGCGGCATCTATTTCCCACCCTCGCAATTTGAAGCCGCGTTTATTTCCTCGGCCCACAGCGAGGATGACATCGCCGAGACTATCCGCGCCGCAGGCGCAGCTTTCACGCCTCTTGCCTGCCGATGAGCAGCAGAGCGGAGAGAAGAGTGCGGCGACCGCACCGGGGTTCGTCGGGGACTCGAACGCGGTACGGCACGCGGACGGGGCAGGAGAAGGAGACAACGACAGCCAGGCAAGCGAAAGTTCTCGCCCTGCCTAGTGCCCCGGCCGGGTCAGCGGGAAGTCGCCATGCGGCGCGCTAACCCCGCGAGCAAGCGCCGGTCACGCTGCCTCAGCGCGGGGACGTACTTCCTCATGAGGTGCCAGAAGCGGGCGTGCCGCTTGTCTCCGAGGACGCGTGCGCTCTTCGCCGCCTCGCCCTTGGGAGGCTCCACCATTTCTGCGAGGCTTACGCCGAGGGCGGTGGCGATCTTCCCCAGCGTGTGAAGGGAGGGGATGGTGTGCCCATTCTCGACCCGGGAAAGATAGCTTCTGAGAAGTCCCGTCTTTGCTTCGATGTCGCCCTGGGACATCCCCTTCTCGATGCGGATCAGACGCAGTCTCTTACCTATGGATTGCTTCACGGTTGTCCTCCCCAGTCCAAGCTAACGTCCCCCATCGCAGAATCCGAATCCAACCGCGGCCTCAGCGGCGGCAATGGGTCAAGCGTCGTCTAACCTCGCACCGCCGCAGCATGCCACTCTAATGAGAGGCTAGGCTGACTGCCTCCCAGTCCTCAATGCTGGAGGGGGGAGTTGAACCCCCATGCTGCGTGAGCAGCGCGAGATTTTGAGTCTCGTGCGTCTGCCAGTTCCGCCACTCCAGCCCACCGCGATTCTAGCAGCAACCGCTGACGCGCCGCAAGGCGCAGTTCCCAGACCTGAAACGTTTCTAGATTCTTGATTAATGATCCCTCTGCAATCCGACCGGTCGCGCGCGGTCTCGGGTGATTTGAGCCCCGCCTCCAGGCCCTAGGATTCCGGGTGCCAAGGATGGTTGCCACTATTGCAGTGCGATCTGCTAGGATTGGCACGGCAGTAGCGATGCAGGTATCACTGCACCTCCTTTGGTCGGCGATCGTCTTGCTGGGTCTGGTGACTCTGGGGCTGGCTCTGTTCGTGTATTTTTTGATGGAGCTTCACTATCGCCAGCAACTGGCGCGGCAAACGCGGCGCCTGATGCTGTCCGCGAAGATCTCTAGTTCGCCCGACCGCGAAACGCTGCGCGCCTTGTGGCGGGGGGCGGGGCGTGCCGACCGGGATATCCTCGCGGAGGTGCTCATTGACCAGTGCGGCTTCCCAGGCGAGACGCGGCGGAATACGATTCAGCAGGCGCTAATTGGAGCGGGGATATTAGAGTCCTGGGTAGAAGCGCTCCGCAGCCGGCGGAGATCCCGCCGCGTACAAGCCGCGGCATGGCTGGGCCATGTCCGCGACGTGCGAAGTCTCCAGGCACTGGTGGAGGCGGCAGGGGACCCGGCGGTGGAGGTTCGGCTGGCCGTCACGCTCAGCTTGGGCCGCTTGAAGGACCCACGCGGGCTACCCGGCCTGGTACGCCTGGCGTCGAATCCTCCACCTGCCATTCCGGATCTCACCCTCGCGGCCGCGCTCGCGGCTTGCGCCGAGGGACGGGCCGACCGGCTGGTGAGCCTGCTTAGACTTCCGGGGACCCGGTCGCGGATCATCGGAGCCTGGGCACTTTCCGCGGTTGCCGATCGCACCGCGCTCCGGCAGCTTCTGGCTGCCACCCATGACCCGGAGCCGGAGGTGCGCGCCAAAGCGGCCCGGGCCCTTTCTCGCATTCCTGCCCCTGAATCGGAGCGGGGAATCCTGTGTCTCACCCGCGATCCAGTCTGGTTCGTCCGGGTGCGGGCTTTCACCGCCCTGGGGGACCTTCACGCTGCGGTGGGTGGCGCGGCCGCCCTCGAGGGCTTAGGGGACGACGTGCGCGAGGTGCGCTACCGCGCTGCCGGTACGCTGCGGCAGATCCGGGGCATGACGGGCGAAGTAGTCCGGGAGGTGTTGGCCACACGTGCGCGCCTGGGCTTCGACAGTCTCATCTCGGAGTGGGAACGGGCGGGCTTTCTGTGGGAAGTCGTCGCAGGGCTCTCGACACGGCAGTATGCCCGCTTTGTCGAAAGCCGGGAGCTCTTGCGAGTCTTGATTGCGGCGGGGGTGACCTCCGCGCTGATGCATTTCGTTCTGATTTATCCCCAGGTCAAAGTACGCCTGCGGCTGTTGCGCCTGTTGGCGGAAGCGGGCACGCCGGCGGTCTGGGCTGAGCTGCTGGCCTTGGCCGAGCGACCGGGGATTGACGCGCGGGTGGCGGCGAAGATCCGGCAGGTTATCCCCACTGCCTCCGCAGCCGCCAGCGCAGCAGATCAACACTCTTCTCGTTGAGCGACTATGACCGCAGACTGGCTCAAAGGGGTTCTGCTTGTCCTGCAGGTGCTGGTCTTCGGCTACTTCATTTCCCTCAATGCTCTCTATTTTGTTCTGCTCTGCTTTTCCGTTCTGTGGTGCCGGAGATACAAGAAAAAAGTAGTTGCGCACCCCATCGATTTCGAGGCGCTGGAACCCTTGAAGTTTCTTGTGCCGCCGGTCACCTTGGTGGTGCCGGCGTACAACGAGGAACGAGTCATTGTCCAGAGTGTGCGCTCCTTGCTGGGTGTCAGCTATGCGCGGGTGGAGATCGTGGTGGTCAACGACGGGAGCACGGACGGCACCCTGGGAGAGCTGACCCGTTCCTTTTCGCTGCGCAAAGCCGAGGTCCTGCCAAGCGGCGGGCTGCCGACCCGTCCCGTGCGCGACTTTTACGTGAGCACCGTGGAGCCGCGGTTGGTGGTGGTCGACAAAGAAAACGGCGGGAAGGCTGACGCGCTGAACGCCGGCATCAATTTCTGCAAGACGCCTTACTTTTTGGCCATGGACGCCGATTCGTTGCTGGAGCCCGAGGCGCTCACGTATGCCTTGCGTGCCGTGTTGGAAGATCGGGAAAGGGTGGTGGCGGTCGGGGGCATCGTGCGGGGAGTGAACGGCTCGGTGGTGGACGGCGGCCGCGTGCGCCGGCCCAACTTGCAGTTCAATTTCTGGGTCGTGATGCAGGTAATCGAATACTTGCGCAGCTTCCTGGCAGGCCGGGCGGGCTGGAGCCAGATCAATGGGCTGCTCATCGTCCCGGGCGCTTTTGGCCTGTTTCAGAAGGCGGCTTGCGTGGCCGTGGGTGGCTATAGCACCGACACCGTGACGGAAGACCTGGAACTCGTCGTGCGCCTGCATCGCTACGCGCGCGGGCGCAAGCTGGGTTGGCGCGCCGTTTTTGCCCCGGACGCGGTTTGCTGGACTGAAATGCCCGCGACGGCGCGGGTACTGGGCCGTCAGCGCAAGCGCTGGCAGGAGGGACTGTGGCAAACATTGGTCAAGCATCGTGCCATGTTGTTTCGGCCTCGCTACGGGGTGGTGGGGATGCTGGCCGTGCCCCATCAGGTGCTCCATGAGCTCGGCGGCCCCTTTGTAGAGTTTGGCGGCCTCCTTCTGCTGCCGCTCTTCTACTTTCTGGGGATACTCAATTGGACGGCCTTCGTCCTCTACCTGGCGCTGGCTTTTTTTGTGGGCGTGCTGTTTTCTTTGATGTCCGTTCTCATTGATCAAACTCACTTCCCGCGGCATCGGTTTCCGCACGACGCGCTGCTGTTGCTGGCCTTCTCTCTGGTGGAGTACTTCGGTTATCGGCAAGTATTCCTTTATTGGAGACTGGCCGCCACCTGGAACTATTTCTTCGGCAGAATCGCCTGGCGAGTTTCCAGTCGGATAGGTTTTCGCACGCAAGCCCGGTGAGAGCGGCTGAGCACTGATGTTGAGAGAATTCCTGGGTGCAGAGTGGTTTGCGAAGTCAGGCCGGAAGTTTGCCAGCGTCCCTGCTAACCTCCGGCACGGCCCTGCGGGCTGTCAAAGCTTCCTCGGCATCCGCCAGCACCTGTTCTGGGTCCCCCCGCGCGCGGTACACTGCCAAGCCGATATCCAGAGTGAGCTCACGGAGTCGGGGCGAACGTTGGCAGGCTGACAACACCCGTCGCCCGAACACCTCTCCTCCCGGGGGCTCTGTCCCCGGCAAGAAGCAGAGGAATCGGTCAGCCTCATACCTCAGGATGATGTCCGTCCGACGGGCGGTCTGAAGGATGGCCTGGCCCAGCGCTTTGAGCACGAGGTCTCCCGCCAGGTTCCCCTCACTTTCGTTGACGCGCCGGAAGGCACGGATGTCGCAAAGGAGCAGGCACAGCGGAATGTCAAACCGCTCGGCCCGTGCCGTTTCCCGCTTCAGTATGTCGGGGAGCGTGGAGCGATCCAACGCGCCGGTGAGCGCGTCCGTTGCATATTTCTCCGTGGGGAATGCGGTCTCAGCATAGGTGGCGATTATGAACTGCCGCATTTCGTTCAGCTCCCGCTGTTTCGTGATGACGTACGCCCCTGAGAGGAGAACGAGAGTAAGGAGCCCAAAGATGAGTTGGGGCAGAATTCCAAACTGGACTTCAATCCTGTCCATATTCCACCGGATGATCGGATAGAACAAGGCGGTAATGGCCAGGGCCAGCGAGAGGGAAACAGCCAGGCTGACGGCCCAAA
>Ga0315281_10007790_pt1 | contig 15011 bp, 8 predicted proteins | sample YL17G07_0_MG_FD_204540 | JGI IMG/M metagenome (GOLD analysis project Ga0315281, IMG submission 204540) | Sediment microbial communities from Yellowstone Lake, YNP, Wyoming, USA - YL17G07_0 | ecosystem: Environmental > Aquatic > Freshwater > Lake > Sediment | place: USA: Wyoming | collected...
ACGCTCAGCCTGCTGCTGGGAATTCTCACCGTTGCCGCGCCGGCCAGCAATGATGCCGTGATCGAGCGCAAGGTCGTGTTGAAGCTAATCGAAGACGGCACTCTGCAAGGCAAGGTTGATTTCATTTTCAGCGGGATGCAAGCCGTGAGCCCCCCGCGCGGAGCCACGAAAAAGGACGAGGTGCTGCACTACAAGGATGTGGTGCCCGCTGCCCCGCAGCGGAAAGGCGATTGGCTGCCTATCACGCCGGAGGATTTGGCGCTGAAGGATGTCCCCGGCGTACCCGGCGCGCACGCCGTAGTGCTCTACCGCGAGAGCTTCAGCGACGACGTGGAAGAGTTTGGCACCAACTACGTGCGCATCAAAATCCTCACCGAGGAGGGCAAAAAACAGGGTGACGTCGAAATCGTGTACGTGAAGGGCGTGGAGAGCATCAAAGACATCAAGGCGCGCACGATCCGGCCCGACGGCTCGATTCTGGAATTCGACGGCAAACTATTCGACAAAACGGTGGTGAAAGCCCGCGGCGTGAAAGTATTTGCCAAGGCCTTCACGCTGCCCGAGGTGCAACCCGGCAGCATCATTGAATTCAAGTACAGGGTGGTCCGGGAAGCCGGGAGACTCTACAGTCCTTACTGGCGGCTGCAACGCGATCTGTTTACGCGGCGCGCTCGGTTTTCATTCAGGCCCTACCTCCGCGGAAACTACGACATCCAGTGGTACAGCTTCAATCTCCCGCCCGGCGTCGCCGCCAAAGAAGAGAAGGGTGGGCTGATCGCGCTGGACATCGAAAACGTGCCCGCGTTCGTGGAAGAGGAGTACATGCCGCCGGAACGCGAGCACCTGATGCGCGTGGAATTCGTTTACTCGCGAGATCGGGGCAAGGAGCCGGACGAGTTCTGGAAGAACCGCGGGCGCGAAACCCACGGGTTTGTGGAAGACTTCATCGGCAAGCGCGGCGGCATCGCCAACGCCGAAAGCCAGATTACGGCCGGCACCGCGTCACCGGAGGATAAGCTCCGTAAAATCTACGCGCGCGTGCAGCAGATCCGCAACCTGAGCTACGAGCGGCAGCGATCGGAGAAGGAAGAAAAGCGCGAAAAAATCAAGGAAAACAATCATATCGAGGACGTGTGGAAGAACGGCTATGGTTATCGCAACCAGATCACCCGGCTGTTCGTCGGTTTGGCGCGCGCTGCTGGCTTCTCCGCCAGCGTCGTGCCCATCGCCGAGCGCGACGACCACTTCTTTCACAAAGTCCTCCAGGACGAGTCTCAATTGGACGCCCAGGTGGCCCTGGTACGCGTCGGCAACGAGGACCGCTTTTTTGATCCCGGCATGCCCAATTGTCCTTTCGGCCTGCTGGCCTGGCAGAAGACAGAAGTGCCCGGGCTCAAGCTGGACAAGAACGGCGGCACCTGGATTACCACGCCCAAGCCCGACGGCAAAGACGCGCTCACCGAACGCAAGGCCGTGCTGAAGCTGACCGAAGACGGCACGCTGCAGGGCAAGGTGGAATTCATTTTCACCGGACTGCAAGCCGTGCGCCGCCGCCAGGAAGCCATGGAGAAGGACGAAGCGCAGCGCCGCAAGGACATGGAAGACGAGTTAAAGGATCGGCTGCCCTCCAATGCGACGGTTAAAGTGGAAAGCATTACGGGTCTCGAAGGCAGCGATGCCGCTTTGAAGGTCGAGTACAGCATGGAGATTACGGGCTACGCGGCGGCCACCGGACGGCGGTTGCTGCTGCCCACTTCCGTTTTTCACTTGAGCAAGGTGCATCCCTTCCTGCACGCCAAGCGAAAGTGGCCCATCTACTTCGGCTACCCATTCCAGGATGTGGACGACATCACCATCGAGCTGCCTGCGAACTTTCGCATCGAGAGCTTGCCGCCGGGCAATAGGGTTGGCTCCAATGTGTTGAAATTTGAAGTGCTGCGGGAGAGCCAGGGCAATACGCTGCACGTGAGGCGCAATCTGGCTGTGGATGCTTATTATTTTCCGACGGATTATTACCCGTCCCTCCGCCGGTTTTACGATGAAGTGATGGCCGGCGATGACGAACAGGCTGTGTTGCGCTTGGGCGATGCCGGAACGCCCAAGTGAATGTTCTTCGCCGGGAGGCGTGCTCCTGGAAGTGTCCGGGCAATGGAAGAACTTTTCGCTACGGTGAGGGCAGGCGATGAAGAGCAAATCGTTCTCCAACTGGCGCAATCGGCTCCTCGCAATTAGCGCGCTCGGCGCGGCCCTCGGCGCGGCATTTTACTGCGCCGTGCCCCGCGCATGGGCCGGCACGCCGGACTGGCTGCGAGCGGCTGCGGCCATGCCGCTGCCGGCCTACCCGCCGGATACCAAGGCGGTGATGCTGCTCGACGAGCAGGTCACCACCGTGCGCGACGACGGCGAAATCCGCACCTCCTACCGCCGCGCGTGGAAAATCCTGCGGCCCGAGGGCCGCAACCTCGCCTACGTCTCCGTCGCTTACGCCGGCGAGACTCGCCTCACCTACCTCAAGGCCTGGGCCATCACCTCGGCGGGCGTGGATTTCGAAATCAAGGAAAAGGACTTCATCGAAACCAGCTACGGCAGCGGCTCGTTTTATGACGACGTGCGCATGAAAAGAACGAAGATTGACGGCGCCGACGTCGGCAGCGTCATCGGCTACGAGTACGAGCAGCGCCGTCGTCCGTTTATCTACCAGGACAAGTGGCTCTTCCAGGATCCGCTGCCGGTGCGCAAGGCCCGCTTCGTGTTGCAACTCCCGTCGGGCTGGGAGTACGTCGCCAAGTGGATGAACTACGCGGACCAGAAACCGCAGGCCACCGGCGGAAACGGCTCGGTCTGGGAAATCGAAAACGTTCCGGCCATCGAGTTCGAGCCGCTGATGCCGCCGTGGCAGGCCGTGGCCGGCTGGCTGGCCATCACCTATGTGCCCAATAGCGAGGCACAACGCACCAAGAGCCACGCCTCGTGGAGCGAGCTGGGCGCCTGGTACGCGCAGCTCGCCGCCGGGCGCCGCGATTCCTCCCCGGAAATCAAGCAGAAGGTAGCCGCGCTCACCGCCGGCGCGACTTCCACGCTCGACAAAATGCGCGCGCTGGCCGCCTTCGCACAGCGGGACATTCGCTACGTGGCCATCGAGATTGGCATCGGCGGTTACCAGCCGAACATCGCTCGCGACATCTTTTCCAACCGCTATGGCGATTGCAAAGATAAGGCCACCCTGCTGAGCACCATGCTCAAGGAGATCGGCATCGAGTCCAACTACCTGCTCATCAACAGCACCCGCGGCGTCACCGCGCCTTCCTTCCCCTCCATGCTCAACTTCAACCACGTGATCCTGGCCATCCGTGTGCCGCCGGACGTGCCAACAACCAATCTCTACGCCATCCGCGAGCACCCCGGCCTCGGCAAGCTGGTTTTCTTCGACCCCACCAACGAGGCCACGCCCCTGGGCTATCTGCCCACGTACCTGCAAAAAAGCTACGGGCTGCTCGTCACCGACCCGGGTGGAGAACTCCTCGAACTGCCGCTGCTGCCGCCGCCCACCAACCGGCTGTTCCGCGTCGGGAAAATCACTCTCAGCGCCAGCGGCGCGATTTCCGCATCGATAAAGGAAATTCGCTGGGGCGCCAGCGCCACCGAACTCCGCGCCTCGCTTCTCGCGGCCCAGGGCGAAGAGCGGAGAAAAGTGATCGAGAGTTTTCTCGGACGATTCCTCGGCAGCTTCCGGCTGCGCAAGTCCGAGGTGGAAAACCTGGAAAAGTACGACGAAAGCTTGATCCTGAACTACGAATTCGACTCGGAAAACTATGCCAAAGTCGCCGGCAACCTGCTGCTGCTCCGCCCGCGCGTGCTCGGCGCTAAGGGTGACGACGTGATGGAGCGCAAGCCGCGCAAGCTGCCCGTCGAGTTCGACAGCACCGCCGCGCAAAGCGATATCTACGAATTCGTGCTGCCCGCAGGGTTCAAGGCCGACGAAATCCCCGCGCCGGTGGAGATGGACGCCGGCTTCGCCGAGTACCGCAGTAAGGTGGAAATCCAGGCCAACATCTTGCGCTACCAGCGGGATTACAAGGTGAAGGACCTGCTCGTGCCCGTCGCGCGGCTGGACGACTTGAAGAAATTCAATCGCGTTATCGCCGCCGACGAGCGCAACGCCGCCGTGCTGGCTCGCGCCACGCCCTGACCGGCGGTCACCGCGAAAACTTGCGCCCCCAAAAAGAATGAAGCGCGGAGACTCCGCGCTTCATCTGTGTCGAGCAATTCCTCAGCGTTCCGTTAAGGCTTCTTGCGCGCTTTGGGTCGCTTCTGCGCGTCGTGCTTCTGCTTAGCGATGTCGCGGCTGGCTTTGCGCTCGTCTTTGCGGATTTCCTTGCGCTCTTCCTTGGTGACTGTGCCGTCCGCTTTGGCTGCTTTCTTTTCCTCGCGGATTTCCTTCTCTTCCTTGCGGAGTTTCTTCGCTTCATGCTTGGTGAGTTCGCCGCTCTTGACGCCTTCTTTGATGCGCGCTTTCTGGTTTTTCTGCCGCTCGTTAATGACCGGCGTGGCGTTGGGGTTTTTCGCCGGCGGCGTGGTCTGCGTAGTGGACTGCGTGGTGGTTGGGCTCGGCGTTGTGTTGCCGCTCTGTTGCGCGGCTGCCGTCCACGCCAGGCAGGCCGCCAGCGCGCACGCGCCCAGCACGGACACGATTCTGCTCTTCATCGTTTCCTCCGCTCGTGATTCTCTGACTTCCCTTTCGGGATGCACAATCTTAAACCCGGCCGCGTCCAGGATGTTGCGAAACATTTCGCAAAGCGGTAACTCATTTCGCCGCAGCTACTTCATCATCTGCCGCAGGACGTACTGCAAAATCCCGCCGTGGCGGAAGTAGCTCATTTCCTCCGGCGTGTCCACTCTCGCGACCACCTCAAATTTCACTTCCCTGCCCTCTTCGCCTTTTGCGCGGACTTGCAGCGCTTTCCGCGGCGCGAGGCTGCCCAGCCCTTCGATTTCGTACGTCTCGAAGCCGGTGAGCCCCAGCGATTGGCGCGTCTCGCCTTTTTTGAATTCCAGCGGAAGCACGCCCATGCCCACCAGGTTGGAGCGGTGGATGCGTTCGAAGCTCTCCGCAATCACCGCGCGCACGCCGAGCAGCAGTGTGCCCTTGGCCGCCCAGTCGCGCGACGACCCGGAGCCGTACTCTTTACCCGCGATGACCAGCAGCGGCACGCCTTCAGCCTTGTATCTCATCGCCGCGTCGTAGATGGACATCTTCTCCTTCTCGGGCAAATATGCGGACCAGCCGCCTTCGGTGCCCGGCGCCAGTTCGTTGCGCAGCCGCACGTTGGCGAACGTGCCCCGCATCATCACTTCGTGGTTTCCGCGCCGCGCGCCGTAGGAGTTGAAGTCTGCGGGCTTCACGCCCAATCCGATCAAATAATTTCCTGCCGGGCTATCCGGCTTGATAGAGCCCGCCGGTGAAATGTGGTCGGTGGTGATGCTGTCGCCGAGCATGGCCAGCACGCGCGCGCCGCGGATGTCGCGCACCGCTGCGGGCTCCGCGGGCATGTCCACGAAGTACGGCGGGTGCTGGATGTACGTGGACTTGGCGTCCCATGCGTAGAGGTCGCCTTCGGGCACGCGCAGGCCGCGCCAGCTCGCGTCGCCCAGGAAAACTTCGCTGTACTGCTTGCGAAAACTTTCCGTGGTGACCGCGCGGCGCATCGTTTCTTCCACCTCCTGCGGCGTGGGCCAGATATCGCGCAGAAAAACCTCCTTGCCGTTGGCGCCGGTGCCCAGCGGCTCGGTGACCAGGTCCATGTCCATGCGCCCGGCGAGCGCGTAGGCCACCACCAGCGGCGGCGACGCCAGATAATTCGCGCGCACCAGCGGATGCACGCGCCCCTCGAAGTTGCGGTTGCCGCTGAGCACGGACACGGCCACCAGGCCGTTCTGCTCGATGGCCTCGCTGATGGCTGTGGGCAGCGGGCCGCTGTTGCCGATGCACGTGGTGCAGCCGTACCCCACCAGGTGAAAACGCTGCGCTTCGAGAAACGCCGTCAGCCCCGCCGCGTTCAGATAGTCGGTGACCACCTTCGACCCCGGCGCAAGACTTGTCTTCACCCACGGCTTCGTTTTTAGCCCGCGCTCCGTCGCTTTTTTCGCCAGCAGCCCGGCCCCGATCATCAGCGACGGGTTCGACGTGTTCGTGCAACTCGTGATGGCCGCGATCACCACCGCGCCGTGGCACAGCTCGAACTCATCGCCGTTGTTGCGCGTCATCACGCATTTTGGCGGCACGCTTTCCACCGCTTTTGTGAACGACTTTTTGGCCTCGCGCAGCGGCACGCGGTCCTGTGGACGCTTTGGCCCGGCCATTGTTGGCTCGACGCTGCCGAGGTCCAGCTCCAGCTTATCGGTGAAGACGGGGTCGGCCGTGGCGTCGGTGCGGAAAATTCCCTGCTCTTTTGCGTAGGCCTCCGTGAGTTTCGCCAGCGACTCATCGCGCGCGGTGAAGCGCATGTAAGCGAGTGTCTCGGCGTCGATGGGGAAGAAGCCGATGGTCGCGCCGTATTCGGGAGCCATGTTGGCGAGGGTCGCGCGGTCCGGCAGGCTGAGGCTGGAAAGCCCGCTGCCGTAGAACTCCACGAATTTTCCGACCACGCCCTTTTTGCGCAGGATTTCAGTGATGGTCAGCACGAGGTCGGTGGCCGTCGAGCCCGCGGGCAACCGCCCGGAAAGCTTGAAGCCCACCACGTCGGGAATCAGCATGGAAAGCGGCTGGCCGAGCATGGCCGCCTCTGCTTCGATCCCGCCCACGCCCCAGCCCACCACGCCCAGGCCGTTGATCATCGTGGTGTGCGAGTCGGTGCCCACCAGCGTGTCGGGATACGCGAACCACGCGCCGCCGTCCTGCGCCGTGAACACTACGCGCGCCAGATATTCCAGGTTCACCTGATGCACGATGCCCGTGTCCGGCGGCACCACTTTGAAATCCTGAAACGCCGTCTGTCCCCAGCGGAGAAACTGATAGCGCTCCACGTTGCGGTGAAATTCCAGCTCGGCGTTGAACGCAAACGCGCCCGGCGTGCCGAATTTGTCCACCTGCACCGAGTGGTCAATCACCAGCTCCGCGGGCAGCAGCGGATTGATTTTTTTTGGGTCGCCGCCCATCTTGCGCATGGCTTCGCGCATCGCCGCCAGGTCCACCACGGCGGGCACGCCCGTAAAGTCCTGCAGCAACACGCGCGCCGGCATGAAGTTGATTTCCTTCCCGACGGATTGCGTGACGTCGCGGTTGGCCAGCGCTTCAATGTCGGCTTTGCGCACAAAGCGGTCGTCCTCGTTGCGCAACAGGTTTTCGAGCAGCACCTTCAATGAAAACGGCAGCCGGGCAACATTGCTGAACCCGGCGCGCTCCAACGCCGCCAGCGAGAAAATCTGATACGCCTTTCCTTCAACAGTGAGCGTGGTCCGCGTGGAGAGACTGTTCTTCGAGGAAATCATTGTACTGAGGTCCTTTCCGGGCAAAACGCAACCCACCATTCTAGCCGATTCGCTTCCGCATACGTAGCGCCGGGCGTCCACCTGCTTTGCTTCCGCGGGCTCCTGTGCCTCATAATGTTTTTCTGCCCATGAATGTCCTGCTCATCTCCACCTACGAACTGGGCCGCCAGCCGTTCGGCTTGGCGTCGCCGGCGGCGTGGTTGCGCGATGTGGGCGCGACGGTCAACTGCCTCGATCTTTCGCGCGAGTCGTTTAACGAAGAATTCGTTCGCGCGGCGGATGTGGTCGCGTTCTACGTGCCCATGCACACTGCCACGCGCCTCGCGGTGCAGCTCATCGAGCCGGTGCGCAAACTGAACCCGCGCGCGCACATCTGTTTTTACGGCCTCTACGCGCCGATGAATGAGGAGTACCTGCGAAGACTCGGCGCGCAAACCATTCTCGGCGGCGAATTCGAAGAAGGCTTGGTGCATCTCGTCGAGCGCCTTCGTAGGGGCGGACCGGAGCTTGCCCTCAGCGCAGCCGAAGGGTGTCCGCCCGATGGGGCCGCACGCGTGGGTGCGCCCCTACAACCCGAACCCACCATTTCCCTGGCGCGTCAGAATTTCCGCGTGCCCGAACGGCGCGCTCTTCCTCCGCTCGAACATTACGCGCATCTTGTTGTGCCCGGGGGCGCGCACCGCATCGTTGGTTACACGGAAGCCTCGCGCGGCTGCAAGCATCTCTGCCGGCACTGTCCCATTGTGCCGGTGTACAACGGCGCATTCCGCATCGTGCAGCGCGACGTCGTGCTCCAAGACATCCGCTGGCAGGTTTCCTCCGGCGCGCAGCACATCACCTTCGGCGATCCCGATTTCTTCAACGGCCCCGCGCACGCCCTGGCCATCATCGAGGCGCTGCACCGCGAATTCCCGCAGCTCACCTACGACGTCACCATCAAAATCGAGCACCTCTTGCACCACGCCGCGCACCTGCGCACGCTGCGCGACACCGGCTGCCTCTTCGTCACCAGCGCGGTCGAATCTGTCGATGACGCTGTCCTCGCGAAGCTCGACAAAGGCCACACGCGCGCCGATTTCCTCGCCGTCATGGAGCTTTGCCGCGAGGCCGGCCTGGCACTGCAGCCCACGTTTGTGCCCTTCACGCCGTGGACCACGCTCGAAGGCTATGTGGAACTGCTGCGCGTGCTCGCGGAAAATGATTTAGTGGAAAGTGTCGCACCGATTCAGCTCGCCATCCGCCTGCTGATTCCCGCCGGCTCGCGCTTGCTTGAATTGGACGATGTGCGGCAAATCGTCGCGCCATTCGACGAAGCCGCGCTCGTCCATCCCTGGCGGCACGCGGACCCGCGCGTGGACGAGCTGTGCGAAGAAGTGGAGCAAATCGTGCGCTCGGGCGAAAAGCTCAATGTGTCGCGCGCGAAAATCTTCGCGCACATTTGGGACGCTGCGCTCGCTGCATTAAGTGATGCAGACGTTCCCACACGCTGGCAGCGCCCCGAACCGGTGCTCGTCGCGCGCGCCGCCATCCCTTATCTCAACGAGCCCTGGTACTGTTGAGCCGAACCCACGCGGGACCAGTTGGCCCCCATCGCGAATGCGAAGGAAGCGATCAAGAAAGCGGAAGCGTTCGTATGAAGCGCCTGCTAATTCTCGCCAGCAAACTCGGCTATCAAACTGGGAGCTTCGCGGAAGCCGCGCGGCGCCTGGGCGCTGAAGCGGTCTTCGGCACGGACCGCTGCGGTCGCCTCGACGACCCCTGGGCCGATGGCGCGGTCCCGCTGCACTTTGAAGATCCCGAGCAGGCCGGCCGTCTACTGGCCAGCACACTCCGCGGCCAGCGCTTTGACTCCATTCTCGCTCTGGGCGACCGCCCGACGTCCACCGCCGCTCATGCTGCGCGCGCGCTCGGCCTCACCTATAATTCCACGCAATCGGTGGAGAACTGCCGCACCAAACTCCGCCAGCGCGAAGTCCTGCGCGACGCTGGTCTGCCCGTCCCTGATTTTTTTGCGTTTTCTCTCAGCGAAGACATTTCCCGTGTCCTGCCGCGCGTGAAGTTCCCTTGCGTAGTGAAGCCGCTGTCGCTCGCCGCGAGTCAGGGAGTCATCCGCGCGAACAACGCGTCGGAATTCATGGTCGCGGCCAGACGCGTCCAAACGCTTCTGGAATCGCCGGAGTTGCGCGCCACCAGGGAACCTTCGCTCGACCGCCTGCTGGTGGAGCGCTACATCCCCGGCGACGAGGTGGCCATCGAAGCGCTGCTGACGCACGGCGAGTTGCGCGTGCTGGCCATTTTCGACAAGCCCGGCCACCCCGAAGGCCCCTACTTCGAAGAATCCATTTACGTGACGCCCTCGCAGCAACCCGCGCTGGCGCAGGCGTCGCTCGCGGCCACGCTGCGCGCTTCGGCGCGCGCGCTGGGACTGACGCACGGCCCCGTACACGCGGAGTTTCGCCTCAACGAAGACGGCCCCTGGGTGCTGGAGATTTCCCCGCGGCCCATCGGCGGGCTCTGCTCGCGCGCGCTGCGCTTTGGCCCGGAGAAAATATTCCTCGAAGAGCTGCTGGTGCGTCACGCGCTCGAAATGAATGGAAGTGACCTGCCGCGCGAGAAGGAATCCTCCGGCGTAATGATGATTCCCGTGCCGCGCAGCGGAATTCTCGAAGGCGTCGAGGGCGAAGCGCCTGCCGCGGCCACGCCCGGCGTTTCCGAGCTGCACATCACCGCGCGCCTGCACGACTTCATTGCTGCGTGGCCGGAGGGTTCGAGCTATCTGGGATTTATTTTCGCGCGGGGAGAAGAGCCTGCGGAAGTGGTCGCTGCATTACAGCAAGCCCACGCCAAATTGCATTTCACGCTCGCGGAGCGCCTGCCCGTCGAGCACCCGCTGGCGGGCAAAATTCCCGCGCGGGCCCGGGAGGATTAGGCTTTCGCCTTGGGGGCCACGTAGCCTTCCGGCAGTTTCGCGCCCACGCCGAAGAAAAACTGCTCCATCTGCTCTTCCATAATTTTGTGCGACTGGGGGTCCAGCGGGTTCAGCCGGTACTCGTTCATCACCATCTTCGCGTGCTCGATCCACATCTTCCAGGCTTCCTTGGAAACGCTCTCATAGACGCGCTGGCCGAGCTCGCCGGCCCACGGCACGCGTTCCAGTCCGGGCATCTCTTTGCCGAACTTCACGCACTTCACCATGCGCGTGCCGGGCTTGATTTCTTCCGCCGCCGGCGCCATGGGCAGGCTACTGCATTTTTCGTCCGCCATGCGGACCTCCTGGTAACGTTTCAGAAGAAAACGATACTTCAATTTGCCGGAAAAGCATAGTGCGGCTGCTCGCCGGCGCGCCCGCTCTCTTGCGCACGAATTTTTCGCATCTTTTCATTGCCGGCCGTCATCTATGAGATAAATAGGAAGCCGTTCAGGACAATGGTGTGTCGCTGATGAAATGCAAAGTTGTCGCGAGCCTGTTCGCACTCGTCGCTCCGGCCGCGTTCGCGCTGCAACAGCAGCCGGCGCCGCGCGGCGCGTTCCTGGGCGCGGGCGAAAGCGCGGGCATGTCTTCGATGTGGTTCTGGGCGGGACTGTACGTGGTGGCCGGGCTCGTCTTTGGCGCGCTCGCGGCGCACCGCGCGTTGCAGACCGGAAATCGGGCGCTCGCCTGGTTCGGCGTGGGCTTCCTCCTCACTTTGCCCGGCTATCTCTACTTGCTCACGCGACCCAAACAGAAAATGGATGCGCCAGCGGGCGTGCCGCCCGGCGTGCGCAGAATCGCTGCGACCTCTTCGCCGGAGCCGTGCCCCGGCTGCGGCGCGATGAATCACCCGGCCGCAGCGCAGTGCATCGGCTGCGGAGGAAAGCTGACGCCGCGCTTCGTGTCCGAGGCGCAGCGCGCAGGCGGAGCGCGCTAAACAAGAAATGCTGAACAAAATCAAACAACGCATCGACGCCATCCTGGGCAGTGGCGACATGCCCACCCGCCGCCCCGAACTGCGCGCGCATTTCGAGAGCAACGTGCCCGGCCTCTACGTGATTGGCGACCTGGCCGGCGCGCCGGTGATCAAGATGGCCATGGCGCAGGGCGTCGAAGTGATCGAGCACATCGCGGAAAAGCCCGATGCCAAGGCCGGCGACGCAAATGTGTATGACCTGCTTATCGCCGGCGGCGGCGCCGCGGGGCTGAATGCCGCGCTGGCAGCGCAGGAGCGCGGGTTGCGCGCGCTGGTGCTCGAAAAAAACAAGATTGCCAACACCATCGAAGATTTCCCCGACGGCAAATGGGTCTACGCCGAGCCGGATTCATCTCCGCCAAAGGGAAAATTGTGGCTGGACGGCGCGCGCAAGGAGGACCTGATCGCGCGCTGGCACCAGATCGTCCGCGAGAACCGCCTGGAAATTCGCACGGAGGAAGGGCTGGCCTCGCTCGAGAAGCAGCGCGACGCCGGGTTCGTCGTGCACAGCGAAAAAGGCGAGTACCGCGCGCGGCGTGTGATCCTCGCCACCGGCCAGCGTGGCAATCCGCGCAAGCTTGGCGTCCCCGGCGAAGAGCGCGAAGGCGTGTATCACCGCCTCTACAGCCCGCGCCACTATCACGACCAGGACATTCTCGTCGTCGGCGGCGGCAACAGCGCCGTGGAAGCCGCGCTGGTGCTCGCCGAGCAGAACCGCGTGCGGCTCTCCTACCGCAGCAGCGAGCTCTCCCGCATCTTTAATGACAACGAGCGCAAGCTGAACGAAGCCGTCGCGCAAAAACGCATCGAGCTGATTTTCAATTCCAACGTAAAGGAATTCGCTGACAAAACCGCCACGCTGGAAATTGATCGCGGTGGCCACCGCGAGTCCCGCACGGTGCCGTCCGATTATGCTTTCGTGCTCATTGGCGCGGAGCTGCCCGTCAAGTTTCTCAAGTCGCTGGGCATCCGCATGGAAAACGAGTGGAACGGCAGCTTGTTGCGCGCCGCGGCGATTTCCTTCGCCCTGCTTCTCGGACTGTGGTTTTTCGGCGGCCACGCGGCAGATATCGCCGGGATTCCCTTCAGCGCTGTGTCGCCCGCTGCGGGCGCGCTGTTGGCGGCGGTGTCGCTCGCTGCGCTCATTGCGCTCGGCTGGCGCGGCGACCGCTACGCCTGGCTAGGCGTGTCGTTTCTCGCGTGGTACACGATCTACGGCGTGAAGTCGCCCGGCGCCGGCGAGGAGTTCTGGCCCTTCCGCGGTTGGGGCTTTCAGTTTTTCTCGTTTCTCGGCCGGCCGGCGACGTTTTGGTACACCGTGCTCTACACCGTGCTGATGACCGGCTTCGGCTTTCAGGCGTTGAAGCGCTGGGGCATCGACCGTCGCGACCGTTTCCAGATCTGGCGCTACGTTTCGCTGCTCAGCTTCCAGTGGGTTTTTTTCTTTTTGATTCCGGACTTTCTTTTCCAGTGGGCGGTGAAGTACCAGTGGGTGGGCGCGCAATTGGCCAGCGACCCGCAGTTTGCGGGGCAAGCCTGGCGCAGCTACGGCCTCATCTACGCCTGGCCGCTTTTTTTCTACAGCTTTTTCTACGACCCGCACAAAATCTGGATCGTTTGGGGCGTCTTCCTCACTTTTATTCTGATTCCGGTGTTCGTGCTGTTTCACGGCAAGCGTTACTGCTCGTGGATCTGCGGTTGCGGCGGCCTCGCGGAAACGTTCGGTGACCGCTGGCGGCATCTGGCCCCCAAAGGCCGCACGAGCATCCGCTGGGAATGGATGAACTCCGCCATTTTGATTTTCGCCGCCGCGGTGACGCTGGGCATGCTGTTGAAGGACGCCGTCGCCTGGCTGCGCGCGCCGGCCACGCTCGGTCTGGACATCTACCATTTGTACGCGGACATCTGGCTGGTGGGCATTCTGCCGGTGACGCTCTATCCGTTTCTCGGCGGAAAAGTCTGGTGCCGTTACTGGTGTCCGCTGGCCAAGCTGATGCACTTGTTCAGCGCGGTGTACACGCGCATGCGCGTGAGCCGCTTCCGCATCGTGGCCAACGACAAATGCATCGGCTGCACGGAGTGCACTCGCAACTGCCAGGTGGGCATTGACGTGATGAGCTACGCGCTCAAGCAGCAGCCGCTCGACAACGCCACGTCCTCCTGCATTGGCTGCGGCATCTGCGTCAGCGTCTGCCCCATGGACGTTCTCAGCTTTGCCACCGCTGTCAATCCAACGCTCGTGCAAATTCAGCCCGCCCGCGTGGCGTGAGCTTTCCGGCCCGGAAGCAACAGGAGTTCGTCCTACCGCTGCACAAACGTCAGTATCGCCCGCGCGGGAAACGTCACGGTGAGCGCCTGGCCCGCGCCGATGGTCTGCGTGGGATACGTCACCGGTGATTGCCCGCTCGTCGGGTCCACGCCCGTGATGTCATAGGTGCCTGCCGACAGACTCAGCAACGAAATGGCCTGCGAGACTGTCTGGTCGTTGATCACCACGGCCACGATTTTGCCGCCCGCCGACTTGAACGCCAACGGCTTCACGACCTCGCCGATCGTCAGGTCCGGCGGCGGGCAATTCTGCGTGCAGGCAAAGCCCACGCGCTGGAAGCCGGGGCGGATGTAATGCGAAAACTGGCGCAGGGCGTAAAACGCTGGAAACTTGAAGATGTTGGTGAGGCTTTTGTCGATATTGACCGGGTCCAGATTGCCGCCGCCGGTGCATCCCACGGTTTGGCACGGAGTGAGCAACGCGAGGGGTTCCCAGATGGAGACATCCGCCTCGGTGGCGTTCCAGAAGATGTCCCGGGCCCAGCCCAGGCCCATCGTATAGCTGCCGCCGCCCCAGCTCGAGCGGCAACAGACTTCCGTCATGGCGGTGCGCACACCCATGCTTTGAGCCTTGGTGCGGGTTTGGTTGCGTATGGTGAAAGACGATGCTGTTGGCAGCACGTTGTAGTCGTAGCTGTGGAAGGAGACCAACCCGACGAAGGGACTCACCCCCGTCGCATTCACCACGGGGTTCAGATAATTCATGTTGGGTGACGCTGTTTCCGTGGTTTGGATTCTTGTGTTCACGCCCACCATGCCGGCAAACCGCCGCCCCAGCGCGGGAATGAATCCGGCAATTTCCGTGGGGCTGAATCCACCGAGATCGGGCTCATTGGCAATCACCCAATAGTCTGGCGTGATCGCCACCTGGAAGCCCGGTGGGTTGGGGCTTTTGTTCTGCAGCCACAAAATGCAGGCTTGCGCCATTTCCGCATACTCTTCGGGATTGCTCAGCCAATGCGCCGGAAAATTGGCTTTCCCGTAGATCAGGGAAACATAAATAGAGAACGGCTCTCCGCGATTCAGCACCCGATTCCGCAGTGGTAAAATCATTTGCGTCATTGCTTTGACCGGGTCGAAGAGTCGCCCCCCCACCGCAAGATTGTAAGTCTGCGCGAAGTTAAAGCCGGACCACACAATGTTGTTGGGATTGCTGTCGTCGTTGGTGAGCTCTAGGTTCTGGTTGTGATGCAGCTCGAGGCGGACGCCGTTGATGCCCAGATCGGCAAGAGCATCGAGGGCTTCCGA
>Ga0315281_10007791_pt1 | contig 15010 bp, 15 predicted proteins | sample YL17G07_0_MG_FD_204540 | JGI IMG/M metagenome (GOLD analysis project Ga0315281, IMG submission 204540) | Sediment microbial communities from Yellowstone Lake, YNP, Wyoming, USA - YL17G07_0 | ecosystem: Environmental > Aquatic > Freshwater > Lake > Sediment | place: USA: Wyoming | collected...
AGGGGATGAGATCTTTGAGGTGGAGCCTGGAGATGCGATTCATATCCCCATTGGCCTTTTTCATGAACTGGCTAATACAGGAGAAGAAATCTTAACCCTGCTGGTCGTTGCCGGTCTCATCCCAGCCCAATAATTTTCGATTTCGGATTGCAGATTTCGGGATTCGGAATCTAAACCTAAGATTTCAAATCTGAGATTTACATGGAAATGATCTGTCCGGATGGCAAAGGGTTTACGGAAAGACATGAACTACGAATTAAAAATTCCGCAATCCGCATTCCGCACTCCGCAATTGGAATCAATCTTTTTTATACTTCCAGAGCCAGAGAAGTCCGATCACGATTAAAAGGACTGGTAGAAAATAGGTCCGGACGAATCCAGGAATTGAAATATGGAGAGAGTAATATTTCGCTCCCAGGATGAGGATACCAATGATCATCGTGACCCAGGCAGCCAGACTTTTCCTGTTACGGAAAATGCCTCCCACTCCAAGGGCAATGACCACCCATGGCCATCCCTCCCTTAATCCATATCCCGCACCCATTCGATCCAAAAGGATCAGCACGCCCAATGCCACCAGAGCCAATCCCAAACCCATCTCCTTCCTCCTTTCCTTCTATTCGATCACAAACCTATCTTGAATCTGGCCCCCCAATTCACCACTTCACCCTCTATCTTCTCTTTCTGAACAGAGATCCAGACATAATGGAAATATCCTCCTCTCTTTTCAAGGGAAGTGAGGGGGCTCCTCCGCCTCCGTAGATGAGATAGAGAATACCATCTTTCTCACTCCGATCATATCGGTGACCGTCTCCTGCGAAAACGCCCCCCACTTTTGCTTTTAAAAAGAGCTGATGGAGATCGTCTCGTTCGAGTGGATATTTATCCATGGCCCGCCCCATTTTTAAGCTATCCTTCGGAGGAAAGAGGGGGCGATGGATCAATACCAATTAAATCTCTCCTTAGAAAATGAGAAGAGCTACCCCAAAAAGGAGCAGGACCTTCACCCCGTTAGAAATGATGCCCCGACTGCTCCCTCCGGGCCAGAGGCCCTCTGGGCCGGCGGCTGCCGCGGGGTTAGCTCCCAGAACAATTCCGGCGGGTTTTGATGCCCCGCAGGAATTTCTAACGGGGTTCATCCATTTTTCTTTCTTGAAATAATTTTCAAAATTTTTAATAATAGACTTTGGTCAAAAACTCATATTTTCAATATACTATTTTAAGGGAAAATACAATTTACCTTGTTGTTGAATGATACTTTTTTCTATAATTATACTGCTTTTGTTTATTAATGGAAAAGGGTATTTATTCAATATGGGCCTAATTCATACAACAGGGTGAATCTCCAGCCTTTAAAAAAGGAGGGTTTATGGACCCCAAGTTAGTCAAACAGTTTATTACCTTCTTGGTGATCCTCTTTGGATGGACCATTGTTGTCCTACTCATTGGATTCAAATAATTTTTCTTTAATCTAATTAAAGAAGTAATTAAAAAGAACGGCAGGGAGGTTTGAACCTCCTAAAGAAATGTGATATTTTAACCATGAGCCCACGTAGCTCAATGGTAGAGCTGCTGATTTGTAATCAGCGGGTTGGCGGTTCAAATCCGTCCGTGGGCTCCAATATTTTCAATACGTTTCAAAAAAAATATATAAGCTATTATCCTTTTTGCTGTATTCTTGCTGCACTAAGAATTAAGACCAATCAACAGAAATCCATTCAAAACCGGCCCTTGAGTTGAGGTAACCAACACAGTTCGCCACCTCCACTTCCTTCAAGAGAGTTCGAGAGATACGTTTTTCAAACTAAAGCCAGTGTCAACGGGATTGTTTTTTGTAAGGTGGGACAGGTTGTGGGTTTCATTTACTACTCTGCAATGGGGGGATGATCTGAGAGTCGGTGATTACCGATGGAAAGAGAGTATAACGATCCGGTTCAGCGGCGGCAATACGCCGTCCGCTGGAGCCGGTTATTAGCTGATCGTGTTTCATCTCCCTGTCAGAATCCCTCGAAGACGTTTATGCTACGATCACGCAAGGTCGAAGCGATCAAGGTTCATCACCTTGTTCCAGGCCGCTATGAAGTCAAGGACAAACTTCTTCTCCGCATCCGAACTTCCGTAGACTTCAGCGAGGGCGCGGAGTTGGGAGTTTGAACCGAAGATGAGGTCGACACGCGTGCCGGTCCACTTGAGTTCACCCGTTTTGCGATCGCGACCTTCAAACACGTCTGCGTCTTTCGAGACCGCCTTCCACTCCGTGCCCATGTCGAGCAGGTTCACGAAGAAGTCGTTGGTCAGCGCCTCCGGCCGCTTGGTAAAGACGCCGTGTCGGGTCTGGCCGAAATTGGTATTCAGGACGCGCATGCCGCCCACAAGCACCGTCATTTCGGGCGCGGTCAGGGTCAGTAATTGTGCCTTATCGACCAGCAGCGCTTCGGCCGATACGCTGTATTTGCCCTTGAGGTAATTGCGGAAGGCGTCCGCGATGGGTTCGAGCACGGCGAAGGATTCCACATCGGTTTGCTCCTGCGAAGCGTCCATGCGTCCCGGCGTGAAGGGAACCGTCGCATTGTGGCCGGCATTCTTCGCAGCTTGCTCGATGCCTGCGCAACCGGCCAAAACGATCAGGTCAGCCAGCGAGACCTTCTTGCCGCCAGACTGAGCGCTGTTGAACGCACTCTGGATGCCCACCAGAGTCTTCAGCACCTTGGCCAGTTGGACAGGCTGGTTGACTTCCCAATCCTTCTGCGGCGCCAGACGAATGCGGGCACCGTTGGCACCGCCGCGCTTGTCGGAGCCACGGAAGGTGGACGCCGACGCCCAGGCGGTCGAAACCAGCTCCGACACTGACAGGCCAGAAGCCAGAATCTTGCGCTTGAGGGAGGCGATGTCCTTTGCATCAATCAGTTTGTGATTGACGGCAGGGATGGGGTCTTGCCAGATGAGCTCTTCTGCCGGAACCTCCGGGCCGAGATAGCGTGCGCGCGGACCCATGTCGCGGTGCGTTAGCTTGAACCACGCCCGGGCGAACGCGTCAGCGAGCTGATCCGGATTTTCCATGAAGCGCCGTGAAATCTTTTCGTAGATAGGGTCGAACCGCAGGGCGAGGTCCGTGGTCAGCATGCCTGGCGCGTGACGCTTGGACGGGTCGTGCGGATCCGGCACCGTATCGGCGCCTGCGCCACCCTGCGGCTTCCATTGGTACGCACCGGCCGGGCTCTTCGTCAGTTCCCATTCGTTGCCGAACAGGTTCCTGAAGAAGTTGTTGCTCCACTTCGTTGGCGTGCTGGTCCAGATGACTTCCGGGCCGCCGCTAATCGTGTCGTCGCCTTTGCCCGTGCCAAAGCTGCTCTTCCAGCCCAGGCCCTGCTCCTCGATCCCGGCGGCTTCCGGCTCTGGGCCCACCAGTGACTTATCACCGGCGCCGTGGGTCTTGCCGAATGCGTGGCCGCCCGCGATGAGGGCCACTGTCTCCTCGTCGTTCATCGCCATGCGAGCGAAGATCTCGCGGATATCCCGCGCCGCAGCGATCGGGTCCGGGTTGCCGTTCGGGCCTTCCGGGTTCACATAGATCAGGCCCATCTGAACGGCGCCGAGGGGATTCTCGAGTTCCCGGTCACCGGTGTAGCGCTTGTCTCCAAGCCACTCGCTCTCGGAGCCCCAGTAGATGTCCTTTTCCGGTTCCCAGATGTCCTCACGCCCGCCGCCGAAACCGGAGGTCTTGAAACCCATCGATTCCAAGGCGACGTTGCCGGCGAGGATCATTAGGTCGGCCCAGGAAATTTTCTGGCCGTACTTCTGCTTGATCGGCCAGAGCAGTCGGCGCGCCTTGTCGAGGTTGGCATTGTCGGGCCAGCTGTTAAGGGGTGCAAAGCGCTGGCTGCCGTTGCCTGCGCCGCCGCGACCATCACCGATGCGGTAGGTGCCGGCGCTGTGCCACGCCATACGGATGAACAAAGGTCCGTAGTGGCCGAAGTCCGCCGGCCACCAGTCCTGCGACTTTGTCATCAGTTTACGGAGATCCTTCTTCAAGGCCTCCAAGTTTAGACTCTTGAACTCCTTAGCGTAGTTGAAACCCTCGCCCATCGGATTGGACTTGGAGGAATGCTGGTGCAGGATATCGAGGTTCAACTGGTTCGGCCACCAGTCTCGGTTCGTCGTGCCTCTGCCGGTTGCTTGTGGGTTTGCTCCGCCCGTTACCGGGTACTTTCTGTCGTCAGTCATAATGTTTACTCCTTTTGTTTTAGTGAGATTAAATTCTAATTGCTGCCCTATTACAGTTGTTAATAATTTGCATTTAATTACCAAAAAAAATAATTATTTCATCTTAGCTCGGCATTTTGGACATATGCCAAAAAAGTCCAAACGATACGTTATAACTTCAAAACCGCTTTCCTCTGCAATCTCTTTTGTCATATCTTTCAAACTGGCCAAATCCGGGTCTAAGACCTTTTTGCACTTGACACAAACAATGTGAGGATGTGGATAAGGTTTTCTGCCGTCGTAACGGTTGCTCCCGTCTGCGAATCCTAGTTCCAGTACCTCTCCCAAGGACTTGATAAGCATAATATTGCGATAGACTGTTGCTTGACTGACCCCGGGAAAATACCTTTGAATTTGATCATATATGTCTTCAACACTGGGGTGATCTTCACTTTTAGAAAGGATTTTAATGATAGCTAATCGCTGCGGTGTTAATTTGTGATTCTTCTCCCGGAATTTACTTAATATTGTCTTATATCTATCTTCAAAATCAGACATTATGCAATCCATTTACAAATGATAATTATTATCAATTGTAATTAATTTGCACATCATTGTCAAATATTTTTTGAATTTTTTTATAGAACGCTTATGGTGTTGGCGGTTCAAATCCGTCCGCGGGCTCCATAGAAAATCAAAGGTTATTGGTTCTGAAGTTTCTTACGTCAAGACAAAGGATAGGAATTACTTCACCATCATAATCGAACGCAGCTATCGGGGCGCCCACCTCAGTTTGTACACGGATTACTTCAGCCAGCGGTTTTTAGATTTTGAAACGGTTAACCCTGGAAAGCAACAAAGTTGAAAATGGTAAAAATGAGGGCCACAACGCCAGCCGTCAAGATGCCCACAGTCGACCGGTACCGTCCTGCACCATACTCTCTTAGACTGAGGAAAGTCATGACAAGCAGTACGCACCCCATGCCGATGATGGCCTCGACTAGACCCAGATCTGCCAGTTCAAAACCTGGGAGCCTAAGATCTAATGTTGGTGCGAACGCTACCACAAACCATGTGGTCGCTACCAGAGCAGTGCCTTCAAGAAGGCAGATCACCCAAAAGAGCAAACGCCTGTCTGCGTACCTCCGCCTACGTAACCAAGCTCGGATGAACGGGGCGAACGCCAGCAGAACCACTGTCGGGCCGAAAATCGATAAAAATCTCCTCAGATTACCCACTCCGGGCAGGAAGAGGGGGATGAGGATAAAAACCCCAAGCACAGCGGCAAGCCAACTCCTCCGAAGCAAACGACGGACCCAAAGTTTCAGCGAAAATCTCAGTGAGAGCACAACAGCGCCTGCAAAAATTCCGATTGCACCCCCTGCGAGTATGTCGCTCGGGAAATGAAACCCATTGGCAACTCGTACTGCGCCCACCGCTACAACACCCACGAATGCAACTGGCCTGATGGCCGGGAAGGCTGAGGCAATAGGAACCAGGAATGCCGCCAATGTGGCAACGTCGCCGCTCGGAAAAGACGTTTTATTGCTCTCGTCAGGCCTGGGACGTCCGACAGCAAGTTTCATTGGTGTTACGATGAGACCTGCAAGAAGGATGGCAATACACGCACAAACCGCTACCTGCTTCTGCCGGTGAATCGCCAGGAGGAATCCGAGTAGCAATTGGATATCTCCCTTCCCGAAAACCCTTAATACCTTCAACGCCTCCCACCAGAGAGGCGTGGACTTATGACCGATTCTGGAGATGCAGAGCATATCGCTCAGTGTCTGATCGAAAGGCCATGCCAGAACTGCCACAAAGGCGACTAAAGCCGCTAATCCATAGAGTCCATAGCCCTTGATCCGGCGTGATAGGAGGCTATTGGGTGTTGTGGGTCCTCTGTAAAAAAAATCTTTAAAGAAATCCATATCGGGTTACCAGCTTCCAAGTATACAACGAAAATATTAAAGAGGCATTAAAATTAAATTGATACTATTTAATACAATAAAAATCTGGAATCCTATGTTATTTTAAAATGAGGCGAGCTATTACGCCAAGATGATCCTATCAATTTGCAGAAATTTACCGAGGGTCTGTAGCTTTTGGGTTATCTGACAATGACTTCCAATGTCTGAAAATGGAATTTGAAAGCTAGTATTTTTTGGTTAAAGAGTCACACCCTATATGACAATTTGTGTCTGCGTAAACATTTCAGTTAAAAAGAAGATTCTTCGAATATATTTAATTTCAACATATTAGAACAATTTATATATGATGGCACAATAGTTGCGTAATTTATTATCACCCCAATAACTAAAAATGCAAGGGACAAATGTTAAGATGGAAGATTCTTATAGCAGTGGCCCTCTACATTATTCTTGGTGTGATAGCGTACTTTAACTTTGGTTTCCATCATCTTATGATGGAGAGGGTTGTAGGGAAGACCATACAAAATAAATCCGCCTGGAAAAAATTGGAGGAGAACATAAAGAAAAATGCCCAACCCCAGGTTTTACCAGAATTTCAGGACTCCATATTAGATGAAGCTTTGAATCAATCGGAACAAGAAGTGAACCCCGTTAGAAAGGGCGAGGCTTTGAACCCCACCCTCAATAAGGAATAAACTTTTTTTCTTTATCCCCACCATAAATGGTGGGGCTTTCTACGGGGTGAATCATTAAAATCAATAATGATTCAATGATCAATGAACAAGGTCAGGGTCGGATTTGGCTCTGCCTTTTTCTTTTTATGTCTCCTTCAAAAAAATAAATTTCGCTCATGATTCAATCAGGGGTTGGCGGCTCAAATCCATCTGAAGGGTTTAAATTAAAAATTAACCTTTTCCCCTTGATTTTTTAAGTTTCATGATTAAATTTGTTTAAGATAGGAGGTGTTTATGATGAATAAAAAGGCCAAAAAGGAAAAGATGAAAAAGGCAAAAACAACAACCCCGGCTTTGTACGATTGTTGTTGGTATGAATCCTCTTGTTACGATCTTTGCTGCGGTGGGGTTTGCTGCTGCTAGGCGCATAAATAAATTCGCTAAGAAATGGGAAGATCAGAACGGGTCTTCCCTTTTTTATATTTTAATCCCTCTTCTATAATCATACTTTCACCATGCCTCAATAACTCCCATGAACTGGTTTTATAGGTTAATCTATTTCTCATCTTTCTGATGTCGAACCTGTAGAATTTTTCACATTCCTTGACTTTTGGGAAAAGGATAAGGACTTTTATATTGGAAGTTTGTAGTTTGCGTGGTTTTAGTCGGTCAAACGAAAAGTATTCTATCCCTCTTTTATAGAAAGGAGAAAAAAGATGAAAAAAATGGAAGCCAAAAGCATGAACACCCCAGAAGAGGTGAGGACATTTGATAAAGGAAAGTTGGAACTTATAAAAATTGGAGGAGCAATCATTGGACGGGCAACCTTTCAGCCTGGATGGAAGTGGTCTGAATCTATCAAACCTTTGGTAAAGACCAAAAGCTGCGAAGCTCCTCATTTTCAGTATCATGTATCCGGAACTCTAAGAATTAGGATGGATGATGGCACAGAAGTAGAATGTAAGGCAGGGGATGTATCATTTTTGCCAATGGGACATGACGCCTGGGTTGTTGGAAATGAACCTGTGGTGGTCGTCGATTTCCAAGGGATGGTTGACTACGCAAAAGGATCTGCAAAAAAATAGTAGGAAACCGATCAAGCCATCCTGAAGGTGATTGGCTTAAAATTTTTGATATTTTAAATTACCAAAATTAAAAGCTGGGCTTTGTTTGGTTTGAGAATCGGCTTTATCAAAGCGACCCTTCGTGCAGCTTCTCCATTTCGAAATTGTATTGAGTTGGATACTCCAAGATCCAGGCAAGAGGTACGATGAGGAAAATACCCCCGATTAAAGCTGGGACCGATAGTTCTTCCCTTTTAATAGTGCCACTAAAGTCTTTGTAACCTTCCTTCTTTAAAGTGACTGTCTTCATCGTCCCAGCTACTGCTTTATCTGTGTAAAAATGAGGCGTTTCTCCTACGACCTTCCCGTCTAAACTTAATTTAGCCCCTGGTGGATTGGATTTGATTAAGGTGGTGCTTGCACATCCGAAGAGGAAAAAGAAAACCATAGACAAGGCAATAAGTTTTCTCATAATTCACCTCCCTGAATAAAAGTCTCAGGATGTTCATTATTTTTCCAATGCCTTTTTTATTGCATCCAATAATTCCTATGGATTATATGGCTTCTTGAAGTAAAAAGAAGCACCCGTTTGATAAGCTTTTTCTTCAGTTCCAGGAATCCCTGTCAGGTAGATGATGGGAATATCATGGGTATCGGCGGCTTGCTTCAGCCGTTCTGCCACAGCAAACCCGCCCCCTCCAGGGATCATAATATCAAGGATAATTAAGTCCGGTTTATCCTTATGTGCCATGGTTACGCCTTGAATGCTATCGATGGCTATAATAGCAATATAACCACTGGCTCTTAGCCGAACTTTCAATGCCTTGGCAACGTCCTCTTCATCTTCAACAATGAGAATTTTTGTTTTCTTACCTTTTCCGAATATCACCGATCCCCACTCCTTTTAAGGAATCATGGGTTGATAAGACATTACTAAATTTGAATCAGTGGGTCAATATGAAACAAAAACCCCCATTCCCTTTAAGGAACGGGGGTTGAACAAACCGTCTCATCATTTACTCATGTTAAGAGAGAAATGGGAGGAGTAGGTTGAGTTTATCTCCCTTTCAATTTTGTAATCGTCTTAGCTAAGGCCTCACCATTTCGATCCATGGCGTAGTCCACTGAATCATTTGAACCTGTAGACGAAGTCCTCAGATCGGTCTCATAAATAACCCTACCGCTTTCCTTATCAATGAACTTATAGCGGGCAGCAAAAGAAGCCGAGCCAGTATACTCACCTCCGGGTATAAAGGAGCGCCCTATCCGCCTCCCCACAGTGGGAGGTGCATACTCTTTTACCTCTCCCTTTATAATGAGGACCTTTTTCCCGGAAGGAATCTCTTTGCTCGCCTTTCCCCCTTCTTTAATGATTGTGTCGAAGAAACTATATTTTTCATTATACCTCTTGATCTGGTAAACCGCCTTCTCAGCCATCTGCATTCCTGAAGATTCAGGAGCTGGCGAACCAGAGGGGACTTCGAGATCCTGAACAATGCAGACATTATAGTCTTTAAGATTAGCCTCTTGGGCCATGATCATGCTATGAGTTCCTAATACGAAGCCCAATACCAAAAAGATCGCAAAGAAATTTTTCATTTTCATAAATCTTCCTCCTTTGAATGAATTATCTTTTATTCTAATCGTTTTTTTATTTCCGTCAATAGAATTCTTAATTCTACTATATAATATTTTACTGATTGATTTTCAACCCACTCACCATTTTTAAGAAAAAAATTTGGACAGAAACCTTCTTGTTTTTTTCTCATAGATGGAGTAACTTTAATAATAGATGATGAGTTATGAGTTGAGAATTAAGAATTCAGAAAGAGAAATTTAAGGAAAATCAAGAACACCTCGAGAGGATCAGTTATGGAGAAAGATCTGGTAGCGGTATTAGGCGGAGGGAATGGGGGTCATGCCGTGGCTGCAAATCTCTCCCTCGCCGGATTTAAAGTTAACTTCTTTGAACTCCCTCAATTTGCAGATTCCTTTGAAAGGGTCCTCCGCACAAAAGAGATTCGAATCGAAGGGGTTTCAATCGATGGGACGGCTAAATTGAACCTTGCCACAACCGATATTCAACAGGCCATTAAAGATGCCGAGGTCGTCTTTGTGATCACCCCTGCATTCGGACATAAAGCGATGGCAGAAGTCTGTGCCCCTTTTGTTCAAGATGGACAAATCATTGTGCTCATGCCCGGTTCAGGCGGAAGCCTTGAATTTGTAAACATCTTCAAGCAGAGAAAGGTGAAACGAGAAGTTACCTTTGCTGAAAGTTGTACCCTTCCCTATGGCGCCCGACTCAAAGGCCCTGGCCATGTCTCGGTGCTCATCAATACCGTTATTCTCCCCACAGGCATCTTTCCATCAAAAAAGACAGGGGAGGTGATTCCAAAACTGAAGCCATTTTACCCGATGATCACTCCTGCCAAGGATGTTCTGGAAGCAGCCATCAACAATCCAAACCCCATCGTCCATCCAGTGGCGACCTTGCTCAGTGCCACACGAATTGAACATTCAAAAGGCGAATTCTACCTCTATACCGAGGGGATGACTCCTGCTGTGGCGAGGGCCTATGAATCCCTCAATCAGGAAAGGCTTTCCATTTGCAAAGTCCTGGGTTATAAACTTCACCATTGGGATAATCTTGAATTTAAGAATTACAATCTGGGGGAGACCGAAGAGGAATGCCGTTACCGAATCCTCAATACCAGCATGGATGCCGCCTTTGGAAAAGATGGGATTTATGCCGGAATCAAAATGAAAGGGCCTGAGCATTTAAAAGACCGCTTTGTGACCGAAGATGTTCCTTATGGAATGGTCCTCCTCTCCACACTGGGGGACCTCCTCGGAGTCCCCACCCCTACTCACGACGCCGTGATACAACTCGCCTCTGTCATCAACCGGACAGATTACTGGAAAACTGGTAGGGGAATGAAACAATTAGGCCTTTCCCCATTCGACAAAAAAGGACTGAAAAAATTTCTTCTTGAGGGAAAGTAAACCCCGTTAGAAAGGGCAGGGCTTTGACCCCACCCTCAATAAGGAGCTGATGCTTTCTATTTCCACAATCCCCAGCATAAATGCTGGGGCTTTCTAACGGGGTAAATCCGATTTTGTCCTTCCTCGAAAAACAAATGTTTCCTTTGAGCCTTCTTTTTAAAAGGTTTCTCAAACTGGGGGCCACAGCCTATGGTGGTCCTGCCATGACTGGACAGATCAAGCAGGCGGTTGTTGCAGATTATGGCTGGATCAAGGAACAAGAGTTTCTGCAAGGGGTTGCTCTCTGCCAACTGATACCGGGTGCCACGATGGTTCAGTTGGTGACTTACATCGGATATCGGCTCAGAGGAATTTGGGGAGCCCTCCTTTCTGCAATAGCATTTACCCTTCCCGCATTTATCGTCATCGTTATTCTTTCAGTCATCTATTTCAAAATGCAAACCATCTGGTTTATCGAAGCCCTTTTCAAAGGACTGGGAGCGATTGTGGTAGCCATTGTACTCAATGCCTGCATTACTCTTGGGAAATCCATTCTCAGAGATTGGAAAGTGGTGCTGATCTCATTTCTATCATTCTTTGGCTTTTTCTTTCGATGGAATGTCATTCTCATTTTCGTTCTGGCTGGAGTGGCCGCTTTGTTCCTTCGACCAAAAGGGAAGAAGACCGAATCCCCTTCCCATCACGAAGATTTAAAATTTACAACGAAATATAGGAAAGACTATCTCATTCTCGGAGGGTTGATCATTTTGGTTTACTTGGGATTTGTTCTTTGTTATCTGATCAATCCTCAACTCACTTATCTTTCTCTCACCCTCTCCAAGATTGGAGCTCTTGCCTTCGGAGGCGGGTTCACCATGATTCCTCTGATTCAGTATGAAGTGGTGGATCATTTTCATTGGCTCACTACAAAAGAATTCCTCGATGGGATTGCCCTGGGCCAAATCACACCCGGTCCTATTATGATCACAGCCACTTTTATCGGGTACAAACTCTCTGGATTTTTTGGCGCATTGATCGCAACGATTGGGATCTTCTCTTCCTCATTCTTCATTCTCACTCTTCTCATCCCTCATTACGATCGGCTAAGGCGAATAGAAATCGTAAAGACCATGGAACGAGGAATTCTTGGATCATTTATTGGGATGCTCGGCCTAGTCCTCTATAATTTTGGAAGAGCAGCCTTTGTGGATATACCAAGTATCCTTTTCGCAGCAGCGGCTTTCATCGCCCTCCTTAAAAAGATTAACCTTCTTTATATTCTCCTTTCCGGCGCAATACTTTCCATTCTTATTTTTGGGCTTCTTAAATAGTCTGTCTTCCTGATTCGCTTCCACCTTCATCAATCCGTTTAGGAATGTGGGTTTACGTTCCTCTCTATTTCACAACCATATCGGTGCACGGAACCAGTCGGGCAATATTCTGGGAGGTGCTTCCCCAGACCCGATCGTAGATTTTGGAGTGGCCCATGAAACCAATCACCACCAGATCAAAATGGTGATCCCTGGCATAATCCACGATCGTCTCCTTCCCCTAAAGCAGCAGCTGAACGATCAAGACAACTACTAAACTAATAATGACGTAGGCCGCGTAAACGTTCACACTTCCAGAGTGCATCTGTCCTAGCAACATGGAGGTTGATTGCATAAACTCGACGATGGGATGAAAAACTGAGCGGTCCACAATATGCACTTCTTTCCGCCCGTTCTTGATGGCCGTCCGGAAATGCTCCGCCACCGTCTCTTTTGTGTCTTCGACTGTTGAGGGACGGAAAATGGCGTTAAAAACCACCCGCACCGGGTTGGAGAAACCCGTGGCCGTGTAAGTCATCTCCGGCAATAGACGACGGACCCCCCCATCCCATGCCGGTTGGCGTCTCACTCTCCTATCCTTGGTCAGGATGCGGACTACGAGGAAGGTCCCCCCCAGAAGAAGAACTAACATAACGAGAGTGTAGGAACTGGACATGGCAAAGATGACGGGGTTTTTCTCCGAACCACAGTGTAACACCACTAACCCTCGACCGGGGAGAAAGTCTTTCCCTATCTGGGCGCCAAGGTCGTGAAACTCCGAAACAAAGGCATCACCGAACTTCGGACCCCCCTTGCCCACAGTAAAGAAGGGAGGAACCAATTCATCGACCACACTCTCCCCAACCAGGGGTGACACAGTCCGATCCAGGATAGGAACAATATAGGTTGGAAGGACGCCAAGAAGTAAACAAAAGATCGCCAGAATGGCCATCGGAATCAGCATGGACCGACTAATTTCTCTTGCTTTGCTCGCCTCGCCGGATCGGGTCATCCCCAGGAAACTCATAGAAAAGGCCTTGACAAAACAGGTCACCGCCAGAGCCGCAGTTAAAGCCAGACCTGCTCCACAAAGAGCGAAGACAATCTTCACGCCTGCGGAGGAAAGCGCCGCGCTCTGGAGCATAGTCTGCAGGGTCAACCATTCGCTCACAAAACCGTTGAAAGGCGGCAGGGCAGCGATGGAAAGCGTCCCCGCCAGGAAGAAAAAAGCCGTCCAGGGCATTTGTTTAATCAGTCCTCCCAAACGATCCATATCCCGGCTCCCTACACTTGAATCAATAGCTCCAGCCCCGAGAAAAAGAAGTGACTTGTACAAGGAATGATTCATCAGATGGTAGAAGGCCGCGATAAAAGCGATGCCCGCTAAAACTGGATGGGCGGACGCCATGAAAACAAATCCCGCACCCAGCCCAGCAGTGACGATGCCCATGTTTTCAATCGAACTATGGGCCAGCATCTTTTTCATATCGTTTTCCGTTGTCGCGTAGAGAATTCCCACCAGCGCCGAGACGCTTCCCACAACAAGAACGATCAGCCCGGGGGCAAGTTGATTCACAGGGAGCAGATCGGCATTTACCCGGACAATTCCATAAATGCCCAGGTTCAAAATGATTCCGGATAAAAGAGCAGATACATTGCCGGTTGCAACAGGATGGGCGCGGGGCAGCCACGTGTTGATCGGCACGAGACCCGCTTTGACCCCAAAGCCGAAGAAGGCCAGTAAGAAAACCCACCAGCGAGCGATGGTTCCAAAGTCGGTCGAAGCGGATTTTAAGGATGCAAAATCGATGATGCCCGACGCTTTGGCGAGAATAAGGAAGGCCAGCGCCGCCGCCAGTGTCCCCCCCTCACTCATGGCCAGCATCAAGAAACCCGAGCGGGTCGTCTCTTCCCTTTCATGTTCGAAGTTGACCAACAAATAGCAGAAGATGGACATCGCTTCCCAGGCTACCAGGAAGGAAAGGATGTCCCCGGAGACCAGAACCAGGATCGTAGACCCAAAGAGTAGATGGTAGAAAACGCTGAACGTTTTCAGGTTATAACGGCCCAGATACTTTGCCATATATCCGGCAGTAAAGACCGAAACGGGCAAAAACACCAGTCCGGTTACGAAAATAAAAAAGGCAGAAAGACGGTCCATTTTAAGAACCAGCGGTCCCAAGAAGGGCAACGTCCAGAGTTCAGTTTGCCAGAGACGACCGGAGAGAAGAACCTTTCCGCTGGCCGCTAAAATCATAATCGCGGCCAGGGAAGCAACCCAGGCCAGAGCCAGCGGGTTTTTTCTTTCAGAGAGCAAGGCAGATAGAACAACACCCATCCCGCACAGGAATAGGAAAAGAACGAAAAAGTTGCTCGTTTCCATTATGAGTTTTTCCTCCCATCGAGTGATCCAGAAAATGTGAGAGAAGCGGAAGGTTTTCGGGAAGCCGCTAAAAGCAACCCATGAATGATCGCCAGCGGTGGAGGGGGGCATCCGGGCACCCCGATGTCCACCGGGATCAAATCCGACACCCCCGTCCCGGAAGCGAAGCTTGGCCCGAAGATGCCACCGGAAAGGGCGCAGGTGCCGATCGCCAAAACCCGCTTGGGCGTTGGCATGGCAGCGTAGGCCTTCTGGATGGGAAGTCGCATATGATCGGTAACTGGACCCGCCACCATCATGATATCGGCCTCCCTGGGAGTCGGCGTAATGAAGAACCCGAGGCGATGAATGTTATAGAACGGTTTGTTTATCTGTTCAATCTCACTGAGGCAAGCGCCGCAAGCGCCGCCATCCACGAAGCGGATGTGAAGAGAGCGAGCAAAGGCTTTTCCCAGCTTGGGGG